>Ga0075423_10001815_pt1 | contig 19075 bp, 16 predicted proteins | sample SoiMethybrSBSTD2_FD_80114 | JGI IMG/M metagenome (GOLD analysis project Ga0075423, IMG submission 80114) | Bulk soil microbial communities from a Populus tree surrounding site in Tennessee, USA - Soil MetaG P. TD hybrid SBSTD2 | ecosystem: Environmental > Terrestrial > Soil > Tree plantation...
GAGCCGAATCGACTGATGCCGAGTTTTTTCCCCTTGAGTTCAGCAGTGGTTTTGATCTCCGGCCGCGTCACGAGCTGGTAGTTGAGCTTATCGACGAAGCAGGCGATGTAGACAATGTCGGCGCCCTCGAGGTTGGCGGCCACTCCCGGGGCGCCGGTGAGCTGGGACAAATCGAGATTGCCCGATATGAGCGCCTGAATATTAGTCGTGCCGCCGGGGATGTAAACGATTTCCGACGCTAGATTATATTTTGCGAAAAGGTTTTTTTGCTTCGCGATCCAGACGAGACCCGACTGAACGCTGACCGCGCCGTAGGCGACCCGGATGCGCTCCTCCGCCGCGCCCGAGGTCGGCAGGAGCAGCAGGAGAAGTAAAAGCGTCGAGAATGCTCGTTGGAAAAGTGTGTGTCGGGTCGCCGCGCGCGTCACGGCCTGAACATAGGTGGAGACTAAAGCTCCGTCAAGAGGCCCCAGACAGCGTCCTCGTTATCTGGCTTTATCCCCGTCTACGATATCGACATCGTACGCGTGGCCGTCGCGCCATTCGAAGGAGATGCGCCATGCCTCGTAAAAGGTGATCGTATACCGTCCGGCGTCGCCGTTGCGGACGGCGCCGTCGCCATTATGGTTGGCCGCCATCCAAACTTCCTTTGCGACGGGCGATTGGTCGAGCAGACGGAGTTCCCGCAACGCGAGCCGTTGGACCTCGTCTGGAAACAAGGTCGATTTCTGTCGACTGAAGATTTTTTCGGTTTCCTTGGATTTGAATGATCGGATCATGAGTTCTCCCTATACGGTAAAACGTTTAAGAACCCATCGATAAGGCGTTTACTCTCACGCTGTAAACTACGACCGTGCATGAAGGCCGCCTCGCTCTGCGGCGAGGCGGCCTTCATCGACCCTCAACCACTCCACCCCCCGTTAACGTCGGTCGTAATAATACGGATACGGACCGGGCCGGTCATCGACATCGGTCCGCCGATAGTAAAAGCAGCCGGCGATTGAAGAAATCAAAACCGCCACAATCGCCCCCATTGCTATCCTCTTGATTGGCTCCATTCGCTGGCTCCTTCCACCACTGAGAGGGAAGAGAGCAACGGATATGCCAGGTAATAAACCGATACATTTCAACTTCTTATCGTAGGCAGCCGCAGCTCTGCGCCAGAAAAAAGGTAAGTATTTGGGAAAAAATTACGCGCCGGCATGAGCTGAAGGAACAAAATAAATTTTCCATAGGCGCCACGGCAAACAGCCCTTAGTATCGTAAGTCCGCGGGATACAGGCGATAACGATCGACCGTTCCACTTGTACCGCAGGAAATTTTATTCCACCTCCGTGGCACGGGCCTTGCTCGCATAATGGCAGTCCTGTTTGCAGATCTTCTCACCCGAACGTCTGTAAGACAGCCTCTAAAACTATGAAAGCGGCGCAGATATTTCTTAATGCGGCTTTTCTCGTCCTGCTTGCCGTAGGACTCTCCGGCAGGTGCGAGGCGGCCCAGCGCGCCTTCGGCTTCGACAACGTCGCTGAAATCGCGCGTAAAACCGCGGCGGAGCCGTTCAAAGCGCCGCAGCCCGTTCCCGACTATTTGACCGACATCAACTATGACGATTACCGCGATATACGGTTCGATACGGCCCAATCACTCTGGCGCGACGGCGGCCGCTTTCAGGTTCAGTTCATTCATCCCGGGCTGTATTACAAAAATGCGGTCGCCATCAATGTGATCGACGGCAGGGGAGTCCAGAAGGTCCCCTTCTCGACGAAGATGTTCAACTACGGGAAAAATAAATTCGCTGAGAAGATACCCGCCGATCTCGGCTTTGCGGGCTTTCGCCTCGCATATCCCTTCTATAAGCCTGCCGAGTATAACCACGTGATCGTATTTGCAGGAGCGAGCTATTTTCGCGCGGTCGCGAAAAACGAGGTTTTCGGTCTCTCGGCCCGCGGCCTCGCGCTCGACACGGGACTCCCTTCCGGCGAAGAGTTCCCGGTCTTTCGCGAGTTTTGGCTCGAGCGGCCCGGTCGCGACGCGCGCGCGGCGCGTATTTACGCGCTGCTCGACAGCCCGAGCGTAGCCGGCGCGTACGAGTTCCTTGTCCAGCCCGGAGAGCGAACGGTCATTGGCGTGCGCCTCCGGCTCTTCGAGCGCAAGCGCGTGAGAGAGCTGGGTATCGCGCCGCTCACCAGCATGTTCTTCTTCGGCGAGGAGAAGCCGCGCCCGGTCGGCGAATGGCGCCCCGAAGTACACGACTCCGATGGCCTCGCGATCGCTTCTTCGTCCGGCGAATGGATCTGGCGCCCGCTCGGCAATCCGCAAAAATTGCGGACGAGCTACTTCGAGGTCGAGAATCCGCGCGGCTTCGGCCTGCTGCAGCGGGACCGCGACTTCCACAATTACGAGGATTTGGAAACGCGGCACGAGCTCCGTCCCAACGCGTGGATCGTTCCTTCCGGCTCATGGGGCAAGGGGCAGGTGAAGCTGGTCGAGATCCCGAGCCAGAAGGAGATCAACGACAATATCGTCGCCTATTGGATTCCGCGCGCGCTGCCGGCTGTCGGGCAGCCGATCGAGCTAGCTTACAATATTTCCGTTCAGACCCCGGAGCCGATGGACGCAGCGCAGGGCCGCGCGGTCGCGACCCGGCTCGCGGCGGGAGACAAAGACGACGCGAAGCGCTTGGTACTGGATTTCGAGAGCGCGAAGCTTAAGACGCTGCCGGCGGACGCCCCGGTGAAAGCTGTGATCAGCGTCGGGCCGGATGGGCAGCTTTTACAACAGACGATCGTGAAAAATACCGTGACCGGAGGATGGCGCGTCGCCTTTCAAGTCAAGGCGCCGAAGGAAAAGCCGCTTGAGCTGCGCGCTTACCTCCAGCACAATAATAAAGAAGTGCTCACCGAGACTTGGAGCTATCAACTCGAGCCATGAACGATATCGATGCCGAGACGAAGGCCCAATCGAAGCCGCTGCCGGCCGCGGCAACCGCCGGCTGGCGCGCTTACGCGCGGCTTTTAGAATTAAAAGCGCGCGACGGCGTTGATGGAGTTGGGCAAGAAAACTCAACGGATTATTCCCGCGTCTTGTCGATGCCGGCGATCCGGCGCGTTTCGATGCGTCCTTGTAGGCTGGAGCGCAACCCGTTCCGCCGCCGCGCGCGGAAATCGGGGGGGTGCGGCAAACCAGCGGATGCCGCAGCCCTGCCGGAAAACGCCGGCTGGCGCCGCTCGGCGCGCCGCCGCCGCTGGCTTCTCGCCGCGTTGATGCTGCTTCAGACGAGCGCCGCCACTTGGTCGCTCGCGAAGATATTTCCTTATCCATGGATGAACGGCATCGAAATCGCCATCCTGGCGTTTTTCGCCATCCTCTTTTCGTGGATATCTCTCGGTTTTTGGACCGCCGTTGCCGGCTTTATCGTCCTGTGGAAGGGAGCGGACCGATTTTCACTCGACAGCTCGCGAGCGGAGAAAAACGCGCCGCTAAAATCGATGACGGCCGTCTTGATGCCGATCTGCAATGAAGACATTGAGCGCGCGTTCGCTGGCCTCGAGGCGATCTACCGTTCGCTAGCGGCGACCGGGAGGCTGGCCCATTTCGATTTCTTCGTTTTGAGCGATACCGGCGACCCCGAAGCGGTCGTCGAGGAGGAGGTAGCATGGGCGAAGAGCTGCCGCGCTCTCGAAGGCTTCGGAAAAGTTTTTTATCGTCACAGGAAAAACAACATCAAACGCAAGAGCGGCAACATTGCGGACTTCCTCCGCCGCTGGGGCGCGAACTACGACCATATGCTCGTTCTGGACGCCGACAGCCTGATGGCGGGAGAGACGCTGGTCGCGCTCGCGCGACTGATGGAGACCCATCCGAGCGCGGGTATTATCCAGACGATCCCCGCGACCGTGAATCGCGAATCGTTCTTCGCCCGCACGCAGCAGTTTGCGAACCATGCGTACGGCCCGATGCTCGCCGCCGGGCTCCATTACTGGCAGCTGGGCGAGAGCGCCTACTGGGGACATAACGCCATCCTTCGCATCGAAACCTTCATCAAGCACTGCGGCCTTTCCCGTCTCGGAGGCAGGCCGCCGCTCGGCGGCGAGATCATGAGCCATGACTTCGTCGAAGCGGCCCTGATGGGCCGCGCGGGCGCGGAAGTCTGGCTGGCGCGCGACCTCGGCGGCAGCTTCGAAGAGACGCCCCCGACGCTGATCGACGAGCTGAAGCGCGACCGGCGCTGGTGTCAGGGAGACATGCAGCACTTAAGACTGCTGTTCGCCGACGGATTTCGCGCCGGCCATCGCGCTTTATTTTTCTCCGGCATCATGGCCTATGGCTCGGCGCTTTTATGGGCGGTTTTCCTCGCGCTCAGCACGGCGCACATGGCGCTCACGGCGATCTATCCGCCGAACTATTTTCCCTCGGGACCGAGCCTCTTTCCGCTCTGGCCCGAGTGGCACCCCGAGTGGGCGCTCGCGCTATTGAGCACGACGGCGGCGATTCTCTTCATGCCGAAAGTTTTAAGCATGTTGTTAATCACCGCCGAAGGGCAAAGTCGGAGCTTCGGCGGGGCGATGCGCCTGGCGTTCAGCATGCTGCTGGAAATCCTTCTCTCCACCTTGCTGGCGCCGATTCGGATGTGGTTTCACGCCAAATTCGTCCTGCTGACGCTTCTTGGCCAGCCGATCAAATGGACGCCGCAGCCGCGAAGCGACACGGAGACCGACTGGACCGAAGCGATCCAGGCCCATGGGGCGTCGATGATCTTCGCGGCCTTCTGGATGCTGGGCTCTTTCTGGATGAATCCCGCCTCTTCGTGGTGGGTGCTGCCGGTCGCGGTGCCTTTGCTGCTCTCGGCGCCGCTGTCGGTATATACGAGCCGGGTAAACCTCGGATGGGCGCTTAAAAAACTCGGCTGTTTCCTTATACCCGAGGAGATCGAACCGCCGGAGGTCGTCAAGCGGCTCCACGCCGCCCTGGCGGAGCGGCGGGCCGACCGCCGCAGCGGCTTTGTCTGTGCGGCGCTCGACCGCGCGGCGCTCGCTGTGCACGGCGGCCTGCTGCGCGGCAAGACGCCGAAGTCGCTTCCGGCGCTGGAATATAATCGAGAGCTGCGTCAAAAAGCTCTGAGCCTGGGGCCGAAAAGCCTCTCCGCCTCCGAGCGCGCCCGCCTGTTGAAAGACGTCGAGAGCATGGCCGCGCTTCATCTGGAATTATCGGAGCGGCCGGAGGTGGCGCTCTGGGTCGAAGCAGGCCACGGCTGACAGTCTAGTCTCCGCTTGACCTCGCCGAAGTTTCAGCTAACCTGGAAGGAAACTTTGTCGAGGTGAAGCAACGGATGAATCTTAAAAATGTTGTTTTCTGTCTGTTGATCGTCGGCGCGGCGGTGCTCATTCGCCCCCGTGCGGCTGCCGCCGGCGAGCCCACCGAGCAGATACGCGCGGCGATCAACGACGGCGTCGAAATTCTGAACAAGGCCCGGCTGGACAACCAGTCAGGCCGGGCGGAGACGATCGCCAAGCTTAGGAAAATCGTCTACCCGCTGTTCGATTTCGACGAGATGGCGCGCCGCTCGCTCGGCGCCCATTGGCGCCGGCTCGATCAGCGCCAGCAAAAAGAATTCGTGACCGTGTTCACCGATCTCCTGGAGAAGACCTACGCGAAGAACATCGATCTCTACGACGGCCAGAAGGTCTCGTATACCGGCGAGACGATCGACCAGGATTACGCCGAGGTTCATACCAAGCTCATCGGAAAAAAGGGCGAGAGCTATTCCGTGGACTACAAGCTTCTCCGACTCAACGACCGTTGGCGTGTTTACGACGTCGTCGCTGAGGGCATCAGCATCGTCAACAATTATCGCTCGCAATTCAATCGCGTCATGGCGAACTCTTCATTCGAGGAGCTGATCCGCAAGATGAAGGAGAAGGCGGTCTGACCCGTGCGGCGCCTACCCGCCGTGATTTCCTCAAGCTCGCGCTCGGCACCGCCGCGCTGGCGCTCCCAGGATTTTCCATGGCCGCTGAGTTCATGCTCGCCCGGCCGATCCCGCATAGCGGCGAATCCCTGCCGGTCGTCGGGCTCGGCACCTGGCAGACGTTCGACGCCGCTACCGATGCGGCGCGCGCGCCGCATCGGGAAGTCCTAGCGGAATTCTCGCGCCTCGGCGGCCGGGTCATCGACTCGTCGCCGATGTACGGCCGCGCCGAAAGCGTCGTCGGCGACCTCGCCGCCGAGCTCGGCATTCAAAAACAACTATTCATCGCCACCAAAGTCTGGACCAGCGGGCGCGACGCCGGCATCCGGCAGATGGAGGAATCCTTTCGCCGCTTGCGCGTGAGCCGCATCGATCTCATGCAGGTGCATAATCTCGTCGACTGGCAGACGCACCTGCAAACGCTCCGCGCCTGGAAGGCTCAAGGGAGGATTCGCTACATCGGCGTGACGCATTATACCGAGAGCGCTTACGGCGAGCTGGAGCGCGTGGTGCAAAAAGAAGAGCTCGATTTCGTGCAGCTCAATTACTCGATTGCCGAGCGCGCCGCCGAGCGCCGCATGCTTCCGCTCGCGGCCGAGCGCGGGCTCGCCGTGCTCGCTAACCGCCCGCTCGCGGAAGGCGGCCTGTTCAAGAAAGTCCGGGGCCGGCCGCTGCCGCCGTGGGCCTCAGAGGCCGGTGCGGCGAGCTGGGCGCAGTTTTTCTTGAAGTTCGTTCTCGGTCACCCGACGATCACATGCGCTATCCCGGCGACGAGCCGGGTCGAACATTTGAGAGACAACATGCGCGCCGGGATCGCGCCGCTACCCGACAACGCGATGCGCAAGCGCATGGCCGATTACATCGACTCGCTATAGAAAATAAAAAGCAGCCCGCCGGGAAAGATCCCAAACGGGCTGCTGGAAACGTAGAGGCCTCGCGAATCGCCTCTACGCAGGAAGACGGGCTTTGCGTTACCGCACGAACGCCATCAACTGCACGTTATCCGCATTGACGAATTCGCCTTCGACGCGCACGTAGTCGCCGTTGCGCAAGCGGCGGAAGTTGTCGACGTCGGCGCCGCGCGCGTTGTACGGCAGGGCGACGGTCACCATTCTGCCGCCGTTACGCGGGCGGACATCAAAGACGCCGCGATCGTAATCGATCCGCTCGACGGTACCTTCGATCATTTGAGCCCGGGCCGCCGGTATCGGTGCGGTTGCACGGGCGTACGGCGAGCCCGGCACGCGGGCTTGAACGGGAATCTGGAGCCGGATCGTGTCGATATACGGGGTTGTCCGCGGCGAGGGGACGAAGGCGACGAGATCGCCGGTCTCCAGCGAGTCGATGGGGTAACTCAAGCCGTGGAAGAGAACGCGCGTGTAGGTGATGTCGTACGGAATGATATCGCGGCGGCCGCCATCCATCCAGATAACGCGAATTTCGCGATGCACGGGATCGACCTCGGCGACCTCGCCGCGAATCTCACCGGCGCGCAGCGTCATATCGTCTTCTTGGGGCCGTTGTCCAGAGCGCGCCTCCGCCAGCGTGGACTGACGCGCGACCCCGGCGCTGCAGCCGACCATGGCGAGCAAGCCGAGAGCCAAAAAAGCGCTATACAGCGCGCGAAAACCGTACCTGGAACTATTTGAAATCATTGCACTCCCTCCTTCAAATTCACGTCTTACAGACCCACTCCCCGGGTGTTTTTATTGTGGACCCAGTCAGTCAACTGTCAACGGAGGGAAAAACCCGTCGGATGTAAATGAAAATTTTTTCGTCAACGGTTTCCGTTTTCCGAGCGTCTAAGTAGAGACAGACGGGCGAATAAGGTGAATACCCTATGCGTATTACGACTTGGCGGCTGCTAATATGAAGTGGATGTACAGCTCATGAAGTTGAGGGGTGGACTATGATAACGCGGCTTTTTCAGACGGCTAAACAAACCTTGGCGGCGGGGATGGCGGTATTGTTCGTGTTCTCGATGACGCCTAAAATCGCGCGCGCCCAGGATTCTCCGGATAACTACGACGAGGACATCGACCAAATCGTAGCGCGCGTCTCTTTCGTCCAGGGGCCGGTTTCTTATGCGCGCGGCGACGATCCCGACGATTGGGATCCAGCCGTGGTCAATATTCCTTTCGCGCTCGGCGACCGGCTTTATTCTTCAACCGACGGCCGTGCGGAGCTCTCGCTTCCCGGCGGCAATTTCGTGCGCCTCGGCCGGCGCAGCTACGTGTCGGCGCTCACTTTGTCCTACGACACCAAACAATTTTATGTCGGCAACGGCGCCGCGACCTTTACGGTGCGGCGGCTGGGCCGTGACGAGATCTTCGAGATCGACACGCCGAGCGTGGCGGTCACCGTCGATCAGCCGGGCAGATACCGCGTGGAAGTGGACGACAACGGCGACACGCGCGTGATCGTCCGCAGCGGCGTTGCGTTCGTCGCCGCGAACGGCCGGCAGGTGACCGTCGAGCGCGCCGAGATGCGCATCTATGGCCTCGACGCCGCGGAATACGAGCTGGCCGGTCTCCGCCAGGCGGACAACTTCGACCGCTGGGTCGATGAGCGCCAGGCGCGCTTCGACGCGCGCTATCGCGCTGCATATCAATACGCCGACGAAGAGATCGTCGGCATCGACGATCTCGCGGATAACGGCCGCTGGGAAGAGATTCCCGAGTACGGCTACGCCTGGACGCCGACCGTCGTCGCCGTGGGGTGGCAGCCGTTCACCGTCGGCCGCTGGTACTGGCAGGACCCGTGGGGCTGGACGTGGATCAGCGAAGAGCCGTGGGGCTGGGCGCCGTGCCACTACGGGCGCTGGACGTTTTACCGCTCGCGCTGGTACTGGGTGCCGGTTCGCGCCCGGGTCGAGGTCGTGCGCTACGCCCCCGCGATCGTCGGCTTTGTATCGGTTCGGGGCAATGTCGGCTGGTTCCCCCTGCACCCCCGCGACCGCTTCGTGCCGTGGTGGGGGCGACGGGAGCGCGTCGTGGAGAACGTGACCTTCGTCAACCGCACGCGCGTCGTGCTCGTCGATGAGCGGACGTTCGTGTCCAGCCGGAGAGTCACGACGAGCATCATCCGCGACCAGACGATCATCCGCGAGGCCACGACGGTGCGTATCAGCGATCGGCGCTTGCCGGTGCCCCAGCGGGAGTCGATCCACGGGACCGCCGAGCGGCGACAGGTCGAGCGCCCGGCGGCGGCGATTGTCTCGCGACAGGTGGTCGTGCGCACCCCGCCGACGCCGCCTCCCCCGCGCTTCGACGAGAAGGTCCGCGTGATTCGCGAGCGCCAAGGGCAGCCGCTTACCACGCGCGAAATCGTGGATATGGGCGCAAAGGACTTCAAGTCGAACCGGCGCATCCAGATTCGCACGGCGAGCGAAACCAAGGGTAATTTCAGCGCACGCGGCGGACAGACGGGTCAGGCGGTGCAGGCCCAGCCGATCGCGCCACTCAGGGGGCGGAATCCAGCCACGGCGGACAATCCGATCAAAACCGAGGTCACGCGCCGCCAGCAGCGCGAGGAGCAGAGGGACGACCGGCAGATCCAGCAACAGCAGCAGAAAAACCAGGAGCAGCAGCAGCGCGACCTGCAGAAGCAGCAACAGGAACAGGATCGCCTGCAGAAGAAGCAGGAGCGCGATCAAGATCAGCTCCAGAAAAAACAGGAGCGCGACCGGGAGAAAGACCAGAAGCAGCTCCAGGATCAGCAGCGCAAGGATCAGGATCTACAGAAGAAGGATCTCGAGCGCAAGCAGCAGGATCAAGATCGCTTGCAGAAACAGCAGGAGCGCGACCGGGAAAAAGACCAAAAGCAGCTCCAGGATCAGCAGCGGAAGGACCAGGATCTACAGCGAAAGGATTTAGAGCGCAAGCAGCAGGAACAAGACCGCTTGCAGAAACAACAGGACCGCGATCGCGAAAAAGATCAGAAGCAGCAGGATCAGCAGCGTAAAGATCAGGACCAGCAGCGAAAGGACCTAGAACGGAAGCAGCAAGATCAGGATCGATTGCAGAAACAGCAACAGCAGGACCAGGAGCGGAAGAACCAGCAGCTGCAGCAGCAGCGCCAACAGCAACAGCTCCAGGATCAGAAAAAGCAGGAGCAGGATCAGCGCCGGCAGGAGCTCGAGCGCCAGCGCCTGGAGAAGCAGCAGCAGGACAAGCAGGGGCGCGATTTACCGCGCGAAGGGCAGCAGCAATCAAAAGAGGAACAGCTGCGGCAAAAAAAGCTCGAGGAGCAGAAACGCAAGGGGCCGCCGCCGGACGACCGGCCGGCGGCGAAAGAGCGCAAAGATCAGGACGCGCCGCCTCCTCCTCCGCCCGGCCCTCCGGGGCCGCCGCCAAGATAATAGGCGCGAGGCGAGAGGTGTAAAGGGTGGGGGCGGTGCGAGCACCGCCCCCACTTTTTTGGTCGCTTAGCGATGTCGCTGGCAGGTAGAGTGAGAGAGATTCTTCGCTTCGCTCAGAATGGCAGCGAACGACACAAGCCTGTCATCCTGAACGAAGTGAGGGATCTCTCTTTTGCTTTCTCCGGCTACACCCTCGCGTTCTCTACTTATACAGCCCGTCGATAAATCCGCTGTCGTCGAGCTCGCGCAAATAATGCAGATCCCAGAGCGACAGCGGGCTGAATTTTTTCGCCTCGGGGATTTTCATCAGGCAGAGCTCGTAGGCGTTCCCCACCGCGTCCATTGTCGGATAGGGCTTGATCGGCATGCGCGCAAGGCTCTCGTAGCGCACGCCGGCGGCCTCTGGCTCGCGTTTGCGCAGCCCGTCGAGAAGTTTCTCCGTCTCATCGCGGTGCGTGCGTGCATAGTGGATCGCCATTACGAGCGCCTTCACCATGCGCTCGCCGAGACGGTCCTTGCGCGCGAGCGCCGTCGTCGCCGTCGTCATCGTCGGACCGTTGATCATCGGCAACGGGTCGAGCGGCAGCACGTGGAGCCCCGCCTCTTCGTATTGGGCCGTGCCGCCGGTGATGAGCGCGGCGTCCGCCTTGCCCGAGGTCAGCATGTCGAATTGCTCTTTGCGAAACGTCGGCGTGATGTCTTCGCCAATCTCGATCCATTTTACATCGCTGAGCTTGAGGCCGGCGCGAATTATATACAGCGCGTGGTTGCCGCGGAGGTGATTGAAGCCGGCGACCCGTCCCTCGAACGCGAGGTCGACGACTTTCTTGCCGCGTAACTCGGCGAGCGAGCCGATTTTCTCGCGCGAGACCATCCGGTCGCGCACCTGGTTGCTCGGTGACGCGATACACACGATCGGCTTACCCTCGCCGACGAGCGCGTAAGGCGTGATGTGGTTGCCGGAGATGAAGTCGATCCGGCCCTCGAACAGCGCGGCTTCCGCTTCGGGCGGGCTCGCGCAGAACTCCATACCCCGCATCTTGATGCCCACTTTTTCCCACATGCCCGCCTTGTCCATGACCTCCCAGATCGGCAGATGCGAATAGGCGCGAAAATAGCCGCGTATCTCGACTGGCTCGTAATTCATGATTTTCCTCCAGCGATTTAAAGTCTGCGAAAGATATAGGTCGGAAAGGGAGGCCCGCGCAAGCTCGCCTTGACCCGAAGTCGCCCCGCTGAATATACTCAGCTTTTCGAGCCATCCATGAGCAAGGCGTTCTTCAAGGTGGTCGCGCCGAGCGAGGCGCGTGAAATTCTCATCGACGTCGTTCCCGTCGGCGCCGAGCGGATCGAGACGGTGCGCGCGCGGGGCCGTGTCCTCGCGGAAGATTTGGTTTCGCAGGTCGATCTGCCGCACTTCGCCCGCGCCGCGATGGACGGCTACGCGGTCATCGCCAAGGACACCTGCGGCGCGAGCGCGAGCCAGCCGGGATATTTAAAGCTCGCCGGCACGATCGAAATGGGCAAAGAGGCGACGCGCCCGCTTGAGAAGGGCGAGGCGATGCGCATCTCGACCGGCGGCATGATGCCGCCCGGAAGCGACGCGGTCGTCATGGTCGAATACACCGACGAAGCGGCCGCCGCGACCGTCGAGGTTCACCGCGGCGTCTCCCCCGGGCAGAACGTCATCCTGGTCGGCGACGACATCCAGAAAGGCGCGTCGGTCTTCGCGCGCGGCCGGCGGCTCCGCGCGCACGACCTCGGCGCGCTGACCGGCATCGGCGTATCGCAGATTACCGTCTACAAGAAGCCGCGCGTCGCGCTCATCTCGACCGGGGACGAGATCGTCGAGGCGGACCGCGAGCCGCTGCCGGGCCAGGTGCGCAATATCAACCAGCATTCGCTCGCGGGACTCATCGACGAGTGCGGCGCGGAGTTGAAAGACTTCGGCGTCCTGCGCGACGAGCGTGCGGCGCTGAAAGACGCGCTCGGCCGCGCGCTCGATTGGGCCGACGTCGTCATGCTCTCGGGCGGCAGCTCGATGGGCGCGAAGGACATCGCGCTCGATGTGATTCTATCTTTTCCCGGCGCGGAGATGGTGTTTCACGGCATCTCGGTGAGTCCCGGCAAGCCCACGATCTTCGCGCGCGCCGCCGGCAAGCCGGTGCTCGGGCTTCCCGGCTATCCGGTCTCGGCGCTCGTCATCTTCGAGCTTTTCGCCGCGCCGCTCGTGCGCGCGCTCGGCGGCGAGGAGGCGGCCGCCGCCGGACAATTCAAGAAGACGACGCGCGCGATTTTGAAGACCAACGTCGCGTCGCAGGCCGGGCGCGAGGATTACATCCGCGTCTGCCTCGAGAAGTCCGAAGGCAAAGTTTACGCGCGCCCGCTGCCCAGCAAGTCGGGCGCGATCTTCACGCTGGTCAAGGCCGACGGCATGATCCGCGTGGACCTCAATCAGGAAGGCATCGAGCAGGGGGAAGAGGTGGAGGTCATTCTCTTTTAGTTTCACGTTTCTACTTTCAAGTTTCAGGTTCGAATAAACATTTTTATGGCACGCAAGCGCTACCTCAAGAAGACTCCTTTAAAGGACGCCCGCGAGCTGTTCCTCGCGCGCGTCGATCCCGGCACGCTCGCGAGCGAAGAGCTCGGCATCGATGACGCGCTCGACCGCATAACGGCCGAGCCGGTCTTCGCGAAAATATCCTCGCCGCATTACCACGCCGCGGCGATGGACGGCATCTGCATTCGCGCCGAAGACAGCTTCGGCGCGACGGAATTCGCGCCGAAGAGGCTGCGGCCGATTTCCGGCGCCGATTTCGCCGGCGCCTTCCAGTACGTCGACACCGGGAACGCGATCCCGCTCTGGGCCAATGCCGTCGTCATGATCGAGAAGGTCCATCAGCTCGAAGACGGCAAAATCGAGATCTTCGACTCGGTCGGCCCGTGGAACCACGTGCGGCTCGTCGGCGAGGACGTGGTCGCGACCGAATTATTATTGCCGCGCGCGCATCGCCTGCGTCCCTACGATCTCGGGGCGCTGCTCGCCGCCGGCCACACCAAAGTGAAGGTGAAGGAGAAGCCGCGCGTCGCGATCCTGCCGACGGGCAACGAGCTCATCGAGCCAGGCGACGAGCCGTTGCCGGGGGCGGTGATCGAATTCAATTCCAGCGTGCTCGGCGCCTTCGTGCGCGAATGGGGCGGCGCGCCGGTCAAGACCCCGCGCGTCGGCGACGACCCGGCGCAGCTTGGCGCGGCGCTCCGCGAGGCGCTCAGAGAAAATCATGCCGCCGCGGTCATCGCCGGCTCGTCGGCCGGCGAGCACGACTTCACTGCCGAGGTGATCGCCAAAGAAGGTTATCTCCTGGCGCACGGCATCGACGTGATGCCGGGAAAACCGGCGGTGCTCGGCGTCGTCGACGGCAAGCCGGTGATCGGCATCCCCGGCTATCCGGTCTCGGCGATCGTGATCGCGCGCGAGATTCTGCGCCCCGTCGTGGAGAAGCTTCTCGGCGCATGCGGCGGCGCGCCGCCCACGGTGGCGGCGGTCGTGCCGAAAAAAATCCCATCGCATCTGGGCCTGGAAGAATTCGTCCGCGTCCATCTCGGCCGGGTGGAGGAAAAGCTCATCGCGGCGCCGCTCGGCCGCGGCGCGGGCGTGATCACGACGATGGTGCACGCCGACGGGCTCATGCGCATTCCGACTTTCGTCGAAGGCATCAACGCGGGCGAAGAGATGGAAGTCGAATTGCTGCGCCCGCTCACCGACATCGAGAACACGATTCTCGCCGTCGGCAGCCATGATGTGGCGATCGGAATCTTGGAAGACCGACTCAAACTCCTACACCCGGAATGTAAGATCGCCGCGACCAACGTCGGGAGTCTCGGCGGCCTGTTCGCGCTCCGACGCCGCGAGACGCACGTCGCCGGCTGCCATCTGCTCGACCCCGACACCGGCGCCTACAACGTCCCCGATATCAAGCGCATGATCCCGGAGACGCCGGTCGTGCTCGTCCATCTCGCGCGCCGCGAGCAGGGGCTGATCGTAAAAAAAGGCAATCCGAAAAAGATCGCCGGTCTCCAAGCGCTCGCGCGGCCCGACGTAATGTTCGTCAACCGCCAGCCGGGCTCGGGCACGCGCGTGCTGCTCGACTACGAGCTCAAGCGCTTGCAGATAAATTCAGCCGCGATCCACGGCTACGAGCGCGAGGAGTTCACGCATATGGCGGTCGGCGTCGCTGTCGCGAGCGGCCTCGCCGACGCGGGCCTCGGCGTCCGCTCGGCGGCAAATGCGCTCGGCCTCGACTTCATCCGGGTCGGCGAAGAGCAATATGATCTGGTTTTTCTCCGCTCGTTTTTCGATTCGGAAAAAGGGCAGCGGTTGCTGGAGACGATCCGCTCCGCCGGCTTAAAACAGGCGGTGAATGATTTGGGCGGTTACGATACGACGAAAGCGGGAGAGATTTTGTACAGACAGTAAGCGAGCGGTTCGCGAACCGCCCCTACGATCTTTACATCCTTGAGGAGACACCATGGTCGAGATGAAGACCCGCTACAGCGCCGAGATCCAGCGCGCCAAGGGGCTGCTGGAGCTGGCCGCCGCCGTTTACGACACCTCGCTCTCGTACAAGACGACGCGCGCCGCCGAGCAGGCGCTCCAGACCGATTCGCGCGTCGGCTACGCGCTGACGCTCGCGCTGAAAACCACGCGCGCGCAGAGCGAGAACGGCGTCTCGCTCTCCTTCGCCGCCGACGGCTTCCGCGAGATCCGTGCGGTCGTCGAGAAGAGAATCTCGCTCGCCTGGATCAATCCGTCGGCCGCGGCGATGCTCGCCTTCAAGGGCAAGGGGCCGTTCAAGCGCCCGGCGCCGATCCGCGCGATCGCCGTTTTTCCCTCGTACGACGTCGTAGGCTTCGCCGTCCGCGCCTCCACCGGCATCGCGTCGCTTGCCGAGATCAAGCAGAAAAGAATTCCGCTGCGCCTTTCCACCGGGCAGACGGCGAAGCGCGCGCTCACGCACCATCCGACGATGTTCACCGTGACTTCGGTTTTGAAAGCGGCGGGCTTTACGCTCGCCGACATCAAAAAATGGGGCGGCAAGATTCAATCCGTCACGCGGCCGAGCCATCCCGACCGGCGCGCGGCGATCGAGAACGGCGCGATCGATGCGGTGTTCGACGAGGGCATCAAGAGCTGGGGCAAAACAGCTATCGATCACGGCTTCCGCTATCTGCCGGTCGAGGGGCCCATTCTTAAAACATTGACCGCGATGGGCTATCGCCAGTCCGTCGTGCCCAAATCGCGCTTCCCTGCGCTAGAGGCGGACGTGCCGACGGTCGATTTCAGCGGCTGGCCGATGGTCGTGCACAAGGACATGCCGGAAGAGGTCGCGTATGCGCTGTGCGAAGCGATCGAGGCCCGGAAAGACTTGATGCCGACCGACAACTACAAGCCGCTCGACATCGCGCAGCTCTGCGCCGACGACGACGAGGCGCCGCAGGGCGTGCCGCTGCATCCGGGAGCGGTGCGATTTTATCGCGAGCGCGGTTATCTGAAGTAGCGAATTTTCGATTGACAGCGCGTCGGGCCGGTGGGATGGTTGCGAGCGCCACGCTCGCGCGAGTTCAAATCCGTAAGGAGGTCGAGATGGACCGCAGCTTCTTCCGCCGCATCGCAGTCGTCTTTGCGTTCCTCGGCTGCGCTCTCTTCGCGCCCGGCGCCGCTTCGCCGGCGGAAAATTTAAAGATCAAGCTCGCCAACGGCTCGAGCCCGCCGATTCTCGATTCGATCACGCCGTACGTCGCCGTCGAAGCCGGCATCTTCAAGAAATATGGCCTCGACGTCGAGATGGCGGAGTTCCGCGGCGACAACGTGCTCACGACCGCGATGCTCGCGGGCGACATCCAGGTCTGCTCGAACATCGGCGCCACCTCCGCGATGGTGAGCGCCTCCAAGGGCGCCAAGCTCCGCCTCTGGATGGTGCCGCAGCCGGTGACGCCGTATCATCTGATCGCGCGCAAGGAATCCGCCGCGTCGATCAAGGCGCTGGCGGGAAAGACGTTCGCGGTCTCCGGCATCGGCGCGATCTCCTATCACATCCCGCGCATGATCATGGAGCGCAACGGCCTCGACCCGGAGCATGTGAAATACGTCGTCGCCGGCTCGAACGCCGACCGGTTTCGCGCGGTAATCTCGGGGAAGGCCGACGCGACGGTGATCAGCACGATCGAGGCCGCCAAACTCGCGCAGTATCCCGAGCTCGTCGATCTCGCCACCGCGGCGAAGCTCGTGCCGGAGATTCCGTTCACCTTCGCGATGGCGCGCGAGGATTTCATTCAGAAAGAGCCCGACGCGATGTACCGCCTCGCCAAGGGCATGATCGAGGCGAATCGCTGGATTGCCGCGAACAAGGCCGGCACCGTCGCGATCGCGGCGAAGATTATCCCCGACGAGACGCCGGAAGTTTTGGGCAGGGCCTACGACCAGGCCGACCCGCGCCTGTGGGGCGCGAACGGCGACCTGTCGGAGGCGAACTACAAGTTCACGAGCGACTTTCTCGTCAAGGTCGGCAACATGACCGACGCGCTCCCCTACGAAAAATTTTTCGACCGCCGCTTCATCGAGCGGGCGCTGAAGGAACTGGGGCGGAAGTAGGAGATCGCATCCGTCGGCATGGCGCCGCGCAGATATAACGCGAAGATCCAGCGCGCCAAGGGATTGCTGGAGATCGCCGCCGCGATGTACGACACGTCGCTCTCGTTCGAGACCAGGCGCGCGGCCGAGCGGGCGCTGCAAACCGAGTCGCGGGTCGGCTATCTGCTGAACCTCGCGCTGGTGGCGGCGCCGGCGCAGGGCGCCGCCGGCGTCTCGCTCTCGTTCGCGGCCGACAGCTTTCTCGAGCTCTACTGGGTCGCGGAAAAAAAGGTCTCGCTCGCCTGGGTGAACCCGTCGGTCGCCGCGACGCTCGCGTACCGAGGCACGGGGCCCTTCAAGCGACCGCTGCCGCTTCGGGCGATCGCGGTCTTTCCATCCTACGACGTCGTCGGCTTCGCGGTGCACGAGTCGCTCGGCATCTCCTCGCTCACCGAAATCAAAGAGAGAAAAATTCCGCTGCGGCTCGCGACGCGTGAGACCGGCGCGCGCGCCGTCGCGGAAAGCCCGACGATGTTCACGGTGGCCGCGGTGATGAAGGCGGCCGGCTTCACCGTCGCCGATCTCAGGCGCTGGGGCGGAAAAATTCATTCCGTCGAGCGGCCGAGCGATCCCAGACGGCGCGCCGCGATCGTGCGCGGCGCGGTCGACGCAGTCTTCGACGAAGGGATTAAGAGCTGGGGGCAGACCGCGCTCGACCGCGGCTTCCGCTATCTCCCGATCGAAGGCGCGGTGCTCAGGCGCCTCGCCGCGATGGGCTACCGACCGTCGGTCGTACCGCGAGCGATCTTCCACGGCATGAAGGCGGATGTGCAGACCGTCGACTTCAGCGGCTGGCCGATGGTCGTGCACAAGGACATGCCGAACGACGTCGCCTACGCGATCTGCGAGGCGATCGCGGCGAAGCGGCGCGCGCTGCCGACCGACAACTTCAAGCCGCTCCGGCTCGCCCAGCTCTGCGCCGACGATGCCGAGGCGCCGCGCGGCCTCCCGCTCCATCCCGGCGCCGCGCGGTTTTACCGCGAGCGGGGATATTTGTGAAATCGTGCCCCGCGTGCGGCGCTCGACCACATGAGCTAGAGCGGAGGCGGAGAGCTTCGAGCGCAGGAAGTCGAAAGTCGGCCACGAGGCCGCCGTCAGCGCGGCCAAGGCCGAGATGGCCGCCGACAGCGTGGAGGATAGATTCGCCGCGCTGGAGAAAGAAGAGGAGATCGACCGGCTGCTGAAGGATCTGAAGGAGAAAAGGGCGGGGTGAGGGACTGAGCGCGCGTGTCGGTTGATCTGAACAACTATTCTTTCGAAGAGTGGCTTGGGTTTGTTTTTGACCATCCGGTCGAAGAGCCCCCGTGGTTCTTTTCGACGGAATGGGAGGGCCGACCCGAAATCGTCCTGAAATATGTCATCGAGCTCTTTAAAAATCCCGGTATTTTGCTTGACCGTTACAGCGTCGAGCAGATCGAACAAGGCTTTTGGTTTTTGTTGGGCGCGTTCGGCGAGGTAAGCAATTGGATATGGGACAACCGTATCTCATGGAAGCTGAGAGAAGAAACCATTCGACAAATGGTCACGGTCTTTGAAAATCTTTTCACGAAAGTTCGTTTCGATCAGATATGCTATATGTGGTGGGATCTCCTGCGTAACTTCGATGATAATCCTGATCCAAAAGCATCTGAAGCCATCCTTGATGCGCTCGCGACGATTCTTCATTTCGACAAGACTGAATGCCAGATGAGTGCACTGCACGGATTAAACCATCTGAAGCATCCTAGAAGAAAGGAAGTCATTCAGAGTTTTCTGGACAGCCATCCCAATTTAGATGAAGAATGGAAAACTTTTGCTCTAGATGCGATGGAAGGCAGACTTCTTTAGGAGCACTCATGCTCATTGCCATAGGATTGCCGAGCCGGGTCGCGTCCGCCTCGGGCGACGTGATGCTCGAATGGATCACGCGCGCGGAGCGCGGCCCGTTCTCCAGCGTCGTCGTTACCGATCGGGTCGTGTCCCAGGCGTTGGAGCCGATGACGGTGCTCGCGCTCGGGGCGGGAGCGACAAAGCGCATCCGTTTGATGACGAGCATCGTGCTCGCGCCCACGCGCGA
>Ga0075423_10001816_pt1 | contig 19073 bp, 12 predicted proteins | sample SoiMethybrSBSTD2_FD_80114 | JGI IMG/M metagenome (GOLD analysis project Ga0075423, IMG submission 80114) | Bulk soil microbial communities from a Populus tree surrounding site in Tennessee, USA - Soil MetaG P. TD hybrid SBSTD2 | ecosystem: Environmental > Terrestrial > Soil > Tree plantation...
CACCATTCGGCTGTTTAAGGACGGTATCCGCGATATGGTGGCAGAAATCAGTTGTGCGTTACACAACTTTCGTGTGCGCCTCACTCCCTGGGAGCCGATGGTTTAATCGAGATAAAGTCTACTGTAAGGAATTGCGCCGCCTTCGCCACCAGGGGGTACGGCATAATACGCATGCGCATGGGGATCTGCCGTAGCTGACGCACTATGACTGTGAGCAGGCAGCTGATCCTCGGTTAAGGAATAGGTATCTTGTCCTCCTACATCCTTGGGTTTATAGGACCCACCTGCCCCAACGATAAACCTGTTTGTTAAATTGGGCGTTCCATTGTTGCCGTCGCAAAGCTTCCAACCTTGTGGAATATCGTTTGTACTTCCGCTCCATATGATGATCCCACCTGCGGGAACCACATATCCATAATCATGTAATTGCGGCGAAGCGCCGGCAAGCTTGTATTCACCAGCGGTAATCCCGATGGTGTTGACTTCGCTCGCATTGATCGTTTGCTTACCGGCGTTCAGTTCGCCGGAGACGTTTAATGCTCCAGCGTTGACGGGCCCCTGGAGCGTAATCCCTTTCGCGCTGGCGATCGTCAGGCCTTTCGTACTATCTACGCTCAACGTAGCGTCGGGCAGGTTGGCGTCACCGATCTGCCAGACGTTATCCGAGCGCATCGCGATCTGGGGCGCATTGACCAGGTCCAGCTGTCCATCCACGATAGTCCGATTGATGCCGTGCTTTTGGAAGGCAATCGGGCTGCGCACGAGGCTGAGAGTCAAGTGTCCATGGGGATAGGTCATGTGGCCTTTACCGTCAGTCTCTCCTGGTCCGATATTTTGATAGTTGATGACCAGGAATGCGTGTCCGGGGGGCAACGAACATGTGAAGGTCAGATACAGGCTGAGCACCTCCCCTGCCGTGAGCATCTTCCCATCAGTCCCGGTATATGTAATTTCCAGCGCGGAGATTCCACTAGCCGCGGAGATTTGCCAATCAGTCCGCGGTGGTTTGAATACCGGGACAAGGGCGTCGATCATGCTTTTAGTCCCGGTCAGATCTCCTGAGCCGAGCAGACCCCATGGTTTGTCCAGGTTGAAGTCGAGTATAAAGGTGGTTTGCAGCCCGCCGCTGTTATGCAGTTGCAGATCGTCCGTCGTGCCGCCGATATGACCAATTTGCAGGTAGAGTTCGTTCTTGGTAAGGCCGTTATTGATGATGAAAGGTGATCCTTCGGCCCAGACCACCAGTGGCACGGCTGTAATCTGGAGCAACTCGCCGGTAATGGTGGCCAGGCCTTTCACGTCCTTCCACAAAGCTGTTAGCGCGACTTGTTGAGCGGCATTCTTAGCGTCCAAGTCAGGGATCTTTTGGTTAATGATGCCGTTGAGATTGGCCTGGATTTCAGACTCCGACATCTGTAGTATCGACAGGAAGTGCAGCCGGCTGCCTTCGATCGGGCTGAGGTCGTCATATTGCAGGCTGTAGCGCAGTTGGACACGGGTGCCGCGCGCTCCACCGCGCTCGTCGGCCTGAATACCGGCCAGTTTGAGCTGTAAGCTGTCGCTTGGGATGAGGGTGTTGTTGGCTTGATGAGGGTCGAATAGGTGCTGGAAGGCGAACACATCCGTGCCGTCGAGTTCCTGGTGGTAGGCCAGCGACCAGCCCGGCCATTTGATGTCGCCGGCAATAGCGACATTTTCTGGGCTGGAGAGCGTGCCGGGGCGGAAGTGTAGCTCAAAATGGCTGGAGGCAGGCCCGTTTTGGGCAAAGAGGATGTTCCTGCGCCCGGTGTTCTTCACCAGCAGGCACAAGGTTTTAGGCACGTTGCCGAGGTAGATCACGGCCTGCTGCTGGTCGTTCTCCAGGCTGAACTCAAGCGGGAAGATCGTGCCGGTGGCAGTCTTGAGGATGGCGCGCTGCACCTGGGTTTGGATGTCGGCTGCCTTCGGCGGCGTCTGGATGGTCAGGCTCAGATTGGCCATGCGGCCGGCAAACGCACTGGAGAGTACCCAGATCCGGGCTGTATTATCGTAACTGGCGGTGACAATCTGCGTGCCGTCCGGGCTGAAGACCGCCGAGTTGACTCTAGCGCTATGGCCTGTGAGCGTCTGGAGGAGGTTCCCACTCCCCGTGTCCCACACCTTCGCCGTGTGGTCATCACTCGCGGTGACAATCTGCGTGCCGTGCGGGCTGAAGACCGCCGAGTTGACTGCATCGCTATGGCCGAGCGTGTGGAGGAGGTTCCCACTCCCCGTGTCCCACACCTTCGCCGTGTCGTCCAAACTGGCGGTGACAATCTGCGTGCCGTTTGGGCTGAAGACCGCTGAGAAGAGTCCAGCGCTATGACCGGTGAGCGTGTGGCGGAGGGTTCCACTCCGCGCGTCCCACACCTTCGCCGTGTGGTCATCACTCGCAGTGACGATCAGCGCGCCGTCTGGGCTGAAGACCGCTGAGTAGACTGCATCGCTATGGCCCGTGAGCGTGTGGAGGAGGTTCCCACTCCGCGCGTCCCACACTATCACCCTGTAGTCGAAACTCGACGAGGTGACAATCTGCGTGCTGTCCGGGCTGAAGGCCGCTGAGTAGGTATCGCTATACAGCGTCTGGCGGAGGGTTGCACTCCGCGCGTCCCACACCTTCACCGTCCCGTCCCAACTCGCAGTGACAATCTGCGTGCCATCCGGGCTGAAGGCCGCTGAGAAGAGTTCAGTACTATGGTCCAGCGTGTGGAGGAGGGTTGCACTCCGCGCGTCCCACACCTTCGCCGTCCCGTCCCAACCCGCAGTGACAATCTGCGTGCCGTCCGGGCTGAAGACCGCCGAGGTGACTCTAGCGCTATGGTCGAGCGTGTAGAGGAGGTTCCCACTCCGCGCGTCCCACACCTTCGCCGTGTTATCCATACTGGCGGTGACGATCAGCGCGCCGCTCGGGCTGAAGACCGCTGAGTTGACTAGATCGTTATGGCTGAGCGTGTGGAGGGGGTTCCCATTCCCCGCGTCCCACACTATCGCCGTGTTGTCCTTACTGACAGTGACGATCAGCGCGCCGCTCGGGCTAAAGACCGCCGACAGGACCATACTGTTATGGCTGAGCGTGTAGAGGGGGCCCCCATTCCGCGCGTCCCACAGCTTCGCCGTCCCGTCCGCACTGGCGGTGACAATCTGCGTGCCGTCTGGGTTGAAGACCGCTGAGAAGACGTAGCCGGTATGGCCCCTGAGCGTGTGGAGGGGGATGCCACTCCGCGCGTCCCACAGCTTCGCCGTGTGGTCATCACTGGCGGTGACAATCTGCGTGCCGTTTGGGCTGAAGACCGCCGAGTTGACTTCATCGCTATGACCCGTGAGCGTGTGGAGGAGGTGCCCACTCCGCGCGTCCCACAGCTTCGCCGTGTAGCCACTCGGAGTGACAATCTGCGTACCCTGTGGGCTGAAGACCGCCGCCGACAGGCCAGTATAGCTGTAGCCCGTGAGCGTGTGGAGGAGGGCTCCACTCTGGGTGTCCCACAGCTTCGCCGTGTTATCCATACTGGAAGTGACAATCTGCGTGCCGTCCGGGCTAAAGACCGCCGATATGACTTCATCGCTATGACCCGTGAGCGTGTGGAGAAGGCTCCCACTCCGCACGTCCCACAGCTTCGCCGTGTGGTCCTCACTGGCGGTGACAATCTGCGTGCCGTTTGGGCTGAAGATCGCTGAGAAGAACGGGTACTCAGATCCCACGAGCGTCCTACTGAGGCACCACAGGCGCGTTCTCAGGGCCTGATTGGTCCCCAGGCACAAGGGTTGCTGAACCGGCCAGTGCAGCCCGCCGGGGAGGGGCTCGTGTGTTACCAGCTTACCATTGGCATACAGGCCCAGCGTGCTTCCATCGTAGGTCATCGTCAGGTAGTCCATTGGCCGGGCGGCAGCGGCTGGTCCAGATCGAGCCACTGCTGGTTCTGCCCGGCCGCATCCGACCAGGCTAGGCCGCTCCCGGTGCCGCTCACCATCAAGGCCCAGTACGGCCCTTGCGCGCCGCCCACCGAGAGCGCCGGCGCTGGATGGCCGCCCAGCACCGCGTCCGGGTTGACCCATAGCGACAGGCTGAATGGCGAGGTTATCGGCGGCGTTTCTATGCTCAGGTTGTCCTTGGCACCGAACTGTATCACCTGGCCGAAGAGATCGTTCAGGCGCAGTTGCGGGTTGCCGCTCACCTCTAGCGGGGCGAGGTTGGGCTGGCCGGCCAGCCCAGCAGCTCGCGCAGCGGCTCGTCGAAGGCGCGCGTGCGGCAGGTGAGCACGGCAGCAGTGCTGGTGTGCATCTGCGTGAAGTCACGCACTGCGCGCAGCGTCGTGCGGCGGTCGGCGGTGACGTCGGGGATAGCGTCGAGTGGCACCTCGTCGAGCCCGTCGAACAGCAACAGCACGGCACCCTGGTGCAGCCCTGCATTGAGCATGTCGTCTGCGCCTGTGATGTTGTAGCTCTGGATCTCGGCCAGTAGGGCAGTGTAAACGGTCTGGGCGGACACGCCCTGACGCGCGAGTTGGCCGGCGAGCGTGCGCAACGGCAGGATGATCGGCAGGCGGCGGCGTTGGTCGTCCCAGCCGAACAGGACGGTGGCGTCGCTCAACTGGTCGAGGCCGCGCCGGGCCATAGCCCAGGCCAGGTGGCGTAGGAAGGTGGATTTGCCGCTGCCCGGATCGCCGAGCAGTATGAGCTGTGAATGAGCGTGGACGGCTTCGGTGACGAGCTGCGCACGATAGAGGATACGCCCAGGCACGGGGTTGCTGCGCCGCTCCTTTTGCCGATAGGTGACGGGTTCTGCGGCAACGATCGCTTCCTGGGGCAGTGCATAGTCTAGATGATACGCTTCTTTGATCGCTCCTTCAATGTCGCCATCCTGATAATACCGGCGCAGTTTCTTTGATCCGGCTCGGCCGCCTGCGACCTCGACACGGCTCATCGTCGCCAGCATCACATACACCTGCGGCAGCGACACACCTTGGCCCTGGTCAAGCGTTTCATCCAGGCCACGCAGCGGTAGGCGGTAAAGCTTCGCGGCGAGCCGGTCGAGATACCAGACCAACCGTCTGCGCTCGTCCTCGCGCGGGTCACGTCCGTAGATGATCGTGCCGAGGTTGATGCCGACCGCGACGCCATTGATCCGCCCGTCGTCGCTGACGCTGACCGTGCCCTGCGGATCGCTGACTTTGTCGCCGACTACCTTATCGCCGCTAACTTTGTCGCCGCCAATAGCGTCACCAGTCGTCAGGCGCGCGGCCAGCTGTGCGCGCTCCGCAGGCGTCAGTTTCGCTAAGAGCGCATCAAGCTCGTCGCTCATCGTCATCTCTCGTTCTCGAAGCTCATGAGTTGAGGGCCAGAATACAAAAATCAGCACGAACGTGCGAGCCGAGGGGCCAAAATCACCCGAAACCCGCTGATATGGGGGATGATGCCGGGAAGATCCCCGGCCCGCGTCCCGCAGCGAATAGATGTACTACTATCTTTCCATGAACCGCCGCGCCACGGCACATCGCCGTCATCAGCTGTAAAGTCTTTTATCACCTGACCGCTTTGTTCGGAATAGCGGCGATAGCTGCTTGCCGTCACGTCCCAGACATTGCCAGCTAGGTCCAGCGCGCCACAGGCCGCCGCGCTGGACGGGCAGCAGCCCACCGGTGCCGGTGCCTCCAGGCCGCTCGCATCATAGATCGCCCGCTCCGCTGTCGGCGCATCCTCGCCCCACGGATAGGTTCGTCGCCGCATATCTGCATCGTAGGCGGCTGCGGCCTCCCACTCGGCCTCGGTCGGCAAGCGCAATAGATAGCCATCCGGCAGCGCATCCGCCAGGTGTTCACTCAGCCAGGCACAGAACGCCGTTGCCTCGTACCAGGTGATGCCGATCACCGGCTGACTTGGATAACGATAGTCTGGAACATCCCAGTTCCATGGCTGCTTCGTTATCGGGTTGCTCTGCTTCCAGATCCAGCCCTTCGGAGTCCACCAGCGCTTCGCCTCCCGGCTATAACCTACGTCAACGAACGGCGCGTACTGCGCCACCGTGACCGGCAAGCGCGCGATCCAGCAGCCCGCCAGCGCGATCTCAGCTGACGGCTCACCTTCCTGCCAGCCGCCGATGCGGTAGGTGCCGGGCCGCACGTAGCACCAGTAGCCCACCGGCGTGCCGAACTGCTCATTCCGTCGCGCTAGCTCCGCGCGTCATTCGTCCGCTGTCACCGGAAAGCGTGGGTCGCCCAGATCGCCGAGCAGGAAGCCCGCGCGCACACGCTCGGCGACCGGCAGTAGCTGATCAGGATCGCCCAGCAGGACGACCAGCCCGCGCTTGAGATCGCGCTGTAGGCGATCGACGGTGATCAGCGCCCGCAGCAGATCCCAATCACGCTCCTGCCCCAGCTCGGCCGCCAAGATCAGGTCGCGGTACCAGCGCGCCCGCAGCTTCGGTCGCCCGCCCTCGTCGGGGTCGATCAGCTCGGTCAGCACGCGATCGATCCGATCGGCTAGCATCGGGTACAGCTTCTGCACCACGCCCAGCCCCAGCGCGATCGGCTCGCGCCAGCGGTCGTCGGCGCGCTGCTGCATCACCAGCGCGACCGCGTTCGGTTGGAGCAGCATGTGGCGACCAGCACCGTGCTCCTGAAGTGTCAGGTGGGCGAAGGCGTACGATTGGGCGTCGTCTTCGGGGAGCAGCAGCCCGCTGCGCTCGTTGAAATAGGCCAGGCAGCGCCCGGCCGCCTCCCACGCGCCGTCCACGCGCACCTTCTCCAGGAACTCGGCGAGCGCATAGCGCAGATCCTTAGCCGCCAGCCGTCCGCGACCATCCTGCGATGTGGCGTTCGCGTGCGCCTGATAGGAGAGCGCGTCGAGGATCGGGCGCAGATCGTCGCTGCGCAGGTTGGGCGCGGCGAGCGCGTCAGTCAGGCTCTGGCCACCCTTGTGCTGGTCCCACTGGCCGAGCAGCTGCTCCAGGATGCGCTCGTAGAGCAGCGGCCGGTCGCGCGGCAGCTCGCCGCGCTCGGAGAGCACCAGCACCATCATCGTCAGCAGCAGGGGCGTGCCGGCCATCGCGTGCAGGCGGTCGTTTCCCGTAATTGCCGTGAGCAGGATCTGCTGCTCGGCCGCGCCCAAGTCGCGGGTGATCGACCCGCGCTCGATCAGGGCGGCATACCAGTCGGCAACGAAGTGGCGCATCTGGCCGAGGGTAAACGGCGCGAGCGTCTCGACCGGCCAGCCCAGACAAGCACGTAACGGCTCGTCGAAGGCGCGCGTGCGGCAGGTGAGCACGACGCGCGTCGAGGCGTGTAACTCGGCGAACGCCCGCACCGCGCGCAGCGTCGTCAGGCGGTCGGCGCTCACGTTGGGAACCGCCGCCAGCGGCACCTCGTCCAGCCCATCCAAGAGCACCAGCGCCGCGCGCTGCTCCAGTGCCTGATCGAGCAGCTCGTCGGCCTGGCGCGCGTCGTACTCGCGGGTCATCTCGTCGCGCAGCGCCGCCGAGATGGTGGCCGGTTGCGCGCCCGCGGTGACGATCCGACCGGCCAGCAGGCGCAGCGGCAGCAGCATCGGCAGCAGGCGCGTAGTCGCGTCCCAGCCGAAGAGCGCCGTGTCATCGCTGCGTTCGTCGAGGCCGCGCCGGGCCAGCGCCCAGGCGAGATGGCGTAGAAAGGTGGACTTGCCGCCGCCGGGCTCGCCGAGCAGCACGAGTTGTGGATGCTTATGGACGGCTTCGGTGACCAACTTGCTGCGCAAGAGTGCCTGCGGTAACCTGGGTCCCTCGCGCCTGACCATATTCAGCGACTCCACCCGCACAATCGCCTGATCGGGTAGTGTGTAATTGGGATCATACTGTGATATGAGCGGCCGATCCAGCTTGCCATTCTGGTAGTAGCGCCAGAGCTGCTTGGTCTCTCCGCGCGCGACCTCCACAAACGACTCGGTCGCCAGCATCACATAGATCTTCGGCAGCGCGATACCCGGCCCGTCATCGAGGTCGGGGGCGAGGCCGCGCAAGGGCAGGCGCTGGAGCTTCGCGGCGAGGCGGCGCAGGTAGCGGGTGAGCTGCTCGCGCTGTTCGACCGTCGGGTCAGCGCCATAGATGATCGTGCCGAGGTTGGTCCCGACGACCACGCCGGCAACGCGCGCGTCGCCGCCGACCTCGACCGTGCCGTGCGGATCGGTGATTTTGTCGCCGCCGACCTTGTCGCCGGCTACCTTGTCGCTGGCGATAGCGTCACCAGTCGTCAGGCGCGCGGCCAGGTCTGCGCGCTCTGCGGGCGTCAGTTTTGCTAGCAGCGCATCGATATCTAGGTCGTCGCTCATCGGTATCGACTCCAGCAGAAATCAGTACTAAGGTGCGAGCCGAGGAACCAAAACCACCCGAAAGCTATTGCTGATGCCGCCGCCGGGAACATATTCCGACCGCGCCCCGTGCTGAATAGATGTGCTATAATTATAGTAAGCTCCACCACGCAGCGGTATCTCTGAATAATCTTGTGTAAATTCTTTTATCTCCTGGCTGCTCCGCTGTGGGTATGCCCAATAGTTACTCGCTGCCCACTCCCAGACGTTGCCAACTAGATCGAGAGCCCCACAGGCAGCCGCGCCGGCCGGGCAACACCCGACTGGTGCCGGACCCATCCTCCCGCTTGCATAGTAGATCGCCCGCTCCGGTGTCAGCGGCTCGTTGCCCCACGGATAGGACCGCCGCCTGTCCCGATTATACGTCGCCGCCTCCCACTCGGCCTCGGTCGGCAGCCGGAGCGCGTGGCCCGCCGGCAGGGCGTCCACGAGTCGCTCACTCAGCCAGGCGCAGAACGCCACCGCCTCGTACCAAGTCACTCCGATCACCGGCTGGTTGCGACCGTCATAGGGTTGCTTGTTCCAGTGCTGAGGTAGCAGCGTGACCAGCTTCTGCTGCTTCCACGCCCATCCCTGCGGCGTCCACCACCGTTCGGCGTCAGGGCCGTAGCCTACATCCACGAACAGCGCGTACTGCGCGACCGTGACCGGGAAGCGCGCGATCCAGTAGCCTGGTAGCGAGAGCGCCGCTGACGGCTCATCTTCCTGCCAGCCGCCGATCTGGTAGGTGCCAGGCTGCACGTAGCACCAATAGCCATTCGGCACGCCGAACTGCTCGTTGCGTCGCGCTAGCTCTGCGCACCACTCGTCAGGTGTGATCGGGGTGCGCGGGTCGCCCAGCTCGCCCAGCGCCGTGCCCGCCTCGACGCGCTGCGGCAGCAGGATCGCCGGGTCGGGTCGTTCGAGCAGCGCGACCAGCGCCGACCGCAGCTGCTCCTCGAAGCGCACGACATCGTGGACGCGCCCGGCGAACGCTGCCCGTCGCCCAAGCACCGTGTAGCAGGCCACTGCCAGCAATGTGTCACGCTGGTGCTGCGCTGCCGGCTTGAGCTGCGTGCCGCAATGCTGCGCTGCAAGAATCTCCAGCCAGGCGAACGCCAGCGTGAACTTCTCCTGATGCCGCAGTCGCCCGATCAGCAACAGCAGCACTTCGTGCCAGCGCTCGCCACTCTCGCACCACTGGCTATAGGCCAGATCGACATCCTCGCGCCCGGCCAGGTGGCAGGCTGCTAGGTACTCCTCGAAAGTCAGATGCGGCAGCACATAGATCTCGTCGTCCTCCTCCTGGAGCAGCCCGGTCTCCTCGCGCAACACCGCGATGAACGCCTCGGTCGCATCGGCGCAGCGGCCGCGCGCTGCCGCGCGTGGGTCGGTTGGGCTCAGCTTGTGTGCGAAGAAGGCGTCGAGCCGCGCACGCAGCAGCGCAGCCGTGAGCACCCCGCGCCCATCGATCACCTGCTGGTGCGCTGCAAACGCGATCTCATGCAGGATCGGCCGCAGGTCGGTGGGCGTGAGCTGTGGCAGGCCCAGCCGCTGGCCGATCGACGCGACCCGCTGATCAACATCGTTCGAGCGCACGCCCTCCCAGCGCTCCAACAACAGGCTGACCAACTCCTCATACACGTCGGCGCGCTCGTCGGGGAGCTGCTTGCGGTTGTAGTGCAGCAACACCAGCATGGTCAGCAACAACGGCGAGGCGGTTAGCTCGCGCAGCCCAGGTCGGCTCGCCAACACCGCGACCAGCTGGTCGGCGCGCGCGTGCGCTTCGTCTGGCTGGTATTTTGACTGCGGGCTCGCGCCGGCCTGATCATACCAAGCCGGCACGAAATGACGCATCTGGCCGAGCGTGAACGGCTCCAGCCGCCGCTCGGCCCACTCGTCGCGCAGCTGCCAGGCCGCGCGCTGCTCGTAGGGTCGGGTGCGGCAGGTCACGACGATCCGCGCGCGTCCGACCTGATCAGCGAGGCTACGGATGGCTGCGGCCAGGCGCTCGCGCCGACTGCGCAGCCCGTGCTGGGTCGGCTCGGGCGTCGCGCCGACCTCGTCGAGCCCGTCGAGGCAGAGCAGTGCGCCGCCGCCGCGCCAGGCGCGCAGGATCGCCGGTGCCAGCCCGGCCCGCATGCGGCCCTGCTCGATCGGCGCGAGCAGCGCGGCGATCAGCGTATCCAGATCGGCGTCGGGGTCGTCACCGAGCCGCTGCGCCACGCGTCCGAGCTGGCAAAACAGTGGTATCGGCAGCGACGTCATGTCCTGCCAGCCAGGAACATCGGCGGCCGGGCGGCCCGCCAGCAGCGTCTCGGCCAGCGCGACGACCAGGTAGCGCAGCACAGTCGATTTGCCCGAGCCAGGGCCGCCCAGCAGCACCAGGCGCGGCTGCGTCGCCGCCGCCGCGACCGCCAGCTCGGGCCGGTACCAATGCCCTGTCAGCCGGGCATCCGTCGCCGCGACCTGGCGGCGCAAGCCCGCCCACTCCTCGGCTAGCGGCACTCCGGCGAGCAGCCGATCCGCTGCGCGCGCCGGCCTGGCGCGATCAGGCGTGGCCGGGGCGCGCAGCACCGCGAGCCGCACCTGCTCCGGCAAGACCGTGTCTGGGTTGCTGGCGTCAAGCGCCGCCAGCAGCTGTTGGGACGACTGGCGAAATCCCTCAGCGCGCAGGCGTCCGTTCGTCGCGAGCGCGGTGTAGACCGCGCGCAGCGGGAGCGATGGGGCGGTCGCTTCTTCGCGACCAGTCTGCTCGTCGGCCAGCAGCTTGCCGAAGCGCACGCGGCCGTAGCTGGCGACCAGCGCCTCCAAATAGCTGTCGAGCAGCTCCTTGCCATCGTCGGGTGACTGCGCGCTGCCGAAGAATGCCTGGACCGTGCCGTAGTTGACGCCGATGGCGTTGCCGCGCAGCGTGCCGCTGACCGTGGCCGCGCCCTGGATATCAGCTGCATGGTCGGCGGGTGGCGCTGCGGGCACATCCACTGGGGCATCGCGGCCCGCCTTGAGCCGGCGCAGCTCCGCTTCCAGCTCGGCGATTCGGCGGGCGTGTGCGTCACTCAGGTCGCTCATCGGCACCTCGGCAGAGCGACGCGCTCCGCAGCACTTGCCAGGGAATGCAAGCGCTGCTAGAATGCGCGCAGCATAATAGACACAGACACGGCCCACTCCTCTGCTTCCCGGCGATGAGTGGGCTTTGTCGTCTCAGTATAGCATGGCGTACCGCGCGTGCCTACGGAAGATTCGGTTAAACGGTACGCTGCGCCGACCAGCGGGGGTACGGGGGTTGCGCTGGTGCTGGCGGTCCTGGTCACTCGACCGCGCCCACGCTCCCCGGCGGCTCGGCAAGCAACAAGGCGATAAACTCTAGCACATGCGGCGCAATATCGGGCCGCTGGCGAACCGCTTGTTGAACGGTCTGCACAACCTCGCTCGCTCGCGTGGGTTCAGCTGCGGCACTTGATGCGCCGGGAATCAGGTCGTCCAGCGCTACCTCAAGCACGCGGGCGATCTGGACCAGCGTCTCCAGTGGGATCGTGCGGCGACCGGCCTCGTAGTTGGCGATCGTCGAACGATCCACCCCTGGGGTGAGCGCCGCGCCAAGCTCGGCTTGCTTGAGCAGCGCGCGCTGACGGGCGGAGCGGATGGCCGTGCCAACCTGTTCGTGAAAGGGAGTGCTCATAGCAGTGCTTCCTGGATCGGTGGCAGCGCCTCCGGGTCGTCCGGCAGATACTCGGCCGCCTTGTGCTGAATCCACGCTATCGCGGCGTCATACTTGTCGGCGGGGAGATCGGCATATTTGTTCGTGCCAAGCTCTTTGCAGAAGCTGAAGAACAGCAGCCCGAAGATGTCCTTGCCGCTCTGTTTCTTGTAACGGTTGGCAAGCTGCTGAATGGCGCGCCGAATCTGCTCGCGTTGTGCCGGTGTGATACTGACGTGCTGGGCGATCCGCGCCTGTAGCTCGTCAAGCACATTCTCCGCGGCACCAATCCGCACTTCAGTGGCCGCAATGCGCTGGTCCTGCTGCTCCTGGTCGGCCTGCTGCTCAGTGAGCTGCTGCTGCATCGTGAGCAACGCCTCGCGCACCAGCCGGGCCTCTTGCAACGCCGTGATCAGCAGCTGTTGCAGCGCGGCGGTATCCGCGTTCGACGAGGCCGGCAGCGGCTGCACGTCGCCCGCGTAGATGATGGCGAGCACATCGGCGACCTCGGTTTGGTAGCGTACGAGCTTTGTGCGGACCTCCGGTGCCACCTGCTCCGGCGAGATCGTCGCGAGCCAGAAGGGAATATAGCGGTGCAAGATCGCGACGACCGAGCGCACGCGGCCAGTGACGAGCGCGTTGACGATCCGCAGGCCGCGCGCGAGCACCTCGTGCCTACGCAGCCGCTCGCTCTGCGCGTCAACGTCAAGCCCCAGCACCTCGCAGATCGTGCGCACCGGGATGGCGATGCCCTCGCCCTCAAGAATGATCGCGGTGAGACGGTCGCCGTCGAAGACCAGCTCGCGCACGCGGTTGCGTGACGGCAGCGCAGGCAGCCGGATGTCGCTCATAAGCTACTCCTGATGTTTCAGAACGAAACGCGCTGCGATAGAGATACCGCAAGAACCCGAACTTGTCAAGGCCATGTTTCACCCTGACACGCGGCAGGAGGCGAACGGCGAGGGCTACGTTTCAGAGTGAAACGTAGCCCTCGCCGTTCGCCGGGATATACGTTTCGGAATGAAACGTATGCCCTGACGGATCGCTGCCGCCATGAGCTGGATGCGCCGCGCCACTGCACGGATACGATACGAGGGACAGCGCGCAGCAGCGCGCGCTTCGGCGGCTCCAGTGGCAGCGCGGGGTGACGATACAGCGGGCATGACGGGTCACAACGCGCGTGCTTCCCGACGGGCGGATCGCGATCGCTGCCACCGAGTTGGAGCCCGGCGCAGCGGTCGAAATGATCATTTTGCTCCCAGAGACGGCGGGGAGTGCGGCGCTGCGAGCTTGAGATCCTTGCGGACCTGCCCAGTCAGCGGGCCTTTACGACCGCCGCCGAGGTCGCCGCCTCTCTGCGCGAGGAGCGCGACACATGGGATCGCTGAGACCCGGCGCACTGGGCTGGTCGTGGTCAGCAGCTCGCAGTGGTAGGTGTCAGCATGCGATAATGCAGCTCATCAGCTAGAGCTGCTGCTCCACCAGGAGGTGCGATGACTACCGCCAATCCACCCACGCTTGACCAGGCGCTGGCGCTGGCCCGCCGCCTCTCGGTGCAAGATCGTGCGCGACTGATCGCCCAGATTGCCGAGGAGTTGGCCGAGGCAACGCTGCCAACGATCGCCGCATCGGCCGATTTCACGCTGCCGGTGCTGAGGGACGGCACCTGGGCGGACGATCTGCCGCTGCGCCGGAAGGATCGCTACGGCGATGACGAGCGCTGCTGACTCGCTCTTCGTGGGCACCAACGTCCTGGTCTATGCGAGCTGGGCCGTCGCGCCGCTGCATACGCACGCCCGCAGTGTACTGGCGACCCACCGCAGCGCCGGCGCACCCCTCGCTATTAGCCGGCAGGTCATCCGCGAATGGCTCGCCACGCCCAACCAACCGCGCACGGGCTTGGCACTCGCCGAGCTAATCGCTGAGACGCAGACCTTCGATGCCCACGTCGCAATTCTCGACGACACCGCTGCGACGACCGCGCACCTGCTCACACTGCTCCCGCAGGCCAGTGGCGTGCGCGTCCACGCTGGCACCATCGTCGCAACGATGCAGGCTGGCGGCATCCAGCGGCTGCTGACCACCAATCCCGGTGACTTTGCTGCCTTTAGCCACCTGATCAGGTGTTGCCGCTGATGTAAACCACGCGCGTGCTGCGCCGCTTTCCGTACTACCACAAGCGCAGGGTGATCGCTACACGGCTCGTTCACTGCTCCCGTACGCCTCGTTTACGACGCGTAGGAAGTCTCGAAGCCTGCTCCGTGAAGCACTGGGCGACCGTCCCACGCAGCTGCGCGAGCGCTGTGCTATCTGCGCAGCATCAATGCTGACTACATCCACGCTCGTTAGGCAGCAGCATGGCCTGCCGAGTCAGTTCCTGACTCGGATGAGGCCGCAGGAGAGGCAAATATGCGAAAACTGCAAGCTCCATCGCTTCTCTTATGAAGAGAACTGGCTTGTGCGCCTGCGCTTATTTCGCTGCTGCACCTTGCCTAGTCGTATTGCCGCTGAGCCGCGTTGTATATATGACGAATTTGTTGAGGGTGTTATCGTCGCTAATCAGCAATCCCACATCCAGTCTGCCCTTGTTCCTGAGAACACCCAAACTTGGCCCCAGTCAGTGGTCCGTTCTACAGTTATCTGAGGAGGATGTCGTAGCGGCATTGATTCTCAATGCCACAAGCTTCCTTATGAATGCCCCGTGAATGCTCATAAAGCTTGCAGGATATGCACGATTCTTGTGATAGAGTAGATGCAACACAGTGAGGGAGCCATGCCACGAACAGACAACCGATATGAACGCCTTGATGCCATCGAGCGCCGGCTTGCGCAGCGACCAGAAGGGTGGACGACCGGTGAATTGGCCCACGAGCTGAGCGTCGATCCGAGCACGATCTACCGCGATCTCCTGTTGCTCGAATCGCGCGGCACCGGATTGATTCAGCACGGGCGGCAGTACCTGCTGGATCACCGACGTTCCTTACATACCATCAAAATGACCAATGATGAGGTCATGGCACTCTATCTTGCGGCGCGGCTGCTTTCCCGCCATAGCGACGAACACAACCCGCATGTTGTCAAGGCACTGGAGAAGCTGGCGGATGCGCTTCAGGCGAAGTCGCCGCTGCTCGCGCGGCACATTTATCAGGCGGCGGTTGCTGTACGCAGCCGTCGCACGCGACGCGACTATATTGAAGCGATGGAAGTCCTGACGCAGGGCTGGGCGGAGGGTCGGAAGGTGTGGCTGCGCTATCGCTCATCCGACAATGAATGCACGGAGCGCCTGTTCGCGCCGTACTTCATCGAGCCTTCTGGTATCGGATACGCTTGCTACGTGATTGGTTATGACGATCTGCGGGAGAGCTTGCGAACGCTGAAAGTCGAGCGCATTGCGGAGGCGCGCATCACCGAGACGCGCTTTAGCATTCCCGACGCGTTCAATCCGCAGCAACTGCTCGCTGATGCCTGGGGTGTGATCTGGCGTGATGCAGGCGCGATCGAAGTGATCTTGCACTTCGCACCAACCGCTGTGTGGCGTATCAAGGAGAGCATCTGGCATCATAGCCAACAGATCACGGATTTGCCGGATGGCTCGTGCCTGTTTACGCTGCGAATCGGTAGCACGTTGGAGCTTAAGCCGTGGATTCGCCAGTGGGGTAGCGCGGTCGAAGTGCTATCGCCGCCAGAGTTGCGCCAGGAGCTGATCGAGGAGCTACGGGCGCAGGCGCAGATCTATGGGCTGGTGGTGATGAAAACTGAAGGGACGACCAATGGATGATCTGCTCATGTTCTGGGGCAAGACGCCGAAAGTAGGCGATCCTCCTGAACAATTCCACCTGGCGATCTATCACATGCTCGATGTCGCTTTTGTTGCTGAGGCACTGCTACGCGACGGTGCGCCACGCCTGCGCCGGGCGCTGTGCCACGCTTGGGTGGGCTGCGATCCCGACGCGCTGATTGCCTGGCTGCCATTCCTGATCGCCACGCACGACCTGGGCAAGATCTCGGCGGCGTTTCAGGGGCAGACTGCACGTGAATCGCGGAGGCAACGCGATCGACTTCTCACGCTCTTCCCGCCTATACCCCTTGGCGATACAAGCGGCAAACCAGCGCACTCCCTCATCAGCGCGCATTACTTGCAGCAACATCTCGCGAGACACGAACCGGACGTATCTCGCACATTGATAAAGGCCCTTCGAGACGCGATGAGCGGCCACCACGGCTTCTTCAGCTCCCCGACGTCCGTAAATATTACTGGCTATGTCGCCAATGAAAACTCGAAGTGGGAGGCATGGCGCGAGGCGGCGTACGTGCTGCTCCGCGCGGCCATCCTGCCTGAAGACGCGCCTCCATTGAGTAAGGTTGGTGCGACTCAACGGCTCAGCACAGCTACCGTTGCGCTAACAGGGTTCATCATTCTCTGCGACTGGATTGGCTCAAATAATGGTTTTTTTGAGGCAAAGCCAGACCCTGATCTGTCGGGCTATCTTGTGCATAGTCGAAAACAGGCAGCGCTGGGCGTGCTTAAGGCAGGCTTCACGGTGCGCGCCGCTGATCATATCTACCCCGGCTTTCAAGTGCTTTTTCCACAAATCACACTCGACAGAATGCGCCCACTGCAGCAAGTGGTCGAGACGTTGCAACCCGCCGATTTACCCTGGCCAGCGCTGTTCATTTTGGAGGCACCGACCGGCGAGGGCAAGACCGAGGCGGCCCTAGCACTCGCGCGGAAACTGGCAGTGTATGGCTGTTCCGACGAGATCTACTTCGGTTTGCCGACGATGGCGACTGGCAACCAAATGTTCAAGCGCCTAGATCGATTTTTTGATCTAATCGACAAGCGCCTGGGAGAGGCCGGGCTCGGCGTCAAGTTGATCCACGGCTACGCAGCCCTGCTTGAGTCAGATTTGCGTGTCGAAGCGCTCGCCAACGATGTTGACAGTGCGCAGCGTCAGGCAGCCCTGGAATGGTTCGCTAGCAGCAAGAAGAATGCGCTGCTTGCACCCCGTGGCGTCGGCACGGTCGACCAGGTGGAACTAGCGGGACTCAACGTGCGCCACTACATGCTGCGCCTGATGGCTTTGGCCGGGAAAGTGGTGATCATTGATGAGGTCCACGCCTACGACGAATACATGAGCACCATTCTGGAGCACACGCTGCGCTGGCTGGCCGAGCTGAACACCTCGGTGATTTTGCTCTCGGCCACGCTGCCGATGGCTCGCCATCGCGCGCTGGCCCGTAGTTTCCTGGCTGGCCTACCTCACGCGCCGGCGCTACCAGCCAACTCAGAGAAGCTGAACTATCCGATCCTTGCCACCTATGCAGGCGATAGGATGCGTCAGCCTCTTGAGCCGCCATCGTTCCGCCCAGATCAGATCCTCACGATCCGTTTTGTGCATCACACGACGCCTTTGGAACAGGCGCGGCACCTGCTTGAACTAGTGGCCGGTGGAGGAGCCGTCGCGCGAATCTGCAACCTCGTTGATGATGCACAGAAGATATATCAGGCCCTTCTGGAGCTAGCGCCCGATGATTGCCTGGTGCTACTTCACTCTCGTTTCCCTCTCCATCAACGCAAGGGTATTGAGAAAGAAGTGGAGCGACGGCTGGGCAAGCCGGGAGATGACCCAAGGCCGCGTCGCGAGATTGTTGTCGGTACACAGGTGTTGGAGCAGTCGCTGGACTACGATGTAGATGTGATGGTGAGCGATCTGGCACCTATTGACTTACTGCTTCAGCGGGCTGGGCGGCTTCACCGTCACGAGCAAGAGCGCAATGCACATCGGCCCGCTCGCCACCGCAAGCCGGTGTTGTATATCCAGCATCATAAGCGCCATGATACAGTACTACCCCTGCTCAAGCCGTGGGATCTCATCTATGACGACTACGTGCAGCTACGAAGCTGGGCGGCGCTACGTGCGCGGGCCGATACCAACAATGAGGTGCGTATCACACTGCCAGAGGATTATCGAGTCCTGATTGAGCAAGTATATCACCAGGGAGAGCCTGAACTGCCTGATGGTTCTATCGGCGACGAACTGCGTGAGCTATGGCTTGAGCTTGATGAAAAGCGCAAAGCGATGGCTAATGAGGCACAGCAGCGTCTCACGCCGCCGCCCCATCCAAGCAACTCCATTGTTGCTAATCGTACGCTTCTATCGCTCGACGACCAGGACGGCGCACTGGAAGGTTGGCAGTATGCGAAAACACGCCAGGGTGAGCGAGTGACAGTTGTACCGTTATATCGTCACGACGATCGGCTCTGGCTAGATGAATGGCACACCGACCAGTTGAACGGCGACATCACACCTCGTGAACTGAGGCGGCAGCACGAAATTATCGAATATTCTCTGCCGATCAGCTCATCGCGTCTGATGCACTACTTTCTCGATCAGCAGCCTACGTGGCCTTGGGGTGATACGCCATCACTGCTGCGCTATATCTACCCGTTGGAGCTAGATAATGAAGGAAAGGCTGATCTCGATGGTATTACTGTGCGGCTCGACCGTAATCTCGGTCTAGTAATCGCCAGAAAGGAGCAAGGATGAGCGATATATCTTCCAGAACACCGGGATTTAATCTCTGGCACGATCCCTGGATTCGCGTACTGGATCGCGATGGCAATCTGGCTGAGCTGGGAATCAGCGAGTGCCTAGAGCGCGCTGCGGATTTCCACATACTCTGCGACCCCTCACCCTTGGTAGTGGGCGGCACCCATCGGCTGCTGGTCGCCATCATCCAATCGGCCTACAACCCATGTGAGTCGGGAGATCTGGTTGCGCTACTAGACGCGAAGCACTTCCCGCCCGAGCAGCGCGATGCATTCGAGTCTCAGTACGCCGGCCGCTTTGAGCTATTCCATCACACACAGCCTTTCCTTCAGGCTGGTGACGTGCCACTGAACGGCAGTGTGTTTCCCAGAGAGAAATCCATGTCCAGCAAGGCGGCATCGGACGATGATAACCCGCTCAAAATTGAGAAGGCATGTTTCAAATCGGGCTATTCTGGGTTTACAGTTTGGCCTGGACAGTTGCCAAAAAGA
>Ga0075423_10001820_pt1 | contig 19067 bp, 15 predicted proteins | sample SoiMethybrSBSTD2_FD_80114 | JGI IMG/M metagenome (GOLD analysis project Ga0075423, IMG submission 80114) | Bulk soil microbial communities from a Populus tree surrounding site in Tennessee, USA - Soil MetaG P. TD hybrid SBSTD2 | ecosystem: Environmental > Terrestrial > Soil > Tree plantation...
CGCTCACCGACGTTGCCGCCGTCGCGCTGCTGACAGTTGCAACGCTGACGATCGAAAGCGGGCTGCTGATCTGGACGATTTTTGCGGCGACTTATTTCGTCGGGTACCGCGGCATCTCCCGCTCCGCGCTGATCGCGCTGACGGCGTGCATAGGGATGTACTTCTTGGGACGGTTCGTATTAATCGGCGGCGGGGCGCCCGGACTCAACGAGCGAAGCGCTGGCTTCGGATTCTCCGTGCTGAGTCCCGACGACCTCGTGCGCCGGTTTGGCGACAACCCGCTCCCGTTCTACGCCTACAACTTCCTGTGTGCGATCAGCTCCGTCCTGCTCGCGGAGCCCCGTGGCGGAGTCTGGGCGTTCACTCGAGAGTTGACCAGCGGGCGCCCGGAACCCTGGCAGGTCGTCAATGTGGTGACGAGCGCAACGACGACGCTGCTTATCGCACGATTTGCGGCAGTGAGGCTTCCACGCTGGCGGACAGCCTGGCGAGCGGAAGCCGGAGGCGAAGACGGATTTGATGACGCGGATCGATTCACGATCCTCTTCCTGGTCGTCCTCCCATTCAATGCACTCTTTGCGAGCGGGTATGAGAAAGACGTGATCATGAGTCCGGCCGGGCTGTTCTACGCGGCCGCCGCCTACTTCGTCTTCCGCGAGCTGCTCTCGGGCGCGAAATTCGCGATCGGACCGGCGCTCGTCCTCGTCGTCGCGGTCGGCTGGAGCGTGCGCTTTGTCGGCATTCACGACAACCTGCGAGCGCGTGCGCTGTCCGTGCAGGACGAGTGGGCGTACTATGACGACTGGGCCCGCAATCAGCCAAACGATATCCACTTGAACGCGGAGGAGCAGGCCATCAGGCAGCACCTGTACGAAGACGCCGTCCTGCGCGCCCCGCGGGTGCCGCAGCTCTCACTCGGTGTCCTCGACCGCATGTTCGACCTCACGCAATGACGAGACGGATTCTGCTGCCGCCAATCGCGGCGTTCGCCCTCGTCGCGCTGTATGTCGTCGCGGAATCGTTCGGCTTCGATGGTCTTGCCGCCGCTGAACCGACGACGGTGTCAGAAGCGGCAGCGATGGGTCGCGCCGCCCGCGCGTTGCAATTGATGGCGGAGGGGCAGGATCCAAACCGGCCGCAGCACATCGCGTCGGGCGTTCTCGATTCCGGCGAGTACGAAGTGCGGCCGCTCGAAGCGGCCATCCTCGGCCGGCATCTCGAGATGGTGCGTCTGCTGCAACGCAGCGGCGCGGCACGTTTCGACATGTCACGCGCGATCTGCTTCGCGCGGGCGCGGCTTCCCGAAGTTCTGCCCGAGCTGGGTGCGGAGCATGCCGCATCACCTGATGCGCCTGCCGAAATCGCGGCGGCAATCACGATCTGCATGCAGGCGCAGGCGCAGTGAGATGCCGGGCCGGAAGGACTCCTCTTCGATGACCAGAACAGCGGTGAATGCGGCGCTCGTCATTGCCGCGTGTCTCGTTTATCTTGCGTTGGCGGCCATGTCGGGGCGCACGTCGATCAACGATGGGCTCGGCCCGGATGGTCCCATCTACGCAGCCATGGTGGTCGATCACAACCTGCAAGCCGCCTCTGCGGTGAAAAAGCTTGCGCCCGCATTTCCGCTGGCCACGGCCATCGCCTATGCGATTGTCGGCAACATCGAGTCGAGTTTCCTGATTGTCAACATCGTCGCGTTCCTCGTGCTGGTATTCGCCGCATGCTGGACGTTCGACCTGATGTCGACACCGGTGAGCCTCAAGATTGCCGCGGTCGCGACGCTTTGCGTGCTCGGGCTCCCCAGCCTGACCAGCGCCTTCGATCCGGGACAGCCGTACCTGCTCGGCGTGGCGCTCGTGTCGCTGGCAGTGGCGGCCAGCGAGTGGAGCAGCGGCATAGTGACCGGTATTCTGCACATCGGTGCGACGCTCGCGTCTCCCGTTGGCATCGCCGGGCCGTTGTACGGAATCTGCAAGCACTGGCGTGCGCGGCGTGTCCCGACGATGGTCGTCGTATACGCGCCGGCGCTGCTCGTATGGATCGCGGTTCAGTATTGGGCGCGCGGTGGAGCGGCCGGTCTCGTGGACCTGATGCGCGTCTCACGCGTACGAGCGGACGCCGTGTTCTGGAGTGAGGCCGCCTTCATTCTGTACGGTCTGTACTTCCTCGTGACGATTCTGGGGGGACTGACGATTCTCGTCTGGTCGCATCCACGCGGGATCAAGGATGCGATTTCGACAAGGCCCGAGCTGATTGCGCTACTGGTGTCCGTCGTGCCGTTTATCGTGACAGGAGGCCTCGAGGTTCCGCGCATCATTCCGTTCCTGTTGCCGTTCTGGTTCTTTGTCGTGTGCGCCTGGGGTCGCGATCATGCGGCACGCCTCACGGTGCCGCTCGTGCTCGCCGTCGTGTTAACGCTGCTCACGCAGCATCCGTGGACGAAGCTCACCGACACCCGTTATTTCGTGGACTGGTTTCCGTATTCGGTCGCGGCCGGCCGCGTCAATGTGAGCGATGCCGGTTTCGACGCGACCTGGCGAGTTCGGATGTTCATTGCGGCGGGCGGCCTGGCAGCCTGCATCGCATGGCGGCGGTCGCGGACGTGACCGCACAGCAGTCGACCGTCCGGAAATGGCTGCCGCTGGTTGCCCAGAGCCTCGTCTCGATCGGTCTGCTCCTGCTGCTCTTCCGCAACCTTGACCTCGGCGCTCTTCGCCGGCTGTACGCGACGCTGCCGCTCTGGTTCTACTTCACGTCGCTCGCGGTCGTCCTTGGCGGACAGGCCTTGTACGCCTGGCGGTGGCGTCAGGTACTGTCCGCGTCGGGCGTACCGGTCACTGTCGATACGGCGGTTCGCCAGTACTTCATCGGCATCTTCCTGAACAACTTTTTTCCGTCCACCGTCGGCGGCGACATGGCGAAGATCTATTACCTCGGCCAGCACCATGGCTACCGGCCGATTGCCGCATCGATTGTGCTCGATCGCCTGCTGAGCATCGGGCTGCTCGCGGTGCTCGCGACGACGATGTACTGGATCGCTCCCGATCCGTCACCGCAGTTCGCCGCCACGCGGGCGTTCGTGACCGTGATTGCGGTGTGCCTCATCGGAGGTCTGGTACTCGCTGCGCGAGGTACCGGCGGGTTACCCAGGCGACTGGCTCGATTTGGAAACCTCGCCGTCGGCCTCGCCGAGCGCGCGCAGCGATTCCGGCACGATATGGCCGGCGCCGCGCGCCATCCGATGATCGTTTTTCAGTCGGCGGCGGTTGTGACGACGTATTTCCTCACCTTGACCGCGGTGTATCGCGCTTTTCTCTTACTGAACACGACCGCCAACCCGCCGTACCTGACGCTGCTCACGGCCGTCACGACGGCCTCGCTCCTCAGCAACATTCCGATTTCCGTCAATGGCCTCGGTCTACGCGAACAGCTTCACGCGATTCTTCTGCAGCCACTCGGCGTGCCGCGCGAAGCGGCGGTCGCGATTTCACTGCTGCTCTTCGCGCATTTGCTTGTGTCGAGCCTGTTCGGCTTGTGGTTTTGGTTTCGGCTGCCTGCTAAGGCGGGTAAATCCCACATCCCAAGCTCCAAATCCGAAGTCCCGACTCAACTGTGAGTGTTGGACCTTGAGATCGGGAGTTGGATTTTGGGATTTGGGATTTTTCCCTAAAGCTTCGGCGCCGACAGGTGCAGAAGCGCGGTGTCGGGCGCGTGCCGTTCGTACAACTCTCCGCGCCCATCTACTCGGTAATCGCTTACCGCAGCATCTATCTCGTTGCCGTTGAGGTCGACGCGCGGCTCGGACCAGTCGTTATCGGCGGTTGGTAACGCACGAGCGCGGCTGTCGATAACGGTCGTGGTCTGAGACGTGGGTTGCGCGACGGCCGGTGGAAGTCGCTGTACGGAATCTCGCGTCCACACCATCGACACGCCGGACACCATCGCCGCTGCCAAAACCATCGCCCATACGCGTTCGAGGGTCATCGCCAGATGTTCCACACGGCACAGCAGCAATCGAAGTGCCACCGGTGGCATACCCGTTGCGACGTTCGAGTCGTGACCCTCATGATGGACATGCACCGGCAAATGGCGAAGGCGCGCGAACGGCTCGCGCGAATCAGGCGAGCTCATCCCGACGCGTTTCTCGCCGCGGCGATCGTGGCTTCGACCTTGTCGCTCGCCCTGTTCGCGGCATCGCTCTGGCTCGCCTACGACGTCCTGCACGGTCTTCCCGGCGACGCGCAATTGCGTGATGTCAGCGCGATGTCGCAGGCGACGACGCTGTATGACAAGGACAACAGGCCGGCGTTTACGATCTTCCAGGAGCAGCGGATCGAGATTCCCCTGTCTGAAGCGTCGCCGAACCTGGTGCACGCGATGATCGCGGTCGAGGACCAGCGCTTCTACGACCACGCAGGCGTCGATCTGATCCGTGTCTTTGCCGCCGCAATCCAGAACGTACGGGAGCATCGCGCCGCGCAGGGCGGGAGCACGCTGACGCAGCAGCTCGCGCGTCAGAGCTTTCTCTCGTCGGACAAGACGCTGCGTCGGAAGCTGAAGGAAGCGGTGCTCGCGTGGCGGCTCGAACGCGAGTTCACCAAGGATCAGATCCTCGAGATGTACCTGAATAAGGTGTATTTCGGCGACGGGCTCTATGGAGTCGAGGCGGCGTCGCTGGGCTTCTTCGGCAAGCACGCGCGCAACCTGGACGTCGAGGAGTCGGCGTTGCTGGCCGGCCTCGTCAAGTCTCCCTCGATGTACGCGCCGACGATCAACCTCGATCGCGCCATCACGCGGCGCAACGTCGTCCTGCAGGCGATGCTCGACAGCAAGGCGATCGATCGCGCGACGTACGACTCGGCGCTTCGCGCCCGGCCGCACCTGGCCGACGCGCTCCGCTCCGAGGAAGGCTACGGACTGTATTTCAAGGAGGAAGTCCGCAAGCAGCTCGTGCAGCGCTTCGGATGGGATCGCGTGTATCAGGGCGGGCTGAAGGTCTACACAACGCTCGACCCCCATATGCAGCAGGCCGCTGAGGCCGAGGTCGCGCGGTCGCTCGCGGAGATCGAACAGCGTCAGTTGAAGCGCGCGAAGACCCAGCCCGGGACAGATCCGCTTCAGGCCGCACTGGTGGCGATGGATCCTGCGACAGGCGACGTGCGCGCGATGGTCGGTGGCCGCAGCTTCGACCAGAGCCGCTTCAATCGCGCGACGCAGGCGCGGCGGCAGGCGGGCTCGGCGTTCAAGCCGTTTGTCTACGCGGCGGCGCTCGAACAGGGATTGACGCCGGCGACGGTCATTACGGGATTGAGCACCCCGATTTCCACTCTCCAGGGCGCGTGGGTTCCCGACGACCATGGTGGCAGCGCCGAGATGAGCATGCGCGCGGCCCTGCGAACGTCGAGCAACCGGGCCGCAGTGCAAGTGCTCGAGCAGGTCGGTATTCCGACCGCCGTGCGCTACGCGCAGCGGCTCGGCATCAGCAACGTGCCGCCGGTACCGTCTCTTGCGCTTGGATCGGGCGAAGTCACGCTGCTCTCGATGACCTCCGCGTATTCGGTGTTCGCGAACCAGGGCATGGTGACGACGCCGTCGCTCATTCGCCGCGTCGAGGACTACTCCGGACACGTCATGTACATGTCGCCAGCGCGCGAAGAGCGCGCGCTGAGCGAGGCCACGGCGTTCATCATGACCTCGATGATGTCCGACGTGATCAACGCGGGCACCGCGTGGCAGGCACGCCGCGTGGGCTTTACCCTTCCCGCGGCGGGCAAGACCGGCACCACCAACGAATATCGCGACGCCTGGTTCATCGGCTTCACGCCGCACCTGGTCGCGGGCGTGTGGGTTGGCTACGACATGCCGCGGACGATCATCGCCAACGGCTACGCGAGCGACCTCGCGGTACCGCTCTGGGGACGGTTCATGGCCGCGGCCACTCGCGCTGACAAACCGGATCGCTTCACGATGCCCGCGACCGTCGTGCCGGTGACGATCTGCCGCTTGAGCGGCCAGCTTGCCGCCGACGGGTGCCGCGGCGCCGTGGTGTTCGATGAGAACGGCGCGCCGACGGATCGCTCGATGGTCTACACCGAATACTTCGTGCGCGGCACGGAGCCGGTCGACTATTGCCCGCTGCATTCGCAGCCGTACGGCAACGCGGTCGCCACCTCTGGCGCCGTCGCGGCGACGCCGCCTGTGGCGGCAGCGTCGGGCGGTGCCGGATCGGCCGCGCTCACGCCCGTGGATCATTTGAAGGATGCGATGCCCGCGCGTCCCGACGCGCACATGGGCAACGGGACCCCGTCTACCGCCGCGCCTGCAGCCGCTGGGCCCCCCGGATCCGCGGAGTCCACCGAGCGCAAACGCGGATTCTGGGGACGTCTCTTCAGACGCTGAGATAATGCGATCGTGCCTCTCCGCACGATTACCGGCCACACGCGCCTTCTGTCGCTGCTCTCGCGCGTCATCGCACGGGACTCGATGCCTCCTGCCATGCTCATGGCGGGACCTCCGGGCGTCGGCAAGCGACTGACGGCGATCGCCGTCGCTCAGGCAATCAACTGCCTGCAGCCCAGATCGTCACCGGAGTTCGAGCGTGACGCCTGCGGCGAGTGCGCGTCGTGCCGCCGCATCGCCCGCGGCGTGCATCCCGACGTCATCATCGTCGAGCCGGGTGAATCGGGTTCGATCAAAATCGAGCAGCTTCGCGATGTCATCGACCGGTCGCAGTACCGTCCGTTCGAGGGGCGCCGGCGCGTGGTGATCATCGATGAAGCCGACGCAGCGGGTCCCGACGCGCAGAGCGCGCTGCTCAAGACGCTCGAGGAGCCGCCATCAGCGTCGGTGTTCATTCTGATTTCCTCGATACCGGACGCGCTGCTCCAGACCGTGCTGTCGCGCTGTCCGCGCCTCAGGTTCGGGCCGCTGACACCGGCCGACGTCGCGCGTGTGCTGATGCAGGAGCACGGCTACTCCGAGCACGATGCGAGCGCGGCGGCCGCGGATGCCGAGGGCAGCATCGGCCGCGCGCTCGAATTGCGCTCGGAGGACGTGACCGAAGCGCGCGATGCCGCGCAGCGTGTTCTCGAGGAGACCGCGCGCAACAGCGATCCGGTCAGGCGCATCGGGCTCGCTCGCGATTTGACCGAAGGCAAGGGGACGCCTGCCGAGGAGCGGAATCGCCTCGCCGTGCGCCTGCGGTCGCTTGGATCGCTGCTTCGCGACGTCGGCATCATCGCCAGCCGCGCGGATCGCGCCATGCTCGCCAACGCCGATCTCGAAAAGCAGCTCGAAAAGCTGTCCTCGTCCTACGACGCGGACCGCAGCCTCCGCGCATATGCGGCGGTCGATCGCGCGCTCAGCGCGCTCGACCGCAACGCCAGTCCGAAGGTGGTGGCGGATTGGCTGCTGCTGGAGCTGTGAGATCCGCTGGCGCGAGATGTTAGAGAACAGACCTGTTGTCGCGATCACCGCCGGCGATCCCGCCGGCATCGGTCCCGAGATCGCGGAGAAAGCGGCCACGGATCCGCGCGTCCTCGAGGTCTGCGAGCCGGCCATTTATGGCCCGCCTGCAGGCGCGCGATTCGAGCCGGGCGTGCTCTCCGCCGAGGCGGGGCGTGCCGCCTATGACGCAATCTGCGCAGCCGTCAAGGACGCGATGGATGGCCGCGTCGCGGCAATCGCAACGGCGCCGGTGAACAAGCTCGGTTTTTCACAGGCGGGACTTCAGTGGAAGGGTCACACCGATTTGCTCGCACACCTCACCGGGGCGCCGCGGGCCGTGATGATGTTCTGGTCCGAGCCGCTGAAGGTGGTGCTGGTGACTGTCCACGTCCCGCTTGCCGAGGTGCCCGGATTGCTCACGCGCGGGCTGCTCGAAGAGGTCATCGATCTCACCGCGCGCGAGCTGCCGCGCTTCGGGATTGCCCGTCCGCGGATCGCGCTCGCGGGCCTCAACCCGCACGCCGGCGAGGAAGGACTGCTCGGGCTGGAGGAGGGACGGGTATTACGGCCGGCTGTCGATGAAGCCCGATCGCGCGGGGTCGCGATCGACGGACCGTTTCCGGGCGACACCATCTTCGGCCGCGCCGCGCGCGGCGAATTCGACGTCGTGATCGCCTGTTACCACGACCAGGGATTGATTCCGGTGAAGCTGCTTGCGTTTGGCCGCGCGGTGAACGTCACACTCGGCTTGCCCATCGTGCGGACATCGGTCGATCACGGTACGGCATTCGACATCGCCGGCAAAGGGGTTGCCGATCCGTCGAGCATGATCGAGGCGGTGCTGCTCGCGGCGCGGTTGTCGAAGCCGCATGGCCATCCCTCCGCCTCATAGCTTCCGCTGGCTTTGAACTTGCGGCCGATCGCGACCATGACCCGCGACCCGTCACGGATGTCGAACTGTCCGGCGGGCGTGTACTCGCCGGCAATATAACGATTGACCTCGGGATATGCCTTCGCGAATTCCTCGCGCCTTGTTTCGTTGATCAACACGACCGGAATCCGCTCCCGCCGCATCTGCGCGAGCATTCGCTGCTGGTCGTGCTCCGTCGTGAAGGCGTCGGGCGGAAGGAAGAGCGCGTGGCCCGCGCCGAATCGCCGGCGCGAGAAGAAGTAGTACTCGGGGGCCGCCCACGTCAGCAGAACGGCGTCGTCGCGCGTCGTGCAGGCGTTGAGATAGCGGACGGCGACCGGCAGCTCGCCGGCCGGCCAGAAGCGCTCCCACGGCCAGATGGTGCCCGCCTGCTTGACGCTCTCCAGTGTTCGCTCCATCGCGGCAGGCCCGCCCATGACGTCCGTGTCCTTCATGCGCGTGCCGAGTCCCGCGAGTATCCACACGTTCACGAGACAGGCGGCGGCAAGCGTCGAAACCACTGCGGCCGAGACAACACCGCGCCTCGCCGACTCGGCGATCGCCCAACCACCCATGATGGCGAGCACCGCACCGATGTCGGGCATTCGTGACTCGATGGGATGCCGGAGCACAACAGCCAGGTACAGCAGGAGCATCGCGATACCAGCCGCGGCGACTGGTTTCTGGTGCAACGCCGCTTTCCCCGGCCTCAGAAGGAGCACGATGCACCCGAGTGCCAGGAGGTGCGCCGCGTACAAGAGGAAGACCGCGGCGTCGGTCTGTCCCCACGACGCAAGACCTTGCGGGTTGGTCCAGAACGGAAAACCCGGCGGCGAGAGAAACCGCTGGTGTGCCTCACCTTTCGCAAATTCCAATGCCCCGTGCAGATGCTCGAACAGTCCTTCGGACCACTGCACGAAGATGACGTAGGGCAGCATGATGGCGATGAGGGCGACGGCGTACTGCGTGAGCGCGCCAACCATTCGCTCCATGTCGGATGCGTGCACGGCAATGAGGCCCGCACCCATCCCCGCCGCGACATACACGCCCAGATCGTGGCGGAGAAGCACTGCGACCCCAGTCCAGGCCGCAAGCCAGACGATGCGGCGGCGAGACGGACCTCGGATGTAGTGCTGCATCAAGAGCAGCGCGACGGCCGGCACAAGGATTTTTGGATACGAATAGAGGCGCGGCTCGAGCGCAATCTCACACACGGTCGCCACAGCCCCGATAGTCAGCGACCCGGTCAGATCCGTGACGACGGCCAGCGTCGCGGCTGCCGCGACCGCGAGAAGGGCGCACGTCAGAAGCGCTTCAAAGAATGGTCCGGGCGCAAGCCATTGGACGACAGCTGACAGCGAATACATCAGCGGCATGCCCGGATCGACAAAGTCCCTCCCAGGAACCTGGCCGAACAGCACCTGCTGCGCCCATGCCAGGTGCATGTAATGGTCGTTGGTGAGATCGCGCACGAGCATCAGGCGGTATGCGAACGCGATTACGCCGGCGGCGACTGAGGCTTTCAGGACGGCGCGGCGCGAACGTGCTTCCATGCGTTACCTGGCGCGGTCGGTCGGCAGGCGGATGTCGTTGCAGTCTGGCTCGCCGGGCGCGCGGGCGTCGAGAATCTCTCGCACGCCGGAGTCGTGACGCGCGCGCTCGAGGCAGCGGAGCACCCGCAGCTCTCGATCGTCAACGGACGCGCCGTTGGCGAGGAGCATGCCCAGCGAATCGGCGCGCTGCGCCGCCACGGCGGCTTCAACCGGCAACACGACTACATCGTAGCCATTGGTGAGCAGGCCGTCCCGGACGGGGCCGGGGCGATTCGGATCGGCACCTTGTTGGATCAGTCGAAGCGCTTCCGCGTTGTTCCGGGTGGCAACCGCCTCGGCCAGCGTCACGGTATCCGGCGGCCACAACCCACCGCCCAAGGGCGCACCGACACTCCACCATGCTCCGAGCAGCGCGAGCGCCGCGCAGGGAGTCGCGATGATCGCGCGGTGGATTACTCCACCCAATAGCGGTCTCCCCGGCGTGGCATGAAGGACGGGCTGGTGGTGCGCCGTTCGAGCGCTTCGCCGCGAAGACGCCGCGTCAACGCCAGCTCACCTGGATCATGTGGCCAGCCGTCCTGCTTGTCCTCGCGCAACACCTCGACCCAGTCGTTCCGGGTCTTGAACGCAGCGTAGCGCAGCTGGTAATGCACGCCGACGACGCGGAAGGTCCAGAGCGCCGCATCGGCTGCAAGAAAAGCCGTGATGACGAGCGCGGCGGCCGCACTTCGCCGCGGCAGCGATTCGATGAGCCCTCGCACTGCGATGAACGCGCATACGGCGTAGAACAACCCCCCGACGCTGATGATTTCGTCCTTGATGTAGACGGCCGTCAACAGTGCGTTGATGAGGAACACCGCCGCTGCTGCTGCGAAGGCTCGTTCGGCGTGCGACCACGCCGATCTTTTTGTGCTAACGCGCGTGACTGCGTACCAGACCAGCAAGCTCGTCGTCGCCAGCGACGAAAGAATGTTGATAAGGACAACAGGGTGGATCTCGCGGTCGCGCCAGGCAATCAACAGGCTGTACACACCGTTGCGAGGCTCGGAGAACAACAGTGAGGCGAGGCCACCGGCGACGTTGTAGAGCATGAACCCAAGTGGGTGCGCGCCAAAACGCTGCGCCAGCTCCTCGGCGGAATAAAAGGTCGCGCCGAAGCCGCTGCCATGTCCGCCGATGCCAGGCGAGACGATGCCAAGTGCATGACGAAGGACAAGGTAACCGGCAAACATCACGGTCGTTGCGAGGACTGTGGAACGTTTGATGCCCGGCAGGCCGGCGGCGGCGCAGCAGATGGCGGTGATCCACACCATCGCACCCGATTCGACGACCGAGAGCGCACATCCAAGCAATACACATACGACGACGGGAACAAACCACCGGGGCGGTCGTTGCGCGAGCACGAATACCGCCAGCGCACACGCACCGATTTCGGCGTAGTGGTTCACCGGAAACGCCTCGAGCAGCATGGCGACGAATGTGTGGATTCCGATCAGAACCGGAAAGGCGACGGTGAGCGCAGCCAGGTCGGTCCAGTCGCGCACGCGCACGGCGAGAAGAAAGAGCAGGACGAGAAGGACCAGCAACGCGACATGGACGCCGCGGAATATCGCGTTGTACGTCAGACCGGTGGTATCAGCGACCTGCAGCAGCCAGCGCGCCTGCAGGTACCGCGATGGCCGGAACGTCGTTGGGGAGAAAGTAATGCTGTTCTCCAGGTGCGAGAGCGTCGAGCCGGCCTTCTGCGCGACGATGATGGGTTCGAGGCTGTCGGAAACCTGTACGGGAACTCGATAGAGGCTGTCCGCAGCGGGAATCGTGATCAGCGCTGCAACGATCAGAGCCAGCAGGGTGGCGCGCGACCGGCCCGGAGCCTGGATCATTCGCGGCCCAGCATAGCATCACGTTCTCAGCCGAAAAGGCAGGGAAGATCCGTTGCGGAGTCGTGCCTCGCACCGTTGGCGAGGTGTGGAAGCCAGACGCGGATTCGAGCGTCGATCGATGGGACCGTGTACTCCTCGAACCCGCGATCTCGAATCGCGTCCATCAGTCCCGGCCACGAATGGGCAACCACGGGGCTGCCGTCGAGGAAGACTGCTGCGCCCAGGCGCTCCCGCCCCAACTGTGCGAGCGCGCGCTTCACGTCCGCCGGATCTTCGTAATATCCGGGCAACCACGACGGAAGCCGCGCGGCAAACGGCCTATGCGCGAGCGCCGGAATCTCCGGACCAAATCCGGCCACAACGACGCGATCGCCGGGCGCAGTGCATCGCGAGAGGTACGTGATGAGCGGCGCCATCGCGGGATTGGGAATTATGTCCGGTGATACATCGCGTAAACGACGAGTAATCTCGCCGAAACGGCCAGCCGCCTCGAGCGGTGTCGAAACAGACTCGGACCTGCGCACGACCTGCAACGCGATTGCCGCAACGATCACCGTCACGCCAATGATCGCCACGTTCTTCATTGCGCGTTGAGAAGCGTAATGACCCGCAATCGCAGCGGCGACCACCGCCGTAGGTGCGATGACGTCGGGAATGCGGGCGGCAAGCACGTCACGCAGGAAAACCAGGTCGAGTGCCAGCAGCATCACCGAGCCAGCCGCGAGGTGAGCGCGGTCGAGCCGCGGTCCCCGTCTGAATGACGCGATCAGACCGGCGATCGGAACCGCCGTCAGCAGGTAGAACAGCAGCGACTGCGGACCCGTTGCCGTTCGGCGGCCTTCCGCGGCGACGAACCGGAGTGCCGACGCGAAGTACTCCGGGACGCCCTCGAATCGTTGCACATAGAGGAGCCACGGCGCGATGAACAGCAGCGACAGCGCCGCGTAGCCGACGAGACGGCCGGCTACGTCTCGAGGCTCGCGCAGGTGGCGCATCACCAGCAACACCGCATATCCGGCGGCGACGTATACGAGGTAATCGTGTCGAAGCAGGAAGGCTATCGCGCCCCAGAATGCGAGGGCGATCAACCGGCTGCGATTCGGCACATCGGCGTATCGCCACGCCAGCCAGATAGCGACAACCGGAACAATCACCTTGGTCGCGTTGTAGAGCCGTGGGTATATCGCCATCGTCGCCGCGGCGGCGACGATGGCGGCGGCGGTATTGCCGGTTGCGCGGAACGCCAGCAGGTACGTGAGACCGGAGGTGACTGCCAGCAACAGCACGCACAGAAGCACGTTCACCCACAGCGACGGACCGAAGATGGCCGCCGTCACCGTCGAAACGAGGTACGACAACGGGAACCCCGGGTCGTCGAAGTCGCGCACAGGCCAGTCGCCGTACAGCACCTGGAGTCCGCGCGTAAAGGTAACGAAGTGATCGTTCTCAATCGCGCCGGTGACCGCGTATCTGACGGCGAAGGCGAGGATGCCGACGGCAAGCGCCGTTCTCGCTGGCGTCAATGTCGGCGACAGGAACCGGGTCGGTGCCACGAAGTCGTCTGCGGGTCGAGTATATTCGTTGAGCCGTGGCGGACAAGGACGAGCGCGAGAAGGCACAGCGGCTCATCGCCGAAAATCGCAAGGCCCGCCATGACTATCACATTCTGGAAACCTATGAGGCGGGCATCGCGCTGCTCGGAACCGAGGTCAAGGCGATCCGTGAAGGGCGCGTGAACCTGCGCGACAGCTACGCGAGGACCGATCGCGGCGAGGTGTGGATGATGAACGTCCACATCAGCCCATACAGCAATCGTGGATATGCCGATCATGCGGAGACGCGGCAACGCAAGCTGCTGCTGCACCGTCACGAGATCCGCAAGCTGATTGGGCGCACGGCGGAAAAGGGGCTGACCCTGGTGCCGCTGCAGATGTACTTCAAGAACGGACGCGTCAAGGTCCTGGTCGGACTCGCGAAAGGCAAGCAGGCCCACGACAAGCGCGAAACGATCCGGCGCCGCGAAGTGGATCGGGAGACGCGCGCGGCGGTGAAGGCCGGTCGTCGATCTCAGGTGGGCTAGACTGGTCCCGTGCCACGGCTGATCGATCGTCTCGCGGCAATATTGGCCGCACCGGTTCGCGCCGCCGCCTTCCTCGTTCGTGGCGAACGGCAACTCGTCGACCTGCGTCAGCTGGTGCAATCCACGAAAAAGACGACGTCCGACGCAGCGAGCTCGGCGCGCCGGATCGACGAACGACTCGACAAGCATGGCGATCGCCTGTCAGCGGTGAAACGCGAGCTGGACGCCTTGCGGGGCGAGGTGTCCGACCGTCTGCTCCGAATCAATCTGCAGCTTGGTGCGATGACGCGCGTGGTGCAGGACGTACGCGCATCGGCGGACGCGGACGATGGTCACGCGGCGACAAGGACGCGCCTGTCAGGCAGGGTCATACCCGTCGCGGTGGAACCGGAGGAGCCGCATTGGGCGCCGGTGATTGGCGGCGAGGTTCATCCGGATCCGGGCGGGAAGGAATGGCTGCTGCTCGACAGCTGTCCGTTCTGCGGCCACCGCGAGCGCACGGTGGTCGTCGAGTGGAACAAGCTGATCATGCTGGCGAAGGGGCCCGATCAGCAGTCCGCGACGTACAACTACAGCTGCTGTCACTCCTGCGGCGTCGTCTATGCGACCCGTCGCCCGGTCGGCCAGCGGTTTCTGTTTCTGCTCGAGCATTTCGGCGAAGTCACCGGCAAAGCGGCCACCGACGGCGTCATTCCGAATCCGATGCTGAACCCGTATCCACTCAGCGAAGCCGACCAGCAGCGGTTGCGGCACATGGCGGCCCAGGGCGTCTGGGTGTCGGACCATCTCGGGCTGAAGAACGACGAATATGTCGAAGGCGCGCTGCGCGATCGTTTCGCGAACAGCCTGCACGTGGACCTGATTGGCAGTCTTGTCCAGCCAACCAACGCGCGCGTGCTCGAGATCCGGCCCCGTGCCGGGACGATCGCGGAGAGCCTGCGCCGGCTCTTTCACGCGGATGTCTCAGTGATGCCGATGTGGGAGAGCCAGAAGCTTCTGCTGAAGGAGCTGTACGGGTTCGATGCGAAGGGATTGATTGACTACGACCATTTTCACATTCCGTTCGACGGCCGCTTCGACCTGATCGTCTGCAACCACATTCTCGTGCACTCGGTGCGGCCGCCGGAGTTCCTTCGCGAGCTTCGCGCGCATCTGAGTCCGGGCGGATACGTGTACTTCTACAACGAACCCGAAGATCGCGAGGTGCTCGAGAAAGGCCAGTCGATCATTGCGCATTTGAATCCGCTGCACATGCAGACATTCGATCAGGCGGCGATGATTCGTGCGCTCGCGGCCAGCGGGTTCGAGATTACGTTCATCAAGAGTCGCGATTGCAGCTTCATGGTGCTGGCGCGCGCGGTGGAGGGAACCGTCGCATGGACGCCCATCTCCGAGACGGCTCTGGAACGGCGCATTGCGGCATACCGGCTGGCGCGCGATCGCGCCATTCTCAAAGTGCCGGAGGAGATGCGTCCGCGTCTTGGCAGCCATTGGACTGCCGCGATCGAACACGGCCTGGCCGCCGGCGCCGTGGCGTTCGACGACCGGGGACAGCTGAGATTTTCGGCGGAGTAACGGCGGGAAGGGAGACGACTCGATCGCGGCGAGGTCGTGTGGAGTGGCCGCGTGGGCGGGAGGTCAGGACGGTCGGCGGTTCAGCGGAGTCCGAATGCGCGCCTGGCGGTTCCTCGCGCGCCGCGGGCCGCGCGAATCAGGCGCTTCTTCGAACGACGCCACGTGTGGCCGAGCCGCTGCGATGATTCATACCAGGCCCGCCAGACCGCTCGCCTGGTGTGTTTGAGCGCCGGACGCACGTGCTCGTCCCAGCGATCCTGCAATTCGTATAACGCGGCGGCGACACGGATCGCGAGCGTCATCGGCGGCCGGAGGAAGTAGACCCATAGCGGTCTGCCTTCCGCCAGAGTGAGCGCCGCACGTGCAACAAGGAATGCGGGGACGCGCGCTGCGCGTCTGCCGGCGGAATCGGGGCGCGGCGCCGGACGCGACTTGCATGACAGCGTTTCGATCGCGCTCGCAAAAATAGGAGTCGCGGGAGTGTCGACGCCGTGCGGACGCACGAACCACTTCAGGAAATCCTCCTTCCGTCCGCTCGGTAGCGAGCCGTTGAGAACCTCCGCGAGCTGCTGAACGTGCGCCTCGAGGGACGCTGCCTCGCGGACGACGCCACGCTCGTCCACGAGGTGGCGGAAATGAAGCGTTCCTTCCTGGCCGTGCGCAAATTCCGGTGATCGAACCGTGAAGACCGGCCGGCCGACAATACTCGCTTCGATCTGCGCGCTGGTATTGATGCCGACCACGCCGTCGCTGTAGTAAACGGAGTCGAAGAAATCCTCCTTGAAGCCGGGGCTGTTCGGGTCCGTTCCAACCGGTGGCCAGATCGCGGCATTCGGAAATGAGGAGGAGTCGAACGCGTGCCACTGGCGCGCGTTTGCGGGGTGGGGACGAAACAGCGCGCCGAGCTCTGCGAGACGAGGGATCCCCGATTCGCGCAGCGCCAACAGCCAACGTTCGGCAAACGGCACCTCCTCGGGTGCGATGAACACCGAGGAGCCGGTGTACAGCAGGTACGGCCGGTTCGGATCCAACCCTGCGCGTCCGCAGAAATCCTCGCGCGATCGGCTTGGCCGCATCGCGAACCAGCGGTCGAACGTCTGCGCGCCCGTGACGATGATGCGATCGGCGGGAACACCATGAAGTGTCCTCGCTTCGGCAGCCTGCGCCTCGTTCCACACCACCACCTCGTCCGGAAGGACACGGATCAGCCCTTTGCTGGTGAGATTGTCCCAGCTCGCGACGCACAGAGCGCTGCGGATGCCGACCTTCCGCGCCGATTTGACGTAGTCCACCTGCTGCGAGCCGAGCTCGATGAGAGGCGTGACGAGGAGCAGATCCGGATTGCGGTCGCGCAGGAAGGTGTCGATGCTGTCGACGGTCGGGATGACGGCTTCGATTCCCTGCAGGAGCTGACGAACGAGCCTCCGTGGCGCTGTCGAACGGGCCACCACACTCAGTACGTTCGTGTATACGCGCGGCAGCCGCTTTTCCGCGCGTACGCGAAGCGTTTCGGCCCCTCGAAACTCGGGTTCGAAGAAGCGCAGGTAATCCTCGAGCAGCCTGACGGTCGTCGCAAGACTTTCCCACGCGTCCTGACCGGAACGGGGGCGCTGTTCGTCGTGCACGCGGACAGCCGCACGATCGCTTCGCGCCAGGAAATCCCTGACGCTTTCGGTCCGCTGGGGCGCGGGCTCGCAGTGGATGTTCGGAGAGCTGGCGGCGAGGCGCTGAGCGGTGACATCCTCTCCGAGCTTGTCCCGGCTGACCTCGAACGCAAGATTGACCTGGTGGCCGGAGGCGGCGAGCGTGTGGATGGCGTCCTCGTAGTAACGAATGAATCCAGGGTGGAGCATGACGAAGAGGATCCTGCTCATGACACCCTGTCTGCCTGAAACCGGACCAACCGTCCGTCGCCGATGAAGCCCGCGTCTGGCCCCCACTCGGCAACGTGCGGGGAGACGGCCGCCAGCGCCGCGCCCGCGTCGACGACGCGCGCGCGGAATCTGCTCTGGCTCTCGCTTTCGCCCGGCCACCCGGAGTCGATGCAGGCCTTCATTTCCTCGAGAGCTTTAATCAACTCATCAGCCGTGTTGTCCCGATAGCCGTAGCTTCCTCTCCTGCGGCCTCGCGCCTCTTGTTTGCGCAGATCCCTGAAGTACGGCTCGGTAAGCATGTCGCCGATGGTCAGGCCCTGTGCGGTCTCCAGGTCGATCGGAGTGCAGAGCGCAAACAACCCGTTTGCGCGCACCGGGTATGCCACAAACGGCTCCCTGGCGTTGATCAGCAACGAAGGCGTGTTCGTCACGTACGCGAGCTGCTGCAGATTGAGCGACTCGCACACGATGAAGGTGGACGCGGACACGCAAAACAGCTCGAGCAGCGGCGAGCGCGGCCGCATCGACGTCAGGTCGACGACGCGATCGCAGGAGCGCACCCTCTCGCCGCGACCGCCAACCCGCGCGACCGTGTAGCCCTCGCGCAGCAGGAATGCGATGGCGGCCGCCGCAACATCAGGGCGCGTCCGCGACTCGAAGGTCACGAGCGGCACTCCTTCGTCGATGCCGCAGGCCTTCAACTCCGTTCGTGCCTCCTCGATCAGCGTCCGCGATAGTGAGACGCTCGACGGTGCGCGGAGCAGGCGGCGAGGGTAACGATCGATTTCGGGCCGCGCATACCGTGCGGTCGCATCCGCCATCTCGCGCAGCCGTTGCCGAAGCTCGAACGGCAACCGCTCATCAGCCGCCTGGCGCCGAAGCTCACGCCTCCACTCGTGCGCAGCGGATGCGGTCGTCTCGCGCCACCATGCGTGCAGTTCACGCGCGGCTGACGCCATCCGCCACCTGACGGACAACCAGGCGGCCTGCCGTCCTTCTGCGGCGATCACCGGCGCGTCTTCGAGCGAAATGCGCAGGGGGTGAGTCGAATCAGGCAGCAGGCACACGGTGCCGCCGATCTCGCGCGCGCGTGCGGCGGCGGCGAGAAGATCGATTCCGGCGCGTGCCGGTTGCGACCAGTCTGGCCGCAGCAGGAACACTGGCCGCCCGTTCATTCTTGTTTCGACGGTGTTGATCGTCACGTCAGGGGATGAGCCGTTTCCAGCGGGCAGTGGCCTTCTTCAGCCGCTTCGAGGCTCGCCTCGGCGCCGCGTTGATCCGCTTGCGGAGACGCGTCAGCGCCTGGGGGCGGAACTGATCGACTACGAATGCGGGCAGCGCGGCCGCAATGAGCAGCAGCCGGATCCCACCGGCCAGCCGCGGCGGTGTCACTGGCTGCAGCGGCGTCACGCCCAGCCGTTCCACCACGTCGGCGAAGAGAGGCGTGGCGGCGCGGTCTCGCCCGTGCGGGCGGATGAACGTTGCGACGAAACGCTCTGTCTCCGCACGGGTGGCGGCCGGATGACGAAGGCAATCGCCGAGCTGATCGACGTGCTGTTCGAGTGTGGAGGCGATGCGCAGGAAACCGCCGTGTTCCGGCAGCAGGTGGTGAAAGTGGATCGTTCCTTCCTGCGTCCCCGCGAATTCCGGTGCGAGCATCGAGCAGACAGGGCGGCCAATGATGGCCGCCTCGATCATCGCGCTCGTGTTGATGCCAACCACCACGGCGCAGTGGTAGAGCGAATC
>Ga0075423_10001823_pt1 | contig 19031 bp, 16 predicted proteins | sample SoiMethybrSBSTD2_FD_80114 | JGI IMG/M metagenome (GOLD analysis project Ga0075423, IMG submission 80114) | Bulk soil microbial communities from a Populus tree surrounding site in Tennessee, USA - Soil MetaG P. TD hybrid SBSTD2 | ecosystem: Environmental > Terrestrial > Soil > Tree plantation...
CAAAGAGGCAGCCCGCGAAGTAGAGCAAGAGCAACACAACGCGCTACGCAAAAGACAGCGCGGCATTGCCCAAAATAAACGCGTTCCGGCATTCTCTGTTGCCGCTGAAGCGTATTTAACCGGCCCTTGAATGCTGCTTGCGGTACTCCGAGATCCGACTATTGCAATGGAGGCAAATCGATTTCGGAAGACGCGTTGCCATGGTAGGTGAATCCAAGACTGATGATGGAGAGGGACGCGAGGTGCCACTCAACACGCTGGCGTATGGAACACTGCAAGCCTGGGCAGGCCAGTTCCCCGCAAGGAAGCTTAATCACTACGTATTTCCTTCTGAGAAGTACGGGCAGAACGGAAGTGTCTACGACATGGACGTAACCAAGCCGATCAGCACATGGAAGGAGGCATGGGAGCACGCTAAGAGGCGAGCTGGCGTCAGTTGTCGCTACCACGATTTGCGCCATACAGGTTGCACACGCATGCTGGATGCCGGAATCTCCCATCCGGTAGCCGCCGAGATCATGGGCTGGTCTGCATCAACCGCGATCCGCATGATCAAAGACGTGTACGGCCACACCAACCTTGCCACTCGCCAGCGGGCTGTTGCTCAGGTTGAGCGGTTCATGGAATCGCAAAAATCCCAAACACCTGCAGGGTGGGCACAAAATTCGGCACAATTCGATGAATTGGAAGATGGCATGGTGCAGTGAGGCGCGGAGCAAGCCAAAGGGAATCAGTGAAAAAGAATGGCTCCTCAGGTAGGACTCGAACCTACAACCCTCCGGTTAACAGCCGGATGCTCTGCCATTGAGCTACTGAGGAGTGTCGCGTGCGAATGTTGTGTGTTCATAATATCATTTGCATGGTCTCCGGAAAACAGCCTTGCTGCATAGCGGTCTCTCAGTTATTGGTGGTGTTGGGTTCGATCCCACAGAACTCAGACAACGGGTTAGTCATCAAATTAATGTGAGGTGGGTGTGCCAGGAAGGATGCGCTTGTCGGAAAGTCTATTCTTAATATTTCTCCTATCGTTGATCGCGTGTGCCTGGGCTGATGGCGGCGCTCTTTCTACAATGACTGCGAAATCGGGTCCGCCGAAGGCGAAAGTGGATTCTATTGAAGAGACTGTTCACGGGCGCAAGATTACGGATCGTTACCGCTGGCTGGAAGACACAAAAAGCCCGGGAACGAAGGCATTTGTTCGTGAAGAGTTGGCCTACACACGCAGCGTGCTCAATCCGCTACCTGGGCGTGGCAAGATTCATCAACGCCTAACCGAACTTCTAACTATCGGGACTATAGGCACGCCGCAACTGGGCGGCAAATACGTTTTCTATGTTCGGCGTGAAGGTACTCAAAATCAGCCGGTACTTCATGTCCGAGAAGGGGTTCACGCGAAAGATCGCGTGCTGGTCGATGTGAACCAAATGGCCGCGGACGGTACTGTCGCGCTGGACTGGTGGTTTGCATCCGAGGATGGAAAGTACGTGGCTTATGGTACTTCTCCCAGCGGCTCGGAAGAGAGCACCATGCGTGTGATCGAAGTAGCCACGGGAAAGCTGCTGCCGGACACGATCGAGCGCACTCGTTTCGCCAGCGTCGCCTGGAAGAAGGACAGCTCGGGCTTTTACTACAGCCGACATCCCAAGAAGGGTGACGTCCCGCCCGGTGAAGAGGTCTATCACGTAAAGATTTTTTACCATGCGCTGGGCAGCGATGTGGCGAAAGACCCGCTCATCTTCGGACAAGGACGGAAACCCCAGGATATCCCCCAGGTGCAGCTTGCCGATGACGATGACCGCTGGCTTCTGATCACAGTTTTTGAGGGGTGGGCAAAGAGTGAAATGTATCTGCAGGACCTCAAAGCTGGTACGCCGCCTGTCGAAGTTACGATGGGAAAGGATTTCCTTTACGGCGGGGAAATCCTGCAGGGGAAGCTGTACATCCTGACCAACGAAGATGCGCCGCGCTATCGCTTGTTCGTCGTAGATACGTCGAGTCCCGCGAGGGAAAACTGGAAGGAAATCATTCCTCAGAGTGATGCTGTACTGCAGACTGCCAGCATTTTTGGCGGCAAGATGTTCGCTCAGTACGAAAAGAACGTCAGCTCGCAGTTGAAACTGTTCGAGCTATCGGGAAAACCGTTGGGACCGGTTGAACTGCCGGCCATCGGAACAGTTACAGGCTTAGGCGGCAGATGGGATCGTCCCGAAACCTTCTTTGGCTTCTACTCTTTCACCGTGCCACCTTCCGTTTACCAGGTTGATCTTGCCTCCCGCCGGGTTTCGCTTTGGGACAAAGTCGATGCGCCGGGAATTGATTCATCCGGCTATGAAGTGCGACAGGTGTGGTATCCCTCGAGAGATGGAACCAGCATTCCGATGTTTATTGTCCACAAGAAAGGCGTGGAGCCGAATGGCAAGAACCCGACACTACTGACCGGATATGGAGGCTTCAATGTGAGCCTCTCGCCAAATTTCGTCGCAGGGCGATTTCTGTGGCTTGAGCATGGAGGCGTCTTTGCGATAGCCAATCTGCGTGGCGGCGCGGAGTTCGGCGAGGAGTGGCACCGGGCCGGAATGCTGGAGAAGAAGCAAAACGTGTTCGACGACTTCATTTCTGCCGCGGAATTTCTGATTGCGGAAAAGATCACGGATAAAGATCATCTGGCGATTCAAGGGGGCTCTAACGGCGGATTGCTGATGGGGGCGGCATTCACGCAGCGTCCAGAACTTTTTCGCGCGGTGGTTTGCCAGGTTCCGCTGCTCGACATGTTGCGGTACCAGAACTTCCAGATCGCCAAGTTGTGGATTCCGGAGTACGGTTCCGCAGAAGATGCCAAACAATTCGAGTGGCTGTACGCTTATTCGCCTTATCACCACGTCAAGCCTGGGGCGGAATATCCGGCAATTCTGTTCATGACAGCTGAGAGCGATACCCGGGTCGACCCTATGCATGCCAAGAAGATGGCTGCTCTGATGCAGGCGCAAGCGGCCAATGGACAAAGCCGCGAGCGCCCCATTCTGCTGCGCATCGAGCCCAAGGCCGGCCACGGTGCCGGAAAGCCAATCACAAAACAGATCGAAGAAGCAACCGACGTCTATTCATTCTTGTTTTGGCAATTGGGAGTGTCGCTCTGAGTCGTCGAATAGTTTCAGCCAGCGGCCTAATAAAACAGATACTTCCGCCACTTGTCGTCAGAGCGGCCCATGAGGCGCATGATGTGACGGCTAGTGTGCAGATTGAAAGCACGCGGCTCTCGTAGAAGTTTCATGTCCGCTTCTCGCGGAAGCTGATTGCCTTTCTGGCGATTGCAGGGATGGCAGCACGCCACAAGATTCTCCCAGCTGGACGTACCTCCACGCGATCGCGGCACGACGTGGTCGAGCGTCAGTTCGCTCGACGACAAGACCTCTCCGCAGTATTGGCAAGTATTGCGATCCCGCAGAAGGATATTCTTGCGAGACAGAGCCCGCGATTGATGCGGAATGCGACGGTACTCCAGCAGCCTGATGACCGAAGGCACGCGAACCGCCAGCCGCGCCGCGTGAAGAAAATGGCCATTTTCTTCCTCGGTCATAGCCACACCTTTCAGAACGAGGACAATAGCCCGCCGTGCTGCGCACACATTAATAGGCTCATAGGAAGCATTCAGCACGAGCACAGGGGAGTGTAATGAATGATTTCCACCATCGCTGCGTACGGGCACCGATAGAGAGAGGTGTGCCGTTGCGTGGCCGTTTCCCGAACTGTGCAAGTGGCCGGACATGTTATCTGCTACCCTGCAGCTGCCATAGTGCGAAGATCTCTGCTCTACGCTCCCCGCAAATATCACATACCGCGCCAGCCATAGGCCGCATTGCCTTGAGACAGGGATTGCACACAGGAAGCCGCGAAATGCCGACCAAAGGAGCGCCGCAAATTCGGCAATTCGAGGGGAATAAGGTGGCGAAGAGACTTTTCGCGATGCCACGCAGCGAAAGCGCCAGAATGGATTTCAGCCGCTTCTTCTCGCCGAAAAAACCGGCTTCGGCAGCTCGCATTGGCTCACTACTACTGCTGAAGACGAACCTCCCTGTAACGAGCGGACGAGTCTTTACCAGTATAAGGTTTCGATATTGAGCACGCAACGCGAGATGGTTAAGCAGCCACTCGATGGGTTACATCAGATCCGTGACGCTCGCGCACTTGAACGAATATCCACTGATAGGTTCGGCGAAAACAATCGGCACAGCGCACCGCGCGCATGAAGAGAGCGGGTAGTATGTACTTTTCCGTAAAATTTCGGGGACGCGACCGATAGCCTTCCAGGCTTCCACAGTCTTGACAGTGAAATTGCTTTCCCAGCATGGCAGGTAATCCTCGAAAGACCCGACGAGGCTTGCGGAACAATGATAGCAGAACTGCGGATCCCCGGCTGCGTCTGCGTAAATGCTAGTAAATACGCGGGTAGTTGCTGATTTGGCCTGCCACCGCCGCGGAGAGACTCGCTGTTTCCAGGGTATCCGCTGAGGATTTGACTGCCACCGACCGCCTGGGCTAGCCTCGAAATCTTTATGCGCGTTTTGGGCAAGCCATTCACCGGTATAGCAGCCGTGCTTTGGCTTCTCAACATCACCGCACCTTCGACCGCGTCCATACATCCGGTTCACGCCTCACATGCCATGGTGGCCAGTGCTCACGAATTGGCCTCCCGGGCGGGAGCACAGATTATGCAGGCTGGCGGAAATGCTGTAGATGCGGCCGTCGCCGTCGGCTTTGTGCTCGCGGTCGTGCATCCCCAGGCAGGGAATCTGGGTGGTGGTGGGTTCATGTTAATCCGCACGGTCGATGGCAACATCCATTTCATCGACTACCGGGAAACGGCGCCGGCAGCCGCAACTGTCAACATGTATCTCGACGCATATGGAGACGTGATCAAGGACGCGAGTTTGGTAGGTTACAAGTCGATCGGAGTGCCTGGGTCAGTTGCAGGGCTGGCTTATGCCGAGAAAAAATATGGAAAACTGGCGCTGTCGCAGGTGATGGCGCCCGCCGTCAAGCTTGCCCGGGAGGGCTTCAACCTAAGTTGGGAAGATGCGCAGGACTTACAAGACCGCCGCCTTGCCGACTTTCCTGTATCTCGTCAGACTTTTCAACGGAATGGGAAATTCTATAAGGCAGGGGAAAAGTTTCAGCAACCAGAATTGGCGCGCACACTGGAACGAATCGCGGCCCAGCCGGACGATTTCTATCACGGAGCGTTAGCACACGAACTAGCGGCTGCACTGCAGAAAGGCAGCGGCCTGGTCACCTCCGACGATCTCGCACAATATGAGGTCAAGGAGCGTGAACCGGTGCGGGGAACATATCGCGGATACGAAATTATCGGAGCACCGCCCCCTTCCTCTGGCGGTGTCGCGCTGATTGAACTCCTGAATATTTTGGAAGGGTATGATGTGCAAAAGCTCGGGAATCGATCAGCGAAATCAGTCCACCTGACAGCAGAGGCGTTCCGGCGAGCGTTCTTCGATCGAGCGGAATTTCTGGGAGATCCCGATTTCTCCAAAATTCCCGTAGCCCAGCTTATCGACAAGAAGTATGCGGCCGCCTGGCGCGAGACGATTGACCTTGCGCACGCGAGCAAGAGCACAGACTTAAAACGGCCGACAATCTTCAGCCAGCTGGAACAGTATGCGATGCTGCACCCTGGCACAGCCTTCACGCGTGAACCCGAGCACACGACGCACTACTCCGTCGTCGATCCTCAGGGGAACGCCGTTGCCGTAACGACGACGTTGAACGATAACTTTGGATCGCGAGTGACGGCTGAGGGTTTGGGCTTTCTGCTCAATGATGAAATGGACGATTTCGCCGCCAAGCAAGGCGTGCCGAACATGTTTGGACTGATCCAAGGGCCGGCGAACGCGATCGGTCCGGGCAAGCGGCCGCTTTCAGCCATGTCGCCAACGATTGTGCTTAACGATGGCAAACTGTTTCTGGTGCTGGGTTCGCCTGGCGGTCCGCGTATCATCACTACGGTCGCCAATATTCTTCTGGGCGTGATCGACTATGGCATGGATATGCAAGAGGCAGTGAACGCGCCGCGGTTCCACCATCAGTGGATGCCGGATGTGGTGCGGCTCGAACGCGGGTTTTCCCCTGACGCGATGAATATGATTCGGCAAATAGGACATAACGTAGACTTGGGCGGAGACGAGTCGTACTGGAGTGATGGCGAATGCATCATGATTGACGAAGCAACCGGAGAGCGGCTGGGCGCCAGCGACATGAGAAACAACGGCAAATCAGTGGGATTTTGAACCTCGATTACGCGGTGCAGAGGACAAGCGATGTTGAAAGCTGTATCCACCTATATCTACGTGAAAGAGCGATTGCATCCTGGGCTGCTCGATGGGCTAGTGCGCGGCGGAGCGCAAGCCATTGAAATCTTCGCGGCACGCCAGCACCTGGATTACGTCAATCGCAAGCAACACGTACGCGAGATTGCCGATTGGTTTCGTACGAGCGGCGTCCCTCTGCACTCGGTGCATTCACCGATGTATACCGATTACGAAATGGGGCGCACAGGAAGCCCGCCGGTGAACATCGCTGCGACTGATCGGCTACCGAGGGTCGAGGCGATGGATGAGATTAAGCGCGCGCTGGAACTGGCCGAGCACATTCCTTTTCGTTTTCTCGTACAGCACGTTGGGACCGCAGACGAGTCGTTCAGCGAAAAGAAACTTGAAGCGGCTATGACTTCCGTCGAGCACCTCCGCGCTTTCGCGAAACCGCTCGGCGTGCGAATAGCAATGGAAAATATTCCCAACGAACTCAGCACTCCGGACCGGTTGGTCGAGTTCATTCAGACGACGCATTTTGACGACATCGGCATCTGCTTTGACGTCGGGCACGCGCACATCATGAGCAGCGTGGATCAGGCATTCGAGACCATGAAGGCTCACATTCGCTCCACTCACGTTCACGACAACGGTAAGGACCGCGATTCGCACCTGTGGCCGGGCAACGGATCCATCGACTGGAAACAGACAATGGAGCTGCTGCGCTCTGCTCCGCACACACCGCCCTTGTTGCTGGAGATCGAAGCCGATGAGAAAGTGAATCCGGTCGAGAAGATGAAAGAAACATTCGAGAAATTGGGTCATTGAAAGAGCTTAGCCGCACTCAATTTCGCAATTATCAAATTAAACAATTACTCAATGTCTCCTATCACTACGATCGCAGAAATCGGCAAGCACGAGGGGCAGCTTGTTACTATCCGGGGCTGGCTCTACAACCTGCGTGAGAGCGGCAAGCTGCTGTTCCCGCAGTTTCGCGACGGGTCGGGCGTGATCCAGGGAGTCGTGCCCAAGAGCGCTGTTCCGCCCGAAGTCTTTGACGCGGTGAAAGGTCTCACGCAGGAATCAAGTGTGATCGTTGAAGGCAAGGTTCGCGCCGATAAGCGTGCACCTGGAGGCTATGAACTCGATGTCTCAAATGTTCAGGTGCTTCAGCGCGTGTCCGAGAATGATCCCTATCCCATCTCGCTCAAGGAGCATGGTATCGACTTTCTGATGGAGCACCGGCACTTGTGGGTGCGCACGCCGCGTCAGGCTGCAATCCTCAGAGTGCGTGCAGAAATCATCAAAGCCGCGCGTGATTTCTTCGACGAGCGAGGATTTACCCTTACCGACCCCCCAATCCTCACACCAGCTGCTTGTGAAGGCACAACGACGCTGTTTCCGGTCGACTACTTCGATGAGCAGGCGTTCCTGACCCAATCCGGCCAGCTCTATATCGAAGCTACGGCCATGGCGCTGGGCAAGGTGTATTCGTTTGGGCCGACATTTCGTGCTGAGAAATCAAAAACTCGCCGCCACTTGACCGAATTCTGGATGGTCGAACCCGAGATCGCCTACGCAACCCTTGAAGACCTGATGGAACTGGCGGAAGGACTGATTGCGTTCGTTGTGAAACGCTGTCTGGAGCGGCGGCGTACCGACCTGCAGACCGTTGGGCGCGATGTTTCCAAGCTGGAGAGAATCAAGGCGCCATATCCGCGGATCAGGTATGACGAAGCCGTGAAGCTGCTGCAGGAAGGGCATGCCAAGGGTGCGCTTGAAAATAGGTTCGAATGGGGAGGAGATCTGGGATCGCCGGATGAGACCTACATTTCTTCGCAGTTCGACACGCCGGTGATGGTGCATCGTTATCCGGCGAAGGTAAAAGCGTTCTACATGGAGCCCGATCCGCAGCGGCCCGACCTGGCGCTATGCGTAGACGTATTAGCGCCGGAAGGTTATGGCGAGATCATTGGCGGTTCGCAACGCACGGCGTCCCATGATTTGTTGGTGAAACGCATTCACGAACACAACTTGCCGGAAGAAGCCTTTCAGTGGTATCTCGACCTCCGCAAATATGGCAGCGTACCCCACAGCGGCTTCGGAATGGGAATCGAGCGCGTGGTTTCGTGGATTTGTAGCCTTGAGCACGTGCGGGAGACGATACCATTTCCGCGGATGTTGTACCGGCTGTATCCATAGGGGATTTGCGATTGTCGATTGTTGATTGATGATTTACTCTCAAGCGCCCTCACATGACCCACCTAGCCACATCGCCCACCAGCATCTCTCCCAGGAAGATCCGCGTCATCGGTGTTCCACTTGATCTCGGACAGTCTCGTCGAGGTGTGGACATGGGGCCGTCGGCCGTGCGCGTGGCCGGCCTGGAAGCCCGCCTGGAAGCGCTTGGACACGTAGTTGAAGATGCCGGCAACGTGGCGGTTTCCATTCCCGAGCAGAAGAAAGAGGGCGATCCGCACGCGAAGTACTTGAAGGAGATCACAGCGACCTGCACGAAGCACGCTGATCTGGTGCTTAAGACCCTGGAAGGGGGAAAAGTTCCCGTCGTTCTGGGAGGCGATCACTCTGTGGCGGCGGGAACGGTGGCTGGAGTGGCCGAGTTTTATCGTCGCCAAAACCAGAAAATTGGCCTGCTCTGGATTGACGCGCACACGGATGTCAACACTCCTGATTCCTCGCCGAGCGGCAATGTGCATGGGATGCCGCTGGCCGCCATCATGGGATTGGGCCCTTCCGGACTGGCTGACATTTTCAGTTTTTCTCCAAAAGTGCAGCCCGAGAACTGCGTGCTGGTAGGTGTGCGCGATATCGACGCGATCGAGAAGGAAAACGTCCGCCGCGCCGGAATTGAGGTCTTCACGATGCGCGATATCGACGAGCGGGGCATGCGTACGGTTATGGAAGAAGCCCTGCGCATGGCCGGACGCGGTACGGCCGGCTACCACGTTTCTCTCGACATGGACTGGGTCGACCCCGAAGACGCGCCTGGAGTCGGCACGCCAGTGCGCGGCGGCGCGACGTATCGTGAAGCTCACTTGGCGATGGAGATCATCGCCGACCACGGACGGATGCTGAGTTTTGAGATCGTGGAGGTAAATCCTGTGATCGATGAGCACAATCGCACGGCAGACCTGGCGGTCGAGCTTACGCTCTCAGCGTTTGGAAAGAAGATCCTCTGACGCCTACTTGATTTCCTGCAGCTTTGCTGAAGCCATCTGCGCCGCTTCCGTGGCAGGGTTTTCCTTTTGCACTTGCTCGTATACGCGCTTGGCTTCGAGCGGGAGCTGCGCCGCCTGGTAGGTCGCAGCCAGTTCCAGTTGGGCGGTTACTTTGGCGACGGTGCGTGTCGGCTTGCTGATCAACTGGTTGTAGAGATCGATCGCCTCTTTGTTGCGTTTGCTATTGCGATAGACGGAAGCCAGGGCGAATTTGGCCAGAGCGGCGAGATCAGCATTACGCGATGCAGCTACTTGCTTCAACTCGCGTTCCGCCGCCGCAGTGTCACCTAGTTGCGACGAAGTCAGGCCCAGAAAATAGCGCGCGAACGCGGCAGAATGGGTATGCGGATAGTGCGCTACGATTTCCTCGAACTGCTTGTGCGCCTGAGTGGCTCGTTCCTTGGAAGAGGTGAAGCTCGGAAGATCAGGTTGGGCGGGACTGCCTTCTGGCCGGATTGGCGTATCCAGCGTGCGAACCGCCTGGCTGAGCTTGGCGCTCGCTTCCTGATCCTGTTGGTTGAGGTAATACAAGACGCCTAAAACTGCAGCTGCCAGGACGATCACGACGACGCTGCCGATAATCAGCTTCGTCTTGTGTTCTACAGTCCAGTGGACCGTGGCTTCCGCGGCTTCGATTGTGGCTCGGCTGAATCTATCCTGTTTGAGTTGATGGCGGGTTTCTGCGCGCACGAACTTCCCTTCTGAGCAGGCTGCGTGCTGTTGAGAGGTCAGTCTAACAGGCGCAAAACAAGAGCGTCAAAATCGGCAATGCTCTGATAAGATTTTTCTTCGTGACGTTCAGAGCGTCATGCTTTTTGCCAAAGTCGGGTGTCGCGCACTATTTGATCCACAGCTATGACACTCCGCAACTGGCTAAATTGGGACTGCCTGCCGCACGCCGCTATGCGAAGATCGCGCCGGCTTCTCCGCATGCATTGCATATGCCCTCGCACATATTTGCCCGCCTTGCCAGTGGCAAGATGATATCGATTCGAATGTAGCTTCCATCGCGGCAACCCGCAAAACAGCTCGAGGCCATCCAGAAGTCGTTGCAGTCGGACCATAACAAGTATGAAGCGGAAGCGATGAAAGACACGCTGCAGCAAACTCGGGCGTGGATCGCACACTGTTGAGGGTAACGACCAGCAGGCAGGGAAGGTGCTTCGCGCCCTTGCCGAGCAGCACGATGCATCGGGCGAATCCAGCAACCACGAGAAGTTGGGCGATCTCTTACTCGAAATGAACCGTCCCGAGCAGGCGCTCACCGAATACGAAGCGGACCTGAAAACGAATCCCAATCGCTTTAACGGACTCTACGGCGCTGCTCGCGCGGCCGAGATGGCTGGTAAGAGTGAAAAGGCAAATGGCTATTACACACAGCTTGTCAAGGTGTGCGACGGACCTACTTCAGAATCGCCCAGAGCTCAGCCAGGCGAAGGCGCTGCTGGCTCAGAAATAGACTTTTCAAACACAGAAAAACAATCCTTTACGGCAGAAAACACACGCGTATTGCGGCACTTGTCGCCTAGCTCGACGATTAAGCCCCCCAAAAAAGGCGCGTGAAATCGGCTGAATGCACATGCGTCAAAACCCACCTCCTCTAGGTGCAATGGCTGACCGCGGAATCGCGATGAGCAGTTCCATTCTCTGCAAACGTTTTGGCCATTGTTGCTTTGCTGTACGCCACGCGAAAACCCAGGCGTTCGGCGTTGCGCTGCGAGGTTGTTCCGCCTTGTGTAACTATCACCGCATATTCGCAGCCGGCGCTCGCGGCTGCGGCCATGCGGGTCTGCAGGATGGCAGTCTGCAGGCCGCGGCGGCGGAATTCGGGGAGTGTACCTGCCCCGAATAGCGCGAAGATGCGGTGTTCGGGGATGATTAGTCCTGCTCCGCAGGAGACGCAACGACCATCCATTTCGGCGATGAAGGGCAGAGCGCTTTCCATCCGAAACAGCGCAGTAAGCGCTTCGCGAATGTTCTCTGGCGCATTCCCATCCGGGAAGAAGCTACGTACTACAACATCAGCGAACAGCTCTGCTTCCTCTGGCTTTCCGGGGCGAATATGTGCATTACGCAGTCCAAAGTTGTTCGTTCCCATATCGTCGAGTTTCCGGTACAGCACCTGGTTCAACTCCCAGATCGCGTATCCTCGCTGCTTCAGCAGTTCGAGCAGTGAGAGATCGTTCAACGGACACACATCCACTTGCGCGGGTGCGCCTCGCGAGCGGTAGAACTCTTCGACGCGGTCAAGGTCTGTGGCGAAAACTTTGCCATCGAACCCCAGCGCGATCGCGCGCCCGATGGGCGATCCAAGCCCCGCGAAGACCATGTGACCACCGCAAATTTGCTCGTACGCGGCGCCAATCTCGGGACGAAGCTTTTGGTAAAGCTGAGCGTAACGAACCTGCGGAATTTCCTCTGCCGACTCGGTTCGACGCGCGAATTCCGTATCCACGAATTGCATGTGAATTTTCCTTTCCGTTTTTTTAAGGAGGAACGTTGACGCGCACACACTTCGGCGCAGCTTCAGAGCAGAGATTCAGCGGATTAAAGGACGGCGGTCATAAGCATACATTAGCATACATTAGCGCACCTGCATCTAGTCTCCTGAGTCAGTGATTTCTTACATATTGTTTGCAGCATGCTCAGCCAAAGTGCGGGAGGCAAAGCGACCGATGCTGCTGAGGATGGTATCGGCAGTCTTGGTCCATACAAAAGGCTTGGGCTGTTGGTTGTGAAGAGCCACGAACTCTGAGATAGCGACTTCCAGTTCTCGCACGCTTGGTCTGACTATTTATTCAAGCTATTTATGACTCATGAGACTATATCTACAATCAAAAATCTCTACACTTGCTGTTTTGCTTCTCCCAACGTGACATCCACATCCATCTTGCGTTTGCCACGATAAATGGTAATGCGGACTGTATCTCCCGAGCGATGGTTATTCATTACCTGACTGAGATCCTGCTGGTCCTGAACCTCGCGGCCATCGATGGCGACGATCAGATCGCCACCCACGGTAATCGGAATATTGCCGATATATGCGCGTTCATTGCCACCGCGCAAGCCGGCGCGTTCGGCGGCACCGCCGGGTAGCACTTGGACAATGAGCAAGCCGGAATCGGCGGCCAGGCCCATCTGGTCGGCGAGTTCGGGGGTGATCGGAATCGTCCGCACACCGAGCGCTGGACGACGCACGCGGCCGAGCGTGACCAGGTCGTTCAGCACCGCTTTTGCAGTGTTAATCGGGATGGCAAAACCGATTCCGGCGCTTTGGCCCACGTTCGACGCAATCAAGGTATTGATGCCGATGACTTCCCCGTGCCAGTTAAGCAGCGGTCCGCCCGAATTGCCGGGATTAATTGCGGCATCTGTCTGGATTGCTTCGTCAATTGTCATTCCGTCAGGCTCCTGAACCGAGCGGATCGAACTCACAATTCCATTCGTCAGGGTTCCAGAAAGTCCAAACGGATTTCCAATCGCGTACACTTTTTGTCCAATCTGCAGGTTCCGCGAATCACCGAGCACCATAGGAGTCAAGTCAGGCGCCTTAATCTGAATTACCGCGAGATCGTGGGAACGATCGTTGCCGACCACTGTAGCGCGATATTTTTTTCGATTGTGCAGTGTGACTTCAACCTGGCGGGCATCAGCGATCACGTGATAGTTCGTAAGGATGTGGCCTTCTTTGTCGATGATGAACCCTGACCCCTGCCCCTCCTGCGGAACCAGGCCGTAAAAGAAATCGAAGGCTACTGCTCTGGAAGTGATGTTCACCACCGAGTCGATATTCTTGCGATAGACAGCGATATTGTTCTGCTCTTCGTTGTCGAGGGGAGCCCCTCCAGCCGCTTCGGTGATTTCGACTCGGCTTGGGCGTCCGAACCAATTCGTCGGATGCATGCGGCCTGAGCGATAGGTCGTGAAATAGAAGAAAGCGCCTGCCAGAACGGCGGCGAGAAGGAGTGGGCGTACGAGCTTCATGATCGATCAGCCATTGGGTGAGAGGTCAGCGGCGATTCTAAATCGTTTCGTCGCATTAATACCAAAGCGGGCGCCAGGCCGGACAAGGTTTGGCGTTTTTTTGGTATACCCCTCCCATACCTCTTATGGGGCAAAAAGCGAAGCCAAGTCAATGGAAAAATTCGCTGCCGCAAAGCGAGGCGAAGATCTCCGAAGCAGGAAATGTGCTCCTCGGATTGAACGCCACGATTTCTAACCATCCTTACGAAGTGACGGGGGAGGAGATTGAGCCCGGGCAGGCGAACTTCATCACGTGTGACGCGCTGCTGCAGTTCCTGCGGGAGTATGGTGAAGTTGCACTGCGGGTTGCGCAACAGCTTGAGCCAGAACTATTACTCAGCCTACGAGGAAATTCGGACGCTTGGGCTTACTACTTCCCCGGCAGAGAAATTCCCCAAACTGCAGCTTTCCTGGCAATCCGGGAAACAGCCCGCGAATGGCACGTATCAGATCAAGCTGACCTTGACGTATGAAGAAATCGCAGAAATGATCGGCGCTACGCGCGAGACCGTGAGCCGATTGTTCTCAGACTTCAAGAAGAAGCAACTGCTGCAAGTGAAGGGGTCCACTCTCGTAATTCGTAACAAGCCGGCCTGGAAAATTTGTTTCAAACCTGAGCTGTGGAGGCGCTGTCTTACTCCCTTCGCGCTTCTTCTCATAGGAAGACTCAATTGCCAACGGTTCACGTGCTTTTCAGGACTTGGGGACTGAGACTCAGCATTGATTGGAACAGTTGTGGAACTCTGCAGAAATTCCGTCAGGCATGTCTCAACCTTTTCGCGGACGCAGCCATTGTTTAGCAGGTCAAGCAATTGAGCCCGATGCTTAGGATCAAGGCCTTGGAGCAGCGGACACCTGGGCAGATCTTCGTTTGTCATGGCGGACTCCCGGCGCGGGGAATAAATTCTGACCGCGGCGTGAGCGATTAGATTCGGTTTTTCGAATTGGGGCAGAGAGACCCGTTACCTGCGGATGTGATCTTGTTCACAATCTGGAGTCGACGTCACGGCAGGGTACGCGCGGAGCCTGCCCGCGCTATACTGCCGTTTGTAGGCAGGCCGAAAATAGCCAAGATTTAAAGATCGCCGAATCACCGTTCGCTGTGACGCGAGTCACAGCGTAGATCGGGGCTAAGGTCTCAAATAGCAAGTTGGCCTGGAATCGTAGTTGGTCAGAGAATCTTAGTAGGAGTCAGGATCAATGTAACACGTCGACACTAACGGAGGAGAAAACTATGAGTGCTGGCATCATGACGCCGCCCGGGATCAAGCCACCCGGCGACTACATTGAAGAAGTACTGGCAAAGGTCAAAGCCAAGAATCCCGCCGAACCTGAATTTCATCAAGCTGTCCAGGAAGTTTTCGAATCACTGCGGTTGGTCCTGCAAAAACATCCGGAATACAGATCATCCAAGATCCTTGAGCGCATAGTCGAACCCGAAAGGGTCGTTATGTTCCGCGTGCCCTGGTTCGACGATCAAGGCAACGTGCAAATCAATCGCGGATTCCGTATCGAAATGAACAGCGCGATTGGTCCTTATAAAGGTGGGCTGCGCTTCCATGCTTCCGTGAACCTGGGAATCCTGAAGTTTTTGGCCTTTGAGCAGGTCTTTAAGAATTCGCTGACCACGCTTCCTATGGGCGGCGGCAAAGGCGGCTCGGATTTCGATCCGAAAGGCAAGAGCGACCACGAAGTCATGCGCTTGTGCCAAAGCTTCATGAGCGAGCTGTGGCGGCACATCGGAGCGGATACTGACGTTCCCGCGGGCGATATAGGTGTAGGCGGCCGCGAGATCGGTTTCCTCTTCGGACAGTACAAGCGCCTCGCCAACAAGTTCACGGGCGTGCTCACCGGCAAGGGCCTGAACTGGGGAGGTTCGCTGATTCGTCCTGAAGCTACGGGGTACGGCTGTGTGTATTTCGCGGACGAGATGCTCAAGAGCCGCAAAGACTCGCTCGAGGGCAAACTCTGCCTCGTATCCGGAAGCGGCAACGTTTCCCAGTACACGGTGGAGAAGCTGCTGGATTTCGGAGCAAAGCCGATTACATGGTCTGACTCGAATGGTGTGATCTTCGATCCCGATGGCATCGATCGCGAAAGGCTGGCCTGGGTGATGGAGCTCAAGAACCAGCGGCGCGGCCGCATTCGCGAGTATGCCGATCGTTACAAGAAGGCCGTATTCATGCCTACGGATATCAAGCTGGATCACAATCCGCTGTGGAACATCAAAGCAGACTGCGCATTCCCCAGCGCCACCCAGAACGAGATCAACGCCAAGGATGCGACGAACATGCTGAAGAATGGCGTGAAGCTCGTAGCCGAGGGCGCGAACATGCCGAGCACGCTCGAGGCCACCAGGATGTTCCTTGAAGCGGGCGTTCTTTATGGGCCAGCCAAAGCGGCCAATGCGGGCGGAGTTGCAACGTCCGGTCTGGAGATGGCGCAAAACAGCGCGCGGTTGACCTGGACACGCGAGGAAGTGGATGATCGGCTACACAAAATTATGATCGCCATTCACAAGAGCTGCTACGAGACGGCGGATACCTACGGAACTCCGGGCAATCTCGTAAACGGCGCCAACATTGCAGGCTTCCTGAAGGTCGCCAATGCGATGCTGGACCAGGGACTGGTCTGAATCGAACCCGGTCGCGAAAACCTGAGCGGGGTGGAGATCTTCCACCCCGCGCTGTTATTTGCTAGGAGCCTCCGTAACTTTCTCGGGCGTTTCCTGTCCTGCGATCACCTGCACGGCGTACACTGTCGCAAACTCTCTGTAAAAGGGAGGGCGCAGATGAGAACCATTGTTCCAGCAGCATTGTTACTTGTGGCATCATTCCTCGCGGCGCAAAGTGATTCCGGTGTCGCAGGCAAGATCACGGCTCTTGAAAAGGCGTGGAATCAGGCGTACAAGGCGGCGGATCGGCGCGCGCTGGATGCGATCCTGGACGATCACATTGTGCTCACCAGCGATGACGGCAGCGCACAGACCAAAGCTGAGTTTCTGGCAAGCCTGACCCCGAGTAGTTCTCAAGAACAGCAAGTTACGCCTGAGTCGATTGTCGTGCATGTATTCGGAGACGTTGCCATCGCGACTGGAGTGTTTCAGGCCAAGGGCGTGGAAAAAGGAAAGCGCTACGTGCGGCGCGAACGCTTCGTCGATACCTGGATGCACAAAGGAGACAATTGGGTCTGTATCGGAACTAACGCGACCCCGATTCTTCATTGAGGAAGTCGCGTGCCGGCTCTGAAAACCCAAGTGTTGCGTCGTCTTTCTAGGCATCAATAATAAAGAAAAGACAGCTGGTTACTTTGTTATGCTGCGTGTACCCGCTCGAAGTTTCGGGAAAAGATCTTTTTGAAAATGGCAGATAGTTACAACCATCTAGGCCTGTTCACTGACCTGTACGAACTCACCATGGCTGCGGCCTACTTTGAGAACAAATTCACCGCAAAGGCCAGCTTCGAATTGTTTGTACGGTCACTGCCGCGGGAGCGCAGCTTTCTTCTCTCAGCCGGCCTCGATCAGGCATTGGAGTACCTGGAAAACGTGCGCTTCGGTGACGAGGAGATCGAATATCTCCGGCGACAGCCTGTATTTCGGCAGATCAGCGACGGCTTCTTCGACTATCTCAGAGATTTTCGGTTCACTGGTGAGGTGTGGGCAGTTCCCGAAGGAACGCCTGTGTTTGGCGAAGAACCTCTGTTAAGAGTCACTGCCCCGATCATCCAGGCGCAAGTCGTAGAGACATTCCTCCTTTCGACATTGACGTTCCAGACCATGATTGCTTCGAAAGCAGCGCGAGTAGTAGGAACGGCCGAGCGCAGGAACGTGGTCGAATTCGGATCGCGGCGTGCGCACGGACCGGGAGCGGGTCTGCTGGCGGCACGAGCTTCTTACATTGGGGGTTGTGCCGGAACTTCAAACGTGGAAGCGGGCCGGCGCTTTGGCATACCGGTTTTTGGCACGATGGCGCATTCCTTTGTAATGGCATACGCGAAGGAAGAAGAAGCATTCCAGCGCTTCCAACAGCTTTTTCCAGAACATAGCGTATTGCTCATCGATACCTACGCTACTCTGACCGCAATCGACAAGATTATTCAAAAGAAGTTGCGTCCGACCGCGGTTCGGCTGGACAGCGGTGACCTTCTTGATCTCGCGGTGCGTGTGCGCCGAAAGCTGGACGAGGCGGGCCTGAATCAAACTCGTATCTTCGCCAGTGGCGATCTTGATGAGTTCACGATTGCGGACTTGCTGGCGCGAGGTGCGCCAATTGACGCGTTCGGCGTCGGCACCGCATTAGCGACTTCGAAAGATGCTCCAACCCTAGGCGGCGTCTACAAGCTCGTCGATCTCGAATCGGAAACTGGCATTTTGTATCGTGCCAAGTTCAGCGAGGAGAAGGTCACTTATCCTGGCCCGAAGCAGATATTCCGTTTCCCTGACGCGGCGGGAACTTACCGGCGAGACATTATCGGACGGCAGAGCGAAAAATACTCGGACGCGGTTTGTTTGCTTGAACTGGTCATGCGAGACGGGCAACGAGTCGCACCTTCTCCACAGATTGAAGAGGTTCAAAGGCGTGCTAGTGAGGAGCTGAAGAAAATTCCTGCCACCTGTCGGCGTCTCCGCGATGCGACTCCCTACCCTGTGACCTTCAGCAGAGATTTGGAGAATCTACTGGCGACCGTTCGTCAACAGACTCTGAAGGTCGCGGAAGCTGAGTACTCATGATTTTCGGGGCCCGAGACTACAAGCTCATCTTATGAATGTCCCTGCCGCGGGGTTACTGGTGAAATGGGTATTAGCACCACTCACGGCAGAGCTGCGCCATCTGCAGCATAATCCGTGGGCTAACAATGGCAGCAACCCATTTCATTTTGCAATCACCACGTGGCGAGCGCCTGCTCGCGGAAGCCCCGGACGAGCGGCACGAAATCGTGCATTGCCCAAACGGTCACCTCAAGGTTTATCGTCGCGTTGGCAACCTATTGTGTTCACATAGTGGCTGAGTTCCAGCGCAACGGTTTAACAGGGTGCGAGCGGAGACCTGCAATAGTTCGATTCGCAGATGGCAAGGTTTCAGATGACTAATAGGAATTGATAATCACTGGTTGGGCAGGAATAGCGCGACCGGAATCAGGGATAGGGGCAATCGACCGCAGTGGAATCTGTCACGCCACGAGACACAGCGGCCCGAATCATGTATCACTTCTGATCGACTGGGACCAAAGGACGGGGGATGACTTCTTTCTGGTTTGGCCATTGCCCAATTTAATTCTCGTCACGGAAAAAGTTGCTGGAATTGCTGCGCTCAAACTGCGGGTCAAGAGCTTTGGCCGCGGAGGATTTGAAGACATTGATCCGATTGTCTGGACTACAGGCATAACGCCGGGCAGACTCTCAAACTACTTCCCGTCTGAATTGGTCACGAGGTACGGGCATCCTCTC
>Ga0075423_10001825_pt1 | contig 19029 bp, 17 predicted proteins | sample SoiMethybrSBSTD2_FD_80114 | JGI IMG/M metagenome (GOLD analysis project Ga0075423, IMG submission 80114) | Bulk soil microbial communities from a Populus tree surrounding site in Tennessee, USA - Soil MetaG P. TD hybrid SBSTD2 | ecosystem: Environmental > Terrestrial > Soil > Tree plantation...
CCAGACCTCGAGTCCGACCCCCATTTTGACCGGAAGATCCCTGCCAGATTGCGAGCGGGGCCGGGTCACAGACCCGGCCCCGCTTTCTTTCACCGTTCAACGGCCACGGTCAGGGCTTCGTTACGACACAATCCGCGCGCTTGAAGTTCGGGTTGTTCTCCTCCGCCTGCGGCACGAGCGTGTTCACGTCCGTGCCGTAGGTGCCCGACTTATGATAGGTCCCCGTGGGGAAGACCGTCTCGGCGCCGCGGTTGTACTGCGTGATGAGCCGTCGCAGGTCGCCCAGGCGGTGCGACGTGAGATACAGCCAGTACGCTCGTTCCTTGAAGAACTGGTCCACTTGCGCAGCCGGCGTGGCAGCCGGCGTTAGTGGCGTGAACGCACCGGCGCCATACCCTCGCAGCACGAGCAGTGAGTTGTTGCTGCGAAGCCCGTTCAGGATCTCGAGCGTACCACCCGCACCAGCATAGTTGCCGGCGCGAAGAGCTGCCTCGGCTTCAATCAGGCGAGCCTCGACACCATCGCCGATCGTAACGGTTGCCGCACGGATCGGATACTTCTGCTGCATCCACTGCGGCGTCGTGTTGTCGAAGCCACGGCCGTTGCCGCCGCGCCTGACGTTCGAGACTCGCAGATCCTTGACCGTGCCGGCCTGATCGCCCTCCGACAGGAATGGGAGACCATTCACTCCTTCCTTATTTGGCACGCCGAACCGCGCGACGCTGACGGTAGTCGCCCACGTGCCGTTGTTTTGCCGCGTGGTGATCTCCGAGTGCAGGTAGTTGTACTGGAAGACCGTGGGCACGCCCGTGGTCCCGCCGATCGCCGTGGCCGCCTGCGCCGGCTGGTTGAGGTCGAGGAGCGCGCGCGCCTTGAGCACGCGAGCGAACCCCGACTCCGCAGCCTTGGCCGAGGCGGACCCTACGGCCGTCGCTGCGATCGTTAGGGCACTGTCGGCCTTCGCGACGGCGCCGTTGAGCAACTGCTGCGTCGTAAACGCGGGGCCGAACTCGAACACGCCGGGCGACGTTTCCTTACTGATCGGAACCGACCCGCAGTAATTCTCCGCGAACAGGATGTACGTCAGCGCTCCGAGGTTGAGCGCCGTCGAGAAGCCAATGGCCGTTGGAGCGAACTTGGCGAAGCCCTCGGAGGCACGCTGCGCCGATGCGCGCGCCTGGTGCGTCGCATAGAACAAGTCGCGCAGCGATCCGTTCGTTGTCTGCTGGCGACGTTGATCGACCTCGATGCGCGTGGGGAACGTTTCGGTGTTGTAGAGCTCATCGGCGAGCTGGCCGGCAAGCGTGACCTGGTTGAAGTCACCACCGCCGTCGTACGCACTGCCGAAGTCACCGATCGCCCCGGCGAGGACCGACGGGAGCGATACCGAGTCGGCTACGGATTCCGGGTTCGCGACGTCGGGATCTTCCACTTCGAGGATGTCGTCGGGATTGCAGCCGACAATGGCAACAACGAGAACCGCGCCCGCGAGTAGTGTCCTCGCGTCCCGGCTCCGTCGCGCCACAACAGAGAATTTATTTCTCATGGTCTGATTCACCGTAGTCGTTGGCGGATGAGGGCACGTTAGAACGCGAAGCTGACACGCGCGGTCCAGATGCGGAGCGGGGCCTGCGTCAGGAAGTCCGACGTGTTGAAGTTTCCACTCGGCTGGGAGTTGACTTCCGGGTCGAAGCCCGAGTAGTCGGTCCACGTCGCGAGGTTCCTGGCCGCGATCGTCAGCGTCGCGCCCTGAATGCGCATCTTCTCGTTGATCGACCGGGTCGAGGTGAGCGTGGCGGACACTTCGCGCAGCTTGGTGAACGTGCCGTTCTCGATGTAGCCAGCGTCGGTGTTCATGAGCTGACCCAGGCTCGCCGCCTGAGCCGCCAGTGGCGCGTTCGGGTCGGACGCTGCCCGACAGTTGCCGAAGTTGCAGCGGAAGCGCTCGGTGAGGTTGTAGACCTTGTAGCCGCCGCGATGATCGATCAGGGCGCCGAACTGCAGCCAGTTGTACAGGGTGAGGCGCGGCGTGAGGGACCACTCGCGAGTCGGGAACGGGTTGCCGAGGTAGATCGCGTCCTTTCCGACGTTGATCTCGCACTCCGGCCCGCCGGCGACCACCTGCTGCCCTGGGCAGTTTACGCGGGTGATGACCCCATCCTTGTTCTTGTCCTCGAACGTGATAGGCTCGTCCCAGTATCCGCCTAACGGGAAGCCCTGCACGTGGCGCTGTTCGCCGAGGATGATGGGCGGAATCGGGTCGCCCGTCGACAACTTGCCGATCTCGGTGAACTCATTCTTCGTCTGTGCCGCGGTCGCCGTGACGGACAGCCTGGCGACGCGCGTCGTGAAGATGTCGCCGCGCAGCGAGAACTCGAGCCCCTTGTTCAACGAGCTGCCGAGGTTCGCGAACTGCGTCTGCGTGAGACCGAGCGACGGAGGAAGTGGTCGCGCAATCAGGAGATCGTTGGTCGTCTTGTGGTAATACGTCGCCTCGAACCCGAGGCGCTCGCGGAAGAAACCGATCTCGAAGCCGCCCTCGTACTCCGAGGAGACCTCGGGCTTCAGGTCCGGGTTGCCGGTGCCGCCGACAACAATGCCCGGCTGGTCCACCGAGTTGATCGTGACGGTCTGTGTGTTGAAATAGGTGATCGCGTCACGGAAGTTCGGGCGCTGGCCGGAGCGGCCGTACGACGTGCGCAGCCGTAGTGACGACACCCAATCCTGTTTCGGGAAGAAGTCCTCGTCACTGACGACGTAGGAAAGCCCCACCGATGGGTATGTGATCCATCCGAACTTGGAGCCGAACGCGCTGTTGTTGTCGGTGCGAATACCGCCCGAGAGGAACAGGCGGTCCTTCCACGCGAGCTGCTCCTGGATGATCCCGCCGAGCGTCTTGTTGTCGGTGTTGGTCTCGCCGACGGAGAACCGGGCCGCCGTCCCTTGGAGCGATTCCGTGCTGGCAAGCAGCTTCGCGCCGAATGCGCGAACACCGTTCACATAGTCCCGGCTGAACTGCACGCTCGCCGTCGTGCTCGACCGAAGGTTGGGGTTGATGTCGAAGGCCGCGGTCGCGCTGCCAGTCGCGGTGTATGTCCAGAGGTCCGCTGTGTTGGCCGTGCGCTGTCCGTCGGGAAGCGATCCGAAGAAGACGGTGTTCGGCGGAACTGTTTCGCGGTTGCGACGATCGACGTAGTCGACACCGGTTACTCCGGTCGCGGTCAGCCACTTGATGGGGTTCCACGTCGCCTGGGCGCCGCCGATGAATCGCTCGACGTTCTCCTGCGTGTTGATCGCGAAGATCTCCTGCACGGTCTGGCCGGCGATGTAGCCGCGCGATACCGGATCATCGAACGCGGAGCCGAGGAGGCCGCCGCCGAAGATGCCCAGCACGTTGTTGTCGTTCTGCGGGAAGCGCAGTCGGCTGGACAGGTAGTTCGCGGAGATCTGGGTGTTCAGCGTGCTCGCGAGCTGTCCGTTCAGAGTCGCGCGCAGGCTGATCTTGTTGAAGTGGTTCGGGTCATAGACGCCGTTGTTCTTGTCGATGTCGCCAGACACAAAGTACGAGGCGACGTCGCCGCCGCCGGAGACGCTTCCTCCGAGTGTCCCGATCGAGCCCGTCCTGAACGGGCTGACCTCGAGGAGCGGATTCCAGCTGGCGAGCGAATCGGCCACTGCCGTGCACAGCTTTCGCGCCTGGGCATCGAGCGTGCACCCGGTGGTACGGGCGCCTGTCGAGGCGAGGAGACCGATCTGCGAGTAGTTCGCCGGATAGTCGTACGTGTCCTTCTGTTGGCCGGTCTGCGCGAAGACGTTCCACTTCGGTTTGCCCGCTCGGCCGCGCTTCGTACGGATCTGGACCACCCCGTTCGACGCTGCCGTACCGTACATCGCCGACGCGGCTGGTCCCTTCAGGACCTCGACGGATTCGATGTCTTCCGGGTTGAGATCGTTGAGCCGCGACGACTGCTGGCCGCCGACGCCGATCGTGCCGTCTCCGGTCCTGCCGCCGATGTCGTTGTTGGTCCGGACGCCGTCGATGAGGACGAGCGGTTCGTTGGTCAGCGATACGGAGTTCGCGCCGCGAATGCGGATGCGGCTCGCCGTGCCTTGCGTGCCGCCGGACTGGTTGACGTACACGCCCGCCGCCTGTGCCTGCAGCAGCTCGGCGACCGTTGGCGCCACCGCGAGTCGCTCGGTCGTGGGTTGAACGACCGCAACGGTGTTGCCCGTTTCTCGCTTGCGCTGCGTTTCGCCGGTTGCGGTGACGACGATCTGGTCGAGCTCGACGGCGGTGACCGCAAGCGCGAGGTTCGCGACGGCACTGCCGCCTGCCGTGACGGAGACGGCGAGCGTGGCGGGCGCGAATCCGATGCGCTGCGCGCGGACAGTTTGCGCGCCCGCGGGGACGTTCACGATGCGGAACTCGCCATTCTCGTTCGTGACGGCGCCGCGCTGCGTCCCGACGATGCTGACCTGCGCGTCGGCGAGCGGGCGCTGCGAGGAGGCGTCGACCACCCTGCCGGTCACGGTACCCTGCGGTGCTTGTTGCGCTGGCAGGGTTCGCGCGTTAGGCACGAACGGGATTGCCAGCAGGATCAGACACACAACTCGTCTCATACTGCTCCTCCTTCGTTGCGGGGATTCGCAACACCGATTGCGGGGGGAGTGCGGCTCCACACCGCGCGAGCGAGACGCACCGGGCGCAAACGCGTCCCGGCGTGGACGCCAGTGATTGTGAAGGCGACGCATTGCCGCACAATGCGTATGGACCCGCAACTATCACGTGTTGACACATTTTTTCGCAAGTCAACATGGAATGCGAGCGATTCGTCCCCGATGAGTAACCCCTCGGCACCGGTGAACGGCTTCATCCGAGCGGCGAAGTCACGATTTCGGGCTCACGTGGGCTAAGCGAGCTCTGTAATTGACCGCTGGGCGACAGGCGGCGGGCGACTGGCGACTGCCGGGGACGGACGACGGGCGACGGGCGACGGCTAAAAGGGCGAGAACCCTCGGGATGCTCATCTCACTGCGAGATGCGTCCCGAGAGTTTCCGCCGTTTAAACCGCCGCCCGTCGCCCGTCCCCCGTCGTCCGTCCCCGGCAGTTGCCTAACGCCGGTCACGCGTTAGGCAACTGCGACACTATGCGAAGCGGGGCCGGGTCATTTGACCCGGCCCCGCTCGATGGATTCCGACGAGCCGCCGTCGGCCGCCGTCAGTGAGCGGCCGGCCGGCCAGCCCGTCGAACAGTGGGACGTCGTGCTAGCCCCTACGCGCCGCCGCGCGGCGGCGTCGACGAGCCGCCGCGGCCTTCAGCTGGCGGGCTTCGCTCGGCTTCGTGTAGTGGCGCTTCCGGCGCAGATCCGCGAGTATGCCGGCCTTCTGCACCTTCTTCTTGAAACTCTTGAGCGCCCAGTCGAGGCGATCATCATCGCTGAGCTGGATCTCGATCAAAGTCCCTCCCTCCTTGTGTTGAAGTGTGTCTCTCGGGTGCCGGTGAAGACGCCCGTGTCGCGTCAACCGTAAAACAACGTAGCCGGACCGAGTGCTCGGCCCGGCTACGTTTGAACCCGTGGTCCCGGACGGCGTTAGCGGCCGACCTTCTTCACGTTCTCGGCGGCAGGACCCTTGGCGCCCTGCACGACGTCGAACTCAACACGCTCGCCTTCGGCCAGTGTCTTGAACCCCTTTCCTTCGATCGCCGAGTGATGAACGAAGCAGTCCTTCTGTCCGTCATCGCGCGTGATGAAGCCAAACCCCTTGCTGTCGTTGAACCACTTGACGGTTCCGGTCGTACGCATCCTCGTGCTCCCTGAGTGTGGCTGTGTTCGGGGCGCGCGACGAGCGTACGTACCGATCACAGATGTGTCTCGTGAACCCTGCCCTCACGATGGGCGCTGTTCCAAGCGACCCGTGTAGTCGCTTACGACGCAGTGGTGAGGACCGGTTAGGGTCCCTGGATTTCGGAACATGTTGCGCGCCTCTCGCGAGGCACGTGCGTCGTTGGCGGACAAGGTAACGCCAACCCTCGCAAGGCACAACGGCCGTTAGCGACCTCCAACCCGCCCGGGTCGGAGGTGTTCGTGGCTCACGCCCGGGCGGGCCGGCATGGGGTCTGCCTGACGCGGTTGTCATGAGCACCAAGCCACTTGCCCATCAAGTCGTCCCTGGCGCCAGGGGCGCCGAGTCGGCCGCGGCCGAGGAAGGCGCCGTCCGGTCGCGCGATTCTCTCTTTCACTGGTGCGGGACCGCGGACGCCGTCCGGGTGACCACGAACCGTGCGGAGCAACGGGCCATCCGCGACGCGTACTTCGAGACAGTTGCCGAGGAGAGTGCGGAGCCGGCCGCGAGATTCTTCGTTGGCGCGTTCTTTCGGCCGCCAGAATCGGAGACTCGCCGGATCGAATGGGCGATCGTTGCCGAGGCGATCCAGGGTCTCACGCGAATGTCGTTGGACGAGATCCGAGTCCGTTACAAGGAATCCGGGGATATTGGTGCCGTCGCTGCCGACGCCTTCGCGGGGCGGCTGCCGAGCGGGATCGCGGTAAATGAGGTCGCGGGATGGAGCGACGAGCTGGCCAGGGCGACGGAGGCCGATGCGCAGCGACGCCTGATCGGTGAACTACTCGCGCGCCTAAGCAGCCTGGAGGCGCTGTACGTCGTGAAGCTCATGCTTGGCGAGCTCGATATCGCGTTGCACGCCGCGGACGTCGAGGCAGCGTTAGCGACGCGATACGCGAGCGCCAGGCCCCGGCGCGGAATCGACCGCAGGAAACAGAACCTTCCGCGATCGGGCGGCGCCGACCAGCCGCAGCGCAGGCGTCGCCGAACGTCATAGACGCGGTTCGCGTTAGGCAGGCGTCGGCAGCTTGGAGCGAGCGTTGGAGCGTCAGGAGCGCTGCCCCGACGGGTGATCGGTGATGTAAAACCTGTTCCCCACGCAACGCGCGTCGCGTAACGGCGCGCGTCGTGGCGTCTAGTCTTGTGGGCCGTCTGATTAGACGGAACGGAGCACGACTCGAGGTGACGCGGATCACACACCTGGAGGATGTCTCACCTGGCTGCAACGGAGTGGTTGCGCGAACGATGAGCATCGCCGATGAACACGTCGAGGCGGCACAGGCAGCCGGCCTTCGCTACGTCACCGACTCGAGTCCCGGCATTCGACGCCGGCGGCGCGGGCGCGGGTTTGCCTACGTGCGGCCCGACGGCGCACCACTTCGCGATCCCGGCGAGCTGGAACGCATTCGCAAGCTGGTGATTCCTCCCCGCTGGACCGACGTCTGGATCTGCACGTCGTCGAGCGGCCATCTGCAGGTTACAGCCCGGGACGCTCGTGGCCGCAAGCAGTACCGCTACCACACGAGGTATCGCGAGGTTCGCGACCTCACAAAGTTCGGCCGGTTGGTGGAATTCAGCGAAGTCCTGCCGAGCATTCGCCGCCGTGTGGAGCAAGACATCTCGCAGTCGATCCTGTCGCGCGAGCGGGTGCTCGCGACCGTCGTGTGGCTGCTCGAGAAGACGCTCATCCGCGTTGGCAGCGACGAGTACGCGCGCGACAACGGTTCGTACGGACTGACGACCCTCCGCCGTCGCCACGTCGCGGTGTCGGGCGCCAGGCTCCGGTTCGAGTTCCGCGGGAAGAGCGGCGTTCCTCACTCGGTGGCAGTGACGGACCGTCGCATCGCCCGGATCGTCCAACACTGTCAGGACCTGCCTGGCCAGGAGCTGTTCCAGTACCTCGACGACGACGGCCGTCGCCAGAGCGTCGATGCCGGCGACATCAACCAGTACCTCCGCGACATCACAGAGCGGCAGATCACGGCGAAGGACTTTCGAACCTGGGCCGGTACAATCCTGGCCGCGCAGGCGCTCCGCGATCTCGGAGGCTTCGCCACGGAAAAGGAAGCGAATGCGAACGTGGTCCGGGCGATCGACCAGGTGGCGAAGCGACTCGGGAATACGAGGGCGGTATGCCGGAAGTATTACGTGCACCCGGCCGTGATCGAGGCGTACCTCGATGGAGTCGCGATCGCAGCAGCATCCGGCGATGAGCGAAGCCTGCAACGCGATGCCGAACGGCCGCCGACCCTTCGCCGCGATGAGATTGCGGTCCTCGAGCTGCTCCGCGGGCGGTCGAACCATCAGACACGCCGCGAGGGGCGCCAGCGCCGTTAGGCGGTGACGTGCGCGATGGGACAACGCGCGAAGCTCGACGTTTGACCCTCTTGCCGAAGGGCGGGTCTCCGCTCAAGGTTCCGGACGAACCTGCTCGAGGAGAACATGAGGACGTTGGTCATCGTCGCCGCCGCACTCGCGCTCGCCTGCAAATCGTCCGGAACGCCTTCCACGAACGGCACGCCTGCGCCGGCAAGCGCGAGCACCGACGGCGCGGCGCAGAGCTCACAGAAGGCGGCCAGCTCGATCGCCGCAGACTACTACCCCTACAGCAAGGCTGGCACCGCCACCATTGACGGTCAGGCGTTCGTGATCGTGCGCGGTGGTGACGTGCTGCTCGACAATCAGGGGTATTTGACGACGATCTCCGACAACGCGCGAACCGCGTCAGGCAACGACGTAACGCTCGATCCGGCGACGCCGTTTGCGATGGACTGGTATATGAAGACCGGCACGTCGCTCCGCCGATTCACGAACGTGCCGAAGGACGCGGCGTTTCGCGCGGCGCGAAAAACGACGATCGCGGACGACGCGGGGAAGTTCAAGTTCACGGGCCTGCCGGCCGGGCGCTACATCATCCGGACGACGATCACCTGGCAGACGCCGCGCGATTCCTACCGGATGATGACACAGGGGGGCGTTGCGAGCGCGGTCATCGACCTGGTCGAAGGAGAGCAGAAGACGGTCATACTGAAGCACGTGTCGGAGCAGCCGTAGGCTGCAGCCATCAGCCATCAGCCCAGACCGCGAGAGGCGCTTCCCGGCCTAACGACGTAGAGTGTGGCCGATTCCCGATTCCCGATTCCCGATTCCCGACGTTAGGGCGACGCCACCGCGCGGTAGGCGACCACCAGCGGGCCATCCCGGCCCGCGCGCGTCTCCGGCCACACGGCGATCGTGCGTCCGCCCGCCAAGGGGATGCGGAACCCCTGCTCCGGCAGCGTTGTGACGAGATCGCCGGCGCGCGCCACGGCGCCGTCCGGCAGCGCACGGAGCGCCGAGTCCACCGCAGCCCCGTAGACCTGCGGCAGCGTCGACCGGACGATCGCCTCGAATTTCTCCGGGCGCCGCGTCCGAGACGGCGCCAGGTCGAAGCTCACTCGCACAGTGTCGCCGGCGCGATCGGCGACCATCGTGTCACGGAGCGCCGTGCGACCCACAGGAACGACGGGCGTTACAAAGACCCCAGCCCCCGTCGATGGCGAGGTAGCTCTGCTCAGCCCCGGCGAGGCAGCCACGGTTTCGGTGGCGGGACTCGGTATGGGGGCCGTCGTTGCGGAATCCGCAGCGGCCGTCTCCGACGGGTCGGCAGCGGAGTCCGTGGCGGCGGGCTGCGGCACATCGTCGCGCGCTGTCGGCTGGGTCGCCCTGGTCGCGACGTAGCCCCGAATCGCTGTCGCGCCACCTATGCCGATCGCGGCGATCACTCCAAGCACGAGCGTGGCGGCCGTACCGCGCGCGATCAACTGTCGTTGACGAGCGAGCTTGACGGCGCGTTCCGCGTGCTGGCACCGGAGACACACAGTCGTTCCGGGGCGCAGTTCGTGGTCGCAGGGCGGGATTGAACGGGGTGCCATTTTTCGATGACCTCGGTGCAGCGTGCTCGACGCGGTACGAGGGTGACGAACACGTTCGGGGGGTGGCAACGAGCGTAACGCCCGCGCGACGATTGGTGCCGGGATTGCAGTTCCTTGCGGCAGCTACCTTTCGTGCACCATGACCACGACGCCTCTCGACATCGCGCGGCTGTGCAAAGCGCTCGATTCGCTCCCGCCTTACGTGTTCGCGGAGCTCGATCGGCTGAAGGCCGACGCTCGGCAACGCGGCGTGCAGTTCGACGACCTTGGCATCGGAAGTCCCGACCGGCCGACTCCGCCGTCGATCGTCGAAGCCATGCAGCGAGCCGCCGCGGATCCCGCCACGCACGGCTACCCGCCGTTTCGCGGCGTCCCGAACTTTCGGCAATCCGTTAGCCGATTCATGCAGGGGCGGTTCGGTGTCGAGGTCGATCCCGACAGCGAGGTGGTTGCGCTCGCCGGTGCAAAGGAAGGCATCGCCCAGATCATCACCGCCACCGCTGGCGTCGGCGACGTCGTGCTCGTTCCGGAGATCTACTATCCGGTGTACGCGCGGGCCTCACTCCTCGCCGGGGCCGAGGTCTATTTCGTCCCGATGCGTGCCAGCACGGGCTTTCTCGCGGACTTCGATGCGGTGGCCGCGAGCGTGCTTCGACGGTCGCGCATCCTGATCGTCAACTACCCGAACAACCCAACGGGAGCCGTTGCCGAGCGGGCGTACTTCGAGCGGGCGGTGGCCTTCGCCCACCAGCACGGCCTGATCCTGGTCAGCGATCTGGCGTACAGCCAGCTCACGTACGACGGTTTCGTGGCACCGAGCGCGCTCGAGGTCCCCGGGGCGAAAGACGTGACGATCGAGTTTCATTCGTGCTCGAAGTCGTTCAACATGGCCGGCTCTCGCGTGGGGTTCGCCGTCGGCTCGGCCGCATTGATCGACGCGCTCGCCGCGTATCGGACGAACGTCGGGTACGGGGCGCCATCGGTGGTCCAGTACGGCGCCGCCCACGCGTTCGAGCACTACGCCGAGCTCTCGGCGCCGGTCGCGGCCACGTATCGCGCGCGCCGCGATGCCGTTACCCACGTCATGCGGCGCATGGGCGAGCACACCGAGCCGCCCCGCGGCGCCATGTACCTCTGGCATCCCGTCCCGAACGGCATGGATGGCTGGACCTTCGTCCGTGCGATGCTCGAGGACGCGCGCGTCGTCGTCACGCCGGGCAGCGCGTTCGGGCCGGGAGGCGCCGGCTATTTCCGGCTGTCCTATGTCGCCGAGCCGCAGGTGCTCGAATCGGCAATGGAGCGCATCGGCGCGGCGGAGGCCGCCCGCGGCTGGCGTTAGGCGACGCGGGTCACGGTGCTCCCGACTCCCACCGTGCCCGCAGCGTCCGCTGCGAGGCCGTGGGCGTCGCCACCTCGCGAAGCTGAACGAACGGCCGCTCGAACGGCGTCATGACGACGGTGGCCGTTCGGCGCACGCCGCCCCGGTCGACCTCGACGCGAATCGTATCGCCCGACCCGGTCTGGCGCAGGATATCGCGCATCGCGTCCCGCGTCGGGATCGGACGTCCGTTCATCGACAGCAGGTGGTCCCCCGTGTGCAACCCCGCCCTGCCCCACGCGCTCGACGGGTCGGAAATCGCCAGCCGGACGCCGGCCCCGTCGCCCCGGTCGTACGGGTACGCGCGATAGTCCGGCACCGGGCGGCCATCGCTGCCTAACGCCGGGCGCCAGGTCACGTCCACGCGAAGGCCGATGTAGCGCAGATAGTCGTCGAAGGGGATCGGCGTGCCGCCGCGCACGTGCGCCTCGAAAAATGGCGCTACGGTGCAACCGCACACCTCGGCGATCACGCGCTCTACATCACGACCCGTGAACCCGCGCTCGCCGGAATAGCGCTCAAGCATGAGACGCATCACATCGTCCATCGATCGGCGGCCGTTCGTCGCGTGCCGGATCTCGAGATCCATCATGGCGCCGATCAGCTCGCCCTGCAGGTGCGTACTGGCGGAATAGTCGCCCAACGCCGTCGGATCGTCACCGTATTCCGCTTCGCTCACGCGTTCTGCCGACAGGCGGCCGTTGCCCGGAGTCGACAGGTAGCGAGCGATCGCCGTCTCGAGGTGGGCGACGCGCGTCGGCGTGCTCGCTGGGAGGCCGGCTCGCCGGCGCAGAAGGTCCGAATAGAACATCGAGAGCCCTTCACTGAACCACAGGCCACGCGATGGGGGCGGCTTCCGATACGACACGTCGCGGTACTCCACGGGCCGAATGCGCATCAGGTTCCAGCCGTGGAAGTACTCGTGCGACAACTCTCCCAGGAACGGCGCAAGCTCGCCCGCGAGCTCACTGCTCCGCGCGCCTAACGTCACGGATGCCGGGTGCTCGAGCGCGCCGTACGCGCCGTCCTGGAGCTGGTACACGTACTCGCGATACGGCAGTCGCCCGAACAGATCACTCGCCGCGCGCGCCAGCTGCGCGACCGCCGTGATGACTGCCGAGGAGTCGAACGGAACGGCGTCCGGTAACGACCAATACACCACCCTGTGCGGGACCGCATCCACCATGAAGCGCCAATCCCGAAGTCGACCGACCAGCATGGGCGACTCGACCAGCACGAGCGTGCTCGCCGCGTAGAACGTTCGCGCATCGGATGTCGGTGTGAGCGCAGTGGCGATCGACCAGCCCGCGGGCAGCTCCAGCCTCACGTACGACGGCGCGAGCGTCTCGCCGACGACGTACATGAACGAGTGCGTGCCACCCAGGAGGCCGCCGGTAGGCGCCAGGAACGGCTTCCATGCCGCCCGTTCTCTTCCCGCTTCCGGCGGCAATTGCAGCCGGTACCGAACGACGAACGCGCCACCGGGTGCGACGACTTGCCACAGCGCGCTGTCCGCTCGCGTAATGGTCGCGCCAGGACGCGCGCTATCGATGCGCACGTCCCGCACAAACCGCCAGTACTTGTCGTCGTACTCGGGGTGGGCCACCATCCCGAGCAGCGTCGTGTCGCGTTTGCCGCGGACCGTCATCGACACCTCGAAGCCGGACAGGTCCGCCGAGTCCACACGAAGGACGTAGGTGATCGCGGGCTGGCTCACCGCGAACCGCGAATCGATCGCCTCCGTCCAATGTCGAAGTGGGCTCTGCGCGGCCATCGCGAGCGGGGTCACGGCGATTGCGGCGGTGAGGCCGGTCACGAGTGGCTGACCGAGACGGTGGCAACGATTGAGCAGCGCGAGCGATCCAAGCATGAAGAGAGCTTCGTAGTTGACACGCACCAGCGATTTCTACGATGCCGGCACGAGTCGGTTCGTTTGGAACCTTCCATCTTCGGCCCACCACGCAGCCGCCACGCACGGTCCCGTTGCCCGGGCTCGCGCACGCGCGTCGAATTCTTGGGGCTGACCGGCGAGCGGTCCCTCCAACGTTCTTCGACCTTCCGCACTTCCCATGAAACACGCCAGCCTTGCCTTCATTCTCACCGTCACTTCGGCACCGCTGGCCGCACAGTCTCCTATCAACATTGCGGCGCTCGCTCCGCGCACCGACAGCTTCGTGGTGATGGTTCACGGCAACCCGCTCGGGTTCCAACGCACCACTGTCGAGCGAACAGAGACCGGACTGCGCATGATCGACGACGTACAGATCGGGCCGATCATGACTCAGCACACCGAGGTGGATTTCGCGTCGGACGGTGTAATGCGGTCGACGAGACAGACCGGACAGGTTCGCGGCCAGGCCACCAGCATCGACATCATCTATCACGACGGGCGAGCGAAAGGCAGCGCGACGACGCCATCGATGGCGGGGCTCGTCACTACCCCGATCGACACGACCATGCCGGCGGGCGCAATCGACGACAATCTTCTGACGGCGCTGTTGCCGGCGCTCGAGTGGTCACCCACCGCGTCGATCACGCTGTCGGTGTTTCTGTCGGGCAAAGGCTACGTTCAGCCGGTCACCCTCGCGGTCAAAGCGGTGGAGAAGCTCACGGTGCCGGCTGGAACGTTCGACGTGTATCGCATCGACCTTTCGGGCGGCCAGGCGCCAGTCGCCATGTTCGTCACAACTGACGCAACGCATCGCCTCGTCAAGATCGCTCCACTGGCCGCGCCGCTGGAGTTTGTGCTGGCGAAGTAGCGCGGCGCGACGCGTGAGGGCAATTTTCACGGTCCCCACATGAAGGGTGACACCGTCGTGACTCGCGAAAGCCTTCTCGCCTACGTGTTCTGGCACTGGCGCCATCCGTCGGCCGAGCGCAGCGCTTACGAGGCCGCTCAGCAGGAATTCCAGCGCGCACTCGGCGCGTCGCCGAGCGCCGGGTTCGTCCGATCGTTCTCCCACGCCATCGCCGGTGCTCCTTGGGCGAACCAGGGTGCCGAGGCGTACGAAGACTGGTATCTCGTCCGCGATTCGGGCGCGCTCGACCCGCTGGACACCGCGGCGGTCACGGCTGGCCGCAAGGCGGCGCACGACGCCGCTGCGTCGCTGGCCGCCGCCGGGACCGCGGGGCTGTACCACCTGCGGCTCGGCACCGCGCCTACGTCGCCACGCTCGGCCCAATGGTTCGTGAAGCCGGCGGGTATGTCCTATCCGCAGCTGTTCGCGGCCATCGAGCCAACGCTGGCGCCGGTGGGTGGCTCGTTGTGGGTGCGCAAGATGACGTTAGGCCCATCGCCCGAGCTCTGCGTCCTCGCAGGTGAACCAGCGACGCTGGCACCGCAGTTCCAGATGTTCGCGTTCCAGCTTCGTCCGATCTGGGATGCGTCGCTGGCCAACGCCGTGGCGCGTTAGGCTGTGAAGGCGACGATCCTCGGGTGGAGCGCCGCCTCCGGGCTCGTGCTCGGCCTCATTGCCGGGCTGTTGCTGTTCGCGCTGGCTGTCGTGGGTGGTGAGCTGCTTGTCGGCATCGTTCCGCGCCTCGCCGGGCGTACCCGCGCCGCTCTCGCAATCTTTTCGTTCGTGCTGTTGCCGCTTGCCGGCGCCGTGCTCGGCTGGCTGGAGGGACGACTCAAGCTCCAATGACAACTCCACAGCACGTCGCACACCGATTCGCCGAGCCGCGCATTCGCGCCCTGCGCGCAGACGAAGCGACTCCGTACAGCTCCTTCGCGGAGCGGCTGTTTCGCGAGACCTATGCCGATGGGTACGACCCGGCCGACGTCGACGAGTACGTCGCACACGCTTTCAGTCCGCTGCAGCAGTGGAGAGAGCTTACCGAACCGGGCGGGCGTGTCCTGGTGGTCGAGGACTCCCGGAACGGTCTCCTCGGATTCGCACATCTCCGACAGTCTCCCGCGCCGCCGGCGCTCGGGGCCCGACGCGCCGTGGAGATCTCGCGATTCTACGTCGACCGCCCGTGGCATGGGCACGGCATCGCTCGAGTGCTGATGTCGGCGTGCATCGCCGAAGCCCGGTCGCGCGGCGCGAATGCCCTGTGGCTCCTCGTGTACCAGCACAACTTGCGCGCTGTCACGTTCTACGAGAAGAGTGGCTTCGAGAAGTCGGGAACCGCCAAGTTCCAGCTCGGGAAACGCGTGGATGACGATTGGTTGATGGTTCGCAGCATAGCGAGTCCCTGACCTTCAACGATCGTTTCGTCCGCATGGTGTCCGACCACTACGCGCGCATCTACAGAGTCGTCAGGCGCATCCCGCGAGGCCGCGTGGCGAGCTACGGGCAGATCGCGGAGCTCGCCGGCATTCCTCGGCACGCCCGGCAGGTGGGATACGCCTTGCATCACCTGAGCGACGATTCCGACGTGCCCTGGCAGCGCGTGCTGAGCGCATCAGGGGAGGTCGCGAAGCGCGCGTACCCGGAAGACGCGCGCTGGCAGCGCGATCTGCTCGAGGAGGAAGGAGTCGAGTTCGACGTCCGGGGCCGGGTGCTTCCGCGTTATTTCTGGAGGCCGCGGGGCCGCAAACGGCAAGCCGATTGATTCACTGTGCTTCGCCGGGTTTGGTTAATGCTCGCAGGCGCCCGTTTGCACGCAGCGAAGCATCAACCGGTCCCAATCGCGTCAACAACCTCGGGAGGCTCTGGCTTCCCGAGGGTCTTCATTCTCAATCCCGGCTCGTCGCGAGCGGTGGCCTCTGGCCTGAGGAGCGATCCGAAGGACCCGAGGGAACCGATGCACCCGTTCCCCCCTTTGTCTGTGGAGCTGGCCCTCTCGGGTCCGGCATCTACGGTGATTGGTTGCCTAACGACCCACTATTCTCCGTGTCCTCCGTGGTTCATTGTCATCGGTCAGACACGCGACTTCGTGCCAAGCAGCCGCAAATCGAGCCCCTGCCAGAGCCGGTCTCGAACCGCCCGGGTCTCGTACAGCGCGCGCGTGCCGGCAGGGGTGACGGAGAAAACGCGCCGCGAACCGCCGTCGCCGGCGACGCGCGCGGACGCGATGAGGCCCTTCTGTTCCAGGCGATCGAGGGTCGCGTAGACCGCACCGATCGCCACGTCGCGATCGGTGCGCGTCTCGAGCTCGCGACGCACGTTCATGCCGTACGCCTCGTCACGCGCGTGCAGCACGGCGAGCATCACCTGCTCCTCGAATGCGCCGAGTGAGTTGTCAGCGCTCATTGTTCGCGGAGCACGATCGCGGGGTCCGTGCGACTCGCGCGCATCCCCGGAATGACCGCGGCGAGCACACCAACGACGAGCAACACGACGGTCGCCGATGCCATTGCGAGCGGGTCGCTGGCCCCGACACCGTACAGCAGCGACCCCAGAAGGCGCGCGAGCGCGAAGAACACCGCGATGCCCAGCACGATTCCCATCCCGACCAGTGCGGTACCACGCATGACGATCATTCGCACGACCTTCGATGGCATCATGCCGAGCGCGAGGCGTACACCCCAATCACGGCTGCGACGATTGACGAAATGCGAGATCACGCCGTACACGCCCACGGCGCCGAGCACCAGGGCGAGGGTGGTGAGAATGGCGAGCAGCATCATCACCTGACGAGCGGGCCCGACGGCGGTGGCGAACTCCTGTTGCATCGTGGACACGTGCTCGATCCCGGCGCCAGGAATCGTGCGGCGAACCAACTGGCGCGCTTCCTCGAGCAGCGTCGCGGGATCACGCCCGCTCGTGCGGAAGACGACGCCCTGTCCGCTGGCGACGAACGGCAGCGTCTCCGGGAGCATGTATCGCGCCGGCGCCGCCTCGTCGGTCAGATGCCCCTCGGCCACGTCGTTGACGACTCCGATCACCACGCCTAACGAATCGCCAAACCCGGTCGACACGCGCCGCCCGATCGGGTTCACGCCCGGGAAGTACTTCTGGACGAGCGACTTGTTCACGATGATCGCCGGCTGCGTCCCGGCCGATGACCGGTCGGCCTCGGTGAACATCCGGCCGTCCCGCAGCTTGACGCCCATGGTCTCCAGGTACCCAGGCGTAACGAACCGCACGAACGTCGTCGTCACTTCCTGACGGGGATCGCCTTCCAGGCGGATACCGGAGCTCCACCCGCCGCCGCGAATCGGGAGGATCTGTGCCGCTCCAGCTTTCGTGACGCCCGGCAGCGTCTCCAGCGCGGCCGTGGCTTCTCGCAGCGCCTGGAAGCGCCGCGGCGGCTGCATTCCGTTAGGCAGCACGACGTCGAGCACGCCGACGTTCCGCGTGTCGATGCCCGGATCGATGGCGTAGAGCTTGGACACGCTTCGAACCAGCAAGCCCGCCCCAGCGGCCATCACGACAGCGAGTGCTACCTCGGCAACGACCAGCGACCCCTCGAGACGGCCGCCACGTCCGGCAATGTCACCCGTTCGCGAGCTGCCGATGACCTCGCGCAGATTCCCGCGCCACATGGCGATGCCTGGCGCGATCGCGACCAGGGCCGCGGCCAGCACCGCCCCGATCATGGCTGCAGCGAAGACGCTCCAGTCGAGCGCGGCGGACTCACCCCACGCGCCCAGTGGGAGCGCGGCGACGAGCCCGCGGAAGGCTCCCGCAGCGAGAAGCGCGCCTACAACCCCTGCCCCCAGCCCCAGCAACGCGGCTTCGGCGACGAGCTGCTGCGTGAGCCGCACACGATTCGCACCTAACGCGGAACGCACGGCCAGCTCCGTCGTCCGGCCTTCCACCTGACCGAGCATGAGCGCCGCGACGTTCGCGCATGCGATGAGGAGGATGAGTCCCATCGCCACGAAGGTCGCAACGAGCGCTGGCGTCAGCGATCCGACGAGATACTTCCGCAGCGGGGTGAGGACCGCCGACTTGGTTTTGTCCCACTGCGGCGGATAGTCGAACCGCTCGTCGAGAATGCGCACGAAGTCGGCGATCGGCCCGGACATGCGGTCGATCGTGAAGCCAGGTGCCAGGCGACCGAGGAACGCGTAGTTGCCGGTGCGGTTATCCGGCCGCAGTGCCTGTGGAATCCAGATGCGCGTCGTAGGATCCGGGAACCAGAAGCCTCGCGGCATGACCCCGACGATGGTTCGCGGCTGCCCATCGATTCCGAGCCGCTGGCCGATGATAGACGGGTCACCACCAAGCTCCTGCCACAGGCCGTAGCTCAACACGGCGACGGGCTCGGCGCCGCGGTCGTCCTCGCCTTTCTGGAACCAGCGGCCTAACACGGGCCTCGTTCCGAGTACCGAGAACAGCTCGACCGAGGTGCGGATGCTGGGCAGCAGACGGACCTGGCCGTCGCCTCGGTCGAGCAGCACGTTGTCCCTGCGATATGCCGCGATCTCGGAGAACCCTGGGACGCGCCCGCGCAGGTAGAGGAACTCCTGCTCCGACCAGTCGAACGGCATCCAGAACGCGGCGAGGCCTTCTTCGGCCTGGTAGGGCAGTGGGTCGAGCAGAATCGGCCGCGCGATCGCGTACACCGCCGCCGTTCCGCCAATGCCGAGCGCCAGGGTGAGCACCGAGAGCAGCGTGTAGAGTGGCCGGCGTACAAGCCGGCGCGCCGCGTACCGCGCATCCATGATCCAGCTTTCCATTGATGGTCCTCCCGGTCGCATGCGATTGGCTTTCGGCTCGAAGCCACTCCATCCGCGCCACCAGATTCGGCGTGCGAGCGACGGAGCCGATGACACGAGCTGCTTCCAGTACCAGCGGTCCGCGGCGCCCTTGCCGAATTCGCCGGCTCGATAGGCGAACTCCGCCGCGAGGTCCGCGAGCACCTCGGATCGCTCCGCGAACGGCAGGAGTGTCTCGAGCATGAGCGCGGCGAGTCGCGGTGGTACGGGCGGGCGTGGCGGCGGACGGCTGGCCATTCCAGAACAACGTAAGGGAACGGTCGATTGTTTCTACAATGTA
>Ga0075423_10001829_pt1 | contig 19021 bp, 18 predicted proteins | sample SoiMethybrSBSTD2_FD_80114 | JGI IMG/M metagenome (GOLD analysis project Ga0075423, IMG submission 80114) | Bulk soil microbial communities from a Populus tree surrounding site in Tennessee, USA - Soil MetaG P. TD hybrid SBSTD2 | ecosystem: Environmental > Terrestrial > Soil > Tree plantation...
AGGTCCTTGGTCCCTGGTCCGGGTGGACCAAGAACCAAGCACCAAGGACGAAGGACTCAATTAGCCGAAGTTGTGGTCGCGGCTTCGACTGGCGTGCTGAGGAGATCCGATGCTTTCGAGGACAACCAGTTGAACAAGTGGCGCGTTTCCCAGAAGCGGCCGGCATTCGACTTGGCGCCGAGGACGACAACCGCGACCTCGGGTCCCTGCGGGAGACGCAGCAGGGTCGCCAGGCAATAGCCGGCGCTACGGATGAATCCGGTCTTGCCCGCCTGCACGTCGACGTCCCCCTTCATCACGAGCTGGTTCGTCGAGTGGATGTTGATGGCGCGGCGGCCGGCGTTGACGGTGTAGTTCTGCTTGCGCATCACACCCGCGATGCGATCGTCGCCCGACACATAGGTGATGAGCCGGGCCATGTCGTATGCGGACGAGACGTTATCCGAGAGGAGACCAGAGGGGTCGGCGTAGCTGGTGCTCGTCAAGCCGAGCTCCTTCGCCTTCTCGTTCATGCGACCGACAAAGCCATCCGATCCGTACTTCGACACACGCGCCAGCGCCCGCGCCGCCGCGTTGTCCGAGGCAATCAGCGTCAAGTGGAGCAAGTCGCCTTTGCTCACCTCGTAGCCAGCCCGCAGATACGTCGTCGAGGCGGCGCGCACGTCGCTGCGATCGACCACCACGGAGTCGGAGAGATTCGGCGAATCTTCCATGAAGACTGCGGCCGTCATCACCTTAGTGATGCTGGCAATCGATCGCTGGTTGTTCGAATTCAGCTCCCAGAGCACGTGCCCTGTCGCCGAGTCGTAGATAATGGCGGCCTCGGCGCGGACATCCGGCACGAGGGCTCCGTTCGCGTCGAGCTTGAACCGCGGCTCCTGCGCGTCGCGAAGCGCACGGGCCTGCGTGGCCGCGCGTGAGCGGGCGACGCTCGTGCGGCGGGCCTGCGCACTAGCCGCGGAATAGGTCGTTTTCTTGGCGTGCGTCTGGGCAAGTGTGAGCTTCTTGCCGGTTGGACGACGCGCCGAGCTGGTCTGCGCGAAGGTGTCGGCCGACAGGCCAATGCACAAAATTGCCGCACAGATGCCGAGGATGTGGGCAGTCGTCGAGGGTCGGAATCGGGTCACGGGGGAAGCCTTTACGAGACAGCTGGTTACACGAAGTATCGGCATTCTAGCAAACATTCATCACTGCGCAAGGGCCTTTGATTCCGCCGCACCGCGCCGAACCGGCGACACGGGCGATTGTTCCGACTGGCGACATAACCAAGAAAGGTGCCACTTCGCATGGGGTTGACCGAATCCGAGTTCACAGTCCTCCGAAGGACGATCTCCACCCGCGGGACGGCACGGATCATCCTCCTTCCGGCGACCTTTTTCGCGTGGGGGGCAGTCATCTCGGTACTCCTCGACTCCGGTCAGCTCACTCCCACCAACTCGTTGTTCTCGCTCGCCGTCCTTGTGGCCGGCTTCGAGGCGATTCACGCGCTTCATGTGGGCGTAGAACGGATAGGCCGCTTCATACAGGTCTATTACGAGACGGGCATCGATGGCCCGCAGTGGGAAACGACGTGTATGTCTGTCGGTCCGGCGCTGCCCGGCGGCGGGGTCGACCCGCTGTTCTCGATCCTGTTCGCCAGCGCGGCCGTGGCGAACCTGATTCCGGTACTTCTCTCTGCGCCCCCGCGTACCGCCCTGGTCGCCACCGGCGTCGTCCACTCGATCTTCCTTGTGAGGGTGGGCCGAGCGCGATGGGCAGCGGCCCGCCAGCGCGCCGTGGAGCTCGAAAGTTATCGCGCCATTCGGTCGGGCAGTTCGGCGCCGCGAGCCTGAGTTCCGGGGTCCCTCGGCCCGCGGCGAGGGCCAACAAATGTCAGCGCTGCAACAAAGTGTCAGCCACAAACTGTCAGTGCTCCAGTCCGCGCCACGCGTGTCCAACCGTTTGAAACACGATCCAACGGTGGCACAGGGCGGACACAGCGCTCTGTTCAGATGACACGCCCCCAAGATGAGGTCGTGGTCGCTCGGTTCGAAAATCATCGCGGTTTTCGTTGGATCAACCGGGAGCGACCCCAATCGCGGAACGATCGACAGCGACGGTACACGGATTGCTAAATATCGGTTCGAGGGATAACGGCAATGAGCCTGGTCCGACTCTTAGGGTTTCGAACACTCTCGTGCGGCTGCGTGATCGGACGATACCGCGAGCTCGCAACGAGTCGCGAAGTATCGTACGTGGAAGAGAAGGGTACGGGGTGCCAACTCCACGGACATCGGCGCAATCACACGATTCCGGAACATCTGAGCGCCACCGTTCAGCAGATGCAGGCGGCTGTCGCGTCGTAGCGCACGTTCGGCCCCATCGCGCACCGCGCATACAATCGTCGCGGTGCCGCGCTCACGTCCTTCCTTTCATCACGCAGACATAACCTCCGGCCGGGCGACCTTTCGTTTCTATCGCGGCGACTCCTTGCGCGTGCTCGACACCTTCGAGGACGGCTCGGTTGATGTGATCGTCACATCGCCGCCGTACAACCTGGGCATTCGATATCGGTCGTACGACGACACGATGCCTCGCCAGGAATACCTCTCGTGGACCGCCGAATGGGTGAAGCGCGCGGCCCGCGTGCTCGCGCCTGATGGCTCGCTCTTCCTCAACGTTGGCGCGAAACCCACGGACCCATGGACCGCGATCGATGTGGCCCAGGCCGCACGGCCGTTCCTGCACCTTCAGAACACCATCCACTGGATCAAGTCGATCGCGATCGAGAAGGCATTGGCCGGCGCGCGCGCCGGTCTCAACGAGGACCTCGCGGTCGGCCATTACAAACCGATCAACAGTCGCCGCTTCCTGCACGACTGCCATGAGTTCGTCTTTCACTTCACGAAGCGGGGTCAGACCCCACTCGATCGCCAGGCGATCGGCGTGAAATACCAGGATCAATCGAACATCTCCCGGTGGCGCATCGCCTCGTCCGGTGTGCGATGCCGCGGCAACACGTGGTTCATTCCCTACGACACGATTCAAAGCCGCGAGAAAGATCGACCGCACCCGGCCACCTTTCCCCCCAAGCTTCCCGAGATGTGTCTTCGACTGCACGGCCTGGATCGCGTCAAGCTCGTCGTCGATCCCTTCCTGGGGCTTGGATCCACGGCGGTTGCGTGCGCACAGCTCGGCGTGAGCTTCGCGGGCATCGAGATGGACAAGGACTATCTCGACCAGGCTATCGCACGAACACAGCAGGCGCTGATTCCTAGTCCCTGATTCCTGATTCCTGAATCCTGATTCCTTCTGAGTTCCATTGTGACCATGCGCGGGAGACATGTATGCTGAGGCATGGATCTCCGACAACTCGAGATCATTCGAGCCATCGCCGACAGCGGCTCGTTTACGGCCGCCGGTGAGAAGCTGCACGTCTCACAATCCGCCGTGAGTCGACAGATCCTCCTGCTCGAAGACGAACTCGGCGAGCCGGTGTTTCATCGCATCGGTCGGCGCATCCGCATCACTCCCGCGGGCGAGTCGCTGCTGCAACTGAGTCATCGGGTCTTCCAGGATCTGCAGGACACCGTCTCGCTGATCAGCGACAAGCGCGAGTCGCTGCGCGGCACCATCCGGCTGGTCGGCGGCATGACGGTGTGCCTCTACGTGTTTCCCGTCCTTCTTTCAGAAGTTCGCCGGGTCCATCCTCATCTCGACATGAAGGTCACCGTCGGCAGTGCCGAGCGCTCGATCGCGATGCTGCGATCCGGCGCCGGAGACCTCGGACTGCTCACCCTCCCTGTCGAAGCCTCGGATCTGGTGTCGGTGCCGGTGCTCCGCGAGGAGTTGCTGCTCATCACCTATCCGGCGCATCCCTTCGCCAAGAAGAAGACGATTACGCCGGCCGATCTCGATAAGCAGCCGTTCGTCCTCTTCGAGACGGGTTCGATCACGCGCCGTCTGGTCGAAGAGTTCTTCACGCGCGAGCGGATCGCGCCCGACATCATCATGGAGACCGAGAACGTCGAGATCATCAAGGCGATGGTCCGGAGCGGCCTCGGTATCAGCATCATTCCGTGGCAGGCGGCGGTAGCCGATGTGCGGACCAAACAGTTGTTCTGCAGCCGCGTGGCAGGAACCTCGCTCGAACGGCAGACCGGCTGGCTCTACCCGAAGATGAGCCGTCTGCCGCGCCCTGTGGCGGAGGTCATGAGCGTGTTCGAGACGGTGCAGCCGCGCCTCGAACCAACGATGCGGCCTGGGAAACTGGGCTAGCGCTGGTTGGTCCTGGGCGATTCCGGACCAAGGACCAAGAACCAGGGCCCAAGGACCAAACTACTTCGGACGCACGCCTTGCGGCTTGAGCGTGTACTCGGTTCGCGCGATCACGTTGAGGCCCTGACGGGTCGTCACGACCTGAATCCTTCGCCGCCGTTTCAGTGGATCTGGATTCGATGAGTAGTAACCCAACACGTAGTAGTCGCTGGTCTCGTTATCGATCCGCTTGAGTGCCTTGTCGAAGTCGTTCTGATTGACCACGGCGATCCCGCCGGTTTCTTCGGCCAGCACTCGCAAGCTGTCCTGCGTATCGCGCACGTACGCGTTCCATTCCTGCGTCGGCACTTCCTCGTCGAGATCCTGGCCGGCAATGAGACCGCGTGGATCGATCGTGTACATCGTGGCGTTGGCGCGATTGGCCGCTCGTGTCAGCTCGGCGAGCTCTCGAATCAGATCGCCCTCGGCCAGCATCTGGCTGCTCTGCTGCGTCCGGTAGAAGGGATCGCTCAAGAGCTGATCGACGGCCGACTGCCCCGACTGGTTTCCGGTGTCGTCGGTGCTCATGCCCAGGCCCATGCGCTTGGCCTGCTCTTCGAGCCGCGACTGCTCGAACGGATTGAAGTCGTATCCGCTGCTGATGTAGATGACCGCCTTACGCCGGTTCTGCAGTTTCTCGAGGTTCCGCATCAGATCGTAGGCGGTCGAGAACGCCACATGCGCGCGATGGCGCAATTCGGTCGGTCCTTGCGAGCTTTGCATCCCCTGGATGATCTCCTTGGGACGCAACCCGCCGCCGGTCATGCGGGAGATCGCTGACTCCAGCACCTGACGATCGTAGGTGAGCTGCTCCGAAATAGACGACTCGCCGGAGCTGACGATGCCGAACATGTCGCCATCGTGAATGAGCAGCTTCAGCATCTTCTTGATTAACTCGCGCGTGCGCGGCGTGCTGCGGAAGTCGAGATGCAGATCGTCGAGGAAGATCACGAACACGCGCCCAGCGGCGTCGTTGGTCGGTCGATTGCGCGGCAGGATGATGCCTTCCTGTACCGGCGGCGGAGGCGGCGACTGGACGTTGAACACCCGGCCGCCGTGAGTGAGGACGAGCGAGACGATTTCTTGCTTCACGCCGTCCTCGTAGACCTCGAACTCACCCGGCTTCAGATCGGCGATGAACTGATCGTTCTTCTGGTCGCGCACGATGACGTCGGTGGTGACGAGATCGACGCTGACTCGAAACGTGGGCTGTTGCGGCGACTGCGCCGGCGCCTGTGGTGTGGGCGCCTGTGATGCGGGCGCTTGCGGCGCCTGCGCGTGGATCGTTGGCAATGAGCTCTGGCCCACCAGGAGGGCCGCGCACACCACCGCCGGCAAATACTTGGCAGTCTTACCCATATGGCGGATTATACCCGCATGCGACTGGCACTGAGTGCGGACCACGCCGGCTATCCCATGAAACAGGAGCTTGCCGCAAGACTGACGCAGCAGGGTCACGCGGTGCTCGATCTCGGCACCCATTCGACCGCCCCGTGCGATTACCCCGATGCGGCCGAGGCGGTGGCGCTGGCGCTTCGGGACAAGCAGGCCGAGCGCGGGATCATCGTCTGCGGAAGTGGGGCCGGGGTGTCGATTGCCGCGAACAAGTTTCCTGGCATTCGCGCGGCCGTGTGCCACGACACATACACCGCGCATCAGGCCGTGGAACACGACGACCTCAACGTGCTCTGCGTCGGCGCGCGTGTCATCGGCGGAGCGCTCGCGCTCGAGATAGCCGAGGCGTTCGTGAAGGCGTCGTTTTCAGGTGTCGATCGTCATCGACGTCGACTCGAAAAGGTGCTCGCGATCGAGCGTCGCTTCAGCCTTCCGACCCAGACGTAGTGTTCGGCTTTACCGGCCGGACCTCATGGCCTTCACCGGGTCGACGACGCGAGCGCCGTCGTCGCTTCGAGAACACTCGCGACAGACGTTCGAGCGCTTCGGCGGCCAGCTGCAGCCCGGTCGTGATTTGATCGGCGTCGGTCCAGGCCGCTGGATTGAGACGATCGGCAAGCGCGTTCAACGCGTCGATGCGCGCGGGGTCGGACACGCGCTTCGCAATCCGCTCGCGAACGATCGGACACCAGTGCATGAGAAAGGCGATCTGCTCGTCCGGCGTGGCGCCCTCAATTACAGCGGGGATGACCACGCGAGGCGGCTGCGGCTCCTGCGCAGTTGGTGCGTGAGACGCAGCCGGCGCGGCAACGACGGTGGCGGCCGGCGGCCCTTCGTCGCGTCGCCCTTCGACGTCGGTTGGCGCGCCACGCGCATCAGTCGACGGGCGCGGGCGTCGCCGACGCGGTTCTGTCGCAGTCTCGATCACCTGCTGGGTTTCGCGAACGACGTTCCAGTTGAACGGAATATCCGGATACTGCGCCTCGATCTGACGCTGCACCTCCGGTTCGAGCGGATCGCGACCCACCCGAACACCGCCCGGCGTTCTGAATACGTAGAGAATCTTCGTGCGCTGTCGTTGGCCGTCGCGATAGATGTGCATCAGGTACGTGGTCTCGTACCCGCGCTTGTCGCGAATGACCCGAAGAAAGGGCACAGGCTACTTGCGCTTCTGCGCTCGCGATGCCGCGGCGGCCTTTCGAGCGGGTGGTTTGGCCGCGCTCCGTCGGGGTGCCGCCGCTCGCGCCTTCGTTGTGCGCGCCTTGGCGGCTGGCGTCGGAGCGACCCGCCGCGCCGGCGGCTTGGCCCGTGCCGGGGCGGCGGCTGGTTTGGCGGCCGCGGCCTTGTCGCGCCGAGGCCCCGCTGACGCGGGCGGTTGCGGCTCACGCGCGCGAGCGGGTTTGGGTTCCGGCGTCGTCCGCACCCGCGGCTCGGGTGCGGCGGGAGTCGTGCGGTGAATCGGGGTGAACCGGATCTGATCGCCGAGCGCCGAATACGCCCAGATCTCGCTGGCCGGAATCTGCAGGTCGGCGCAGAGCCGTTTCGCGCTATCGACGGCCGACATCGGCACGTAAAGGTGGAACTCGACCTTCAGCTTCCCGAACGCCACCCACTGCGACATCGCCTCGAGATGGTTCACCGACTCGGCGGTCTCCACCTCGACGACGCCGACGAGTTTTTTCGTTCGCTCGTTTGCGTACAGAACGAGATCGGGAAACCACGGCGCGGGCGGAGGCCCGACCGGAGCCGCCTGCTCGTTTCCCGGGTTGATGGCGACGTCGAACTTCCTTTTGTATTTGGCCTGGAGAAGGCGGATTACCCTGTCGTGCTCGAGCTGCTCGCGCACGGGACGCACGAGGATAGGGCTCAATAAGACCTCCGACGCGACATCGCACTACGGCGTGGGCGTCCTGCGTGCGTACGCGCGCGGGACTGAAACAGGCAGAAATCAGCCGTTCATACGGCCGAAGCCGGCAGAATATATCACGGCAACAGCAGTTTCCATCAGCGGTAGGGCTCTCGCCCTGTGCGCGACTTGACGCCTGTTCGATCGGGCACCACAATGGGCCGGTGTCCCCGGTCCCCCCATCAACGCCTGCACCGCGCATGCTGATCGTTGATGACGACGTCGGGGTGACAGACCTGTTCTCGCGAATGCTGCGCCTCGAGGGATATGAGGTGTGGGCAGCCCAATCCGCGGACGAAGGCTTGAACCTCGCCCGGCTTCATCGGCCGCATGCCATCATCCTCGACCTCAGGATGCCTCTCACCAGCGGCGTGCAGTTGCTTCGTTCCATCCGCGCGATCGGCGGTCACTCTCAGACTCCAGTGGCCATCGTGACCGGCGACTACTACATGTCGGACGACCAGCTGAACGAGATCAGGTCCCTCGGCGCGGAGCTCCGCTACAAACCGCTCTGGCTCGATGAACTCGTCACGTTGGCCCGCGAACTGCTGACCGCTCAACCCGTGCGTGAGTGACTCCCGTTTTCTGAAGGCCTGCCACCGCCAGCCGGTGGACGCCACGCCCGTGTGGTTCATGCGTCAGGCCGGCCGCTACATGGCTGAGTACCGCAGCCTGCGCGAGCGTCACTCGCTGCTCGACATCTGCCGGAATCCCGATCTCGCCACCGAAGTCACGCTTCAGCCCATTCGACGGATCGATGTCGATGCGGCGATTCTGTTTTCAGACCTGCTGCTGCCGCTCGAGCCAATGGGCCTGCCGTTCGACTTCGTGAAGGGAGAGGGTCCGCAGATCGAGCATCCGATCTCGAACGAGGCCGACATCGACCGCTTGAAGGTGTTCGAGCCTCGCGAATCGCTGGCGCATGTGCTCCAGGCGATCAGACAGATTCAATCTGAGCTGCGCGGCCGGGTTCCACTCATCGGCTTTGCCGGGGCGCCATTCACGCTGGCGTCCTATGCGATCGAAGGCGGACATTCCAACACCTTCGCGAAGACGAAAGCGCTCATGTACGGTCATCCGGATGCGTGGCACCGCCTCTGCGAGCGACTGGCAACCGTCGTCGCCGATTATCTGGTCGCGCAGATCGAGGCCGGAGTGGATGCCGTGCAGGTGTTCGATTCGTGGGTCGGGACGCTCGGCGCAGCCGACTACAAGGAGTTCGCCGCTCCGCACACCACGCGGATCTTCGCGGCGATTGCCTCGCGTGTGCCGACGATTCACTTCGGCACTGGAACAGCCACAATCCTCGGCGATCTCGCCACCGTTGGCGGCGACGTGATCGGCGCCGATTGGCGCGTTCCCATCGACGAGGCGTGGACACGGGTTGGCGCGGGTAAGGCCATCCAGGGCAATCTCGATCCGACGTTGCTGCTCGGCCCGCCGACGCGGATGTTTCAGCAGACCGACGACATCCTTGCCCGCGTCGGCGGACGGCCGGGCCACATCTTCAATCTGGGCCATGGCATCCTTCCGTCGACGCCCGTCGAGCACGTGCAGATGCTGGCGCAGTATGTTCATTCCGCCTCACGCGCGTCGCGATAGCGTGCGAAGAAATGCCCGTCAACTCCCCACTCCCAACGACCAATTCCCAAGAACAGGGGTGCTCAGTACGCGTTGGGAGTTGGGCGCTGACAGGCTTCTAAACTGTGATCGACATCGACGTCGCAATCGTCGGCGGCGGCATTGCTGGTCTTGCGGCGGCGTACGAACTGCAGCAGCGTGGGATCGCGACCCGCGTGCTCGAAGCGTCGTCCCGTCCTGGCGGCGTGATCGCGTCCGAACGATTCGACGGCTGGGTGATCGATGCCGGCCCCGACTCGATGCTCGTGCAGAAACCGGCGGCGGTGGCGTTGTGCCGCGAGCTGGGTATCGCGGATCGTTTGATTCACACGCTGCCGCCGCGCACGGCCTACGTGCTGCGCGATGGCCAGCTGCATCCGCTCGTCGAGGGATCGTTCCTCGGATTCCCGCTTACCGCGCGCGGTCTTGCCTCGTCGTCGTTGTTCAGCCTACGCGGCAAGACCCGGATGGCGCTCGAAGCCGTGATTCCACGACGCGAGGGAGACGAGGACGAGTCGATCGGATCGTTCGTGCGCCGGCGTTTTGGCGAAGAAGCCGTCGACTATCTCGCCGAGCCGCTGCTGGCCGGCATTCACGCCGGCGATGTCGAGCAGCTGTCGATTCGCGCGCTGTTTCCACGGTTGCCCGACGCCGAGCGCAACACCGGCAGCGTGCTGCGCGCGTTTCGTGCGCTCAAGTCGAAGCCCTCACCCACCGGCGCGTTCGTCTCGCTCCCGGACGGGACGGCGGAGCTCGTGGAATCGCTGGCCTCCCGGTTCGATCCCTACACCATCTGTCTGAACACGCGCGTGGCCGAACTGCATCGGGCCGGCACATTGCGCATCGAATCGAGCGCCGGTTCATTCACCGCCCGCGCCGTCGTCCTGGCGGTTCCGGCCTACATTGCCGGCTCGCTGCTGCGCGGCTTCGACACGACGCTCGCCGCGTTGTGCGATGCGCTGCCGTATGCATCGACGGCAACCGTGGCGCTCGGCTATCGACGGGATCAAGTCGGCCACCCGATGACCGGCACCGGTTTCGTCGTCCCGCGAGTCGAGCGACAGGCACTGCTCGCCGGCACGTGGATCACATCGAAGTGGCCGGGACGCGCACCCGACGGTCATGTGCTCTTGCGCGGCTTTCTTGGCGGCGGACGCGATCCGCATCGCCTCGAGTCCAGCGACGATGCCCTCATCGATGCCGCGCGCAGCGAGCTGACCGAGCTGCTGAACATCAGCGGCGATCCGATCGTCACGCGGCTGCATCGATACACGAAGCAGAGCCCGCAGTACGAGGTCGGCCACCTCGGACGCGTGGCGGCGATTGAAGAGCGGCTCCGCGCGATCGCCGGCGTGTTCGTCACCGGCAGCGGCTTCCGCGCGATCGGCATCCCCGACTGCATCGCCGACGGCCGCGCGACCGCCGCGGCGGCGGCGAAGTACTTGTCGGGCGGTCACCACTGATCAACGGCACACAGAGGCACAGAGGCACCGAGGTACTTCTTGACGTCGATAATCGGAAGAACGAGCCAACTCGCCTCTATGCCTCGGTGCCTCTGTGTGTCGTTGATCGCAAAAGGCGTGACATAGAATGCTCGTCATGCGCGCCGCATGCAGTCTGTTCGCAATCCTCGTCTTCGCATCCTCTCTCGCCGCGCAGTCGAAGGCGTCTGGATCGCTCACGCCGCAGATCGAAGCGGTCCTCAAGAGCATCAAAGCCGCGGACAAGGGGCAGCTCGCGGTGTCGGAGGAGGACGGCCGCTTCCTGCGTGTGCTCGTCGCATCGCGCGGCGCGCGATCGATTCTCGAGATCGGCGGCGCCAGCGGCTACAGCGGCATCTGGCTGGGGCTCGGCGCCCGCGAGTCGGGTGGTCAGGTCGTGTCGATCGAGTACGACGCCGGCCGTGCGAAGGAAGCATTGGAGAACATCAAACGCTCGGGCCTGACTGACGTCGTCCGCGTGATTCACGGCGACGGCTTCAAGGAGATCCCGAAGCTGCAAGGCACCTTCGATCTGGTCTTCCTCGATGCCTGGAAACCTGATTACAAGAAATTCTTCGACCTCGTGTTTCCGCGACTCAGTCCCGGCGGCATCTTCGCCGCGCACAACGTCGTCAACAAGAAGAGCGAGATGGAACCGTTCCTGAGCACGGTGCTGAACCATCCGAATCTCTTCACGACGATCGTCTCGCCGTCGGGCGAGGGAATGTCGGTGTCGTACAGACTCAAGTAACTCAAAACTCAAAAAGCAAAAGTCAAAAACTGACCTTTGCCTATTTTTGAGTTTTGAGTTTTGATTCTTGAGTTGAAACCCGTCCACATTATCGGCGTCCCTCTCGATCTCGGCGGCGCGAGGCGCGGCGTCGACATGGGGCCGTCGGCGGTGCGCATCGCCGGACTCGGCGATCACATCGCGGCGCTCGGTGGCGCGGTCACCGATCTCGGCAATCTGGCGGCGCCGATCCCGGAAACGCAGCAGGCGGTCGACCACACGAAGAAGTACATTCACGAGATCGCGCGCGTCTGTCAGCAGCTCTACGACGTCGCGACGCGTGTGTTGCAGGCCGGTGCGCTGCCCGTGGTGCTCGGGGGCGACCACAGCCTCGCCGCGGGCTCGGTCGCGGCGAGCGCCGACTTCATCCGGCGAACGTCGGGCAAGCCGCTGGGTCTCATCTGGGTCGACGCGCACGGCGACATGAACACGCCGCAGACCACGACCACCGGCAACGTGCATGGCATGCCGCTCGCCTCGCTGCTCGGGCAGGAGCCGGCGGAGCTCTCGGGAATCGGGACGTCGCCGTCGGTGCTGCCCGAACACACGGTGCTCGTCGGCATCCGCAATCTCGATGAAAAGGAAAAGGGCAAGATTCGCGCGTCGGGCGTGCACGTCTTCACGATGAAGGACATCGATCGCGAAGGCATCGCGTCGGTGGCCGAGCGCGCGCTCGACATCGCGTCGGCAGGAACGGGCGGCATCCACGTCTCGTTCGATCTCGATGCCGGCGATCCCATGGTCGCGCCCGGCGTTGGCACACCCGTGAAAGGCGGCCTCGACTACCGCGAGGCCCACATGGTGATGGAACTGGTGGCCGACTCGCAGCGTCTCGTGGCGCTCGATCTCGTCGAGGTCAATCCCACACTCGACATCCGCAACACGACGGCCGAATTCGCCGCGGAGCTCGCGCTGTCGGCCTTGGGCAAGCGCATCCTCTAGCCTGGAACCTCGAACCTCGAACCTCGAACCTCGAACTTCGAACGTCGAACCGGTAGCTACTTACTCAACAACTTCTCCGTCTCGTCCATCACCTGATTCATGCGGCGAATGGTCAGATCGAGCGGTTCGTCGGTGGTCATATCGACACCGGCGTCCTTGAGCAGATCGATCGGGTACTTCGAGCCGCCGGCGGACAGGAACGTGAGATAGCGCTTGGTCGCAGCCTGATCGCCAGACAGCACCTTGGCCGACAGCGCCTCCGCGGCGGTGAACGACGTGGCGTACTGGAACACGTAGAAGTCGCGATAGAAGTGCGGAATGAAGCTCCACTCGTGGCCGATGTAGTCGTCCACGATGGTCACCTTCTGATCGTGCCCGTAATAGCGGCGTGTGATCTCGAGATACAGCTTGGCCAATGCGTCGCCGGTGATCGGCTCGCCCTTCTGCGCCATCTCGTGCATCCGAAGCTCGAACTCGGCGAACTGCGTCTGCCGGAACACAGTGGCTTTGATCCCTTCGAGATAATTGCCGAGCAGCGACAGTCGCGTCGGCGTGTCCTTGATCTGCTTGAGCATGTAGTCGATGAGCAGCGCCTCGTTGAACGTCGACGCGACTTCCGCGACGAACGTCGGGTAGTTGGCTGTGGGATACGGCTGCGTCTTGTTGGAGAAGTAGCTTTGCATCGTGTGGCCCAACTCGTGGGCCACGGTGCTGACGTCGTTGTACTGCCCAAGGTAGTTGAGCAGCATGTAGGGATGGACATCGTAGGCGCCGCCGTTCGAGTAGGCGCCGGACACCTTGCCCTCGGTGGGCTGCCAATCGAGCCAGCGCTCGCCGAACGCGCGCGTCAGCGTCGCCTGATACTCCGATCCGAGCGGCGCCATCGCATCGATGACGAGCTTCTCCGCTTCTTCGGGTGTGTAGCGAAGGTTCACCGACGACACCAGCGGCGCATAAAGATCGTAGTAGTGCAGATCGTCGGTGACGCCAATCATCCGCTTCCGCAGCTTCAGATACCGATGGAAGGTCGGCAGATGCTTGTTGACGCCGTCGATCAGACGCATGTAGACCGACACCGGAATGTTCGGACCATTGAGCGCCGCCGCGAGGTCGCTGTCGTACTTGCGTGCCTTGGTGTAGAAGAGATCCTTCTGCACGTTGGCGTTCATCGTCATGCCGAGCGTGCGGCCGAAGCCGCCGAGCGCGGTGAAGAACGCCGACATCGCCACTCGGCGATCGTCGCGGTTGGATGACGCGCGCAGCTCGCTGTAGCCGGCCTGATCGACCTTGAGCGTCTTGCCGTCGTGCAGCGTGACCGTGGGATACGGAAAGTCGGCGTTGGTCAGGATGGTGTAGATGTTGTTGGGCGATCCGGCCAGCGGTCCGGCATCGGCCAGGAGCTTCTCTTCGGCGTCCGAGAGCGTGTGCGCCGCGCGGCGCGCGATGTCGCGCAGGTAGAACGCGTACGGCTTGAGGCGCGGCTCGGCCGTGATCGCCTTCTCGGTGGCCGCGCTGCCCATCTTCACGATCTCCGGCTCGATGAACGAGGCGTGCGCACCAAAGCTGGCGGCAATCTGCTGCATCTCCTGCTGCATGCCTTGAGGCACCGAGTCGCGAGTGTCCTCGTCGGACAGCATGCTCGCGTAGACGTAGAGCCGCGTGAGCTCCTTGTCGAGGCGCGACATCAGCTCGAGCGCATCAGCGAGAGCCTTTGATGAGGCACCGAGCGTGCCCTCGAACTCCCGGATCTTGGGAAGCTCGGCGGTGATCTTTTCTTTCTGAGCGCGCCAGGCGGCCGGGCTCGCGTAGACCTCGCCGAGATTCCATTTGTACTTGTCGGCGACCTTCGAACGGTCGCGCTCTTGTGCGGTGAGCAATACGGTCATGGCAGTCAGAAGAATGACGGCGAAAAACGGCCGGATCCAGCCACGGGTCATGAGCGCTCCCTGGGCAGGCGGTACCGCCCTATTAGCCTATAACCTGTACCCTTATAGGCTACAAACCTATGCGGCGGCCCCCACTAGGTGACGACTGGCCCGAGCTGAGTGACGAGCAGCTGCTCGACGTCCGCCTGTGCGATCTGCGCTTGTCGCTCGGCGGCACTCTGGCGACGCGCATCGACCAGCTGCGAGCCGAGCTCGAAGCCAGAGGCCTGCGATTTCCATTGCACTTCTACCTCTCAGACGAGTGGTTCACACCCGACGGCGGCACCGCGATCGCGATTCCGTTCTATCTCGCGCATCCGCGCCTCGAGCGCCTCGAGGAGTCGCAGATGTTCGAGGTCGAGGGCGGCGAGCACGAATGGTGCATGCGCATCCTGCGGCATGAGGCCGGCCACGCGATCGATCATGCGTTCCGTCTCGTGCGCCGAAGAAAGCGACAGCAGGTATTCGGCTCGTCGAGCAAACCATACCCCGAGTTCTACACGCCGAAGCCCTACAGCAAGAGCTTCGTGCTGCACCTGGACTCATGGTACGCGCAAAGCCATCCCGACGAGGACTTCGCCGAAACGTTTGCCGTGTGGCTCACGCCCAGCAGCGAATGGCGCCAACGATACGCCGGCTGGAAGGCGTTGCCCAAACTCGATTACATGGAAGCGCTGATGACGTCGCTTGCTGGCAAAGACGCGCCGTTCAATCGGCCCGACGAAATCGATCCGTTGCCGAGCCTGCGGACGACGCTGCGCCAGCACTATCGCAACAAGCGCAAGCACTACGGTGTCGATCATCCCAACTTCTACGATCGCGATCTGCGGCGGCTGTTCTCCAATGCGCCCGAGTTGGCCAACCACATGACCGCGGCGCACTTCATCACCCGCTTTCGTCGTCAGGTTCGCCGCGTCGTCGCCGATTGGACGGGCATCTACCAGTACACGATCGATCAGGTGCTCGAGGACATGATCGCGCGATGCCGCGAGCTGAAGCTGCGGCTCGCGGTGTCAGAGGAGCAGGCGCGCCAGGAATTCACCGTGCTGTTGACTGTTCAGGCGATGAATTACCTGCACAGCGGCGGTCATCGGTTGTTCCTGTGAAAACACGGACGCTGCGCATCCTCGCGCTCGTGCACGATCATCTCGTTCCACCGGAAGACACCACCGGCGTCGACATCCTCGAGGCCGAGTGGAAGATGGAATACGACGTCATCGAGACGCTGCGAGAGATGGGGCACGAGGTGCGCGTGCTCGGCATCCACGACGATCTCGGTGGCATCAGGCCGACCGCCGGCCATTTCAAACCGCACGTCGTCTTCAACCTGCTCGAGGCGTTTGCCGATGTGACGACGTTCGATCAGAACGTGGTCAGCTACCTCGAGCTGCTCCACCTCCCGTACACCGGCTGCAATCCGCGGGGGCTGATGCTCGCGCGAGACAAGGCGCTGTCGAAGAAGCTGCTCGCCTACCACCGCATCCGCGTGCCGGACTTCACGGTGGTGCGACCTGGGCATCGCGTCACCGTGCCGAAGCGACTCGGGTTTCCGCTCATCGTAAAGTCACTATTCTTCGAAGCCTCGGCCGGCATCTCACAGGCTTCCGTTGTGGAGAACGAGGAGCAGCTCGGGCGCCGGGCCGCGTTCATCCACGAGAAGCTCGGCACCGCCGCCATCGTCGAGGAGTACATCGACGGCCGCGAGCTCTACGTCGGCCTGATCGGCAACGAGCGTGTCGAGGTGCTGCCGCCGTGGGAAATGTCGTTCGATGGGCTCGCCGACCAACGCTGGAAGATCGCGACAGAGCGCGTGAAGTGGAGCACCAAGTACCAGAAGAAACACGGCATCCTGACCGACCGCGCGCAGCTGAACGACGCCGAGCGCGAGCAGCTGCAGCGAGTTGCCAGGCGGACATATCGGGCGCTCGATCTGAACGGCTACGCCCGTGTCGATCTGCGCATGGACGACCAGGGGCGCGCCTACGTGATCGAGGCCAATCCCAACCCCAACCTCGCGTACGGTGAGGACTTCTCGGAATCGGCGGAGGCCGCCGGCGTGTCTTACGAGCGTCTGCTCGAGCGGATTATCGCCCTCGGCCGCCGATGGGAACCGGCGCGGACCGGATGAGCCGTTTACAATGACCTAGGTGCGTTATATCAACCGGTTCACGTCGGAGACCAAGTTCCTGATCAGCGCCGCCATGGGCGACGAGCTCAGGGCGTGGTCGCGCGAACGGCTTGGTCCCGATCCTCACGGCATCGGCCCCTTTCAAGACCAGTACGTCGTCACCAGCATCTACTTCGATACCGACGCCCACGACGTGTATCAGCGTCGCGGCTCCTTCGGACGGAGCAAATACCGGATCCGCCACTACGAGAACGACAAGGCGGCGTTTCTCGAGCGCAAGCTTCGCACCCGGTTGTTTCTCAGCAAGCGACGCACACGCATCCCGCTCGAGGCGCTGCCGGCGCTTCGTCTCGACGCGCCCGACCCCGCTCATCCGGGTTTCTGGTTCTTTCGGCGAGTGGTGGTGCGCCGGCTTCATCCCGTCTGTCAGATTCGCTACTCGCGAACCGCGCGCATGGCAGAGACACCAGAGGGGCACGTGCGAATGACGCTCGATGCCGCAGTTTCCGCGACCCCAAGCAGGATTGTCGCGTTCACACAGACGCCAGGAAAGCCCCTCGCCGATGGGTTGATGGTGCTCGAGCTCAAGTACGCGGGCGTGTTTCCCCACATTTTCAAAGACATGGTCGACAGGTTCGGACTCAGGCCTCATCCCGCCTCGAAGTATCGAATGGCGGTTCACGCACTCAACCTCGCCGCGCCGCATATCTCGGCGTTGCGGACCTGATCGCCGCGGACTATTCCGCAGCGGCGCGAGAAACTTCTCGCGGCCGTTGGATACGATCGCGAGAAACCGTTCAAAACCGTTGAATTCCTCGGGGAGCAGTCCTTGCACGTCGTGAACGCGTCTATGCTCCGGATCGTTGTGTTCGCTTCACTCGTCTGGGCCGGTGCGGTCATCGCGCTCTCCGGCCAGCAGCTGCCGCACCCGTCCCTGATCCGCAACCACCAGAAGATCGCGTACGCCTCCGCGCCGATCTCCGACGCGGTAACCCGGTTGAACGCCAAGCTTGCCAGCGGCGAGGTCACACTCGAGTCGAAAGGGCCGAGCGGGTATCTGGAGTCGCTGCTCAAGGCCCTCGACGTTCCCGTCTCGTCGCAGGTGCTCGTGTTCTCGAAGACGAGCTTTCAGGCGCCGCGCATCGGACCATCGAACCCGCGCTCGATCTTCTTCAACGACACCGTGTCGGTGGGATGGGTCCGAACCGGTCCGGTGCTCGAGCTCGTGGCGCAGGATCCGAACGAGGGTGCCATCTTCTATACGCTCTCACAGGACACAACGGCCACTCCGCAGATCGAGCGCAACGACACCTGCATCATGTGTCACGTGGCCGATGCGACGCACAACGTGCCGGGCATGCTCGTCGGCAGCGTGTTCCCCGGAGCCGACGGCACCACGCTCTATGGACCGGCGTACACGACCGATCACCGCAGCCCGTTTGAGTTGCGATGGGGTGGATGGTTCGTCACCGGCACCCATCAGGCTGCGCGTCACATGGGCAATGCGATCGCCACCAATCCCAGCGATCTCGCGAGCATGATCACGCCGGCCACCGTGCACGTCACCAATCTCGATGGCCGGTTCAATATGGACGGCTATCTGTCGCGTTACAGCGACATCGCCGCGCTGCTCGTGCTCGAGCATCAGGCACAGATGCTGAACCTGATCACGCGCGTGGGATGGGAGTCGCGCGTCGGGGCGGACGCGGGACGTCCGCTCGAACAGGCAGCCGCGGAACTCGTCGACTACATGTTGTTTGTCGATGAGGCGCCGCTGCCGGGGCCGATCACAGGGCCGACGGCCTTCGCGTCCTCGTTCAGCACGCGCGGTCCTCGCGATCAGCGCGGCCGCTCTCTCTATGAGCTCGATCTCGGGCGGCGACTCCTCAAGTACCCGTGCAGCTACGAGATCTACTCCGAGCCGTTCGACGCACTGCCCCCGACGGCCAAGGCCGCCGTGTATCAACGCCTTTGGGAAGTGCTCTCGGGCCGGGACACCGCGAAACGATACAGCGTGCTCTCGGCCTCCGATCGCGCCGCAATCATCGACATCCTTCGGGAGACGAAGAAAGACCTGCCGGCATACTGGTCCACTGGATCCTGACCGTGCCCTCGGCATCGTGCTCAACGCTCAAACGGTCCCTTGGGCAGTGAGCATTGGGGATTGAGCCTTGATATTCTCCCTTGGTGCCGCGCAGCCCAGGGGAACGCCTCGGCAAATACGAACTCATTGCGCTGATCGGAACCGGTGGTATGGGCGAGGTGTATCGCGCCCGCGATCCGCGTCTCGAGCGCGACGTCGCCATAAAAGCGATCCGCTCGTCCGCCATGGATGAGGGCGATGCCCGCGCGCGGCTGTGGCGCGAGGCCCGCGCCGCTGCCAGCGTCAACCACCCGTCGATCTGCCAGATCTTCGACGTCGGCGAAACCGCGGACGACATCTTCATCGTCATGGAGCTGCTCGACGGCGAGCCGCTTGCCAATCGAGTGCGCGACGGCGCCATGCCGCTCGACGAATCGGTGTCGGTCGCGCTCGGC
>Ga0075423_10001830_pt1 | contig 19020 bp, 11 predicted proteins | sample SoiMethybrSBSTD2_FD_80114 | JGI IMG/M metagenome (GOLD analysis project Ga0075423, IMG submission 80114) | Bulk soil microbial communities from a Populus tree surrounding site in Tennessee, USA - Soil MetaG P. TD hybrid SBSTD2 | ecosystem: Environmental > Terrestrial > Soil > Tree plantation...
GCCACGGTGCGGGGGTCGCGCCCCGTGTATGTCACCTTGAACGCGATCGTCGCCGCGCGGCCCGTCATCTGCTGCTCGACGCCGTTGAGTGACAGCTTGACCTCGTCGCGCATCCGTTCGACGAGGGCATTGACAGGCACGATGCCACGCAGCTCAGGGTAGAGGTTCAGCCGGGTGATGAGATCCGACAGCCGCGCCCGGCTCATCATCTGCTGATGCAGGGTCTGGATCCGCGTCTCGAGCTCCGCGGTGACCGACGTCCTCACGAACGCCTCTGAAATCTGCTGCCGCTCGACCAGGACGGTCGCGCTCGACCGATAGATGTCCGGGAGCGAGAAGGCGACGCCGGCGGCCCCCGCCAGACCGGCGCTCGCGACCGCAATCGCCAGCCACTTCCTCCGCCGCCACACGGCTGCTGCGAGGTCGTAGTCGGCGGAACGTTCGGAATCGCCTGCGGAGCGATTCGGGAGCGGGCTGAGGTCGTGCGACGCGCTCATGAATCCATTTCTCCGACCGGCTAGGCCGCCTGCGTGGTGTTGACGGCCGCGCCCAGGGTGACCGCCGGGCGGCCCTCGGGCGCCGCCGGGACCGGCCGACCGCCGCGTCCCGCAGGGTGCCCTTTGAGCATCACGAAAACGGTCCCCGCGAGGACCCGGAGATCGACCGCCGGCGACAGGTACTTCACGTAATACAGGTCGTACCGCAGCTTCTCGATCTCTTCGTCGAGATCGTTGGCGTACTGGTAGCGCACCTGCGCCCACCCCGTGATTCCGGGCCGCACCATCGAGCGCAGCGTGTAGTAGTCCACCGCGCCGCCGGTCGTCTGGTTGATGTTGCGCGCGACGAGCGTGAACAGCTCGAAGTTCGAGGCCGGATGCGGGCGGGGGCCGACCAGGTTCATCTCGCCGCGCAGGATGTTGATGAACTGGGGCAGTTCGTCGAGACGGAACGCCCGCAGTAGTCGCCCCACCCGCGTGACCCGGTCGCGGTTGTCGCGCTCCCACTCGGAACGGGCGCTCGACGCGGCGTGCATCGTGCGGAACTTCAGCAGCGAGAACGGCCGGCCATGGAGCCCGACGCGTCTGTGGACGAAGAGCACCGGACCGTCAGAATCGAGCTTCACCGCGATCGCAATCAGCACGAACAGCGGCGAGAACAGCACCAGGCCGAGCATCGCGACCAGCAGGCTGAGCGTCCGGCTGAAGATCTGGCTGAATCCGGACGGGCCGAAGCGCCGGCCATAGACGAGGCTGGTCGGCGTCACCGACTCGATCGCGAGCCGGCCGGTGATCCGCTCGTAGAATTCCGCGGCATCCTCCACGACGATCCCGCGCGCAACGCACGACTCGACCAGCGCCCGAACCGGCGTTCGGCGCCGGCGTTCCGCCAGCGCGACGAGGACCCGGGCGGGCTTGGCCATGTCCACGATCCGCGGCAGCTCGGCGAGCGAGCCGCGCAGCGGGCAGTCGATGGCCGCGGTCGCGGTCCCGGGCGGCTCGTCGACGAGCGCCACCAGCGCGTGGCGGCCCCTCGGCTTCGACTGCAGCTCACGAGCGACTTCGGCGGCCAGCGGCGTGCTGCCGATGATCAGGATGCGCTCGCGCGCGAAAGGAAGGATGGCGGTCATGACGGTCGTCTCCAGTGATGCCGGCGTCGTCAGGGAACGACGACGACGTCGCCGGGACTGACGCAGAAGTTGCCCTGTGCCGCGGCGCCCGCGTCGTGCTTCGACGTCAGCCGGTCGTAAGGGAAGGGAAGGGGTCGCGTCGCCGCGCCGTCCTGCCGCAGCACGACGATCCGGCTGCGTGACGCGTACTCGGTGATGCCGCCGGCGATCGCGAGAACCTCGAGGACGGTGGCGCGATCCTTGATTTCGTACCGTCCGGGCGTTTTCACCTGGCCGATGACCGTGACCTTGAAGCTGTGTACCTCGCGGACGACGACCGACACCGCCGGCGACGGCATGTACTCCGTCAGCGCGGCGGCCAGCTGATCGCGAAGCTGCATCGGCGTGAGGCCGGCGGCCTGGACGTCGTTGAGCAGGGGCAGCGAAATCTTGCCATCGGGCCGCACCGGCACGGAGCGCGTGAGCGCGGCGTTGTCCCACACCGCGATGTCGAGCACGTCCTCGGCGCCGATCACGAACTGGGCGCGGCATCCCTCGGCAAGGTCGCGTTCGTTCGCCGAGAGGGGCATGTCTGAGACCATTGCCAGGCTCAGCACGACGATGGCGGCGGCGGGTCGAATGAAGTGACGCATGTTTCAGCGGGAGCGCCGGCCCGGCGGCCGGACGGCAAGGCGAACCAGGGAGGTGTGGCGGCTGATGGTGCCGCCCTCCGGCGCGGCATGGAGCCGGCCGGACTGGGTGTGGCCGTCGAGCATCAGCTCGAGCGCGAGTGTGTCGGCGATCGGCCATTCGAGACCGATCTCGACCTGGTAGGAGTCCACGCGCCCGGCTCCGGCCGTGCTCCTGAACAGGCCCGGCGCGACGTGCGCCTGCGGTCCGTGCGCCGAGCCCCACACGATGCGGCCGGTGACCGTTTCGACCGCCACGGGCCGCGCGACACCGATGACGACCGTCTGCGTCCGCAGATACGCGAGCGAGAGCGTCACCGCTTCGCGGGTGGACTGGATCGACGCCCGGAGGTCGGGTCTCACCCGCCGCTCGGCCAGTCTCGGCCCGGCTTCGAGCGACAGACTGGTCCGTGGTGACAGGGCCCGAGTCCACCCGATCGCAAACGAGTGGGCGGCCGTCGACGGCGACGCGACCAGCCGGTCGGGCCCGAACTCGTACCATTCAGCGCGGTATCCGACTCGCGTTGTCGTTCGTGGCGACAGGCGCCTGACGGTGTGAAGGCCTGCCGTGTGCGTCTGGATGCTCAAACCGTCCTCAATGCGATCGTCGCTCAGCGTGTACTCGATCGTGCCGTCCGTGCGCATGTTCAGGCGCCGCGTCAATGACGACTGCGCGGTGAGACGGATCGCACGGCCGCGCGGCAGGAGCAGGCCCGTCTCGGGCAGGAGCTCGCCCGGTGTCCAGGTCCGGGTCGCGCCGACCGCCGCACGCCACGACAGGCGCGAGGCCGGCGAGTGCTCCACTTCGAATCCTGCCTGCTGGCGCGCGAGGACGTGCGACAGCTCTACGGCGTTCGCGTACCGTTCAGCGTCGAAGGTGTAGTGCGCGCGCATGTCCATCGCTGGCGTCCGGTAGCCGGTGTCGAACGACGGCGTCAGCCGTGTGATGAAATCCGCCCTGGGCGCGGCGGCGGCGGCCAGCAGGTTGCTGTCATGGAGCTGGGTGATGGTCACTGTTGGCCGCACGTCGACCACGCCCTGGGCAGTCACCGTCATCGGCAGCATCGCGCCCGCCGCCACGAGGACCGGCGCGAACCGGCCTCGTGGGCGCGCCGCGGTCACACCCGCTCCACGGCGCAGCAGTCCACCTCGACGGCGACGCTACGGCGCAACAGGTCCACGGTCAGCACGATCAGGCCGCGCTGCGGACGCGAGCGGACCAGAATCCCTTCGATTCCGGCCAGCGGCCCCTCGGTGATACGGACGCGCTGTCCTTCCTGAAGATAAGGATGCGGCATCACGGTCGTCATCGTCTCCGCGACGCGCTGAATCGCCTCTACCTCGCCGGCCGGGATCTTCTCCAGACGGTCCCATCGCTCGCCGAGAATCCGCACCAGCCCCTTGGTCTTCATGATCTCGATATAGCTGTCCTTATCGATGGGGTGCTGGACGAAGAGGTAGCTGGGAAACATCGGGCGGACGACGGTTCGCCGAACGCCAGCCCGGCGCGACCAGTCGCGCACCGTCGGCAGCAGGATCCGGAAGCCTTTGCCGTGCAGCTGCTCCCGCACCCGCTCCTCGCAGTTGCTGTGGGTCCACAGCGCGAACCACGGAACGCCGGCTGCAGCACTGTGGGCAGCCGGAGCGGTGGACACGGACGGTTCGAGCAGCAAGGCTTCGCCCCCTTCGATTCGAGCCGGGCAGTGCGCCCGAACCGACGTGATGACTGAGCACGACGCCGACGGAACGAGCAGCCGTTCCGAACGGTGCTGGTTCGCGAGGAGCCGCGCGCCAGGACCGGCGCGCGGCAACGACGATGATGAAAGATAAATCGGATGAACGAAGGTGGGAATTACCCGTAGGTGGCTATCGCGTGTGGCACCCTCCGACTACGGGGGCATCCGATCGCCGTCGGCATCGGCATCGGCAGTGACGATGCCGTGCTGGTTGGCGAGCATGGCGAGCTCCAGCCGCGTCGAGGCGCCGACTTTCGCGAACAGCCGCGTGAGATGGTGCTTGATCGTTTCTTCGCTGACGGCGAAGCGGCGGGCGATCGCCTTGTTGCCGTGCGCCGCGGCGACCATCGCGAGCACCTGGCGCTCGCGGGCGGTGAGCTTCCAGGGGGCCTGCGCCGAAGGTCCATCGGCCGCGGGAAAGAGCGGCCGGACGGTGTCGAGCAGGTCGCTGATCAGCGTCTGACCTACCCAGTACCGCCCGGCCAGCACGCACATGATGGCCTCGAAGAGGACCTCGGTCGGTGCATCCTTCAAGAGCAGGCCGCGCACACCGAGCTGGACCGCCTGCAGCAGCGCGGCGCGATCGATCGCATCGGCCAGCATGATCGGGCGGGTCGTGACGCAGCAGGGCTCGAGCTCGCGCATGGCGTCGAGACCGCTGAGGCGCGGCATCGAGAGATCCAGCAGCAGCAGATCCGGGACCGCGGCCCGCACCACCTGGATCGTCTCTTCCCCGCTGCTCGCCTCGCCGACGATGTCGAAGCCGGCGCCGACGTCGACGCCGTAGACATCCCTGATCACGGAGGGCGGCGCCGACAGGAGCTGCCGCAGGCTCGCCCGGAACAGGCACTCGTCATCGGCCAGGACCACGCGCACGGGACGGCCGGGCCCGGCCTGGCGCGGGGTGGTATTCACGTCCATGTCGCGAGACTCCCCCGTGAGGTCAGTGCACCTGCCAGTGGCGTGGAACGATGGCCGCGTGCAGCGCCGTATTCAGCTCCTGCAGCGTGAACGGCTTGGCGATGACCGCCTTGAAGCCGTAGTCGCGATAGTCGGTGAGCATCGAGTCCTGGGTGTAGCCGCTCACCACGATCGCGTTGATCTCGGGATCGATTTCCGTGAGCTCTTCGATCGCCTCGCGCCCGCCCATGGCGCCGGGGACCATCAGGTCGAGCATGACCGCGTCGAACGGCTGTCCGTGCTCCAGCGCGCGCCGGTACTGCTCGACTGCAGTCGTGCCGTTGTCGGTCACGACGACCTCGTGGCCGAGATAGGTCAGCATCTGCGCCGCAACCGTGCGGACCGCGGGCTCGTCGTCCATGAGGAGAATCCGTCCGCTTCGGCCCGGCTGCGAGACCGCCGGCCAGTCGGGCGCGTCCGCGACCGCGGCGACCGTTGACGCCGGCAGGTTGACGTGCATCGTGGTCCCGCGGCCGAGCCGTGAGTCGACCGCGACGAAGCCGCCGTGGTTCTTGACGATCGAATGCGACGTCGCCAGCCCGAGGCCGCTGCCTTTCTGCTTGGTGCTGAAGTACGGGTCGAAGATGCTGCCGACGTTCTCGGCCGGAATGCCGATGCCGGTGTCCGTGATCGAGATGCGGACGTAGGAGCCTGGGGAAACCGGCAGCGCATGCTCGAAACGCTTGGTCGATTCGACCGCGTTGGTGGCCGTCACCTCGATGAGACCGCCGCTCGGCATCGCCTGCTGCGCGTTGATGAAGATGTTGCTGAAGACCTGGGACAGCTGCACCGGATCGGCGTGCACCGCCTGGAGATCGGGGTCGATCTGGAACGTGCAGCGGACCGGCGTTCCCCGCAGCGCCAGGCCGGCGCAGTCTTCCAGCAGCCGCGGCAGTGACACGGTCTTCTTCACCGGCACGCCACCCTTCGAGAACGTCAGCAGCTGCCACGTCAGCTGCCGGGCGCGGACGCAGGCCTTCTCGGCTTCCGACAACGCGAGCGCCGCCGCGCCGGCCGTCGGCATCGACACGCGCGCCATCGCGACATTGCCGGTGATCGCCATCAGGATATTGTTGAAGTCGTGCGCGATGCCGCCGGCCAGCAGGCCGAGCGACGCGAGCTTGTCGGCGCGCGCGCGCTCCTCCTGCGCCTTCAACGTATCGCTGATATCGCGGAAGGCGACGACCATGCCGATCGTGTTGCCCGCGGCGTCGCTGAGCGGCGCGGAGATCTCCTCGATCGGACGCTCGCTGTGATCGCGCGCGGCCAGCAGCGTGCAGCGGGCGGCGCCGGCATGATCGGGATCGCTGGTGAGCGCGGCCACCGTCGGCGTGCACGGGCGCCTGGTCTCGCGGTCGAAATTGTGGAACACCGCGGCGAGCGGCTGCCCGACCGCCTGATCGTCGGTCCAGCCCGTCAACCGCTGTGCCATGTTGTTGATGAGCAGGATCGTGCCGTTCAGGTCGGTCGTGATGACACCGTCGCCGATGCTGCGAAGCGTGACCGTGAGCCTGTCCGTCTCGGCGGCGAGCGCCTGCTCGGCGCGCCGCGCCTGCAGCAGCGCCTCGACCGCTTCCGCGTGCAGCTGCCGCGTCTCCTCCACGTGCCGCTGCTGATCCCGGATGCGCCCCATGAAGACGTGGTAGGTGCGATAGGTCAGGTAGACCGGCGCGACCATCATCATCGCCAGCCAGTGGTGTCCGTGCTGGATGATCAGCGCCGCCACCGCGCCGGCCGCGCCGGCCACCATGAAGCTCGGCGCGCTCCAGAGGAAGTTCTCGTTCCACACCCGCCAGATCCGCTGCCGGCCCGAGAGGGCGATGACGACGGCGAAGAGGCCGGTGTTCACCACGAAGTAGGTGACGATCGCGCCGACCAGCGCCTTCGGCAGCACACTCAGGTTCGCCGACGCCGCAAAGCCGCCGAGCGCCGCGTACACCGCGCCGGTCGCCTGGATGGTGATCGCTTCGGCCGCCAGGCTGAAGCCGGTGCGGTACGGGGGATACGGCCGCTGCACGCGCAGCGAGCACTGCGTCCAGGCGCCGATCAGCGACACCATCATCGCCTCGCTCGGACCGAGGAGCATGAGGGCCATGAGGTCCGCGGCGTACGACACCGACAACGTGCAGCTGTTGTTCGGCGACAGCGGCAGCGCAACCTTCCACGTCGAGGTGATGCACGAGAGCACGACGAGCGCGGCAAACGCGAGCGGGTCGCCGATGCGCAGCGGAACGAACAGCGCCGTCAGGACCGCGCCGGTGGCGAGGACCGACGCGACGTACCAGCGGGCCGGCGCCGGCAGCGCCCAGTAGCTGGTCGATTCGGCGACGGTGCCGCCCGCAACATAGCGGCTCGCGCGGGCGAAGAGGCGATTGAAATCGGCGGTCGGGAAGGCAATGGTCATGGCGCTACTCCCAAATCACCGGCGTGCAGCTGGGATCCGTGCAGCCACTCGTCCCCCACACGATCGTGTCCCCGTCGTCGCCGCTCGTCCCCCAGACCAGGGTTTCTCCCTCGCTGCTTCCCCGGACCGTGTATCCATCGCCGCCTGAGGATTCGTCTCCCGGACTCCACGGTTGGGCGTCGCAGTCCGCCCCGCCGCACGACCCGCCCCAGACGACGTTGATCGACCTTCCCTGATCCCAGACGACGGTCTGGCATTGCGCATCGCTGCAGCTGTTTTCCCAGACGATCGGCGTGGACGCGTCGGTGCCGTCGCAGAGGCCGACCGAGCAGGTCATGCCCCACCGGATGGCCCCGCCGGCCGCGGTGCTGCGGGCGCCCCAGACGACGTCGGTCGCCCAGGCCACGGCGTCGGCGCCGAGCGTGCCGTTCGCGATCCGCTGATTGCCCCAGTGAACGGCGAGGCTCCAGCCCGCAGTCGAGGGATACGAGACGGTGCCGGGCGATGCCAGGAACCGCGCCAGCGCGACGGCGCCCAACGCGTTCAGGAATCCCGCTCCCTGCGTCATCGCGTCGTACTCGCCGCGACGCTCGGCGGTGTACTGCAGGATGGCTTTGACGGCGTTTGGAGTGAGCGCCGGGTTGGCCTGCAGCATCAGGGCGACGGTGCCGCCGACGACGGGCGCCGCCTGGCTGGTGCCGCTCAGGCTCAGGTACGGCCGATAGCTCGTCTCGACCGTGCCGTTGAGCAGATACTGCGACCGCGTGGTGAACATCGCGCTCGCCGGATCGCTCAGCGACACGGTGCCGACGCCCGGCGCCACGAGATCCGGTTTGGCGACCCGGTCGATGGCGGTGGGGCCGCGAGAGCTGAACGGCGCGATGGTGTCGTCGCCGCGGTCGGTGGTTCCGCCGTGGCTCGACGCGCCGACCGTCAGCACCCAGGGCGCATTGGCCGGCGCCGTGATGCTGCCATATTGCGTGCGGCCGTTCGAGGACCGGCCCATGTTGCCGGCCGCGGCGACGACCACGATGCCGCGCTCGACCAGCCCGCGCGCCGCGGTGGTGAGGAAGTCGGTCTGGTACGACTCGGAGACGACGGCCGCGATCGACAGGTTGACGACGCGGACGTTGAGCTCGGGCGCGTGCTGCGCCACATAGTCGAAGGCGGCAATGACGTCGCTGATCCGGCCACGGCCCGCGGCGTCGAGCACTTTGAGGACCATGAGGTGCGAAGCGGGAGCGAGGCCCGCGCGCGCGCCGCCGGAATCGTAGCCGTTGCCCGCGATGATGCCCGCGACGTGGGTGCCGTGACCGTAGTCGTCGTACGGGGCCGTGTGTCCGTTCACGAAATCCACGAACCGGTCGACCCGCTGCGAACCCGGATTCCCGTCCTGCATGAGGTCGTCGTGGTAGCCGGTGATCCCCGAATCGATCACCGCCACGCCGATTCCCTCGCCGCGGTACCCGAACGCCTGGCGCGCCGCCGTCGCGCCGACCGTCGCCGACGTTCGCTCCGTCAGGCTGAGGGTCAGGCGATCGAGCGCCATCCGGCGAACGAGGGGATTGGCCGCCAGCGTCGAGATCGACGTGTTCGGGATGTCGGCGGCCAGCGCCTTCACGATCCCGAGCGTCCGCCCTGGAGTGCCGCCGGCCTGCGTGACGAGCGCCGTGAGGTTCGCCAGCGCCGCGGCGTCACGCGCGCCGATAATCACGGGCGAGCGACCTGAGGCGGTGCCCAGCCGCTCCTGCAGCAGCGGGTCGAGCACACCCGGTGGAATCACGGGCGTGGGGGGCGGCGGTGGCGGCGGCAGCAGTTGCGCCTGACCGATCTGCGACGCCAGCAGCAGCGCGCAGCTCAGCGGAAGCACATGTCTTCTGACCCTGATGGCCATTCCAGAACTCCATGCCATGGTTTCGCGCGGGACGAACGAACGAAGGAGGATGACTGAAGGGCCCGTTCACGCACGGAGCGGAACGTGTCCGGCCAACTTACATGTTCCGGTACCTGACGGCGCCGGAGAATCGCCCGAACCGGGGCCGCGTCGTAGCACCATCGGGTGATGTTCGGTGAGTGTGGCGGGTTCAGCCGGCGGCTGACATGCCATGGCGGTTCGCGACCAGCGCAAGCTCGAGCCGGTTGGACGCGCCCATCTTCGCGTAGAGGCTCGTGAGGTGATGCTTCACCGTCTCCTCGCTGAGCCCGAACTGACGAGCGATTTCCTTGTTCGGTGAGCCGGCCGCCAGCAGGTTCAGGACCTGCCGCTCGCGCGGCGTCAGATTCCACTGGGTGTGCCCGCTCGGCGCGGCTGACGCGGTGAGCAGCGGGCGCACCGTCTCGAGCAGGTCCGTCACCACTTCCGGCGCGATCCAGGATCCGCCGCGCAGGACGCACGTCATCGCGTTGAACAGCCGATCGGTCGGGGAGGCTTTGAGGACGATGCCGCGGACGCCAAGCTGGACCGCGCGGACCAGTTCGGTGCGCTCCAGAATTTCCGCGAGCACCAGCACGGGCACCGCGTCACGCGTCTCGGCCAGCTCGCGCACCGCATCGAGACCCGACATGCGCGGCATCGTGACGTCGGTGATCAGCAGGTCGGGCTTTCTCGATCGGACGATGTCGACGGTCTCCGCACCACTGCCCGCTTCGCCCACGACCTCGAAGCCGGCCCCGACGTCGACGCCGTACACGTCAGCGATGACGGGCGGAGGAACCGACAGCAACTGCCGGAGGCTTGCACGGAACAGGGATTCGTCGTCGGCGAGGACCACGCGGCGCGGAGCCGGCGCGATCGAGCCTGGGATACTGGCAGTCACGGAGTCGCAGCCTCCGGAGTGTGCAGCGCAAACGAGCACAAGTCCGGCGGCCGTGGAGCAAATCGCGGGCCGCTTCGTGCGCTCCGCGATTACGCACCGGTTTCCTCGTCGTGGCTGCCGTTACTGTGAGCGGTTGCGGGCGTGTGCTGAATTACTCGCGGACGATTACGCAGAGAAGTGCATAGATCCGATTCAAGAGCTGGGAATTTCGATGGCGCGAGCGCCCGCGTCAGACGCCGCTCAGCAGGCGGTGATGCGCGGCGAAGAGCGCAAGCTCGACCCTGTTCGAAGCGCCGAGCTTGTCGAAGATGTGGGCGAGGTGCGCCTTCACGGTGTTCTCGCTGATGCCGATGCGTTCGGCGATTTCCTTGTTGGTGTAACCGGCAACCACTTCCCGGAGCACCTGCAGCTCGCGCCGGGTCAGGCCGAAGGCCTTGGTGCGGCGCTGGCTCGTTTCGAGTTTCTTCAGGCCCGGCAGCGTGCCGGTCACCTGCTCGTGCCCGATCCACGACCGGTCGGTCATCACCGTCTGGATGCAGTTGATCAGCACATCCGGCGGAGAGTCGGTCAACACGACGCCGCGAACGCCGAGTTGTAACGCCTGCAGCACATCAGGAGTGTCGACGGTGTCGGTGACAACGATCGATCGAACCGGTCCGCCGGAGTCCGCCAGATGCTGCAGCATCTCGAGGCCGCGCGACGACGCCCCGCCGAGCAGAAGGATATCGGGTTGGAGCTGATTCACGAGGGCGAGGCCGGCCAGACCGAGACTGGTGTGCCCCTCCACGACAAAGCCCGCCTTCTCGAGGAGACGAGAGAGACCGTCCCGAAAGATCGGAAGGTCGCCAGCGATGACGATCCGGAAGGGCACCATTGTGATCTCGGGCTGACGCAGCGACCGCAACCAGAATAGTCGCGGTTAGTGGCGAGCGTTCGCCTTATAACATGGATTCGTGAGGGAATTCAAGAAACCTGCCACCGAAAGGAACGATTCGTGGGAACTTGGGGAACCGGGCTCTTCTCGGACGACGTGGCGTGCGATCTTCGCGATCACTATCGAGCGCTGATCGAGGATGGCGTCGAGGATGCCGCCGCCACGCGGCTGACGACGGAGAAATTCCGCGCGTATCTCGACCAGCCCGACGGAATCGCGCTCCTCGCCCTCGCGGTCACCCAGTCGACGCTCGGCCGCCTCGACCCGGAGATCCGCGACAAGGCGCTGGCCGTTCTCGATCGAGGGGCCGACCTCGACCAATGGCAACGCGAGAATCCGAAGCTGCAGCCGAAGCGGCGCGCAGCGCTGGACAAGATCCGTGCGCAGCTCGCCGGTCCTCAGCCGGCGCGGAAACGCCTGCGTCCGCCGAAGCGCGTGCTGTCGGGCCTGGCCGCCGGCGACGTCCTCGCGTTCCCGCTGCCGCGGCGCCTCGCGCTCCTGCGGGTCGTGCGCGTGCGTGCCCATCGCCTCGGCGAAGCGCCGGTCCTCGAAGAGCTGGAGTTCAGCGGCACCGAGGTGCCGTCGCCGGAGGCGCTCGCGCGTCTTCGTCCCAGGGTCGAGGACCCGATCGCCTTCGTGCACGCCTTGTCGCCTGACACGCGTCTGTTCGCTTACATCGGCGACAGCATCGACTGGCAGCGCGCCGGCTTCCGGAAGGTTGCGACGGTCAGCGCTCGCGCCGGCGACGACCAGGCGCCGCTGCCCGGCTTCGGTATCTCCTGGGCCGAGCTCGCCGAGCGCTACCGCCAGCGATCGAGCGCCCAGTAAAAGGGAGAAGGCAGAAGGCAAAAGGCAGAAGTTCTTGAATTCTCCCTTCTGCCTTCTCCCTTGACGTTAGTTACAGAAGATCTTCCTGGATGCGCTGATCTTGTTCGCCAGACTCGCCTTGCCCCCGAACGCGTTCATCAGCAGCTGCTCGATCGTTCGGAACTTCTTCGGGTCCTTGATGATGTCTTCGGCAATCGCGAACGACGCCGTCTTGCCGAAGATCTTTCCGCCCGCGTGCTCCGCGAACCGCACCTCGAATTCCCGCATCGTCCGGCCGACGTAGACGTTGGAGTTCCCGCCGGGATAGATCGGTATCCCTTCCGCGCTGAACAGCAGGTAGACACCCGCCTCGCCGAGCATCGTGAAGACCCCGTGGCCCAGGCATCTGATCGCCGCCTGTTGAAACGCCGCAATCCTGGTCTGGATCTGATACTCGCTGAAGGTGGCTTCGCCGCTCAGATCGAACAGGTTGATCGGAGAGTTCTGCGCGTAGCGATAGATGTTGACGTCGCCGCCGGCGAACCCGATCGGATCCTCGGAGATGAACCGCCCGAGGCGCGGCGAGTAGTACCGCGCGCGCAGATACAGGAGCTCTGTCGACGCGCTGTTCTCGCGCCCGGTGAAGCGCAGGTCGTTGTCGACGCCGGCCGCGCTGGCGATCGCCTGGCCGTACGAATCGTACGCGTAGTGCGCCAGGACGCTGCCGTCGTTCGACAGCAGATCGCGAACGGTTCCCAGGTGATCGGTCAGGAACCATCGCGTCGTGCCCGCCGATTCGTCGGCGAGGATCTTGTCCGGCCCGTCGGCGTAAAGGCGCCGGCTGACGATCTGACCGCTCGCGTCGAACTTCAGGAACGGGTTGAGGCCGTCGTACGCGTACCGCCGGACGACGCCGTTCTCGTTCGACTGGATCCGCCGATCGCGGGCATCGTAGACGTAGGCCGAGTGGCCGGTCTCCGTGCCGGCGGCGTCACGCTGCGAGACGCCGATCAGGCGATTGACGTGGTCGTAGGTGTAGAGGGTCGTCGCACCCGACGAACGGCTCGTCTGCTCGACGAGATTCCCCTCGTTGTCGTAGCGGTAGACATAGCTGTCGTCCTGGAGGAGGCGATTGCCGACCGGGCTGTAGCCGTAGGCGAACAGATTGGTCGACAGCCGATTCCCGACCGGATCGTAGACGTAGGTCTCGGTCGTCGTGCCGCCGGTGGTCGTGTGCTGCGCCGAGACGAGCTGCCGCGCCAGGTCGTAGCCGTAGACGTGCTGTCCGGCGGCGTCGGCCATCTCGCGGATATCGCCCGAGTCGTTGCGCTGGAACCGGATGTCGTCGACGAGCGCGCCGTCGGCGATGCGCCGGTGCCGGATGACCGCGAGCCGATCGGCGCATCCCTCGCACTCGTACTCGTAGGTGGTGGCGGCGACTTCCGCGGAGCCGTCGAGATTCGCGAAGCGCCTCAGGCCCTGGAGCAGCCCGGCCGGATCGTAGGAGAAGTCGACGCGCTTGCTGTTGACGAGGGTCCCGGCCTGTTCGATGGTCTTCAGCCGGTTGAGCACGTCGTACGAGAAGGTCGTCGTCGCGCCGAGCGAGTCGGTGACGCTCGCGATGTGGCCGGTCCGGTCGTAGGCGTAGGTGAGGCGCAGATCGGGCAGGCCCGGCGTGCCGCTCGTGTCGACCGTCTGGACCTCGCCCAGAGTCGTGTACGTGAGCTGAATCGAGCTGTCCGGATCGGTCGCCCGGCGAAGCTTGCCGTCGGGCCAGTATTCGTAGGCCGTGACCCGGGCCGGCGTGGTGTTCCAGGTCTCGCGAATGAGCCGATGCGCGGCGTCATAGGCGAAGTCGATCCGGCGGCCGTTGCGATCGGTCTGTGAGATCAGATCGCCATTGGCGTCGAACGTCGGGCGGATCGTCCGGCCGAACGGATCCGTGACCAGGCTCGGCGATCCGAGCGGATCGTATTCCCACCGCCACGTGCTCCCCGCGTCGTCCTCGATCGAGGCGATCTGGCCCTGCGGCGTATAGGCGATCCTCGTCACGCTGCCATCGGGAGCGGTGGCACTCACCAGGTTGCACGACGCGTCGTAGGTGAACGTGGTGACCTGGGTTCCATCACGCTGCGTCTCGACGCGATTGCAGACCCGCACCGAGTTGTAAGTGAACGTCGTGCTCTTCCCGTCCGCCCCCGTAGATGTCAGGACGTTCCCGTTGCCGTCGTAGGTGTATTCGCGCAGCTTGACGCCGCTCGGGCCGAACTCCCGCACCAGCCGGTTGGCGCTGTCGTACTCGCGATTCAAGTCCTGGAACGTGCCGTCGTCGAGATACTGGCGCTCCGTGACGACGTTTCCTCGGCTGTCGAGGATGAGATCCGTGCGCGCGCCTTTGCCGTTGATCAGCGTCTGCACGCGCGCGGCGACGTCGCTGTCGAAGCGCGCGCAGCCTTCCAGCGTGACCGGGTTGCCGGCGGCGCCGCACTGCGCCACCATCCGGCCCGCGTCATCGAAGATGGTCCGCACCGCCGGCCGTCCCATCGGATCGACCACGCGCGTCAGGTAGTTGGGGAAGCGCGCGTCCTCGTAGAAGAAGGTCGTCGGGTCGCCGGCTTGATCGCGGACTTCAGCGAGTCGTCCGGCGGCGTCGTAGCCGTAGGTGATGCCGTTCGAGCCGGAGGGCTCGCCGATCCGGGTGATCCGATTGCCGGCGCTGCGGGTGATGGGCACCGTGACGCCCCACGACGTCGCGATCGCGGTCGGCGCGATCGTGACGAAGTTCCCGGCGCGATCTTCGATGCGGCTGATGCCGCCGTTCGCGTGAATCGTGTAGGTGAGCCCTTCCGCCGTCTTGAGGATGAAGTCCTGCGGCTCGAACGGGAAGAACCCGCAGAGGAAGATGCCTCCGCCGCCGAACAGGTACGGACAGTCGGTGTTCTCCAGCGTATCGGTGACGCCGGGCGCGCCGACATACCGATTGGTGAATATCGGGAACAGGAAGTGCCGGACCGGACTGTGCTTGAACTGCACCCGCCGGCCGCTCGGCAGCGTGATGTAGATGTCGTTGTTCACCGCCTGTCGAAGGTCGACGCCGGTGAAGCTGAGGAACCAGCCCGGCCCGAAGTCGCCGGCATAGAGACGCTTCGTGTCGTAGGTCCGCGTGACGCTGATCGGGAAGGTCAGCGCCGGCAGCCGGAGATCCTCGTACGCGAGCGTGAAGTCGCCGAGCTTGAGATCCTTCGAGTCGACCTGGACTTCCACTTCCCGCGAGATCGCCTGGCTGGTATCGAAGGCCGTGAAGCGGATCCGGTACGGGCCGTTGGCGACCAGCGTCGCGGGGAACGTGCCGAGCACGCCGCTCGTGACCGCCGCGGTGCCGCCGCCGATGCGATTCCACGTCGACGTGCCGGGCACGCGATACTCGAGCGTCCAGCCGGCGAGGTCAGCGTCCGCGACACTGCCGGTGACTTGCACGTCAGTGGTCAACAGCGTCCCGGTCGTCGGGGACTCGATTGTCAGAGACGGTGGAGCGTTCGGACCGGGTGGCGGCGGGTCCGTCGTCCCGGGCGGCGGTGCCGGACCGAGCGACACGGTGAGATCGACGGTCGATCCGGGAAGTGCGGAGCCAGCGGGCGACTGCGAGATCACGCGGCCGCCCGGGACGGTCGGATCGTAGACGCGCGCGATGTTGCCGACGACCAGCGATGCCGCCGTGAGACTTGCTATCGCCTGCTCTTCGGTCTGCCCGGTGAGGCTGGGCACTGGTACGGGCTCGGGCTCGGGCCCGCGCGAGAAGATCAGGTTCACGACCGCTCCGGCGCCGACGGTCGTGCCGCTGTCCGGACTCTGCGACATCACGAGCCCGACGGCGACCGTCGCGTCGTACACCGAGTCCATCGTGCCGAGATTCAAGCCGGCGTTGGTGATCGCGGTCACCGCGCCCGGCAGACTGAGCGCCACGATGTTCGGGACCGTCGCCATCGCCGGCCCGCGCGACACGGTGAGGCTGACTCCTGAGCCCGGCGGCACCTGCGTGCCGGCGACGGGGGCCTGCGAGATCACGAGGCCCGCCGGAATCGCTGGATCGTTCACGTCCGTGATAGCCGGCACCAGCCCGGCGTCGTTGATCTCGCTGGTCGCGTTCGAACGCGGCTTGCCGACGACCTGCGGGACGGGGACGGCGTTCGGCCCGGTGGAAACCGTGATCACCACCGACGATCCCTGGGCGACCGTGGTACCGGCAATCGGCAGCTGGCTGACGATCACGCCCGCCGGGATGGTCGGACTGTTCAGCGAGACAATCGTCAGCTCAACGCCCGCCGCCGCGGCTTCGGCGGCGGCAACCGCCGGGGTCTTGCCCACGAAGCTCGGCGCGGCGACGACACTCGGCCGGGACGGCGCGACACACGCTCCTCCCGTCACCGAGTTGTAGAGGGCGCCGTCATCGATTGCGGTGCCACCGGAGATCGCGGGCACGCCGACCGTGACCGTCCCATAGCAGCTCGAAGCGGTGTAGAAGATGTGATAGATGCGGCCGTTGCCGGGCGCCGTGCGCGTCCCCGACCGCTGCGCGCGCACGCTGACGGCGCTGGTGCCGACGCCGTCGGCGTCAATGGCCCACGCGGCAATGTTCTCGAAGTTCGGCGCCTCGTCCTGGCAGACCTGCGTGACCGTGGTGCCGCTCACGCCGGTGATGGTGACGCGCCGCCAGCCTTGATCGAGCGGAAACATCGGCGTCGTCAGGGCAGCGGCCGCGCCGGGACATCCCGGCACCTGCCACAACGCCTCCACGGTGTTCGAGCCGAGCGTGCCGATGAAGGCGCGGATCGTGTCGCGGCCAGGACCGCCGGAGTCCGGGTACGTAAAGGTGGTCTGCCCGGCTGCGTTGGTGACACCCTGCCCGACGGCGCCGGCATTCGGACCGGTCAGGACGCGGAAGTCGACGGTCGCGCCGGCGACAGGTGCGCCTCCCGCGCTGGTGGCGGTGGCCGTCACCGTGTGTGTGGAACCGGGCGCGAGCAGCGCGGTGGTCGGGCCCAGGCCGATCGTGCTGAAGAGCAACGGGTCCGGCACGATGAGCGCCACCGGCGACAGGATCAGTTCCGCGAGAGCCGCGCTGCCGACTGCGCCCTCCCCGCAGCACGAGAAGGAGAGGGTGGCCCAGTGGCCGCCAGTGGTCGTCGCCGGCGCGGTCTGGTTCGCGAGCAGCCAATCGACGTAGTCGGCGTACCAGTCGCCGGCGGGAATCGCTCCCGGGCCCGCCGGCCGGGTGACGCCGGGCAACGTCGTGATGCCCTGCAGCTTCAACGCCTTGAAGACGTTGAACATCGCATAGCCGCATCCCTTGTTGTGCAGGTTGTTGCCGCAGGGATAGTTGTCGCCGCTGACCGGCGCGTTCCATCGAGTGCTGATCGCGTTGCGCCCGGCGAGGACACGCGTGTCGCCGAGGCCGATCAGATCGGCGTAGAACATCGCCTGGACGCCGATGCCGTTCTTCGCCATGTTGGCGCCCGCGGCCCCCTGCGCCACCGCCGCGTTGTTGCCCGAGGTGTAATCGAACGTGCCGTCGTTGTTGAGGCCGAAGGGAATGGCGAAGTTGACGAACTCCGGCTTGACGAACGGCGGAATCGTGGCGCCGGCCGCGGCCGCGTCGAGCAGCGCCAGCACGTTCCAGCCGATCGTCGAGCCGTCGGTGTTGCCGGCGTTGAAGTTGTACGCCCAGCCGCCGCGCGCGAAGCCGGATTCTCCCTGGCCCCACGCCATGGCGTTGATCAGACGCTGCAGCACTTCGCCGTAGGTCTTGCCGATGACGTAGCCCGCGTTCTGGCTGCCGCTGATCTCCGCGACATGACGGCTCAGCGCATTGCTGGCCGCGAGCGGCAGAATGGCAAGCGCGGTCGCGTAGCCCTCCTGCTGCTGGTTCTGGCGGAGCCCCACACACGGCGCCGGGCCGTCGTCCACGTTCACGCACGGATCGCCGGCCGCCTGCGCCGTGAGCGTGAGCTGCCGCAACTCGTCGATGACGAAGTTCAGGCCGCGGCGGACGATGTATTTCTCGTAGAGACCGGTTGGGGCGTCGTCGGTGTTCGAGACCCGGAAGCCGTGGTTCTCGAAGGCCAGCACGATCAAGGCTGCGAACGACTCGGGGTAGCTGCTGCCCCAGTTCGTCGTCGCGCTGCCCGGGAAGTTGGCGGCGCGGCTGGCCTGGTTCACCCACAAGTACCGCAGGCCGTTCTCGATCGCGCTGTTGATGCGAACCGCGCGCAGCTGCTCTTCGGTGATCGCTCCCGCGTCGAACACCCGGGCCACGGTGGTGGCCGTTTCCGTGGCTCCGGCGCGAGTCACCTGCAGGGTCACCGTGAAGGTGCCGGCGTTCGGGAACGTGTGCGTGACCGCGATATACGAACGGTCGGTGACGGTGCCCAGGGCGTGTGACGTGCCGTCGCCGAAGTCGACGTCGTAGGTCGTCGAGGTGGCAGTCGTGTGATTGGGCAGCGTGGTGACGCCCCAGACCACCTGCGCCCCGCCGGACAGCATGTCGCGGCTCGGCATCATCAGCGTCTCGGCGGACACCGACGCCGCGGCGATCGCGATCAGGAAGGACGTCAGCAGCGCGAGGCGCATCGCGACTCGCGTCCGGAACATCGTGATGAAGGTGAGAGAGAGAACGGAGGGGGCAGGCGAGAAAGCCATGATCGACACCCCAAGGCCGGCTATGCAGGTTGTAACAGGATGATGACGGACGATCGCTCACCTGAAACAGATGAGTGGCCGGATTATTCTCGCGAGGCCGGAGAGGGTCAAGAGGATCCGCGGTGTCAGAGAGTGAATCGTGAACGAGAGTTCGACGTCGACCACTCAGAAGTCATCCCTGGCGAAGCCTTTTCGTCGGAGCGGCCCGCCCTTGTCGGACGAGCACCGACAAGGGCGGCGGAAGAGGATGACAGTTTTGCCGGTGCTCCTTGACCAGCGCCGGGGGTGCGCTCACTTCGCCGGCGTGACGACGATGTTGCGGTAGTCGACCGGACCGTGATCGCCCTGCAGGTACAGCGGCCCGGGGTTCGC
>Ga0075423_10001831_pt1 | contig 19019 bp, 21 predicted proteins | sample SoiMethybrSBSTD2_FD_80114 | JGI IMG/M metagenome (GOLD analysis project Ga0075423, IMG submission 80114) | Bulk soil microbial communities from a Populus tree surrounding site in Tennessee, USA - Soil MetaG P. TD hybrid SBSTD2 | ecosystem: Environmental > Terrestrial > Soil > Tree plantation...
CGGGCTTTTTGGCCATCTGCGCGTTGATGAACGGGTTGTAGTCCTGCTCGCCGAGCTTGGGCCACTGCTGGTCGACGATCTCGACGCTCGGCTTGATCTTCTTCAGGTGCTCGACGAAGGCCTTGGTGACGTCTTGGCCGTAGGCGTAGTCGAAGCTGATCGTGGCGACCTTGGTGACCGGCCACTTGGCGACGATCTCGGCCGCGCTGCGCCCTTCCATCGTGGTCGTCGCGGCCACCCGGAACACGTACGGATGCAGCTTGTCGGCGGCGGTGAGCTGGTCGGTCTTCGGGATCGGCGCGATGAAGACGATCTTGTTCTCCTTGGCGACGACCGACACCGCCGGGCCTTCGGCCGACGTCAACGTCCCGACCAGGAAGTCGACGTTCTCCTTCAAGATGAGCTCACGCGCGACGCGCACTGCTTCGTTCGCGTCGGCCTTGGAGTCGCGGATCAGGAGCTCGACCTTCCGGCCGAGCACGCCGCCCTTGGCGTTGATCTCCTCCACGAACATCTGGGCGCCCTTCGAGGCGGGCTCGCCGAAGAGAGCCGGCGGACCGGAGAGCGGCATCGGCATGCCGACCTTGATGGGCTTCTGCGCTTCGGCGGCGAGCGGGAGCGCCAGCAGGACGGCCAGGAGCACGGTGAAGACCTGCAGCATGAGAGAGCCTCCTATGCGAGTCGTGTCGTTCGTATGGACGATGACGTGGCTCAGAGCGCCGAGAGCCCCGGAATCCGCACGCGAATACGGTACACCGAGGTGGACGCGGTGATGTAGAGCGAGCGGAGATCGTCGTCGCCCCAGGCAAAGTTGGCGGTGTACTCGGGGACGCGGATGACGCCGAGGTCGACGGCGTCGGGCGTGAACACGTGAATCCCGCCCGGCCCGCAGCAGTAGACGTTGCCCCGCGAGTCGAGCTTCATGCCGTCGGGGGCGCCCTTGCCCTCGCCCTTCGTCTCCGCCCACACGCGGCCGCCGCTCAGGGTGCCGTCGCCCTTCACGTCGAAGACACGGATGTGCTGGCGGGCCGTGTCGTTCACGAAGAGCCGGCGGCCGTCGAGCGAGAAGCAGAGCCCGTTGGGCCGGTCGAAGTCGTCGACGAGCAGGCTTGGCGAGCGCGGATCGCTGCCGGCACGGAAGACGCCCTGAAAGCCGAGCTCCTGCGGGCGGGGCACGCCGAAGAACTCGGCGCGGCCATACGGCGGATCGCTGAAGTACACCCCGCCGTCGGCCGCGCACACGACGTCGTTGGGACTGTTGAGCTGCTTTCCGTTCCAGTGCGTGGCGATCGGCCGGGTCGAGCCGTCGGCGAGGGTCACCGTGACCTGGCTGGTGGCGTGCTCGCACGCGAGCAGGCGTCCGTCGCGGTCCCAGGTGAGCCCGTTCGACTTGCCGCACGGCTTGCGGAACGTGGTCACGCCGTCCGTCGCCGACCAGCGCCGCAGATGATCGCCCGGCATGTCGCTCCAGAGCAGATAGCGGCTGCGCGGATGCCACAGCGGACCCTCGGTGAAGAGACATCCGCCGGCGATCTTCTCGAAGGTGACGTCGACGCCGACGATCTCGCCCAGACGGGGATCTCGAACCTCAAGGCTGGTCACGCGGCATCGTCCTCGTCGTGGCGGAATTCGGGTCCGGAGGCGAGGAGCGTAGCATGGGAGCGCCGGGCGGCGCTACTCCTGCCGGGACGGAGTGGGCGGCGCTACGCCGAGTCTAGCCGTCGCGTCGGCCGGTGACCCAGCGTCCGATCAGACCGATCACGAGGCCGCTGGCCACGACCACGATCGGCATGCTGATCAGCGCCAGAGCGAACCGTGTTGCGTCTTCCATGGACCACGAAGTTATGCCGCCCAGATGAATGGACGATGAGACCAGCATGAATATCTCGCAGCGGCCCGGCGTGAAATCCGGACCGCCGCGCCGGCCGGGGTCGCTTGACACCGGGGCGGCGGGTTGTGAAGAATGCGGCACGGCTCGACACGACACTCTCGCCGAGCTCATCCCTGGTTCTCGAGGAGAACACGATGCGCATATGGCCCCTGCTGGCCCTGGCGCTGAGCGGCTTGGTGATGACGGGCGGGATCGCCCCGGCGGATGCCGCCGACAAGGACACGCTCGTCATCGCCCTGGACACCCTGGGCGCCCAGGTCATGGACCCGATCATGGACACCCGCGCGCCGCACGCGCACTACCACGCGCCGATCTGGGATTCGCTGGTCGGCTTCGATCTCGAGAACGGCGGGATCGGGCCGGGCGTCGCCGAGCGCTGGGAGCTCGCTCCCGACGGCAAGAGCTGGACCTTCTATCTGCGCCGTGGCCAGCGCTTCCACAACGGCGACCCCGTCACCGCCGCCGACGTGAAGTTCAGTCTCGAGCGCGTGATGTCGCCCGAGTCGATCTCGTCGGGCGCCGCCGCGCTCAGGCGGGCGGTCGATCGCATCGACGTCGTCGACGATCTGACCGTTCGCGTGTACACGAAGGGCGTCATCCCGCAGTTCGCGGCGAGCCTGTCCCGGGCGGTCTTCATGGAAGGCTCGGTCATGCCCAAGAAGTACATCGAGACGGTCGGCGCCAAGGGATTCCGCGACAAGCCGATCGGCAGCGGCCCGTGGAAGTTCATGCGCAGCGTCCCGGGCGATCGCCTCGAGTACGAGGCGGTCACGACGCCGCACTGGCGCGGCACGCCGCAGTTCAAGCGCCTGATCCTCTTGCTGGTGCCCGAGCAGAGCACGCGGCTGGCCATGGTGCGCACCGGCGAGGCGGCGATCGTGAGTATCGGCCCCGAGGCGGTCAAGGAGGCGCGTGCCGGCGGAATGAAGATCGTCAGCGTGCCGGGCACGATGCAGGCGGTCTATCAGTTCTGGGGTCTCTATCGACCCGAAGTGAAGTCGTCACCGCTCAACGACGTGCGCGTGCGCGAAGCGCTCTCGCTCGCGATCGACCGGCAGCAGATCATCGATCACGTCATGGGCAAGGAGGCGCGCTGGCCCTTGCCGTTCGCGTCGTTCAAGTACTCGAGCGACATGACCGTGCCGCGCTGGGAGGACTGGGCGCGCACGGCCCTTCGCTACGATCCGGCGCGCGCCAAGCAGCTCCTCGCTGAGGCCGGGCACGCGGGCGGCTTCAAGCTGACGTTCTGGAACACCGCGCTCCCGGGTACGCCGTTCATGGTGCAGATCGGCGAAGCGGTCGCCGGCTTCTGGGAGAAGATCGGCGTGAAGGTCGAGCTGAAGACGGTCGAGTGGGGCGCGTTCGATCCGATGGGCCGCGGCGAGCAGAAGGGGCTGGTCGGGACGGCGTCGATGTACCGCACCGCCGGACGGCCCGAGCCGATCCCGCGCTACGCGACCACGTTCGTGTCCAAGGGCGTCCAGCACGTGTTCGGCGATCCGCAGATGTGTCCGGCGCTCTGCGTGGACGCGGACAAGGCATACGAGGCGATCGTGGCCGAGAAGGACGACGCCAAGCGGACGGCGGCGACGAACAAGATGATCGAGCTCGTGGCCAGGACCTGGATCGCGGTGCCGATCGTCGAGGGCATGGGCACCTGGGCGGTGAATCCCAAGAGCGTCGGATACTTCAAGCCGATCCCGGGCCGCCACGAGTTCGGCGACGTGACCGAGCGCATGCCGCGCCCGGACCAGAAGCCCTGGCCCTGAGGCGAAGCCGTGCAGCGCTTCATCCTGCGCCGCGTCGCCCAGAGCGTGCTACTTCTGTTCGTGCTCGCGCTGGTGATCTTCGCGCTGGCCCGCGTCAGCGGCAATCCAGCCGACCTTCTACTGCGTGAGGACGCCACGCAGGAAGACCGCGCGCATCTGCTGAAGGCGCTCGGCCTGGACCGGCCGGTCCACGAGCAGCTCTATCGCTTCCTCGCCGGCGCCGTCCGCGGCGATCTCGGCGAGTCGATCCGCTACCGCAAGCCCGCGACCGAGGTGTTCTTCGAGCGCCTGCCCAACACGCTGCAGCTCTTGCCGCTGGCGATGGTGGGGGCGCTCGTCGTCGCGATCCCGCTCGGCGTGCTGGCGGCGGTCTACCGTGGCACGTTCGTCGACAAGATCTCGGGCGCGGTCGCGGTGATCGGCATCGCGACGCCGTCGTTCTGGCTCGGCATCGTGCTGATCTACGTGTTCAGCATCAAGCTCGGCCTCTTGCCGTCTTCGCGGATGGGCGGGCCGAGCCACTACGTGCTACCGGCGATCACGCTCGGCCTGTTCCTGGTGGCCGGGATGATGCGCCTGGTGCGCTCGAGCCTGCTCGAGGTGATGGGGAGTGAGTTCGTGAAGCTCGCGCGGCTCAAGGGGCTCTCACAGGGCGTCGTGGTCTGGAAGCACTGCCTGCGCAACGCGCTGATCCCGGTCACCACGCTCTTCGGCGTGTACTTCGCGCTGCTCATCACCGGGGCGATCGTGACCGAGACGGTGTTCGCGTGGCCGGGCGTGGGGCGGCTCACGTACGAGGCGGTCATCTTCCGGGACTATCCGCTGCTGCAGGCGGTGATCTTGCTGAAGGGGATCATCGTGCTGGGCGTGAACCTCGGCGTCGACATCGTCTACGCCTACCTCGACCCGCGCGTGCGGTACGCCTAGATGGCGCGCGTCGAGGAGCGGATCGACGCGGGCTTCGCGGCCTCGACAGCCGCGGACGCCTCCGCGGCGCCGCGACCGCGCGGCGACCTTGCGCGCCTGCCCTGGGTCTCGCTCGCCATCATCGCCGTCCTCGTGCTGGTCGCGCTGACGGCGCCGCTGATCGCGCCGCATTCACCCACGGAACAGTCGCTGCCGGACAAGCTGCGGCCGCCCGCGTGGGAGGCGGGCGGCAGCACGCGTCACCTGCTCGGCACCGACGTGCTCGGCCGCGACGTGCTGAGCCGCTTGATCTACGGTGCGCGCGTGAGCTTGATCGTGGCCGCCGTGGCGCTGCTGGCCGGCGGCGGGATCGGGCTCGCCGTCGGCATCGTCTCCGGCTATCTGGGCGGCCGCGTCGATAGCTTCCTCATGCGGGTCGTCGACGCAACCCTGACGTTTCCGACGATCCTGATCGCCCTCCTGCTGGCGGTGAGCCTCGGCCAGGGCCTGCAGACGATCGCCATCGCGATCACCGTGCTCATCTGGGCGCGCTTCGCGCGCGTGGTCCGGGGCGAGGTGCTCGCGGTGAAGGCGCGCGACTTCGTCGCGCTGGCCCGCGTGCACGGCTGCTCGCACCTGCGCATCATGGCCGTGCACATCGTGCCCAACGTCCTGAACACGTTCATGGTGCTGCTGACCTTGCACATCGGCTTCGTGATCATCGTGGAGGCGTCGCTGTCGTTCCTCGGCGCTGGCATCCCGCCGCCAACACCGTCGTGGGGCCAGATGGTGGCCGACGGCCGGAGCCACATCGCGAGCGCCTGGTGGCTCTCGGTCGTGCCCGGCGGGGCGATCATGCTGGTGGTGCTCGCCTTCAACCTGTTCGGCGACTGGCTGCGCGACTGGCTCGACCCGCGGCTTCGGCAGGTATGAGGAGATCTCGCGCGTGACCACCGAGGCGCCGGTCGTGCTCGACGTCCGCGGCCTTCGCGCCTATCTCTACACGCGCTGGGGCGTCGTGCGGGCCGTCGACGGCGTCAGCTTCACCCTGCGCGAGGGCGAGACGCTCGGGCTCGTCGGCGAGTCGGGCTGCGGCAAGACGATGACGGGTCTGTCCATTGTGCGGTTGTTGCCGGAGCCGGCCGGGCGGATCGTCGACGGCCAGGTGCTCCTCGAGGGCGACGATCTGGTCGCCAAGAGCGAAGCCGAGATGCGCCGCGTCCGCGGCCGGCGCGTCTCCATGATCCTGCAGGACCCGCAGACGTCGCTGAATCCGGTCTTCACCATCGGCGACCAGATCATGGAGGCGCTGCGCCTGCATCACAGCAGCGGCGAGCGCTCGCTGGCCGGCCGCGCCGAGGCGGCGCTCCGGCAGGTGAAGGTTGCCGCGCCGGCCGAGCGCCTGCGCGCCTATCCGCACCAGCTGAGCGGCGGGATGAAGCAGCGAGTCGTCGGCGCCATCGCGGTTGCCGGCGAGCCTCGCGTGCTGATCGCCGACGAGCCCACGACCGCGCTCGACGTCACGATCCAGCTCCAGTACCTGGCGCTCCTGAAGGAAATCCAGGCGCGTACACGGCTGGCGATGCTGTTCATCACGCACGATTTCGGAATCGTCGCGCGCATGTGCGACCGGGTGGCGGTGATGTACGCCGGGCGGATCGTCGAGAGCGGCCCGATGCGCGCCCTGTTCCGCGCCCCCCGCCATCCCTACACCGAGGCGCTGATGGCCTCGGTGCCGCGCATGGAGGGCGTGGTGACGCGGCTGCCGTCGATCGAGGGTCAGCCCCCGCCGCTGCACGATGTGCCGGCCGGCTGTCGCTTCGCCGAGCGCTGCGCCTACGTCGACGACCGCTGCCGTCGCGAGTATCCGCCGACCATCCCGGTCGGGCCGGCGCACGAGGCCGCGTGCTGGAGAGTCGAGCCATCGCCGCCGAGCCGCTGATCCGCGCCGAGAATCTCGCGAAGCACTTCCCGGTGACTCGCGGGCTCTTTGTCAGCCGCACGACCGGCCATGTGAAAGCCGTCGACGGCGTGAGCTTCACGATCGGGCGCCAGGAGACGCTCGGCTTGGTCGGCGAGTCGGGCTGCGGCAAGACGACGACCTCGCGCCTGCTCTTGAGGCTCGAGGAGCCGACCGCCGGGCGGGTGCTCCTCGACGGGCAGGACGTTCACGCGCTGCGCGGCGCCGAGCTCAGCCGCTATCACACGCGCGTGCAGGCGGTCTTCCAGGATCCGTGGTCGTCGCTGAACCCGCGGCTGCGCGTGCGTGACACGATCGCCGAGGCACTCGTCGTGAACCGCCGGGTGACGCGCGCCGGCCGGCTCGAGCGCGTCGAGGAGGTGCTGCATCAGGTCGGGTTGCCGCTGAGCGCGGCGGCGCGCTATCCGCACGAGTTCAGCGGAGGGCAGCGCCAGCGCATCGCGCTCGCGAGCGCGCTCGCCGCGAAACCGGAGCTGATCGTGCTCGACGAGCCGGTCTCGGCGCTCGACGTGTCGATCCGAGCCCAGATCATGAACTTGCTGAAGGATCTCCAGGCCCAGCAGGAGCTGAGCTTCCTGCTGGTCGCCCACAACCTGGCGACCGTGCGCTACATCGCGCATCGCACCGCCGTGATGTACCTCGGGCGCATCGTCGAGCACGCCGACACCGAGTCGCTCTATCGCCGGCCGCTGCATCCCTACACGAAGGCCCTCTTCGCGGCGGCGCTGCCGGCCGACCCGGACGCGCCGCGCGACGACATGATCTTGACCGGCGAGGTGCCGTCGCCGATCGATCCGCCGTCCGGCTGTCACTTCCACCCGCGCTGTCCCTTCGCGATGGAGCAATGCTCGCGCGTGGCGCCCGAGCTCAAGGCCGTCGCGCCCGAGCACGTCGTGTCTTGTCATCTCTACTGATCGGAGGCCACCCATGGCTCGCAGCATCCTGCATCCGTCCGACTTCTCGGGAGCGTCGCGTGCCGCCTTTCGCAAGGCGATCGAGATGGCGCGATCGAGCCGCGCCGAGCTCTTGATCGCCCACGTCCTGAGCCCGATCGTGCCCGTGCCGGGCGACGGGTACGTTTCCCCGCAGATGTACGACCAGCTCGCCTCGTCGAGCCGGGCCTGGGCTCAGAAGCGCCTCGACGCGGTGGTGGCGGCCGCCAAGAAGGCCCGCGTCCGCGTGCGCGGGTTTCTGCTCGAGGGAGCGCCCAGCGAAGAGATCGTGCGCTTCGCGCGGGCCCGCCGCGTCGAGATCATCGTGCTCGGCACGCACGGGCGCAAGGGGCTGGCGAAGCTCTTCGTCGGCAGCGTGGCCGAGCGCGTGGTCGCCGCCGCGACGTGCCCGGTGCTGACCGTCAGGGGCAAGTAATCCTGGCGGCGCTCGCGCGCGTACTGGCCGTGGTCGCGCTCGCGTCGCTCGCCTGCCGCGCCGACGCGCAGCCGGCCCACACACAGGGCGTGCCGGCCGTCGTCGCGAAGGTGCGGCCCGCGGTGGTGAACGTCGCCACGCGCCAGCTCTCGTACGACGCGTTCCTCCGTCCGATCCCGGCGGCCGGCGTCGGCTCCGGCGTCGTCTTCGACGCTCGCGGCTACGTGCTGACGAACCATCACGTGGTGGAGGGCGCGCAGCAGATCCGCGTTACCCTGCCTGACGGCCGCTGGTTCGCCGGCAAAGTCGTCGGCGCCGATCCGGTGACCGATCTCGCGGTCATCAAGATCGACGCCGAGAATCTCCCGGTGGCGCATCTGGGCGAATCGTCGAAGCTCGAGATCGGCGAGACGGTGATCGCGATCGGCAACCCGCTCGGGCCGACGGTGACGGTCGGCGTCGTCAGCGCGGTCTCGCGCTCGATCGAGGATCCGGGCGGCGCGGCGCTCTACGACTTGATCCAGACCGACGCGGCGATCAATCCCGGTAACTCCGGCGGTCCGCTGGTCCGGATGACCGGCGACGTCATCGGCATCAATACCGCGATCATCAAGCAGGCGCAGGGGATCGGCTTCGCGATCGCGATCGACGGCGCCAAGCCGATCGTGCAGGAGCTGCTCGCTCACGGTCGCATCGTGCGCCCCTCGATCGGGATCTTGCCGGTGAGCGTCACGCCGCAGCTCGCCAGCGCCTACGGGTTGCCCGCCGAGCGCGGCGTGCTCATCGCCCGCCTCGACCCGCGCGGGCCGGCGGCGCGCGCCGGGCTCCGGCCCGGCGACATTGTTGTGGCCGTCGCCGGCCAGCCGGTGAAGAATCTCGGCGAGCTGCGGGGAGAGATGGGACGCTACAAGGCGGGCGAGACGGTCGAGCTCGCGGTGCGACGCGAGCGGGCGTCGACGACGGTGAAGGTGACCCTCGGCGAAGCGCGCTGACTCAGGACAGCAGGACCCACACGCCGATCGCGACGAAGCCGAGCCCGCCCACCGTCTTGAGAATCTTCGGCGAGATCCAGCTACCGAGAAGGGTGCCCACCACGACCGCCACCGCGCTCGACAGCACGAGCGCGGCCGCGGCCGCCAGGAACACGCCGAGCTTGCTGGTCCCCGGCTCGGTCGCGTACAACAGGGTGGCGATCTGGGTCTTGTCGCCGAGCTCGGCGACGAGCACGCTCGCGAAGACGATCAGGTAGGTTTTCATGCGACCACTGTAGCCGACGCGGAGGGAAGGAATGCCGCAAACCCCGCATGTCGAGCAGCACTTCAGGGCCGGTTTGGTCGTCCGCGATACCGTCATCGGTCTGTCGGACGGCCTCACGGTGCCGTTCGCGCTGGCCGCCGGCCTCACCGGCGCCATCGATTCGACCGCGCTGGTGGTTACCGCCGGGCTCGCCGAGATCGCCGCGGGCTCCATCGCGATGGGGCTCGGCGGCTACCTGGCGGGCAAGAGCGACGTCGAGCACTACGCAAGCGAGCGGCGGCGCGAGCAGCTCGAAATCGAGCAGAAGCCGGAGCTCGAGGCGATGGAGGTGATGGACCTCCTGCAGTCGCACGGGCTCACCGCCGAGGAGAGCGCGCCGGTCGTCGCGGCGCTGCGCAAGCGGCCGGAGGCGTGGCGCGACTTCATGCTGCGCTTCGAGCTCGGGCTCGAGAAGCCCGATCCGCGTCGCGCGGTGACGAGCGGCGCGGTCATTGCGGGCGCGTACATCGCGGGCGGGCTCATCCCGCTGGCGCCGTACATGCTCCTGTCGAGCGCCCACGGCGCGCTGCCGTGGTCGATCGGCGTCACCGGTGCGGCGCTGGCCGTGTTCGGGTGGATCAAGGGCCGCTTCACGGGCGGCGGGCCCGGGCGGAGCGCGCTGCAGACCTTGCTGATCGGCGGGCTGGCGGCCGCCGCCGCGTTCCTGATCGCGCGCGCGCTGACCTAGCGTCCCGCTACACGGCGAGGTCGGACGACTTGATCCGCTTGACGCCGGCGCCGAGCATGTCCTTCCACGCCTTCGCGAGCGAGCCGTCGGCGTCGATCCCGCGGCACGCGTCCTCGATCACCAGGGCGCTGAAGCCCGCCTTGCGCGCATCCATTGCGGACCACGCCACGCAGAAGTCGGTGGCGAGGCCGACCAGGAACACCTGGTTGAGGCCGCGGTCCTTCAGGTAACCGGTGAGCCCCGTCGGCGTCTTGCCGTCGGCCTCGTAGAACGCCGAGTACGAATCCATCTGCTTGCGGTAGCCCTTGCGAATGATCAGCTCGGCGTGCGGGATCCGGAGATCCTTGTGCAGATCGGCGCCCGGAGTGCCCTGCACACAGTGATCGGGCCAGAGCACCTGCGTGCCGTACGGCAGCTGCGTGGTCTCGAACGGCTTCTTGCCGGGATGGGACGACGCGAACGACACGTGGCCTGGCGTGTGCCAGTCCTGCGTGAGCACGACGTGCTCGAAGCCGGTGGCCAGGCGGTTGATGAGCGGGATGATCTGATCGCCTTCCTTCACCGCCAGCGAACCGCCCGGCGTGAAGCAGTTCTGCACGTCGATCACGAGGAGAACGTCCTGCGCTGTCGGTTTCATTTTCGTGCCCCCGGTTTGCGCGGCGGCCATGCGCGCGCCGCCGGTGAGCCCGGCGACCACGAGGCTTGCGGCCGTGCCCTTGAGGAACCCGCGGCGATCAGTCATCACCATTTTCGTCCCTCCGTCCAGTTCTGCGTGCGAAGCCAATCGCTGGTGCCGGGATTCTGCGACGATCGAGGCCCCGGCGTCCAGCGCCGTCACTCATGCCCATGAGCGCCGGGCAGCAGACCCTCGACCAGCTCCCGCATCTCGGTGCTGTTCCACTCGCGTGCGCCCACGACCATCCCGCTCACTTCGCCGCCCGGGCGAACGATGAACGTCGACGGCAGCGCGGTCACTCGCCAGCCGCCGGACGTCTTCGCGTCGGGGTCGAGCAAGATCGGGAACGTGAGCTTGAGATTGCGCACGTACGGCTCGAGCAGCCCGCGCGGCGCCCCGCGGTCGACCGACACGCCGAGCACGATCAGCCCGCGCGCGCGATAGCGCTGCCAGAGCGCCTCGAGCGAGGGCATCTCGAGCAGGCACGGCTGACACCAGGTGGCCCAGAAGTTCAGCACGACGAGCTTGTCGCGGTGATCGGCCAGGGAGACGCGCGCCCCTTCGAGGGTGTCGAGCGCCACGGCCGGCGCGCGCTGGCCCTCCTTGAGCTCGACGATGCCGGCCTTCTCGTACGCGTCGAGCCTATGCGCCGCGCCGTGGTGGCCGCTGTCCTCGCCGGGTCGCCGGATCGGCAGGAGCCAGAAGACCGCGCCCAGCACCGCGAGCGCCAGCACGGCGCGGATCACGGTCTCGCGCCGGCTCGTGCCGAGAAGCGCGTTAGACGCCCAGCTTTTCACGCGTGACCGGGCTCTCGCGGAGCTCCGCCGACGAGGCCTCGAAGACGATCGAGCCCTTCTCCATGATGTAGCCCCGGTCGCACACGGAGAGCGCGACGCGCGCGTTCTGCTCCACCAGTAGCACCGTCACGCCCAGCCGCTTGAGCTCGGCGATCATGTCGCGGATGTGCCGGATGAACGCCGGCGCCAGCCCCTGCGTCGGCTCGTCCATCAGGATGAGCCGCGCGCCGGCCATCATCACGCGCGCGATCGCCAGCATCTGCTGCTCGCCGCCCGAGAGCGTCTTGCCCGGCTGCTCGATGCGCTCGCGCAGGCGCGGGAAGTGGTGGAACACTTCGTCGAAGCGTTGGCGGCGGACCGCGGCCGACCGGTCGGCGGCCGCCGAGAGCCCGAGCTCGAGGTTCTCGCGCACGCTGAGCCCCGGGAAGATCCGGCGATTCTCAGGGACGAGCCCGACGCCGAGCCGCGCGATCTCGTGCGGGGCGCGTCGCGCGAGATCGACGCCCTCGAACTCGATCGAGCCGCGCCACGGCGCGAGGAAGCCGATCGCCGTCTTCATCAGGGTGGTCTTGCCCATGCCGTTCCGGCCGAGCAGCGCCACGGCCTCGCCCGCGCGCACCTCGAGCGAGACGCCGAAGAGAATCGGCGTCGCCCCGTAGCCGGCATGGACGTCCGTGAGCTTGAACAGACTACGTCTCCGGCGGCCCCAGGTAGGCCTCGATCACCTGCGGATCGTTGCGGATCTCCTCGGGCGGGCCCTCGGCGATCTTCTCGCCGAAGTGCAGGACGGCGATCCGGTCGGAGATTCCCATGACGACCGACATGTCGTGCTCGATCAGCAGCACGGTGAGCCCACGCGCGGAGGCGATTTGCCGGATCAGCGCTGTCGCCTCCTTCGTTTCGCCCGGCGTCATGCCGGCCGTCGGCTCGTCGAGGAGCAGGAGCGTAGGCTCGGTGGCGAGCGCCAGGCAGATCTCGAGGTAGCGCTGCTCGCCGTGCGAGAGGTTCTCGGCCAGCTCGTCGCGCCGGGCCGCGAGCCCGAACGCGCGGAGCAGCTCGGCCACGCCGCTCTCGACCTCGGGCAAGCGCCAGAGCGACGTCAGGCGGCCCGACTCGCGGGCGCGCGACTGCGCCGCCACGCGCACGTTCTCGAAGACCGAGATCTCCGGGAAGATGTTGGTGATCTGGAACGTCTTGGCGATGCCCAGACGATTGATGGCCTCGGGCGCGAGTCCGCCGATCTCCTGGCCGTTGAAGCGCACACGTCCGGCCGTCGGCGTGTGCAGCCCGGAGACCACGTTGAACAGCGTCGACTTGCCGGCGCCGTTGGGGCCGATCACGGAGAAGATCTGGCCCCGGCGCACGGCGAAGCTCACCTTCGTGAGCGCCGCGAGCGCGCCGAAGCTCTTGGAGACGCCGTCGATCTCGAGGACTACGCCGTCGTGCGCCATCGGCGACCGCCGAGGAGCTCGCGGATCCCGAGCAGACCCTTGGGCATGAACAGCACGATGAAGATCAGCACCAGCCCGATCACGATGAAGTACCAGTCGACGTACGACGAGACCTTCTCCTGCAGCAGGACGAAGAACACGCCGCCCACGACCGGGCCCGCCAGGGTGCCGAGCCCGCCGATCATCACCATGATGATGAACTCGCCGGAGACCGTCCACAGCATCAGATCGGGCGTCGCGAACGCCGAGCGCCCGGGATAGAGCGCGCCGCCGATGCCGGTGAGCAGCGCCGAGATCATGCAGACGGCCATCTTGTAGCGCTGCACGTTGTAGCCGAGGAACCGCGCGCGGTCCTCGTTCTCGCGGATCGCCACGAGCACGCGGCCGAAGTGCGAGGTGACCAGCACGCGGCAGGCGACGTACGCGAGCCCGAGATAGACCAGGACCAGGTAGTAGTTGCGCAGCGGCGTGTCGATCGGGAACTCGCCGATCAGGCGCGGCGGCGGGACGCCCTGGATCCCGTCCGAGCCGCCGAAGGTCTGCGTGTAGCGGAAGAACGTGTACACGACCTCGGCGAAGACCAGGGTGAGGAGCGCGAAGTAGATCCCGCGACGCGCCGTCGAGAAGAAGCTCACGACCAGCGCGTAGAGCCCCACGACCAGGATCGCGAACAGCACACAGAGCCAGAGCGACAGAACGCCGCGCTCGAGCAGCACCGCGCTGGCGTAGGCGCCGAGGCCGAAGAACGCGGCGTGGCCGAACGAGACCAGGCCCGTGTAACCCATCAAGAGGTCGAGCGCCATCGCGATTGCCCCGAACAGGAGCGCGTCGAAGGCGAGCAGCAGATAGAACTTCGACATGAAGGGCAGGGCTGGGAGGGCGGCCAGCAGCGCCCACACCAGCGCGGCCCGCCACGAAATCGCCCTACTCAAGCACGCCCTCGCGGCCGAAGAAGCCTCGTGGTCTGACGATCAGGACCACGATCATGATCGCGAAGATCGCGATCGCCACGCGCTGAGGATTCATCCAGAGAGTCAGGAGGCTCTGCGCCAGGCCGATGACGAACGCGGCGACCACCGAGCCGCCCATCGAGCCCATGCCGCCGAGGATCACCACGATGAACGCGAGCAAGATCATCTCGACGCCCATCTGCGGGTAGACGGTGAAAACCGGGGCGAGGAGGAGACCGGCCAGCGCGGCGAGGGCGGCCGAGCCGGCGAACGTCAAGGTGAAGACGCGCGGGACGTTCACGCCGAGGCCGTCGAGCATCTCGGCGTCCTGCACGGCCGCGCGCACGAGGATCCCGGCGCGCGTGCGCGTGAAGAAGAGCCAGATCGCCAGGAGGAGCACCGACGAGGCAGCCAGCAGGAACAGGCGATAGTTTGGATAGGTCATGCCGAGCAGTGGCGTCGACCCGGTGAACGGCGGCATGATGCGCCGCATGTCGCCGCCCCAGATCTGGCGCGCGCCCTCACGGAAGACCAGCGCGAGACCGAAGGTGAGGATCAGTCCGTAGAGCGGCTCGCGCCGATAAAGCGGTCGCAAGGTGGCTACCTCGGTCACAGCGCCGATCGCGCCCACCGCGAGCGGCGCCACCAGGAGCGCCAGCCAGAACGAGTGAGTGAGTGCGACCGTGGCGATGCCGGCGTACGCGCCCAGCATGTAGAGCTCGCCGTGGGCGAAGTTCATCACGCCGAGCAGGCCGAAGATGACGGTGAGGCCCAGCGCCAGCAGCCCCAGCGCGGCCCCGAAGACGAGGCCGTGCAGGAGCTGCGGCAGCAGGACCGCGACAAGATAGTCCAACTACTTCTTCTTGATCTCCCAGCTGAACCCCTCGACGGGGTCCTTACCCACCATCGCCTCGCCGATCGAGTCGCTGCCTGTGATCTTCGCGATCGGCAGGTTCTTGCCGCCCTTCACCTGATAGAGGTGCATGTCCATGATGACCTGGTGGTCTTCCTTGCGGATGCACTGGCGGCCGATGTGCGTGTTATCGACGCACATGCCCTCGTGCGCCTCGGCGACCTTGTCCGAATCGAACGTTTTGGCCTTCTCGACCGCCGCGGCCCAGAAGAGCACGGCGTCGTACGAGCCGGCAGCGATGTTGGCGTCGGTGCCGAACTTCTTCTTGAAGCGCGCGTTGTAGGCCTGCATGTTCGCGTCGGGGTTGTAGGGCGAGAAGTGATTGAGCTGGACGAAGCCCTCCATCGGTTCGGCGATCGAGGGCAAATCTTGCTGCAGGAGGAAGCAGTCGATGCCGGCCAGCTTGTACTTCTTGGTCATCCCGAACGAGTGCAGCTGGGTCATCAGCCGGAGCGAGTCGGTGCCGGCGAAGGCCAGGAACAGCACGTCGGGACTCGACTGGTTGATGGCACCGAACCACGGGCTGAAGTCCTTGGTGTCGAGCGGCGCGCCGGCCACGCCGACGACCTCGCCGCCGAGCTTCTCGAGCGCGGTCTTGAACTGGCGCCCGTCGGACTGGCCCATCGCGTAGTCGGTGTAGAAGATGTAGACCTTCTTGCCCATCTTGTCGACGATGTACTTGGCCAGGCCGTTGGCCTGCATGCGCGAGTCGGGTTGGTTCGAGAAGTAGTACTTGTGGAACTTCGTGGTCCGCATGAACTCGGCGCACGAGACCGAGTTCCAGTGGATGGTCTTGTGCTTCTTGGTGACGTCCATCATCGCCAGGGTGGCGCCGCTCGAGACGGCGCCGACGATGAGCTTCACGTCATCCTGGAGGATGAGCTTCTCGGCCTTGCGCACGGCCGGCGCCGGCTTCGTCTCGTCGTCCTCGGAGACGATCTCGATCTTGTGGCCGAGCACGCCGCCCTTGGCGTTGAGCTCCTCGACGGCCATCTGCATGCCCCACGTCTGATATTTGCCGTAGCCCTCGAAGACACCGACCTTCGAGCCGAGGTCGCCGATCTTGACGACCTTCTGTTGTGACACGGCCGGCGCCGCGATCCAGACCAGCGCGGCGATGGCGACCAACACGGAGAATCCCCACGTCACGCGCTTCATGAATTCCTCCTTGGTGGCGTCGACGACGACGGTGGCGTCGACGACGAGTCGATCAGGGTCGAAAGGACGTCGGCGATTCGCTGCAGCGGCTTCCTGAGCCCGGCCGGGTCGGCCGGCGCGGCGCCGGCGTTTGCCGGCTTCACGTAACCCTCGGCCTCGTCGAAGGCCAGCCGGACGGCGACCGAGGTCTTGTTGTCGCGGGTGGCGACGGCGAAATCCACGAGGTTGTAGTAGCGCCAGATCGCCTCGAGGAACTTCCGGCCCGTGGCCACGCGAGCCTCCGCGCTGGCCTCGGGGCGCGCGATCTGCCGGTCGGCCTCGAGGGCCAGATCGCGCGAGAGCGCGGCGAAGAAGATCATGAGCCGCCGCTCGACCTCTGGGCCGTCCCCGGCGGCGAGCGCGGCGCGGGTACCGTCCTCGAGATCGGGGGGCAGGGTCGCGGCGTGCGCCCGCATCTCGGCGCGCAGCGGGCCAGCCTCGAATAGCCGCAGGGCCACGTCGTACTTCTGGGCCTGCACCGAGAACTTCACCTGCTTGAAGTTGGTCGTGACCGCGTTGTCCCGGGGAACGTAGGAGCCGACATGATGCGCAGCGGCGGGACTGATTGTTGTAACGAGTACCGTGAGGACGGCTAAAACCGAGGGTGGCCTGAGACAGATGCGAGCTGGCTCCGCACGGCCGCGCGTCACGACTCCGACTTGATCGTCCGCACGGCGACGAAGCCGGCCAGACACCAGAGCGCGACGATGGTGGCGGTGCCGAACGGCACCCACACGAACCACTCGGCGATCGTCTTCGATCGCTCGACGCCGTACGTCGGGATCAACGCGCTCCATGCGAGGTAGCCGACAGGATAGCCCGCTCCGCCCACCGTGAGAAGGGTGACGATCGCCCGGCGGGCCGCCGTGTGCTGGATCACGGTGACCGCGATCATCGACGTGGCGACGATGACCAGCCCCATGCCCTCGGCGTGCATGTGAAAGAGCCTGAGCCCGGCGTCGAACTTCACGAGCGCCTCGTCGAGGATGCGCTCGTCCACATCGCGCACGCCGACCAGGCCGTGCACGCTCGGCTGGGCGAGCATGCGATCGCGTGCCCAGCGCGTGAGCTCGATCTTGAAGCGGCCCATCGCGCCGCCGCCGACCTCGGCGGCGACGATCGAGAGGACGGCGATCAGGAGCACCCAGCGCGGCGGGACGCCCCAGGTTGAGGAGTCGGGCTCTGTCATGCGCGCCGGCGCGCCAAGGCGAGCGCGAGGCCGGCGAGGCCGGCGATAGCCGAGACGCCGAGCGGCGTGAGGATCCAGTGCTCGGCCAGCTCGACGCCGGCGTCCCGCCCGAGCTCGAGCACCGCGGCGCCGTAGACCAGGTAGCCCAGAGGGAAGAGTCCGCCCAAGGTGAGCAGCGCGTAGAGGACGCCGCGCGCCCGGCGCCCCGGGACGACCGCGGCCACCAGCGCGCTCGCGAAGAACAGGACGAGCCCGACACCCTCGCCGTGGAGATGAAAGAACGACAGGCCAGCCTCGGCGGTGAAGATCGCGCGGTCGCGGACTTCGTCGTCGTACTCCGCCGAGCCCGAGAAGCCGTGAGCCGCGGGGTTGGCGGCGATGCGCGCGGCGGCGTAGCGCTGGATCTCGGGCTTGAGGCGGGACATCGCGGCGCCGGCCGTCTCGCCGAGCGCCAGCATCAGGAGGGCGACGAGCACTACGCCGAGGGGCGGACGCCTCACGGGGCGGGATCTTATCACCGATCGTCCGTGTGTCCGGCGCCCCACGTTTGTCATTGCCGGCGGGCTGTGGCAAGGTGAGCGCGCCAATGCGCAGCGGTGACGCATACGTCGCGGGCCTTCGAGATGGGCGAGCGGTGTTCCTCGACGGCGAGCGCGTCGACGACGTCACCAAGCATCCGGCATTCGTCGAGCCGATCCGGCGCATCGCCGAGACCTACGATCGCGCGAAGGCCGCCGCGGCCGACCCGGCGCTGACGTTCACCGATCCGGCGGCGGGCGAGCGCCACAGCAACATGTGGCTCGTCCCGCGCTCGGCCGAGGACCTCGGCGCGCGGCGGCGTGTGCATCGCTTCTGGGCCGAGCCGTCGTTCGGCCTCATGGGCCGCACGCCGGACCACGTCGCGTGCGTGCTGACGGCGTTCTCGTCCTGGCGCCATCTGTTCGACGCCGGCGGGGCTCGCTTCGGCGACAACGTCGTGCGCTTTCACGAGCGCGCCCGCGACGAGGATCTCTACGTGACCTACGCGATCGTGCCGCCGCAGGTGGATCGCTCGCGCCCGGCCCATCGCCATCCCGAGAAGTTCCTGCATCCCGGCGTGGTGCGCGAGACTTCGGCGGGCATCGTCGTGCGCGGCGCTCACGCGATCGCCACCTCCGCGACGATGGCCGACTGGCTCTTCGTGTCCTACATCACGCCGCTGGTGCCGGGCGATGAGGACTACGCGATCTCGCTCGTGATGCCGATGAACGCCGAGGGCCTCAGGCTCTATCCGCGCCGCCCGTTCGCGTCTCAGGCCACGAGCGTTTACGACTATCCGCTCTCGTCGCGCTTCGACGAGGTCGACACCACGGTCGTGTTCAACGACGTCCTCGTGCCGTGGGAGCAGGTGTTCATCTACCGCAACGTGGATCTGGTCAACGCGCAGTTCCACGACTCGCCCTCGCACACGACCGCCAACTTCCAGGCGCTCGTCCGCTTCGGCGTGAAGCTCGAGTTCATGGCCGGCCTGGCCGCGCGGCTGGCCGAGATCCAGACCGCCGAGGGCGATCCGAGCGTGCAAGCCACACTCGGCGGTGACATCGCCTCGCTCTGCGCGGCCTTCGACGCGCTGGTGAAGGCCGCCGAGCGCGATCCGCTGATCACGCGCGGAGTCGCGCGACCGCATCCGCAGTACATCTATGCGGGCATGGGACTCCAGCGGCGGCTGATCGTGGACATGATGCGCACGTTGCGCGAGCTGGCTGGCGGCGCCTTCCAGACGGTGCCGTCGTCGGAGGCGGCGTTCACGAGCGCGGAGACCCGCGCCGACACCGAGCGCTACTACCAGGCGACCGCCGCGCCGGCGCGCGAGCGCATCAAGCTCGTGAAGCTGATCTGGGATTTCGTCGGCACGGAGTTCGGGGGGCGGCAGCTCCAGTACGAGATGTTTTACTCCGCGTCGCAGCC
>Ga0075423_10001833_pt1 | contig 19002 bp, 15 predicted proteins | sample SoiMethybrSBSTD2_FD_80114 | JGI IMG/M metagenome (GOLD analysis project Ga0075423, IMG submission 80114) | Bulk soil microbial communities from a Populus tree surrounding site in Tennessee, USA - Soil MetaG P. TD hybrid SBSTD2 | ecosystem: Environmental > Terrestrial > Soil > Tree plantation...
AATTCGGAAAGATTTTTCAAAAACGATATTCATTTGAAGAGGGGTCCTTAGAAAAATCCCTCTCTGATCGTAAATTAAAACAGTTTTTCCAATTTGTGCATTCTGAATATCATCATTCAAAAGTAATGGAAGATGTATATGAACAAACATGTGATGAGAGTGACAGAAAAGGCGGTTATTGGATTAGCCTGCTAAGGGCAATATGAATTTCAGGGCGGGTAAGTGAGAAAATAACGGGAGAATAAGCTATTTCTGCATGGCAGAACTATCTACTGCATCCATAATTACTTGAGTAGCATGTTCTCCAAATTTTTCCTTACAGTATTTTTCATTTCTCAGTTTTGGATCAAACTTGCCAGACTTTATTAAATCTGAAAGCCGATTTAATGCAGCGAGATAGTTCATTCCCGATACCCAAGTAAGTATAATAGCACACTTATCACAGACGTCAACTTTAGCATTCGCTCCATAAATTTCCTGGCAAATAAAACATCTATTATAAATTATTGATTTTCCAGATCGTGGAGCATTAATACCAAAATGAACAGTATTAAAACAACCAAGACATAAGTTCTGGTTACATGTCGAACATGTATGATATACTTCATGTTTGCTGCATTTTTCACATAATGTCATAGGTTAGATGCACCTGAGACGTTGGATAATATAAAATGATTGTCCTTCAGTAGTATTGCAGCTTTCTCACTCAGCGCATCAGTAGGACGGGAATACTCAGGATGAAATAAGTGTACTAAGCTTTGGCGCTATTTTCTTACTCCCTAGCAAGCAAGTCTATTGAATAATCGAAATCCCTTTTCTCCCTTGCCTACTATTTCAGCCATTCAAAAAATGCAGGCTCAGGTATGTTTGTTGGTTGGCTAGATCCATATCATATTATAGGGGATGAGCAATTAGTATGAGTAGTAAAAGAATTGAGAAAGTTACGTTCCATCGATCCGGTCACTAAAGAGCAAGACATGAACAAAGTCTGTGTAAATTGTGGCACCACTTCAACACAAATAGCTATTTTTGACGTAGTAGGTGCCAGCCAAATAGAGCGATATTGTGATAATTGTGTCAAGTTAATCAAGGCGCGATAAGTACCTAATCTAATTCTACATATTTTTTAGTCGCTCATGTCCATTCTTTGCCGTACTACTTTTATCCATCATTTAGACTCTTCTTCGCATATGTAGGTTTTTTCATTGCTTACGGTCAATCCAGTTGATGTCGTTTTATGGACGTTCAGACGAAATGAGAAAGACGTCATCAAGCTGTATGATTCTCTATCATCTATAATGCAACTTGCCACGGGTGGCACAATGCTAAATTTTGGCTATTGGGAAGGAGATGTACATAGTCCAGTTGAAGCTCAATCAAAATTATGTTCTCTTGTGGGTAACCTTGCAGATCTTAGCTCGTCTAATACTATTATTGATGTTGGAAGCGGCTACGGAACACCAGCTCTTCAATGGAGCGAGGAGTTTAAACCTCGTAATATAATCTGTTTGAATATTAACTCTAAGCAACTAGTAAAAGGATTCAAGAGACGAAATCAACAGACCCACATAAGTTACATCAATAGTACCTCCTTATCGTTGCCTTTTGCAGACAGAACTGTTGAAAGGATCATTGCACTAGAATCTGCGCAACATTTTAAGCCTTTTGATAGGTTTATAGCCGAAAGTTACAGAATATTGCAGCCTAATGGTTTACTAATAATCTCTATGCCAGTAACGGTTCTTTTAGCAAACGCGATGAAAAGACACTTTAAACTTGGTATTCTCAATCTGACTTGGTCATCAGAGCGGTATGAATCAGAATATGTCAAGTCAACTATTGAACACCATAAATTTAGAATATTGGACGTAAGTATGATAGGAGCTCAAGTCTACGCACCATTGGCACTCTATTACATTCAGAATAGGAAATCGTTGCGAGAAAAAATTGTAACACGCTATCCACCAATCATTGAAAAGATCCTTTATAATTCGTTGGTGAAGATGATGAATGTATCTAAAGAAGGATTAATAGAGTATATCGTAATAAAAGCTCGAAAATCTTAGAGTGGCTACTGGAATTATGTCATATTTTTTGGGTTTGAATCGTGCTATTTTTCAAGTGAAAAACTGAGGCGTAAATTATTAATTCTATTAATATGGATTAGTACCAGAGTGTACCGGTGGAAGTGTTGCGGTGGGATTTGAGGCCTCTTGTTTCACTTGATTTACGAGCTAATATCATCATATTTTTATTCTTCCAGTTATAAGTCATTATATGGTAGCAGAAAAAACAACTTTGCCGTTTGAAGTATCATACTCAGAACAGCCAAGTAAAAAATCTAGAAGTTTGAAGAGGGTTGCAGCTCTTATAAAGTCTGAAAGCCTTGGTGATATTCTATCGACCTTGAAAGAATTGAATCTCGAAGCGACCATCTATGACGTAAAAGGTGTGTCAAAGGAAAACGTAAGGGTGTCCTCTGGACGTGGAAGCGGCACTGCCGAACTAACATATAATACAAGGAAAATTGTGGCAACGGTAGTAAATTCTGATAGCTTGGATGAGGTCGTAAGAAAAATGAAGAAGAGCGCCGCTGGAAATAAAGTCGTAGTTATGATTTCACCTGTAGATGATCTTATAATGATCTGACTCGTTATCAGGACTATAGAACGTTATTGACGGTGTATCTGTTTAATACTAAAATTGGATTCATTAGAAATAACGAAGGCATATCTATTGTATAATCTCCCACAAAGTCCGACAAATTTAAGCCTACAAGTCCTATCTTTTCTTATTTTAGACCTACTCTTACTTTTTAATTTTCTTCCCAAGTCAAATAGAAAGAACTTTATTAAATTCTCTGATAGCAAGACTTTTTAATTTACACGGATAAACAACCGAGGATGTCTGATATCCCTGGACCAGAGACTAGTAGTTATAACGACTCCCAGGCTGAAATCAGCGATATGCTGGTTGTCTCTGAGCTAGGCGTAAAATCGCAGAACAAGACAATTCTAGAAGAAGTTAGTTTCAAGGTGAAAAAAGGGACATCACTTGCAATCGTTGGTCCGAATGGAGGCGGTAAGACCACTCTATTTAGAGCGCTCCTGAATCTGATTCCATACACAGGAATGATAAAGTGGAACGATGAAGTAAGAATGGGCTATGTCCCTCAAAGTCTTGTCTCTACCGACTTACCCATTTCGGTCGAGGAGTTTCTGAGATTCAAGTGCAAGACAGATTTCGATTCATGCATAAAGTCGGTTGGCCTGGAAAATGATATCCTCAGACAGAGCCTTAAATCACTTTCAGGAGGAGAGCTACAACGCGTTCTGATCGCCTGGGCCATCGTAGACAACCCAACTGTGCTCCTTTTTGATGAACCAACCTCTGGTGTAGACATAGGTGCAGAGGAACCTATCTACGACAAGGTAAATTCTTTAAAAAAAGAAATTGGAATAACGATTTTACTTATTTCCCACAACATGCACGTTGTAATGCATTACGCTGACTACGTATTAGCCTTGGATAAGAAAGTGTTGTTCTTCGGTGATAGAAAGAGTCTGACACATTCGCAGCTCTTGAGCATAATATATGGAAATGAGTTCGCTCTGTCGGAAGAGGAGTTCCATAAGGAGTAGGTGGTTTTCATTGCCTGATACCATTACTTTTGGTCTCATAATAGGCGTATTTGTAGGATCTACTGCAGGTTATCTTGGCTCAATTATGGTATCAAAACACATGGCGCTGGTCGGTGATGCACTATCTCATGTAGCTCTCCCGGGTCTTGCACTTGGAATACTATTCAACTTCAATCCGTTCATAGGTGCATTCGCATTCTTGGCTGCAACGGTGATTGTAACTTGGTATCTTCAAAAATCAACAACTCTCTCTGTCGAAGCAATCATAGGTGTACTCTTCGTCTTGGCACTCGCCATTGGGATTCTTATCACTCCTCAGGTAGATCTACTTGAGGCTTTATTTGGCGATGTATCAAAAATAACTCTCCCTGATACAATAATTACGGTCATAATATCTGCCTCAGTGATTTTGGTAACTAAGACCATTTACCAGAAGCTAGCTGTGAGCATGATTTCTAAAGAACTCGCCATCGCAAGCAAGATAAAGGTTGAGAGAATCAATTTGATCTATCTCTTTCTAGTCGCTATAATAGTAGCATTGGGAATAAAAGAAGTTGGAACGTTACTTGTTGGAGCTCTTGTGATAGTTCCCGCGGCTGCGGCCAAGAATATAAGCTCAACACTCTCTCGCTATTCTCTCATAAGTGCTATTTTCGGACTGGTCAGTGCAACGTCAGGTGTCATGTTATCAAGCTACGTAAATCTTCCAGCAGGGCCGCTTGTAGTAATAGTGGGCGCAGTAATTTTTGCTGCAGGGGTTGTAGTAAGCTCCCTGTCAAAAAGACTCAAAAATCAAAAGAGTATCCGCAGCACAAGTACTGCAATATGAACGAGAATTGATTCAATTCAATTGTCGGACTAGGAATCGAATCCTTTTGCTTGAGTGAACAGTCTTACATGCAAAGCTAATATGTCATATTGATATCTCATAGAGTACTGGAAGGAACTAATAATGAATTGGAGAAAAGCGACAGAAATTAGAGTAGATTTCTCCCTTAAACGTGAAGTATTTTTCGTAGTCATAGGAGCATTGTTGGGAGCGGTATCTATGCTTATTCCAACTATTTTTGAAGTCGGAATGGGTATACCCTACTATACTACGTGGGTAGCATTTGGTCATGTCGTAGGAGTTTACTCTTCTTACGCGGCCTATGCCGGAATATCTATTCATACAATAACTTCTATCTCAATAGGCGTAGTTGTCGGGGTTTTTCTCTATAAGACTGGTATCTTGAATATTAGCAAGATTTCAAACGGATTGATATACGGATTATTCGCCGGTTCCATAATCCTTGTTGTTTTTTTCATACCCGTTTACTTGTTAGTATTGTTACCAGAGATTGACCGTACTATGTACGCCATGATACAAGAATCGTCGTTCAATGAATATGAATCAACTTCCTCTTTTTCACAATATAGCTTCCCGTTAGTGATTGTGAGTTATGTTATTATGCACCTTGTTTTCGGTATCACTGTTGGCCTAACTTCATCTATTTTATCAATCAAATTTGGTACCAGGTATAGATGTTCAAAATGTGACATTTCCTTTTCTAGGATCGATTCGTACAAAAAACATATGGAACTTGTTCATGGCCAGAGGCCAATTCAATTAACACGCATCTTAATCTTGGGAGGCGGATTTGCGGGAATTGAAGTTCTACGCCAACTTCAAAAAGCATTCCAGAACGATATCGGAATAGATATAACTCTTGTAAGTAGAGACAACTTTTTCCTCTTTACCCCGATGCTGCCTGAAATATCTTCTGGAATGATAGAGACAAGACATATTGTAACACCTTTGAGAGTCTTTTGCAATAGAGCAAAATTCTATGAAGCTGATGTTGAGTCCATCGATATGGACAATAAGCAGGTTGTCATAAGCCATAGGATTGGAAAACAAACAAATCCTATCGAATGGCGTAGTCATGTACTGAAATATGATTACCTAGTAATAGCGCTAGGAAGTGAAACGAACTTCTTTGGAATGAATGAGGCTTCCAAACAAGCATTTACTCTGAAGAGCCTGGGTGACGCCATAGTTTTACGCAATCATGCAATAAATATGCTAGAACAAGCAGATATTGAGCATGAAGACCTTAACCTTAGAACGAGTTTATTGACTTTCTTGGTAATCGGAGGAGGGTTTTCTGGTGTTGAAATTGTAGGGGAATTGAATGACTTTGTACTAGATTCAATAAAGCATTTTTATCACAATCTAGAAAAAGCTAAAATTAGAAGAGTGCTTGTAAATTCAGGCGCAAGGATCCTTCCTGAGGTAACTGAGGAGCTATCAGAGTTTGCTTTACAAAAGCTAAGAGAAAATGGAATCGAAGTGATCTTAAATACACGTGTAATTGATATAACATCACAGGGTGTTAAACTAAATGATGGGACTAATATTTCGACGCAGACAATTATCTGGGCTGGCGGAGGAAAACCTCCGTCTTTACTATCAGGCCTCTCGTGTGAACATGATAAATCAGGAAGGTTAGTAACAAATGATTTTCTTGAGGTCATTGGCCATACTGAAAGCGTTATGGCCCTCGGTGACTGTGCATCAATTACCGATCCTAATACTGGAAAGTCCTGCCCTCCAACGGCTCAACATGCAATAAGACAGGGTAAAATTGCTGCAATTAATTTGATCTCTACAATCAAAGACCAGGTAAATGCTAAGAAAAAGTTTGATTACAAAACGAAGGGCGTTATGACACTGATAGGTAAGAGAAATGGTGTTGGTATCTTACTTGGATACAAGATTCAGGGATTTGCAGCTTGGTGGGTTTGGCGTTCATACTATCTACTGAACCTTCCTACCGTAGAAAAAAAACTGCGTGTTATGGTTGACTGGTTTATAGACTTGTTCTTCAAACGAGACGTAACTAGGCTTAAAACTCCCATGGAAGAAACCTCTGTCAAATTAAATACATCCGATCCTTCATCTAAGTCAAAAACATAATCATAACCTCTTGAATAATTTTTGAATTACGACGACTAAAATCACAATGGTCGACTCGGATTATGAGTCTGGCATTATTAAAAATCCAATATTGGGAAATTATAGGATCGAAAAAATCACTCCAAATGTGGCCCAAAAATCACAAGACTTTGCATTAGTTTACTCGGTTGGATTTAGCCTTGATATATGAATCGCTACAAGTAACTATTCTTATTTACTGATGCAGTTTTTGGCAGTCGGAAATCTTTATCTCTTATCCCGAATTAAATTTCAGCATTGTCTTCTACAGAAAACTTTGTAACACCTAGTAATTTGGAGCATTCTAAGAGTAAAATCAAGAAAAACAAGTTAGATTTTTCAAAATTAGAATCAACCATCCTTAGACGAAGCCGAGACTCAACATTCATTAAGAGGGAACTCATGGGGAAGGCGTCAGACAGAAAGAAGATCTACGATGACGACCTGACCGAAACAATCTCAGAAGTGTTCAACGACCGCACTAGGACGATTCCTATTCTTGGAGATATAATAAGAGCTCTCCACTTATCGATAAGGCGCAAAGATATCACCTTTGAAGAATTTCTGAAAATGTCAATTGATAAGATAGAAGGTCGTGTTACCAGATTTGATATCGCCCAACTCACGAAGATAGATACAATACGACTTAATAGCATGTCTATTTTTATGAACGGCGGTCCCACGGGCGAGTATTGGAATACAGCTAATAACGGATTTTACGACTGGATCGATAACAAAAGTTCCGAGAGTATATTTGGAGTAGAGCTTGGCTTTAAAGCAGATGATTATGGATTAGAAGTTTGCAATAAGCTTATTGAAAAGAAAAGAAAGAATCCAAATATTAATATAAGTTTACTCATCGACGGATTTGTTTCGTACCTTGTGAACAAGCCTGGGTCAAGCCGTGAAGAATTTGAGAATAATACCATAAGCATGGTCAATAACATGAGGAGGGAGAAAATCAATGTATTAGTAAATGACAGCTGGAATCCTCTTTCTAGCGATTTCCTTTCTGCGAACCACATTAAATTATGGATATTCGATGAAATCGCTGCATTTTATGGAGGTATCGGTATAGAATCCCAATTTAGAACTACCTTGTATGATGAGATGGATCTAGTTCAAGGGCCGATTGTTGGCATCATGAGTATAATGCTACTCCTGCTTATGGCCAATCAAAAAAGGGAATTCCATTTGGAGACGCCCCAAAATGGAACCTGGATCACCAGAGCTGAATTACAGAGAATATACAACAAAAACAAGGGTATGTCGAAAGGAAGTATGAATATGAAAATTTTCATGAATGTTCCAGGTTACGTGCAAGACGCTCAACAGGAGTATGTAACTCTCTTAACTCGTCCTGATGTGAAAGAGATTTACATATTGGCCCCCTATTTTTCTGATGACAAGATAGCTCGAGCACTAATAATAGCGGCTAATAAATTGCATGATAAATTGAACAAACCTGTGCGAAGCAAGACCTTTCATGGTTCTCCGGAAGCCACAAATTTGCAAGATAATAAGAGGATTCATGTAGTTTTTCCGAAGAAACAAGAAAATAAAATAATTGAAGAAGTATCCAGGTATTATGCATATTATTTACGAAATAATCCTATTGTAGAGACCAGGCAATTTGTTTTTGAAAAAGAGGGTAAAAAATTTGACATACTTCATGCGAAGCAAATGGTCGTCATATTAGAGGACGAGAAAAGGGGCTGGACAAAGTACGTAAAATTTGGAGGAAGTTACAACCCTGCCGGTCGGGCACAGAATATGTGGTAGATGAATGCTGTTCTCATAAATGGTAATTGGAACGACACAGATGAAGGACCAAACTCTGCTGCCGAAAATCCGATACGAGACTATGTTAATAACGTGCTAAAGTTAGTAATATCGAAATATTCTGAACCCTTTCCTTGGGGACAAGTTGATGTAAAGTTATCACTGTTAGATAAAATCTCAATGAAATTCTCCCAAATTCTATGGTTCTAGAGTAATCGTTGTGACTCCCAATGTCAAATCCTTGTTTCTTTTTTCGTGTTATAGTGGTATCGTACCTTGAATTTCTTGTGGCTTGGGATTTGAACCCTCTTGTTTCACTTGGGGGTTCATACACGTATTCGATTTAAGTTTTATGCTGAGAAATTCGATTAAGTTGATGATAGTTCCAATACGACTAGAGTTTCCTTTGATTTTGATCCTCATTGACATCAACATCAGTACTGGAAGATTCAAAATCACTTAGAGAGGATAATATGTCACCATTGTTCCTTCTAGACTTGAGGATCTCCTGTACTTCCTTGTCGTATAATTTTACCAGATCTGCAATGGTAACAATTCCAAGTACTCGATTATCTTCATTTGATAAAACTGGCATTTCTTGGAGGTCATTGGATGAAAGTCTAACAAGTGCGTTATGGAGGGAATCCGTATCATACGCAAAGAAGGGATCTTTAATCATAATGTTGTCTAGTTTGACGGATTTACGATACTCTTCAGGGAATTCAAAAAACTTGTACCTGTTTACTACGCCTAGTAGTCTGTCATCCTCATTGACTACAACCGCTGTTTTGGTTTTGTCGCGGTTCATCGTCTGCAGGGCTTCTTCGATCGATTTATCAGAGGAAATTTTTGTGTACGACTGTCGAAAGATATCTTTCACATACAGGTCTCGGAGAATAGGACGTTGATATTCTCTCCTATGCGCAGGCGAGTCTGATCTATTTATTACCTGATTTCGGAATATCGAGCTATGCTGCCCAGACATTATGTAAGCGATGAAAGTTGCCAGCATCATTGGAGCTAAGAGTGCATAGCCACCTGTTAGCTCACTTCCCATTATTATTGAAGATATCGGTGTTTTTGCCGTCGCTCCAAAAAAAGAGACCATGGAAACTATAATTACAGACGATACATCAACCCATGCAAATAAACCCAGCATGTGGACAACAGTACCAATGAATGCTCCAAGTAGACCACCTATTACCATGGACGGACCAAAAACACCTGCGCTCCCTCCAGAACCTATTGTTAGTGATGTGGCCAAAATCTTGAAAATTATAACTAATCCAATTATATATAGCGGTAAAAGAGTGTAGTCTTTGTAAATTGCAATCTGTAACCAACCATAAGATGTTCCCAATATTTGTGGAAGGAACATTCCTATTATTCCAACTAGAACTCCACCTAAGGCAGGTTTCAGGAACTTTTTGAGACGAAGTCTATTGAAGTAGTCAGTGATCGCGTAAAATGTTTTTACATAGGCTACACTTACTCCTGCAGAAATCAGTCCAACCGCAGCATAGAGAGCTAAGGATTCAGGATGAGTGTACTTTACGAGATCCAATGGTATGTTGAAAAGCCTATCCCAACCAAAGACAAAACCAAAAATAGTGTATCCGGTTACGGAAGCAACCAAACCAGGTATTAAGGCCCTTATTTCAAAATCTCTCCTGTAGAAAACCTCTGCACTGAATATAGCTCCTCCTAGAGGAACTTTAAATATGCTACCTATTCCTGCACCAAGTCCTGCGGCAACTGCTATTCTTCTCTCATCTTCATTTAATTTGAATAGCTTGCCGATAAGAGATCCAAAACCTGCGGCTATCTGTCCAGCTGGTCCTTCTGTTCCACCACTTCCCCCGCTGCCCAGAGTAATTGCCGATGCTATACCCTTGACAAGAGGAACTCTGCCTCTTATTTTTCCTTCTTTATGATGATATGCGTCAATCACTGCGTCTGTGCCATGTCCTTCGGATTCTGGAGAAAATTTGGTTGTAATTACCCCTACCAGCAAACCCCCTAGACCGGTTATTATGGGGATCATCCACGTATTACCAATAACTAATGTATAATCTGATTGAGCGTGAAAACTTCCAGGGAGTGGTGGAATGTAGCCGGTACCAGATTCAAGGAACAAACCGGTAAAAAATGCAACGCCCAGATACAATGCTATCGCACCCAGACCTGCAACTATTCCCAAGACAAATCCTACCAGAATCCACTTTCTAAAATATGTAAAATCCAGATAATTCCATTTGTTTTTTCCTATATTTTTTAGTCCCGATAGTAATCTGGAGTATGGCATAAGATTAGGTCATCCTATTTCGGTCAAGAAGTATAGAGAACCACACTAGTCTTAATAATTGTTATAAAGTGTTCTAGCATTTTGTTCTAATGAATTTCCGTATTTAATATCAATTGCATTGAAGTCGAAGACACACAAATAGTGTTAAAACATAATGATGCGATCAATCATAGTTCTCAACTATAACCTTCTATTAAAACTCAACCACCAAACAAAAGGATCTTAATAGTGGGTTGGAAATCCATAATATAGGGATAAGCAAGCTTCTTAAAAAATTACGATCCCGCTAGTAAAGTGTCTTAGATTTTAGCTCGATCCACAAAATCCGGATGTTAATCACCGAAAGAATTATGTATTAAAAAGTGGAAAGTCAAATAATGATGTATAATACCCAATTAAGGTTTTTTGTAATTACCACTTTGATGTTAATTTGTTTATGCTCCAATTTGATATCAGTTTATGCGCAACCTGATTTAAACTCTAAAGCAATACAAGCGTTTAAGAATTTTACTTCCATGAGTGAAGCAGAAAAGATGAGCGCCGCAGAAAATATGACTTCTGATGAAGTGGGCATGATTATGGTAGGTGCTGCTCAAATGACACAAGAGGTAAACGAAACCATAGCAGCTATGAGCCCAGCAGAGCTAGAGAAGGCTACTATTCTTCTGCTGAGATCTGGTAATTTCAGTAGCGCACAGAACGGAACCCAGGCCCAAGGGCTTGCAAAAATATTGTCTGTAAATGATAATCAATTCTTGAGATTCGAGAATTTTAAGATTACTAATGGACCAGATCTTCACGTCTACTTTACGAATGGTAAAGATATAAAATCGGGTATGGATTTAGGATTTCTCAAGGGTAATATTGGAGCCCAAAATTATTTCTTGGGGGACATTGCAAATAAATATGACACCGTAGTGATTGCTTCAAAGCCTTTCAATACAATCTTCGCTATATCAAGCTTGAAGTCTTAATAGAATTGTAATTAGCACTGCCCATTAGATTGACGTGCTGCAACTTAAAGATGATTAAAAGATTCCCTGAGTAATAAAAAATAAGACATCATAGACCGGATGAGCATCATATTGGCGTACACTCACCCGTTGGCTTCCAAGTACTTGAATAATCATAGCAAATTATATGAAAGAATAAGAATACCACGAGGGTTATTCAGTATCCAAGGTTAGTAAGGAAAATATTATATTTTCAGCGTTAAATAGCTAAGCCAATTCGTCTTTGATGATCCTTTTTTACTTGCGGGTACCACGCAAAACAACTGATCAATAGCGCCGTAGTAATAGAGATGACTTTTATAATTCATGTTATCTGATATCTAATAGTCCTTATGACATTGGAAGATGAATCATTTAGAGACTAATTACGATAAGGAAGAATTAACATTGTGGCTATTTTTATACACAATTGTAATTCCCCTCAGTGAACCTTAATTTCAACAATACGCTCCAAAAATTTGAATGCTAAATCCTATATGCTTACTTCCTGGTATCCAGATGCTCCGTCCGGGAATGGCTTGTTGAATTCAGCTGTTTGGACCTTACCTGTCTTGTCAGTTGCCCTGACAATTATGCTGTAATTTTCTTTACCGATCGGAGTAAAGCCAGCTGTCCATAATACCCAAGTGTATTGGGAGAGAGGGTTCTTGATAACAGCAGATTTCCATGTCGCGCCCCCATCGACGCTCACCTCAACTTTTGAAATTCCACGGTCTCCTCCGAATGCTATACCTGCTATTGGAGCTTTTTGTCCAGGTACTATTTTTGGCATTTCATCCAATTTTCTGAATCTATCCCTTATCTCCGCCTGTCCTGGAATAACTATAGTTGATGTGGTATGCACATCGGCGTTGTTAGTCCAACCATTTCTTTGCCAATAACCTTCGTAGACACTATCAACAAGCTCTATTTCAGTTATCCATTTAGGGTTCATCATCCCATACAGCCCTGGCACAATGGCTCTAACGGGAAAGCCATGTTTGGCAATCAAAGGAGCCAGATTCATGTCATAAGCCAAAATTGTACCATCCATGAGTCCATTTTCTAATGGTATTCCGACATCGTATCCATCAGAGCATCTAAATGCTATGTATTTTGCTCCTGGTTTGACCTTAGCCCTAGCAAGAAGATCCCTAAGTCTTATGCCTTTCCAGAGCGCTGTACTTATCAGGTCTCCGCCAATCTTATTACTCACACATTCTAGCGTGGCATATTGCTCCACTGAAGGCATTTTCCTTATTTCCTCATAAGTAATCGTCAATGGATTATCGACTAGACCTTTTACCGTAAGGTTCCAAGTTTTCTCATCCACAACAGGAACTATAGGATTTATATCGATTCTATAGAATAGATACGTAGGAGTCAATTCCGAAGCAAGAAGTGGAGCAAGCAAAGGATCATCAAAGCCAGCTGGTCTTGATTTTGGGAGCGGCACTAATTGTGAAGATGAAAATCCCGACTCTTGTTGTTCCTGGTTTTGTCCTGAAAATAGCTTGTTTAATCCGAAATACAGAATTGGAACTGCTATTGCAGAGGCAACAATCAGCCGAAGGAATTCCCCTCTGCTGGCGATCTTTTTCTGGGTATCAGGAATTTCCCCAGGAGGCCCTTTCAATGTTTGTCTTGTCCTGAAGAACGAGGATAAAATAAATCCGAAAACAAGTTGGGGCAAGACCAGTGAAATTGCCAGAAGAGGGATAGCGACTACTCGTGTACCGGTTCGAATTTGGATTGTAGTGACGAGCAAAATAGATATGATAAATATAATTATGTACGCAACTAAAGAAGATTGGAATGCCTTTACTATGTAGCTCTTCCATCTTGATTCATTGTGAAATTTGTCCATAAAAATTCCAATCAGACCATAAAGTATGAAATTCATCACAATAGCTACTATGAAGGCCGTGTATTTAGCAAGCGGGCCGAAGTTCTCTACAGCTTGTGACTCGAATTCTCCCGGAGTTAGTGAAAATAAAGTTTGCGATGCAAGCTCAGGAAGGAATGGTCCTCCTGCAAGCGACCTAATTAATAGTGAAATCCCGACGGCTAGAGCGCCTGCTACTATTCCGGCTGCAAAGGATCTTCTAAACGTGTGGCCTTTTCTTATCTTCACATCCATTTCTTAAGAGTAAATGATTTAAGGTTTTGTCCAGATCTCAATTTTGTTATAATTATGGGAAAATAGAATTTAAAATCATAGTAAGTTTACAAATAATTAAATTATTTAGAATTTGATTTGGACTCAATCTGGAAACAACATAAATAAATCCTGATAATAGCTGTCTCGATGTATGTTATACACCTCAAATTATAAACTCAGCTTGTCAAGAATTATGGTATCAGCAACTTTGGTTACGTCACTATTTGTTCCTGGTAGCTTATAATCGTTCAGCGTCACGGCGTTGATGATGGGCAATAAAACTAGGATGATGATTCCTGAAAAGGGAATGACGATGAATACTCAGACTGGCTGCTTAAAAAGAACAACACAATTCAGATTACAATACTACTGAACGCTCTAGGAAGTAATCAAAATAGGTCAGCTTTGCTTATTCTCTAAAGGATAATACAGGACATAAATGAAAATTAAGATCATTTATATTTTTTGGGGATGGAATGAACATATCTTAGTTACTTGAAGAGGAATATTAAATGGAAAGAGAGAAAATAATCATAGCTGTGATAATCGTGTGTTTTTTCGGTGGGCTAGTAGGGGGTCCGGTAGCAAGCCTTATGGATTATCACGGATCGCCTGAAGAACGGTTCAAACTTTTCATAATACCAGAAATTATTGGATTTATTAGTGCAGCCTTTCTAGTTTATTATGGAAAATCTAAGAAAAATAAGGGGACGAACATGAGATTATAGGTCTTAGAGGTTAGAAATTTAATTCAAGAACGCGTTTATTTACCTTAAATTTCGTATATTTCGAATATATACTATTTCGAATATTTGGCTTATAAAGATAAAAGGTCGGTAATCAATTATTTTGCAATATCCAGACAAATTGAATACGATATCACAAACATTTCTTTGGACGACATCTAATTAGCTGATCCAAATGTCAAGGTGTAAGTAAATCAGATCAAGTTGCATCGATCTATTCTCGGATTGGTATTTGAATACTCTTGTTTCACTGGGGGGGGTCATCATCTTTTGGCTAATATATTTTTTGGAAATTGTGATGTTTCATTACTTGATGATCATGGAGGGGTTATTAAGAAGTCTTATTTGTATTTAATGAACTTGTATTTTCGCCCATAGTAGAGGCGGTCGAAGTAGTAGTAAAGGAGCGTGAAAGACCAGAATGAGCTTCAAGCCATGAATAAATATTTGCTAAAACATACTGTTGTATGGGTCCAATTCCAGTCGACCACTGGGATGAAGGATAAAATACGTGTCCTAGATTTGGATAAGTTATCGACGTATGGTCAGTATGATTTAATTCAGTCAGTCTTTGTTGTTGTTTCGGATAGAGTAATATAGTAATATTAGTCAGCACCGGTTATGGTTAATCATAATATCCGCTGATAGGTTTTGGATTGGATTGATCCCTTTTGGCATAACAATATTCAATAAAGGCCAACATCGATCTCGTCGTGCAAAAGCCGGTTCCATAAGTTCGCTATTAATTACCTTTTTTAATCCGACATTAAAAAAGGAGAATGTTAACGATGTTTATCGCACTAACGCTTATCTTGAGTTTGAGGCTGAGAAATATTCAGTTGTTACTAATTTTATGCTTCAGATTGCATCAGGGTCACGATATATATAATTGCTGAGGACAACCTACTTCTATACGGACGATTCGAGTAACAAGAAATGATATATAGATATATAATATTTACTGAATAAATTTAGGAAGGGAAGGAAATAACGAAAGCATCAAGCCTCTTTATCAAATGCTTGGAAGCCGAAGGTGTAGAATACATTTTTGGCATACCTGGAGAAGAAACCAACGATCTTGCAATCTCTTTGCTAGATTCAAAAATAAGATTCGTTTTGGTACGGCATGAGCAAGCGGCTGCATTTATGGCTGATATGTATGGCAGACTGACTCAAAAAGCAGGAGTATGTCTTGCCACTCTAGGACCTGGTGCAACCAATCTCACTACTGGCGTAGCAAATGCTAATATGGATAGATCTCCGCTGTTGGCAATAACAGGTCAAACAGATACTGATTTTTTACATAAGGAGGCTCATCAGAACATGGATGCCGTGACGATGTTCAAGCCGATAACAAAGTGGAGATGGTCTATCCGCAATGCGGACAGCATTCCTGAAATCGTTAGAAGAGCACTTAAGATTGCAATAGAAGAGAAAGCAGGGGCAGTTCATCTCGAACTACCTCAAGATATCGCAAGAATCGACTCTAAAATAGGACCGTTGAATCCTCAGAAGGTACTTAGAGCAAGGCCAAACGCTGACCTGATACGACAAGCGGCTCTCTTAATACTTCAATCGAAAACTCCTATAGTTTTAGTCGGAAACGGATGTGTTCGCGGAAGAGCAAGTTCCTTCGTAAGAAAATTTGTGGAAAGTACCGAAATGTACTCCATGAATACTTTCATGGCAAAGGGAGTAATATCAGACAGATGGCAGAGACACCTTCACACAATAGGCATAAGAGAAGCGGATCATGCTTTGATCGCTATGAAGGAGGCGGATTTGGTAATCGCAATAGGATACGATCTTGTCGAATATAGTCCAAAAAACTGGAATGGAGATTTAAACAAAAAGATTATTCATATTGACTTCACTCCTGCTGAATCTGACACTTATTATCCCCCATCAATAGAAATAGCTGCTGACATTGGATATACCATTGATGCAATTTTAACCGAATTGGAAGAATGCAGGATAGAAAACAAGAAAAAGGCCAAAGAAGAACCGGTGCAAGTCATAAATGCTAAAAATCAGTGGAAAGAGTCATTCAGGAAAATCAAAAAAGAGATTATTTGGAGAATTGATAAGTACAAAAACGATGCTTCCTATCCTGTAAAACCAGAAAAGATAGTATTTGATGTACGAAATGCCCTTGCGGATGAGGATATTGTTATTTCTGATGTAGGAGTCCATAAACTATGGATAGCCAAAACTTACCGCACGTATTTGCCTAATACATGTATTATCCCTAACGGCTTTTGTTCAATGGGTTTTGCTCTTCCAGCAGCCATAGCAGCCCAGCTCGTAAATCCGGATCGCAAGATTGTCGCTATTTGCGGTGATGGGGGGTTCTTGATGAATATTCAGGAGCTTGAAACTGCTACCCGTTTACACTTGCCTATAATAGTTATTGTTTGGTGCGACAGAGATTATGGGATGATCTCTTTGAAACAAATGTATGAGTTTGGTAGAAGTGCGTTTACTCGGTTTAATAACCCAGACATTGTCAAGCTCGCGGAAAGTTTCGGTGCTATAGGCTATGCGGTTCGAGACACTAGAGATTTTTCAAAAATATTGGAAAAGGCGAAGGAATCTACAACAATTCCTGTGATAATACCAGTTGATATTGACTACTCAAGAAACCTAGTATTACTCGATGATACGCTAGTAAAATAGCTGATTCAGCCCGGTAATTTCATTCTCTATTCCATCAAAAATTTGAACTTCATGAAGGATCAGCTACTGATGTGGCTATAAAAAATGTTATTCGATATGAGGATTCTGAAGTGAGGAATTGATGGTTGCAGATTAAAGAAAAGTTGCTATCATGATGCCCAGCACAAAGACGTATACAACATTGACCACAAAGGCTTGCAAGAGCAGGGTAATGGCCGAAAGGATGGTTCCAAACCGCAAGACCAGTAGTTGGTTTATGATTTGGACTAGTGTGGATTAGTTTGGTTATTTTAAATTATATGTCTATAGATAACAATAAAATATAGATCGCTGCTTTAACCATCAAGAGTCCTAAATAATGGCAACCTTAACCGTGTATAAGAAAAATTCGCAGTTTATAGATATAGTTAATCTTGTAGAAGAACTCGGCAGTGTAGGACTAACTAATGTTCTCGAAAAATATTACAACAAACCCCTAGAAAGGGAAGTAAAAAGTATAGTGGCAGGGCCAAGCTTCTTGGAATTCTTAAATAAATTATTCCAAGTTCTAATAACGACCGGTGATATAATATATTTAGAATCTGGGGATCACAGCAAATACTATATGCTCTCAGCTACTGGAACTTGGGATGAGATAATTAAGTTACAATGATGCCTCTATACAAGAGATAAGATACAGTCCAAATGGCATTTGCTAAGTGTTAGTAAAGAAAATCTTAAGAAGAAACTTCCTTTCGAATTTAATGGAGGATCGTCACCTGGTCACCCTGTGCTTGATAATCTCCATATTACGCCTTACCGATAGTTAACTAACCATGAATAACAAGGATGTCGGTAGTTATGTCTCATCACAAACATGGGGTTTTCCAGAACTCGATTCTAAAGGTATGCATTTTCCCGAAATGGAAACATAATTTCCATCGAAAAAAATATTTTTTCCGCACCTGTAACACTTTTGAGATTCGCCAAAACCTGTTTTTCGATATTCAGTCTTGCAGCGGTGAGGTTCTCCGTGATCATCCAATCTAATTGCCAATCCATAACCATTCCTAATCATGTCATCAAAGTAAATTTTCTGATTACACTTGTAACACCGGGGTACTACTTTCATTTTTGTTCAATTGACTAGTTTTATTGAAAGATAGGCCAGCTTTTGGCTTCTCTAACTAACTAACATATATTGGGGTGTTGAAGCATATAACCTTTACATTTACCACCTTAGATACTTTCTCTAATCTAGTTAATTTTAATCAAATAAAATGTAACAACGACTACAAGCGAATAGTAGCTATTATTATTTATATCACATTTTTGAGGTATTAGTGCAAAATAACTGTAAATGTGCCATTATTTGCTTATGCAATGTACATTATGTAATTCCTGTAACTAGGATCGAGATTGGGCCAAGCATTGTCTTATCTGTAAATCCCCATGTCGAAAGTAAGGCAAAGGTAGCAATAATACTCTAGTCAGTCCGCCACTAAAAGAAATTACCAACTCTAGGTGAATATTTAAGAGATAGATGACGTAAAACAGTATATGGGTCTTCCCAAATAGTTAATATCTTGAACCATGTTATTACCAGTATATATCAACGTTTCCAATCATTGATATAGTACTGGGTGTATATATAAGATATAAGATATCGGAAGAAGATGACTCGTGGTAGCAGAATTATAACGAAGTCGACTCTAAACGACTGCTGACTAAGCTCGAACGTCA
>Ga0075423_10001834_pt1 | contig 18999 bp, 15 predicted proteins | sample SoiMethybrSBSTD2_FD_80114 | JGI IMG/M metagenome (GOLD analysis project Ga0075423, IMG submission 80114) | Bulk soil microbial communities from a Populus tree surrounding site in Tennessee, USA - Soil MetaG P. TD hybrid SBSTD2 | ecosystem: Environmental > Terrestrial > Soil > Tree plantation...
CATCGATCTCGTACAACGCCACCGGCCCGCGCCGATAGATCTCCTGTGCGGCGTGCTGCTGCATCCACGGGCGCACCCTCGCCGCGACCCAGGCGTCGAGTCCGAGCTGCACCTGATCGGGCAGCAGCATGTACACGATGCCACAGCGCGCCCCGCCATAGCGCAGCGCCAGCAGCGCAGCCGGATCGCTGCCCAGATCGCCTGCTAGCGTCAGCGGGCGATCAAGATAGAAGCCCGCCGTATCGAAGACCACCAGCGGCCCGGCGACCTCGGCGGCGCGACGAAGATCGGCGTAGGTGTATGGGCCATCCAATGGCGTAGCGGCCGCGAGCGCCGCCTCTGGCGCGCGTAGGCCCAGCGCGACGGGCAGCACCGTGACGGTATGGCGAGCGCTTGACAGCGCGGCAAACCCGATCCAGGCGACGGTGATGCCGATCACCGTCCAGCGCGCCCACGCCCCGCGCTCGGCGCAACGCAGCAGCACCGCTGCCAGCAGCGGCGACCACAGCGCGAGGACCGGCAGCCCAAAGCGCACCAGCGGACTCGTCCAGAACCAGAGCGGCGCGAACAGCAAACCCCACGCCAGCGCGGCCCTGCTCCAGCCCGGTTTAGGCCGATACCAGAACCACAGTGGCAAAAAGAACAGCCAGAGCGGCCCGATCCGTCCGCTCGCAAAGCGTTGGTTATCGAAGGTCAGCAGCAACGGCGAGAGCAGAAAATATAGCGGCGTACGCGGAATCGGCGCGTAGCCGCTATTCTCCGCCGCGATCCTGGCCAGCACCTCCGGCGGCAGCGCCCCGCCGAACAGCGCCGCGCCGAACGGAAATACCGGGTTGCCGCTCAACAGCCAGTTCTTGAGATACCACGGCGCGGCGCTGATCGCCGCGCTCGCGCCGAAGTGCAGCAGATCGCCCAAGCGCGCCCGGTGTCGCACCCAATCGAGCAGCAGCAGCACCCCAATCACCACAAGCGCGATCAGGCCGGTGTATTTGCTGGCCGCCGCGCAGCCCGCCAGCGCCGCCGCGCAGACCAGCCAGCCGCGCCCTGCACCCGATCGCCAGCGCAGCCAACTGCTCGCCGCGCCCCAGCCATACAGCGCGACCGCGAGGTCGATCCGTGGCAGCTTCGCCTCGGCGCTGACATCGGTCAGGCTCAACAGCAGCAGCGCCGCCAGCAAGGCCGCGCTGGCATCCCAATCGCGCCGCGTCCAGACAGCCACGCCAACCGCCAGCATCAGCGCCCAGCCGGTGTGCAGCAGCGCCGGCGTCGCCTGCAATCCCCACGCCAGCGCATGTGCATAGCTCAACTGCACCAGCAGCGGAAAGCTGGCGAATGGAATGCCGGGCGTGGCCCCAATAGCGCCTAGCCGCAGCCAATGCTGCGGCACAGCAAGATGATAGCGCAGGGCATCGCCATCGACCACAACGGTCGCCGCGCCGAGCAGATCGAGCGCCGCGAACAGCAGCAGCGCCACAAACAGCACTCGGCGCAGCGGCTGCGCAGCGATCTCGCGCGCGGCATCGCGCGCCGCCGGCCCCAGCGAGCGCGCCAGTCGCCAGAGCGGGCAGGCCCCGACAACCAGCAGCGCCCCGTCGATCACGCCGAGCGTCCAGCGATCAAAGCGCCACAGGCCAACCAGCAGCGTCAGCGTGCCGAGCAGCCCTGCCCCCAACGCCCATGCCAGCACCAGCCGCTCGCCAGGGGATGGGTCCGGCCAGCGGGCCAGCAGCGCGCTACCGCCGGCCAGCATCACCAGGCCGAGCAGCAGCGCCGGAAAGAGATCGAGCAGCATGAAATGCGGTCACTCCTCAAGCACGATCTCGCCGCTGCGCCCACCGCGCTTCTGCGCCAGCCGAATATCGCCGATGCGCATGCCGCGATCAACCGCCTTGCACATATCGTAGATCGTCAGCGCCGCCGCGCTCACGGCAGTCAGCGCCTCCATCTCCACGCCGGTCTTGCCGGTGGTCCGCACGGTCGCCTCGATTTGTATGGCGCTGGCGTCCAAATCGGGCCGCAGCTCGACCGCGACGTGCGTTAGCAGCAGTGGGTGACAGAGTGGAATCAAATCTGGCGCGCGCTTGGCGGCCATGATCCCCGCGATGCGCGCGACCGCCAGCACATCGCCCTTGGGTGTCGTGCCGGCGACGATCAACTGGAGCGTCTCGGGGCGCATCAGCACGTTGCCGCGCGCGATCGCCTCACGCTGAGTCTCGTCTTTCGCACCGACATCGACCATGCGCGCGTGGCCTGCCGAATCGAGATGGGTTAGCTCACTCATTATTGCTCCGTCCTGTGCTCTGTTTGTGCCAGCCAGCACAGCTTGGCCTACATACCACCAGGATTCTACCACCAAGATATCCATGCGCTGCGCGCACCCTGATGCCTGAACATGGCCACAGCTCTCGGCAATCTGCAATCTGCAATTGGCTATCGGCTATCGGCTATCTTCACCCCAGCCGCTTCAAATCTCTATCCGAAGATCGATATGTTGAACGTACTAGCCAAAATCGTAAAGCCTTTTCTAACTCGTATGTGAAAACGAACCCTAAATTGGTTATAAAAGGGCTTGAAAAGTATGGCCTAGTGGTATATAATTGCGTGATTAGTGGGGAAATATGGGGCAAAGTGGGGAATACTAGTACAAGTGTTCTAATTTACGAAGCGTAGGCAGCGAGCGACGATTGTGTTTCTAGGCGAGTACGACCACAACATGGACGATAAGGGGCGTCTGGCCATACCCGCTCGCTTCCGTGAGGCGCTGGGCGAGGGCGTCGTGATCACGCGCGGCTTCGATCGCTGCCTGATGGGCTTCCCGCGCGCGATCTGGGAAACGCTAGCCCAGCAGGTGAGCGGCCTATCGCTTGGGCAAGGCGAAGCGCGCAATCTGCGCCGGCTGCTCTTCTCGGGTGCCGCCGACATCATGATGGATCGCCAGGGGCGCATCCTCATCCCGCAAAACCTGCGCGAGTACGCCGGGCTGGGGGAGCAGGTGATCGTCGCCGGGCTCAATACGCACTTTGAAATCTGGACCGGCGAGCGCTGGCGTGCGGTGCTCGACACGCTGGACGAGAACGCCAGCGCGTTCGCCGAGCAGCTCGCCGCGCTGGGCATTTAGAACGATGCAGGATGCAAACAAGCTCGCCGACGTTTCATCGTTCAGTGCTGATCGTGCAGCGTTTCAGCACACACCGGTTTTGCTCGCTGAGGTGCTCGCGGGGCTCAGGCCGCAATCGGGCGGGCGCTATGTCGATGGCACGGTCGGCGGCGGCGGTCACGCGGCGGCGATTCTCGAAGCTAGCGCGCCCGCCGGTCTGCTGCTCGGCATCGACGCCGATCCGGACGCGCTCGCGGCAGCTGGTGTGCGGCTGGCATCATTCGGCGCACGCGCCACACTGTTGCACGGCAACGTTCGCGATCTGGCGCAGCTGGCGGATCAGGCCGGCTTCACGACTATTACGGGGCTGCTGCTCGATCTCGGCGTCTCGTCGCACCAGCTCGACACACCGGCACGCGGGTTCTCGTTCCTGACCGATGCGCCGCTGGATATGCGACTCGACCCGACCAGCGGCGAGACGGCGGCGGATCTGGTCAACCAGACGCCCGAAGACGAGCTGGCCGATCTGATCTACCGCTATGGCGAGGAGCGTGGGTCGCGCAAGATCGCCCGCCTGATCGTCGAGGCGCGTCGTCGGCAGCCGATCAGCACGACTGGGCAGCTCGCGACGATCATCGCACGGGCGCTCGGCGGGCGGCACGGCAAGATTAACCCGGCGACGCGCACGTTCCAGGCGCTACGGATCGCCGTCAATCGCGAGCTGGAAAGCCTGGAGATGGCGCTTGCGCAGGCAGTCGAGCTGCTTGCGCCGGGCGGGCGGCTGGCGGTGATCGCGTTCCATTCGCTCGAAGACCGGATCGTCAAGCAGTTTTTCCGCGCCGAGTCGGGCTATGGCGGCGCTGAGGGGCCGACGCGACTGCGGATTATCACGAAAAAGCCGATCATCGCCGAGGCCCAGGAGCTGCGCGATAATCCACGCGCCAGAAGTGCCAAGCTTCGGATCGCCGAAAAATGTGAGCCGTAAGACAGATTTTCACGTTTCACATTCCAGTTTCATACAGCACGGGAGGATCAGTCATGGCTGTCAATGTCCGCAATCTTTTTCCACTTCAGCAGGCGAAAGCCCGCCGCAGCCAGCTGCCGCGCTATCTTCAGCTCGACGGCGGGCGCTATCTGATCGCGGCGGCGCTGCTGCTCTCGCTCATGAGCTTGATCACGCTGGGGCAGACCGGTCGGCTCGCCTCGAAGGGCTACGAGATCGCCCAGCTCCAAGAGCACAAGACCGAGCTGCTGCGCGAGCGGAGTACGCTGAATCTGCGCCTCTCGGAGGCCCAATCGCTGGCCGAGGTCGAGCGCCGCGCCACCGAGCTGCACTTGCGACCGATGACGGCCGATCAGGCGCGCTATATCACCATCACGCCGCAGAGTGACGAACAGCCAGGTGCCGCCGAAGGCCCAACATCGCTAACTACCGACACACTGAAGCCCTGACCGAGTGAAACGTGAAGCGTGAAACGTGAAACGTGAGACGTGAAGCGTGATTCATCGGCTATCGGCTATCGGCTATTTTCACACATATGGCAGTACGAAGCACACAATCGACCCGTCCCGTGACGATCAGCCGCTGGCGCATCAACGCAGTGCTGCTGATCACGGTGCTGCTGTTGGGCCGCATCGTCTTGCAGCTGGGCGACCTGCAAATAGTTCAGCACGCGCAGCTTTCGAGCATGGCGCGCAGCGAGATCGACAAGCAGGTGACGATCCAGCCGCATCGCGGCACGATCCGCGACAGCAAGGGCAATCTGCTGGCGCTGGATGTGGACCGCGAGAGCCTGTATGTCGTGCCGAGCCTGGTCGATCCGCAGGGCGCACCCAAGCTCGCGCTGGTGCTCTCCGGGCTGCTCGGTCTGCCCGAAGCCGAGATCTCAACCGCGCTGCTGGATCAGAAGCACTACTGGCTGCCGATCCAGCGCTGGCTCAAGCCCGAGATCAGCGAGCGCATCGCCGCGCTCAACGAGCCGGCGCTGCGGCTGGTGCCCGAGCCGCGCCGGGTCTACCCGCAAGGCAGCTTCGCCGCCCAGACGATCGGTGCGGTCAACTTCGAGGGCGCTGGGATCAGCGGCGTCGAGGGCTACTACGACTCCGAGCTGAAGGGCATCACCGGCACAATCACCGCCGAGTGGGATGCCGCCAATAACCCGATCTGGATCGCGCCGCCGCAGAGCGAGCCCGCGCGCGACGGTGCCGACATCGTGCTGACGCTCGACCCGCTGGTGCAGCATGTGATCGAGACCGAGCTGAAATCAGCCGTCGATAAGCACCACGCCGACGGCGGCACCGCGATCGTGCTCGATGTGAAGACCGGCGCGATTCGCGGCATGGCTAGCTACCCGACCTTCGACCCGAATCGCTACAACGACTACGCGCCCGAGGTCTACAACCGCAACCCGGCGATCAGCCAGCTCTACGAGCCGGGATCGACCTTTAAGATCGTCACGGTTTCGGCTGGGCTACAGTCGCGCGCCTTCACCGCCGACACGCAGGTCAACGACACTGGCGTGATCGACCGCTATGGCAACAGTCTCGGCAACTGGGACCGCAGCGGGCATGGCATGATCAATCCCACGCAGGTGATCTACTACTCCAGCAACGTCGGCGCGCTCCAGCTCAACGAGATCACCGGCCCGGAGAAATTCTATGCAATGGTGCATGCGTTCGGCTTCGGGCAGCCAACCGGCGTCGATATGGCCGGCGAGGAGGCCGGGATCGTCAACGACCCGAGCGCGCCCGACTTCAGCCCGATCGTCCTCGACACGAATGCGTATGGGCAGGGCATCGCCGTGACGCCGCTCCAGCAGGTGCGTATGGTCGCGGCGGTCGGCAATAACGGCACGCTGATGCAGCCCTACATCGTCCAGAAGCGCTGCCACGGCGACGTATGCACGACGACGCAGCCCAAGCAGATCGGGCAGCCGATCGAGCCGGGCGTGGCCTGGACGATCCGCCGCATGCTGGTCAACTCGGCGAATCACTACGCGCCGATCATCTGGGGGCCGATCACCGGCAGCTACGCAGATACCTGGCTGGTGCCGGGCTATGAGGTCAGCGCCAAGACCGGCACCTCGTCCATCCCGGATGGCCACGGCGGCTACACCGATGGCACGATCGGCTCAGTGGTCGGGCTGGCACCCGCCGAAAATGCGCGCTACGCGATCATCGTGAAGATCGACCGGCCCAAGGACGACATCTGGGGCGTAAGCACCGCCGTCCCGGTCTATCAGGCGATCGTCGACCAGCTGCTGCGCTATGATCGCCTCGCGCCGGATCCCACGCTGGTCGGGCCGGGGCAGGCGGCTGGGATGTCGCCGCGCAACTGATGCTGGTGAATCGGGCCGGCTGATCTATGCTACAATGCCGCCGCAAGCCTTGGATTTCATAGGAGGCGGCGGTGTTGAACCTGGACGAAATACTGCTCGGCATACAGCCGGAAGGATCGCGGCGAAAGCCGCAGATCCCGCCGGCGTTCCGGCAGATCGGCTTTCGTGAAGTCGTGATCGACTCGCGCGAGGCCACGCCAGGATCGCTGTTCGTCGCACTGCCGGGTGAGCGGGTCGATGGGCACGATTTCCTGGCCGACGCTATCGCGCGCGGTGCCCGCGCGGCGCTTGTGCGCCGTGCGAAGGTCGCTGGGCTCGCGCTCAACCGGCCCTTTACGCTGGTTGAGCCCGGCAGCGCGGCGGGCCTGGCCGATGCGCCATCCGATACGGTGCTACTGATCACCGTTGACGACGCGCTCGCAGCGCTCCAGCGACTGGCAGCCTATCATCGGGGATTGTTCACGCCGACGGTGATCGGGATCACCGGCAGTGTGGGCAAGACCTCCACTAAGGAGGTCACGGCGGCCGTATTAGGACGTCGTTACCGCACCTTAAAAAATCCAAGAAGTTATAACAACGAGGCCACACTGCCCATTACCATGCTCCAGTTGGCCGCTGACCACGAGGTTGCGGTGCTGGAGATGGGCACCTTTGGGCCGGGCGAGATCGCGCTGCTGGCACAGCTCGCCCGGCCACATATCGGCATCGTCACCAACGTCGGCCCTTCGCACCTCGAACGGATGGGCAGCCTCGACACGATTGCGCAGGCGAAAAGCGAGCTGGTGCAGGCGCTGCCCGCCACTGGGCACGCGATTCTGAACGCCGACGACGCGCGTGTGCGCGCCATGGCCGCAGTCACCAACGCGCAGCCGTTCTTCTATGGGCTCGACCCGACGGCTGATCTGTGGGCCGACGAGATCGAGAGTCGCGGGCTGGAAGGGATTAGCTTCCGCGCGCACTACGCCGGTGAGTCGGTTGTCTTGCATCTGCCGCTGCTTGGCCGGCACAGCGTTCATACCGCGCTGGCGGCGACGGCGACCGGCCTGCTGCTGAAGCTGGGCTGGGATGCGATCATCGAAGGGCTGCGCGACGAGCGCGCCCAACTGCGGCTGCTGGCGGTGCCGGGCGTTGGCGGGGCGACCTTGATCGACGACACCTACAATGCATCGCCGTCGTCGTCGCTCGCGGCGCTCAACCTGCTCTCGGAGCTGGACGGTCGCCGGATCGTCGTGCTGGGCGATATGCTGGAGCTGGGCAGCTACGAGGAAGAGGCGCATCGCCTGGTCGGGCGACGGGTGGCCGAAATCGCCGATCTGCTGATCGTGATCGGGCAGCGCGCGGCTTGGATCGCCGACGAAGCCGCCGCAGTCGGATTGCCGAAGGATCGGATCATCCAAGCCGCGTCGAACGAGGATGTGATCGAGTTCCTGCGGGATCGCCTGCGGCCAGCTGAATACGTGCTGGTCAAGGGGTCGCGCGCGGCGGCGATGGAGGAGATCGTCGCGGCATTACAGCGCCAGCCGGCACAGCACTAACATACGGCAAGCGCCAATGGCGGTGCTGTCATCTACAACCGGGCTGATATACCATATGATTGAAACAACCTCGACATCATCTTGAGGAGAAGGAAACGTGCGAGACGTTTTGTTGGCGGTGTTAGTTCGGGATATGCCCCGCGCTCTGTTGCTTGCTGCAACGGCCTTTGTGCTGACGCTAGTCACCGGCGGCTACTGGGTGCGCTTCCTGCGCGCCAAGAAGATCGGGAAGCAGATCCGCCTTGAAGGGCCGCAAAGCCACATGATCAAGACTGGCACGCCGACGATGGGCGGCATTATCATCGTTCTGCCAGTCGTGCTGCTGACGATCGCCTTCAACCTGATTGATCGCTGGTCGATGATCCTGCCGCTGGCGGTCTTGGTCGGGTTCGCGGTGCTGGGTGGGATCGACGATTACCTGTCGCTGGTCGGCACCAAATCGAAGACTCACGGCTTCACCGTTCACTATAAGCTCATCCTGACGCTGCTCATGGCGCTTGGTGCCAGCCTGGTGCTCTATCTGCCCTGGCCGTTCGGTCTGGCGAACTCCGGCATCGTGCGCATCCCGGCGATCGGTCAGTTCGCCGGCATCCAGTGGGACATCGGCCTGTGGTTCATTCCGCTGGCGACACTGATCATCATCAGCACCAGCCATGCGGTGAACCTGACCGATGGTCTCGACAGTCTGGCCGGCTGGAATCTGATGCTGGCATTCGCGGCCTATGGCGTGATCACGTTCCTCAACCGCGACTTCATCAACTTGATGGCCTTCAGCTTCACGCTGGTGGGCGCATGCGCCGCGTTCCTGTGGTACAACGCGCACCCAGCCCAGGTGATGATGGGCGATCTCGGCTCGCTCGCGCTAGGCGCGGTGCTGGCGGTGATCGCGCTCCAATCGCAACAATGGCTGCTGCTGCCGGTGATCGGGGTCGTGTTCGTCGCCGAGGCGCTCTCGTCGCTCATCCAGACCAGCTACTTCAAGTGGACCAAGCGGCGCACCGGCCAGGGCCGGCGGGTGTTCAAGATGGCACCGCTGCACCATCACTTCGAGCTGCTCGGCTGGAGCGAAAATCAGGTGATGCAGCGCTTTGTGCTGGTCGCAATGGTCGCCGCGCTGATTGGCATCTCGCTGGCGCTGACCTTGCCCTCGCAGACCAGCACGCGCCAGACCCCCGTCCCGCCCGCAGTGCAGACAGTCGATCACTGATCGCCATATCGCTACGACGCTGCATGCTGAACGCCAGCAGAACGCCAACGCGCGCTGCCGACGTTCATCGTCCAGCGTTGATCGTTTCATTATGGATCTAGCTCGTAAACGCGTACTCGTGATGGGGCTGGGCATTCATGGCGGCGGATTGGGCGTCGTCCGTTTCCTTGCCAGCCGGGGTGCCCTGGTCACCGTCACCGACTTGCGCAACGCCGACCAGCTCCAATCGTCGCTCGACAGCCTGGCCGGGCTGCCCATTCGCTATGTGCTTGGCGAGCACCGCGCCGCCGACTTTCGTAGCGCCGAGCTGGTGATCCGCAATCCCGCCGTCCCCCGCGAATCGCTCTACCTCCAGATCGCACGCGCCGCTGGTGTCGCCATCACGATGGAGATGCCGCTCTTTTTCCAGCTCTGCCCCGGCCCGATCCTGGCCATCACCGGCACGAAGGGCAAGACGACGACGACGCTGCTGACCGGCGCGATGCTGCGCCAGGAACACCCCGATACCGTCGTGGCCGGCAACCTGCGCGTGTCGGCGCTGGAGGCGTTGCCGCGCATTACCGCCGCCACGCCGGTCGTGCTGGAGCTGTCGAGCTGGCAGCTCGAAGGATTAGGCGAGGCGCAAGTCAGCCCGCAGTACGCATGTGTCACGAATATCTCGCCGGATCATCTGAATCGCTACAGCGACATGGCCGCGTACGCCGAGGCCAAGCAGCAGATCTTCCGCTGGCAGCGGCCCGACGGCGTCGTGATCCTGAACCACGATGACGACGCCGGGGTCGCGGGCTGGGCCGGCACGGCAGCGGGCGAGGTCGGCTGGTTCGGCGCTCGTTCGAGCGACTGGCCCAACGGCGATGCGCGCGCAGTCGTCTACGACGACACGGGCGTGTGGCAGGGCGGCGAACTGATCTGCCGCGCCGACGAGATCGCGCTGACCGGGCGACATAATCTCGCCAACGTCGCCGCCGCCGCCGCGCTCGCCGGACGTTTCGGCATCTCGAATACGGCAATCAGCGCCGCAGTGCGATCATTCGGCGGCGTCGAGCATCGATTGGAGCTGGTGCGCACCCTGGCGGGCGTACGCTACATCAACGATACCGCCGCCACATCGCCCGCCGCCGCGATCGCAGCCATTCAGAGCTTCGATGCGCCGATCATCCTGATCGCCGGCGGTGCCAATAAAAGGCTACCGTTCGATCAGCTGGCGCGGGTCGCGCTGGCGCGTACGAAGGCGATCATATTGCTCGAAGGGACCGCGACCGCTGGGCTTGCGCAGGCGTTGCACATTGCGGCGCCGCACGGCACCCAGCCGATCCTGGGGCCGTTCGATAACTTCGCGCGTGCGATCAGCGCCGCGCGCGCGCTGGCCGCAGCTGGCGACGTGGTGCTGCTGTCGCCGGGCTGTGCGAGCTTCGGGATGTTCGTGAACGAGTTCCAGCGCGGCGAGGCGTTCCGGCGCATCGTCAACGAATTGTAAGGTATACGCTATCAGCTGCGGCCCCACCCACGCCGCCAATCGCATATGCGAGATGGTCATTATGAGCCAACCAACCGATCCCGATCAGTATGATGATCGCCAGCCGGCGCTGCGGCGTTTCAACGAGGAATTCGGCCAGAATCAGACCGGCGAGCCCGCGCCAGTTCAGGGCGAGGCCCAGCCGATCGCGCCGCCGGGCTACCAGCTACGGCTCCCGCTCGGCACGCCGCGCGCGATCTGGCTGCTTCTGGCGCTCAATATCGCCATCTTCGTCATACCGGCGCTGCTCGACCTGCTCCGCGTGCCGATCGGCGGGCTGCGCGCCAGCGAATACATTCTGGAACTGGGCGCGAAGGATAATGCAGCGATCAAGCTGGGCGGGCAGTACTATCGATTTCTGACATCGATGTTCCTGCACGCCGGGCTGCTGCACATCGGCTTCAACGCCTACGCGCTCTACGCGATCGGCCCCGAAACCGAGCGGCTCTATCGCACGCCGCGCTTTCTGGCGCTGTATTTCATCGCCGGGTTCGGCGGCGGCGTTGCGTCGTACCTGTTCACAGCGAATCCGGGCGTCGGCGCATCGGGCGCGATCTTCGGGCTGATCGGCGGGCTGGCGGCGTTCTATTATGTCTCGCGCAAACTACTCGGCGATGTCGCACGCCGGCAGATCGGCAATCTGGTCACGATCATCATGATTAACCTGTTCATTGGTTTCAGCACACCGCTGATCGATAATTCCGCCCATATCGGCGGGCTGATCACCGGCGCGCTGGTCGGCTGGCTGCTGGCACCGCGCTTCGAGGTGAACCAGCATCTCGTCCCGCCGGTCGTTGAGCGACGTAGCCTGCCGCTGGCGTGGGGCTGGGCGCTCGGCGTCTTTGCGCTCCTGATCGCGCTGGCGCTACTCCTGAATCCGCCGATTAGGTGATACGCTTCTCGCCGGGAGGCTCGGAGGGGCCATAGGCCCCTCCGAAAACCTCCTTTTCCGCAGCCTGCTGCGGCTGCGCCGCAGCAGGCTGCGGAAGATGTGAATGTGGAGGGCTTCGCCCTCCACACCTCCGATATTGAAAGATATTGGCTTTAGGTTCATATTATGTTCGACACAACCCAGCGTAAACCCGATTATCCGCTGCTAACCATCATCGGCATCCTGGTGCCGGTTGGTTTGGTGATGGTCTATAGCGCTTCGTTTGTGGATGCCTTCACCAACCACGGATCGCAGCTCTACTACGCCTGGCGCCAGCTCGGCGGCGCGATCGTCGGCATCATCGGCCTGCTGATCGCGCAACGGCTCGACTACCGCTTCTGGCGCAAGTATTCCGTCCACCTGATGGGCGCGACACTGCTGTTGCTCCTGCTGGTGCTGGTGCTGCCGGCCTCGATCACCGAGGTCAACGGCGCGCGCAGCTGGATCAGGCTCGGTGGCTGGTTCAGCATGCAGCCCTCGGAGATCGCCAAGCTCGCGCTGGTGGTCTATTTCGCCGACTGGCTCTCGCGGCGCGGGACGAAGCTGGGCAATGTGAGCTACGGCCTGATCCCCTTCGCCGTGACGCTCGGTGTGGTCGCCGGGCTGGTGATCATGGAGCACGACCTGGGGACGACCGTCGTGCTCGTGCTGATCGCCGGCTTGATCTACTTCGCGGCTGGCGCGAATGTGCTGCATATCGTCGGCGCGGCGATGCTCGCGGGCGGCGCGTTCTGGGCGATGGTCAAGGTCGCCGCCTATCGCCAGGATCGCATCGCCGCCTGGATCGACCCGTTCGCGCACTACCAGGGTGCCGGCTATCAGCCCGTTCACGCGCTGTATGCGCTGGGCAGCGGCGGCTTGTTCGGCGAAGGGCTGGGCCAGGCGCGTCAGAAGTTCCAGTGGCTGCCGCAGGCGCACACCGACGCGATCTTCGCGATCATCGGCGAGGAGTTCGGGCTGCTGGGGGCACTGTTCATCGTCGGCTGCTTCCTGTTCATCGCGTATCGCGGCTTTCGGATCGCCGGCCGCGCGCCCGACCCGTTCGCCGCGCTGCTGGCCACCGGCCTGACTGCCTGGCTGGTGTTCCAGGCGATCATCAATATCGCCGTCGTCACGACACTGCTGCCGTTCACCGGGCTAACGCTGCCGTTCATCAGCTATGGCAGCACCTCGCTGGTTATGTGCCTGGTCGCCGTCGGCATCCTGTTGAATATCTCACGGCATACGGTCGATCGACCGAAAGCGGAGCGTATTGATGTTGTCCAGATCGCCCGCCGCAGAGGGCCATCGTTCGGCGACACTGTTCGTCTGTGGTGGCGGAACCGGCGGCCACGTCTATCCGGCAATCGCAGCCGCCGCAGCACTGCGGTCAATCGCGTGCGCAACACCCGCCGACGCTGAGACGAATGCTGATCGCTGGTCGGTGATCTACATCGGCAGTGAAGATGGGATGGAGGCTGGCCTTGTGACCAGGGAGAGCGACATGCCATTTCAGGCGATCCCCGCCGCAGCGCTGCGCGGGCGGTCGCCCTGGACGCTGGCGCGCAACGTCGGCATCCTCGCACGCGGGACGTGGGCGGCGCGACAGCTGATCGCCAGAGCGCGGCCCTTGGCGATCTTGGGCACTGGCGGCTACGTCTGCGTCCCGCTGTTCCTGGCAGCCTGGGCGGCGCAGGTGCCGACGGCGATCTACCTGCCGGATGTCGTGCCGGGTCTGGCGGTGCGCTTCCTGGCGCGGCTGGCGACCGTGGTGGCGTGTAGCGTGGAAGATTCATTCCATTATTTCAGAAGGACTAACGATGGACCGAAACGCGCGTCCTTCGTCCTTCGTCCTTCGTCTTTCGTCGTGACCGGGTATCCCGCACGGCGCGAGCTGTTCGAGCAGGATCGCGCCGCCTGCCGCGCGGCGTTTGCGATGGACGATGCACGGCCAGTGCTGCTCGTATATGGCGGCAGCCGCGGGGCGCGCAGCATCAACACGGCGATCGCGGCGCTGCTGGAGCACATCCTGCCGATCGCGCAGATCATCCATATCTGCGGGCGCGAGGGCGATGAGCACTTTTTGCGCGATGTGGCGGCGCGGCTGCCCGAGCAGCTACGCGCGCGCTACCATTTGTACCCGTATCTGTACAGCGGCACCGAAAAGACAAGGAGACAAGGAGACAAGGAGATAGCCGAACCGATAGGTCTCCCGGTCTCCCGGTCTCCCGGTCTCCCGGTCTCCTTGTCTATGGCACAGGCGTTCGGCGCGGCCGACCTGGCCGTCTGCCGCAGTGGTGCATCGACGCTCGGCGAGCTGCCCGCAGCTGGGCTGCCCGCGATCCTGGTCCCATATCCTTATGTCAATCAGGAACAGAACGCCGACTACCTCGTGCGTCATGGCGCGGCGCTGAAGGTAGCAGACGAGGCAATGCTCGGCGGATCGCCCGAAGCAGGACCGCTTTTTCAACACATCCGGTGGCTGCTCACCAACCCAGGCGAACGAGAGACGATGGCGGAGCGCAGCAAGGCCCTGGCCCAACCGGACGCAGCCCAGCGGCTGGCTAATCTGCTGCTCACGCTGGCGACAAGCAAGAGGCCCAAGCGATGAGTTTTACCTTCAGCAGCTTCCAGGCACTCCTGATACCCCTGATCATCATCTTTGGACTCGTCGGCCTCCAGCGCGGCTTCTGGCGCGAGGTCGGCATCACCGGCGGGATGGCGCTGGTCGTGCTCGCCACCGTGCTCTTCCCAGGCCAGTTCATCGGCTTTATTAATCGGATCATCATTAACATCCCGCGCGTCTTTGGGCTGCTGCTTGGCCGCGACGACGCGCAACCGTTGCCAGCCGATCTGGTCTTCGGCGACCCGGCCAGCGGGCGCTTCCTGCTCACGCGGATCGCGCTCTTCATCCTGCTGACCTTTCTGGTCTACACAATGCGCTTCGCGTGGGCCTACGAGGCTGGCAAACCGCGCGCGGCTAAGACCAGCGGCGAGAAGGTGCTCGGCGGCGTCTTTGGCGGCATCACCGGCTTCCTGTGGTTCGTGGCGCTGATCAATTTCTTGAACACGCTCAAGGATCTGCGCAACAACCCGACGCTGCCGCCCGAAGGCACGACGCTGACCGTCCCAACCGTCAACGACGTCGCGCCACTGCTGGCCTTCGTGCCGACGCTAGTGGTGATTTTAATCATCATTCTGCTGGTTCTGGCGGCGCTGCGGCTGCCACGGCTCTGGACCGACGGGAAAAAGTAGCAGGATACCATCGGCAGCCGTGCGGTTGCCGCGTCTCTGAAAGGGGATAATGACCCATTACTCGATCCTTGGCATCGCGGGCGCAGGCATGAGCGCTATCGCCAACATCCTGCTCGATCAGGGCCACCGAGTGAACGGCACAGACGCGCAGCACAGCGCGTTCGCCGACGCGCTGGTCGCGCGCGGCGCTGCGATCAGGTTCGGCGAGGAAGAAACCGATCTGGCCGGCGTTGATGCGCTGATCGTGACATCTGCGGCCAGGCCGGATCACCCGACGATCAGGGCGGCGCAGGCGCGCGGCATCACAGTGCTGAAGCGCGCCGACCTGTGGCGCGAATGGTCGCAGCAGCGCGCGGTCGTCGCGGTCGCCGGCACACACGGCAAGACGACCACGACGGCCATGATCGCGCTGGCGCTGACGTGCGCCGGGCGCGACCCTGGTTTCCTGATCGGTGCCGAGATCCCGCAGCTGGGCACCAACGCGCGCTGGGGCGATCCGCGCGCGCCGCTGCTGATCGAGGCCGACGAATATGATCGGACCTTCCTGGCGCTCGCGCCGCAGCTCGCCGTGATCACGAACGTCGAGTGGGACCACGTCGATATTTACCGCTCGCTGGCCGAGTACGAGGCCGCGTTTCGCACATTCGTGGGCGCGCTGCGCGACCCACAGCGGCTGATCGTCTGCGGCGACGACGCGGGTGCCGAGCGCGTGGTCGCACCGCCCGATGCGACCTGGTATGGCATCGACGAGCAGATCGCGCGCGATCCTGTCTCGTGCCGGCGCACGCTGTTCGACTGGATCGCCAGCGACATACGCAGCGAGGGCGAGCAGACGCGCTTCGACCTGTGGCGCTACGACACACGAACCTTCGCCACGCGCAACCAGGGCGAACGCACGCTCCTGATCCCTGGCGCACACAACGTCCGCAATGCCGTCGCAGCGATCGCGGTCGCAACCGCGCTGGGCGTCCCGCAGGATATTACCGCTGCGGCGCTGGCGAGCTATCAGGGCGCTGGGCGGCGCTTCGAGCTGAAGGGCGAGATCGACGGCATCATAATTATCGATGACTACGCGCATCACCCGACCGAGGTGCGGGCGACACTCGCGGCGGCGCGCAGCCGCTACCCCGACCGGCGGATCGTCGCCTATTTCCAGCCGCACACCTACTCGCGCACGCGCGAGCTGCTCGGCGAATGGGCGCTGGCCTTCGGTGATGCCGACATCGTGCGCGTGGGCGAAATCTACGCCGCGCGCGAACGCGACACCATGGGCGACAAGTACAATTACATCGTGGCCGAACGTATCGAGCACCCCGACGTTCGCGCGCTCGACGGATTGGAACAGGCTGCCACACAGCTGCTCAACCTGCTCCAGCCCGGCGATCTGCTGCTGACGCTGAGTGCGGGCGATGGCTATCGGGTCGGCGAGCTGATCTTGGCAGCGCTAGAGCGCAAGCACACGCTGTGAGGAGCACACCCAACGGTATGGCCGAAGACCTCAGCACACTCGATCACAGCACATTTCATCGCCGCGTCGCCGGTGAGCTGGCCGCGCGCTATGTGACCGACGAGCGTGCCCCGGAAGGCTGGCGCGAGACGATGGCCTGGCACTGGGAGCAAGCCGGCGCGCTGGCCGAGGCGACCGACGCCTCGCTGGAGGTGGCCGAGGCGCGCGTGGCGCATCTCGACTTCACCACGGCCCGGCATTGGGTCGAGCGCACACTCGATCTGATCGAGCGCCTCGACCCGGTCGAGCGGCGAATCTACGAACTGCGCGCCTACGCGCTGGCGCTCTCGGTGCTGGAGTTCGGCGGTCAATACCGCGAGGGGCTCGACTACGCACGGCGCATGCTGCGAGTGGCACAGACGCGGCGCAACCGCGAGGCCGAGGCGCGCGCCCACCTGGCGATCGGGCGGATGCAGCGCGAGCTGGCGCAGCTGACGATCGCTGAGGCCGCGTTGCAGCAGGCGCGCGCGCTGGCCGAGCGCGACGAACTCGGCGAACTCGAAGTGGAGGTGCGCACCCACCTTGCCAAGGTCCATCAGCTCCAGGGGCGGCACCTGGAGGCTTTTCAGGAGCTACAGCTGGCCCAGGAAGAGCAGGAGCAGCACGACGACCGCGTCAAGCTCGCGCGCGTGTTCACCGTCATCGGCGATAACTATCGCGTGCTCGGGGCCAGCCGCGAAGCGCTGACGTTCTACACGCGCGCTTTGAGTCTGGAGCAAGGCCGTGGCAGCCCGCTGGGCCAGGCGATCCTCAAGGATAAGATCGCGCTGGCGCTCATGGAGCAGAACAAGCTCCAGGAAGCGCTCGGTGCCGCAGAAGAGAGCCTGCGGATGCGCGAGAGTCTGAACGACATCGTCGGGCAGGCGCGCTCGCATACCGTGCTGGGGATGCTCATGAGCCGGCTTGACCGGCATACGCAGGCGCTCGCGCACTTCGAGCAGGCGCGCGATCTCGAAGAGCAGACGCAGAACCGGCGCGGCCAGGGGATCGCGCTGCTGCACCTCGGCGATGCCGCGCGCGCGCTGCACAACTTCGAGCAGGCGCGCGAGCAGTATCTGCGCGCCCTGGCGCTCGGTCGCCACGACAACGATCAGATCGCGCTGGCGCGCACGCTGGAACGGCTGGGCGACCTGAGCTTCGACGAGGACCAGCGCGAGGAGGCCAACAGCCATTGGATCGAGTCGCTGAAGATCCGCGAAGCGCTGCATCATTTCGACGAGGCAACAATATTGCGCGAGCGAATCAGGGTCGGGCTACCACGGCGAGCGTCATGATAAAAGCACCTGCAATCAGCGAGCACGAGCCGCTGGCGAAATATACCTCCTGGCGCATCGGCGGGCCGGCGCGCTACTTCGCCAACGCGACCAGCCCCGACGAGCTGCGCGCGGCGCTGCACTGGGCGCGCGAATATGATCTGCCGGCGTTCATCCTGGGCGGCGGCACGAACATCCTGATGAGCGACCAGGGCTTTCCCGGCCTGGTGCTGCGCTATCGTTCGCACGAGCTGCGCATCACCAGCACTGAGGCGACAGCGCGCGCCTGGGTCGCCGCTGGAGCGCCAATGGCTGGCACGGCCCGACGGCTGGCCGGGCTCGGCTGGGCTGGCCTGCAGTGGGCCGAGGGGCTGCCCGGCACGATCGGCGGGGCGGTCGTCGGCAACGCGGGCTGCTACGGCGGCGCGATCACTGCGGTGCTGAACCGCGCCTGGCTGCTGCTCGACGATCAGCTTGTGGAGTGGCCAGTCGAGCGCTTCGCGTACGGGTATCGCACCAGCGCGCTCAAGCGAAACGATGAACGCAAAACGATGAACGATAAACAACTTTTCTCTCAAAATTCATCGTTCATCCCGATCGTCGTCGCGGCCGAGTTCGAGCTCACGCGCGCCGAGCCATCCGCACTCGCCGAGCAGATGCAGTGCATCGCCGCCGCGCGGCGTAGCAAAACGCCGGTTGGCTCGTCCTGCGGCAGCGTTTTCAAGAACCCGCCGAGTGCCAGCGCCGGCCTGCTGATCGAGGCAGCCGGGCTGAAGGGCACCAGCGTGGGCGGCGCGCTGATATCCGACAAGCACGCGAACTATATCGTCAATCGCGGCGGTGCCTCCAGCGCCGATGTGCTGCGGCTGATCGAGCTGGCGCGCGAGCAGGTGCTGCGCGAGTTCGCCATCGAGCTGGCGCTGGAGGTTCATATTGTTGTCTAAGCAATTGGCGGGGGTTTGGGGGCCGCACGGCCCCCAAGAATACTCTTATTTCTACTCCCGCTATGGCGGCATAGCCACCATAGCGGAAAAGCAGGCTTTCAGCGGAGCTGAGACAAGATGAGCGATAAACTGCGCGTTGGGGTGCTGTTTGGCGGCCAATCGGGCGAGCACGAGGTCTCGCTGATCTCGGCCCGCGCCGTGATCGACGGATTGGATCGCGAGAAGTACGACGTCGTGCCGATCGGCATCACCAAGGCGGGTCGCTGGCTGACCGGCGCTCACTCGCTCGCCACGCTCGAAACGCTGGCCGACCAACAGCTTCTGCCGGGCGGGCCAGCGACGGTCGCGCCGCCCGCAGCAGCACAGCCCGGCGACACAACCAACGCGAGCAGCACACTCGCCGCGCCGACCCCGCAGTTCTCGCTGCTCGACGCGCA
>Ga0075423_10001836_pt1 | contig 18990 bp, 18 predicted proteins | sample SoiMethybrSBSTD2_FD_80114 | JGI IMG/M metagenome (GOLD analysis project Ga0075423, IMG submission 80114) | Bulk soil microbial communities from a Populus tree surrounding site in Tennessee, USA - Soil MetaG P. TD hybrid SBSTD2 | ecosystem: Environmental > Terrestrial > Soil > Tree plantation...
CCCCTGGTCGCTGAAATGCTTCCACTCGCGCGCCGCGAGCAGCGGCAGCGCCGTGAAGCTGAAGTTCGCGTTGGAGATGCGCACCTTGCGCCGTTCCTGGGCGGCGGCCGGCGCACCGAGGAGCAGGACAATCAGGCAGAAAACGACGGCGCGGAAAATCCATTGGATGCGCATCTTAACGTGCCTCCGCTTGCGCCGTCGAAGCGCCGGCGATTTTTTTCAGCAAGCTCAAGTCTTCGAGGTCATCCGGCGCGAACGCTTTAGCGATTTTCAGCGTGTCGCGATAGATCTCGATCTCTTTCTCCACCGCCTGGTGCGGCTTCGTGCCGTCTTTGCTGAAGGTCGGCAGAATCGCCGCCAGCGCCTTTTCCGCGAGCGGCGGATCGATCTTGTGAAACGCGGCGACGTACCGGACGATCTCGCCGCGGTTTCCCGGAGCGTGGAGAAAAGCGAGCGTCTTCAGCAGACCCGCGATCATCGCCTCCGCCTTGGCGGGATTTTTCTTGAGCGCCGCCGCGTGCGCCACCAGGCCGATAAAGCTGAGCGGCGCGTAATCGCGCGCCTCCGCCAGGTGGCTGTAGCCTTTCGCCTCGAGCTCCTGCGCGAACGGCGGCGCGAGCATCGTCGCCGCGACCTTGCCGGTGGTGAGCGACTTGTAGGCGTTCTCCGTGACTCCGGTCGAGAGCAGCGTGACGCGCGCAGGATCGACGCCGTTGGCTTTGAGAATCAGCCGCGCCGACATGCCGGTCGCGTCGGTGATGGCGTTGACGCTCACGACCTTGCCGTCCAGCTCCTTCACACTCTTGATCTCGGGCTGCCCGACGAGCACGTGCGCCGGCTCGTGCTGCACGTAAAAGATGCGCTTCAGCGGATGGCCCTGCATGATCGCCGAGGTCGCGGCGCCGAGCGTGGTCGAGAAATCGAGCTCGCCGGCGACCAGCGCGGCGATTGCGGTCGGCGGCGCCATCGCGATGAGTTCGACGTCGACGACCTCCTTCGAGAAAAAACCTTTATCTTTACCGAAATAAAACGGCATCAGCGAAAGGCTCTTGGACGGGATGTGAATTCTGACTCTGGCGGGCTGGGCCGCGAAGATCGGACTTGAAACGACGAGCAGCAGTGCAGCGCCGGCGAAGAATATTTTTCCCGCCGTAGCGGCGATTCGCAAACCGGTCTTACAATGGATCGAGCCGCTGCGCCGGTGCTGCGCTAAAAGCATTTGGCCTTTTTCAACGCGCGCCGAGATGATGCGCGAGAAAATCGGCGATCAGCGGCCGATAGCGGAACGGCATGTTGTTGCAGACATGGTTGCCGCCTTCGAGCACGACCATCTCTTTAGGTCCCGAGGCCTCGGCGTAGATGCGCCGCGGCTGCTCGAGCGGGATGAAATCCTTGGTGCCGTGCACGATCAGGAGCGGACAGCGGATCTTCGGCGCCAGCCCTTCGAGCGTGCAGCGCCGGTGCAGCTCCGCGAGCTTTTCCTTGTCGTAAATCTTCCAGATGTGCGCGATGCGCGCGAACTCGAACGGATCGTCGAACCGGTTGAGCGAGCGCGTGCGGTCGTACATGCCGCCCGACAGCGTGCACGCCTTGATGCGATCGTCGCACGCCGCGGAGCGCGGCCCGAGATAACCGCCCATGCTCGGGCCGAAGACGCCGAGCCGCTTGGCGTCGACCTCCGGCAACTTTTCCAGATAGTCGATCACCGCCGAGGTCGCGCGCTCGAAATCGACGATGATGCCGCCCTGAAACCAGCTCTCCCCCTGCCCGGGGCCGTCGAAGGTGAACGTCGCGAGGCCGCGCCGGATAAAGACGTCCTCCATCGTGCGCGCCTCTTCCTTGGTCGACTCGAGGCCCGAGATGATCACGACGACCGGCGGTTTTTTCGCATTCGGCGGCACGCGCAGATAGGCCGGCAGGAGGAAATGATCGAAGGCGACCTCGTGGCGCTTGGCCGGCGGATCGATGTGCGGCGCAGCCTTGGCGTAGCACTCGACGCGCTTCTTGTGCGCCGCCGCGTACTGGTCCAGATCTTCGGGAGAATTGTTGCAGGCGAAATGGTAGCTCATCGCCGCGAGCAGATAGGCGTCGGTCGCGCTTGCGCGCTTGCCCTTCTCCTCGTTCTCGCGCGCGAATTGTTCGTGCCCCGCCGCGGTCACCGACCACTCGCGGCACCAGTCGCTCCACGCGCGGATGCGCGCGCTCGTGGTTAACAGATCGTTGTAGTCGATTCCCTGAACGATCATGCGCGGCGACCAGGTCTTGAGCACGTGATCGACCGTCGGGTCCGGATGAGTGGCAAGCATGACAGCCTCCTTGATTGATTCGCTAACGTGTCCGCGGGCAACGATTCAGTCCGCGCACGCGCCGATCTTCTTCGCCCCGCCCGCGGCTTTCAGCGCCTCGTCGCCGAGCTTCACGTCGACGACCTGCTCGTACGAAGGCTTCTTGTCGGCCTGGATATCGCCGTTTTCAATGCCGTTCTGGATCGACCATTCGGTCCGCTCTTTGGAGAAGCCGGTGTTTACCGCCCACACGCAGTTCTTCACGAGATAATCGTAAGCGAAGCTCACCGCCTCCTGCGGCTTCTTGGTCGCCTCGATCATGATCGGCACGACTTTTTCCTTTTGCGTATAGATCGCGCGGTTCGCTTCGATGAGCGCGGTCGCCACGTCGCGGATCATCGCGCGGTCCTTCGTCAGCATGCTCTCCGCCGCGCCGTAGGCGTTGAAGAAATATTTCGGTACCAGCTTGGAGAGTTCGACGAGCACGTGAACGCCCGGCTTCTCCTTCTGCGCGAGGTAAACGTCCTCCGGGTGGAGCGCGACGCCGTTGATCTGCCCGGCGACGAGGCCGGGGAGCCGCCCTGCGGTCGCGGATGAGACGAACTGCACGTCGTCGACCGTGAGACCGGCGGTCTTCAGCACCTCGCGCCCCATCACCCAGTTGAAGCCGCCGACGCCGCCGCCGGTGGCGCTCAGGCGCTTGCCCTTCAAGTCCGCGGCGCTCTTCACGTCTTCGCTCACCATATAGCCCTGCGGCAGGCGCGGCGCCATGCCCCAGATCTGCTTCGCCTTGAGGCCCTGCGAGATCGCCGTCGCGTTGATCGAGGCGAGCGCCTGGCCCTGCACCACCGCAGCGAGATTCGCCGCCGAAGAGCCGCCTTCGAATTCGACGATTTCGGCGTCGATACAGTGTCGCGTGAAGATGCCGAGCGCGCGCGCCACGTAGACAGGCGTGTGCACCACGTTCGGCGGCGAAACCGACACGCCGAGCTTCACCTTGCGCATCTCTTTGCACGCCGGCTCGGCGGCGAAAACCGCGGCGGGCAAGATGCCGATCAGCACCGCCGATAAGCTCATGCGTCCGAAAACGCCGCGCAGGTTATTTCCGCTCATTCAATTCCTCCTTTTTATCATTCCCGTCCGGCCTGGTGCGCCCACGGCGCAATCCGCCGCTCGATGAAGCGCAACAGGCCCGTTAGCGTGATTCCCAAAATGCCCAGCGTGACGATAGGCACGAACATCGCGTCCGTGCGGTACGTGCTGGCGTAGCGCGCGATCAAATAGCCGATGCCGGTGATCGCCGTATAAAGGTCCGCCAGGACCATGCCGATCAAGCCGCGACCGATCGCGAGCCGGAGCCCCGCGACGATGAACGGCAGCGCCGCCGGCAAAACGATATGAAACCACAGATCGCGCTCGCTGCAACGGAAGGCGCGGCCGACTTCGATGAGCCGCTCGTCGACGTTTTTAACCCCCTGATAGGTATTGATCACGATCGGGAAAAAAGTGAAGAGAAAAACCACGGCGATCTTGGCCGTGGCCTCGAAGCCGAACCAGAGCACCAGCACCGGCACGAGCGCCACCGACGGAATCGAATACAGCGCCGTGATGTAGGTGTCGAGCGCGATGTCGATCACGCGCACGCGCGCCATGACGAGGCCGAGCGCGATGCCAAAGACCGCCGCGAGGCCGAGCCCGGCGAAGAGAACGACGAGGCTCTGCGAGAGATACTTCCATAACTCCCCGCTCGCGATCATCTTCACCGCCGCCTGCGCGATCGCCGTGGGATAGGTGAAGAGAATGGGATTGGTCTGGCGGCCGAAATATTCCCAGCCGCCGAGGACGATCACGAGCGAAGCGAGGCGGATCGCCGCGCGGCCGAGCGCGGCGCGCCGCTGGAGCGCGCCGGCGCGGAGCCGGGCCGCCTCCTGCTCGCGCATCAATTCTTCGTCCGCGGACGATATACCCGCCGCAGCGATGCGCTGGTCGGTCTTGCTGATGCTCATCGCTTCATGTGACCGCGGCCGGCCGCAGCTCGCTCCAAATATGATTTCTGAGCTCCGCGTAACGCGGCTCGCCGCGCACCGCGGCGGGGTCGCGCGGGCGCGCGAAATCCACCGTCAGGACTTCCTTCACGCGACCGGGATGCGTCGCCATCACCGCAACGCGGTCGCCGAGCACCAGCGCCTCGTCGATCGAATGGGTGATGAAGATCATCGTCCTGCGCTCGCGCTCGTGCAGCTCGAGCAGCTCCTCCTGCAGCACTTCGCGCGTCTGCGCGTCGACCGAGGAGAACGGCTCGTCCATCAGCAAAATTTCGGGATTGGTGGCGAGCGCGCGAGCGAGGCCGACGCGCTGCTGCATGCCGCCGCTCAATTGATAAGGATAATGGTTCTCGAAGCCGGCGAGGCCGACGAGCTTGGTGTAATGATCCGTGCGCTCGGCGATCTCGCCGCGCGGCGCGCCGGCCACCCGGAGACCGAAGGCGACGTTGGCCGCCACGGTCTTCCATGGCAGCAGGCCGAAATGCTGAAAAACGATCGCGACGCCGGCGCGCGGGCGGTCGACCGCGGCGCCGTCGATCAGGACGCGGCCGGAAGTGGGCGCGACGAGCCCGCCGATGCAGCGGAGCAGCGTCGTCTTGCCGCAGCCGGACGGGCCGACGATGCAGAGGATCTCCTTCGGCCGGACCGTGAGCTCGACGTTGCGAAAGGCGACGACGGTGCCCTCGAGGAAGAGCTTGCTCGCCCGATCGATAACGATTTTTGCGCCGTCGGCCATAGAAAAGTCGGGACTAAAAACGATTCATTTGCCCCATAATTCTTTGGTTGCGAGCCGCGCCCCTTCGGCCATCGCCTCGAACTTGGCCCACGCGATGTTCGCGTGGCCGACGCGCGGCCCGAGGCCGCAGTCCGTCCCGCCCATCACGTTCTCGCGCCCGACGATCTTCGCGTAGCGCACTAGCCGGTCGGCGATGAGCCGCGGGTGCTCGACGATGTCGGTCGCGTGGCCGACGACGCCGGGCACGAGGACTTTGCCTTCGGGGAGCTTCACTTCTTCCCATACGCGCCACTCGTGCTCGTGGCGCACATTGGCGGCCTCGATCGAATACGTGTTCGCGCGCACTTTGAGAATCAAATCGACGATGTCGCGCAGTGGAATGTCGTATTTGTGCGGGCCGTGATAACTGCCCCAGCAGGTATGGAAGCGAATCCGATCCGGCGGCAGATCGCGCAGCGCATGGTTGAGCGCGTCGACGCGCATCTCGGCGTACTTATGATATTCCGCCACGCTCATCTCGGGATAAATCTGCCAGGCGTCGGGGAGATCGGGGTTGTCGATCTGCAGGAGGAAGCCGGCGTCGACGATCGCCTTGTACTCCTCGCGCATCGCCTCGGCGAGCGCGAAGAGATATTCTTCGTCGCTCCTGTAGTAATCGTTCTTGAGCCAGTGCTCGAGCGTGCCGGGCGCGACGGCGGGAAGAAACGCCTCTTCGAACTTCCGGCCTTTCAGCGCCTCGCGAAAATTGTCGATGTCGGCCTTCACCGCGTCGTGGCCGATGTACTTGAGCGGGCCGTTGCAGAAGACGCGCCAGACGTTCTCGCCGCGCATTGTCGTGGTGCGCTTCTCGAAATATTCGGCGAATTCCTTGAGGTCGCGGCCGTAGATGGTCGATGGGCGCTCGTCCTGCCGCGCCTGCCGCTCGACGAAGCCCGAGAGGCGCTCGCGCGCGTAGCGCGAGAAGTTGGGCTTGCCCAGCTCGCCGTCGTTGATGACGTCGAGGCCGCAGTCGAGCTGCTTTTTCACCGCCTCGGCAACGGCGCTCTTGACCCTGCCCGCGAGCGCCGCCTTATCGTAAGGCTGCCCGTTGTTTTTCGCCACCAGCATCTCTTTCAGGTCCGGCGGCAGCGGGAGGCTCCCGGCGTGCGTGGTCAGGATGCGGTCGGTGCTGCGCTTCATGTCTTATGCTCCTTCGATCGCTTTGAGAGTATGCAAAGCCGGCACCTCCGTCAACCGACTTCAGCGTGGAAATTGCTTCGCGAAGTAGGCGTAAATGTTGGGGCGGAGCGATTCAAGAAGCTCAGCGTCGATCACATAAAGGGAGAAACATTCGGCGAAATATTCGCTCCAGCTCTTCTCGGCATATTTCGTGATGGGGATGGAGCCGTCCAGTCCGGCGACTCTCCGAAATCCATTGGCTCCCGCGTCCTCCGCTTCGACGACATCGAATTTGACCGGGGTTCGATACCACCGATAGCCGGAAAGGCTGCGCGCAGCCTCCATGTTCCGGATCGCGGTTATCCTTTGTGTTTCCAATAATTTCTCCGCTGCCGGGGCGATCCTGGACGGCTTTGAATTCGACGCTTGTTTGTATCCATCCAAGCCTTGCGCGAATTTAGCGAGGCTCGTTTGATAGCGCTCGGCCGCTTGACGAAGCGCGAAAGCATCGAAAGCATGGCCCAGCTCGTGCGCGATCGCGGCAATGGTTCTGTTTGCCGCGCCGAAACGAACGTCGAACGCGGGGAAGGCCGTGTCATACATCGTTATCGTATGCGTATCCGAGCGATACTCTCCTGCAAGATTACCGGGATGAATGCTGTCGCGCTTGAATGTCAGCCCTTCGATTTGGCTCAGCCAGTGCTCCGGAATCCGGCCGAGAACCGCGTAAAGCGCGCGCTGCTCCCGCTCCGTCCATCCCGGCGTCAGATGAAAGCCATGCTGTTGAAACATCGCAACGCCGGTCCACGACTGAAGAGCTTCGGAGACGGAGTTCGTCGTTTCGATTAGAACCATCCGGGCACACGCCTGCGGTCGTGGATCGAGCGCAACGTAAGTAAAACGGATCGTTCCGCTGATCGCGGCAGGCTCCGCCACCTCGAGCGGCACCGTGAGCGTGGAGTTCAGGCGCAGAGAGCCGGAGACGAGCCCGCCGGCCATGTTGCGCAGGCCGCGGTGTAACGCCGCCGGTATTGCCGGATCGAAAATGACTGTCACGCCGGACAGAGAAGCGACCTTCCGCGTTTCGTCCGACGCGAAAAACGGCGAAAAAACGCTCGGGTTAAAAGCATCGTCTACGACTTGGAGACGGCCGCGTTCGGAAACCGTCAGCGATTGCGATAGACTCGCGCCCTGCGCTGGCCCGGCATGCTCGGTGATTGCGGGGCCCGAGACAGAACCTTTGGCGCTCTCCGCGGAGATGCCGGGCTGCAAAGGCAGCGGCGGAAGCGCGACAGGGATTTTGAGCTCGACCGGGCGGTCTTCTTCGTCGTTGCCTCTGAGCGTGACATACCAAAGCGGCGCTTTGAAGCCGTTGCTGGAGAACGGGAGGTGCAGCTCGCAGAATGGCGGGACTTCGAGTTTTTCGCTGTGCTGGCCGCCTCCCATCCAACCCCCGCCGTAAACGGTGCTCCAGACGTTCGTGAAGGTCATTCGCACGCCGCGAGTTTCATGCACGACGAGGGTGAAATCATAGACGTCGACTTCCTTCCCATCGACGGTTCGCCGGCCCGGCTCCAGGTCGACGGCTTCCCACCGTAACGGACCAACGGTTCCGGCGGTTTGAACGTAAAGCGGCCGTGCGCAGCCGGCGACTACGATCAGAGCGAGCGAGAGAGCCGCGAACAGCGACTGTTCTATTGAAAAGCGGACCATCGTGCGATTGCTTCAATAAACCGGATTGAAAATATGCAAATGGCCGGTCTTCGTCAATATTGGCGTGCTTGACACCCCGGCGCGCGCCACCTAGAATCCATCCCATCCGGAAGGGGGTGCTTTATGGGTAAAATTCGTCACATCGCTTACCGCGCTGCGGACGTCGAGAAGATGGCGAACTTTTTCGTCGAGGCGCTGGGAATGAAGATTACCCAGAAGCGCACCAACCGCGCGATCGATCTCTCCGACGGCACGATCAATATCACGGTGCTGCCGCTCCGCGGCACCGCCAACGAACATCAGGGCATCGACCATATCGGCTTTTCGGTCGAGAACGACGACGAGGCTGGACGCGTCCTCGAAAGCGTGGGCGCGAAGAAGATCGCCACGATCGAGCTCGGCAGCCCCGCGCACTACGAGGCGAAATACCAGGGGCCGGAAGGGATCGTCGTCGATATCGGCAAGTGGGTCGGCACCGAGCCGGTCAAACAATAAAAAAGTCCCGGGTTTCAGGTTTCTCGTTTCAAGTCCGGAGGGAACTCCTCTCCTTTAGTCGGTCGAAGAGGTTCCCATAACGAGACGTGCGAAATCGATGACTTGTAGGGGCGGTTCGGTAACCGCCCTTTTTTATTTCACCGCATCTTCGACGAGCTGTTAATCGTCGCGTGGACGTTCTTGGCGAAGTCGTTCGCCGCCGCTGTGTCCATGCCGTAGGCGAAGCGCGCGTATTCTTTGACGGCGAGCACCGCCGGCAGCGGATATTTTTTTAACCGATCGATTAAATCCCGCGCCGCGCCGTCGAGCGCGCCGTGCGCTACGACGCTGCTCGCAAGTCCGGCCGCAAGCGCCTCGCGCGCGCCGATCTCCTCGGTCGAGTAAACCAGATACAAGAGCGATTTTCGCGGCACGCGATCGATCAGCGCCGACATGGCGATCGTCGGCATGATGTTGTGCCCCATCTCGGGAACCTGAAAGCGCGCCTTGTCGCTCGCGAGCGTGATATCGCAGAGCGCCGCCAGCGCGCAGCCGAAGCCGGCGGCTCTACCCTGCACGACGCCTAAGATCGGCGCCTTCGAGCGCCGGAAGGCGTCGTAGCAGTTGAAGACGACCTCGGCGGCCGCGCGGAAATCGTAGGCCTCCGTCTGCGGCCGGCGCTGCCCCATCGCCTCGCGCCCGAGGCAGAAATCCTCGCCTGCCGCTTTCAAGACGATCAGGCGCGCATCCTTCGCGGCGTTGTCGATTCGTTCCGCGAGCTCGCCGATGGTGGTGTCGCTCAGGCGGTTGGAAATCTCCGGCCGGTTGAGCGTGAGCGTGACGACATCGCCGTCGCGTTGTTCGATTAAGCCGTCCGCCATGTTTCCTCCTAGATTGCTATCGTTTTTTTCCGTAGAGACCGTCGATGAAGCCGTTTTTGTCGAATTCCTCGACGAAGCGGTTGTCTACGAAGTCCTGCGGCTTCGCCGCGCGCGCCTTCGGGTCCTTCTCGCCGAGCTGATCGAGGATCGTCTTAAGGCCGTCGAGCGTCGGGTACTGCTTCGGAGGCAGCTTGCTGTCCGCGATCGAACTATTATAGGTCTTCTCCAGCACGTCGCGATCGTCGATGTTCAGGTGCCGTGCGAGGATTTTCATGCCGCCCTGCCGGTCGGCCTTCATCCGGTGCACCGTTTCGATGTAAGATTTGACGAAATGGCGCACGACGTCGGGATGCTCGCGAATAAATCGCCGAGTCGTCGCGCCCCCTTGATGCTGATAGGCGAGTCCCAGCGCGGCGACGTCGGCCATGAGATAATAGCCTTTCTTCTGCGCCGCGAAGGTCATCGGCGAGACGAGCACGGTCCCTTGGACGCGCCGGCTCTCCAGGGCGGCGAGACGCTCTGGCGTGCTGCCGGTCTGGACGATCGTTACGTCTTTCTGCGGATTGAGCCCGAGCTTGGCCAAGGCGAAGCGCGCGACGAAATCGGCGGCGCCGCCGAAGCGCGCGATCGCGACGATGCCTCCTTTAAGCTGCTCGGGCGTCTTGATCTCCGGCAGCGTCATCAGCCAGTAGTCCAGTGTCACGATGCCGCCGACGACGTACACCGCATCCGCGCCCGCGAGCGCGGCGCTGACGATGCCGGGGCCGGAAGCTTGGACCATCGGCGCGTCGCCCGAGACCATCGCCATCACTGAGGTCGTCCCGCCGGTAAAATAGACGAGCTGGACGTCGAGATCGTTTTTGGCGAAGATTCCCGTATCCTTCGCCACCCACATCACGAGCTGATCGGCGCTCAAGCCGCTGTAGCCGACCGCCATCTTGAACGGCGCCGCCGATGCCGATGAATGTGAGCCCAGCGACGTAAGCGCCGCGACGATCAAGAGAGAAACGGCGTGCCGCTTCATATAACGCATCATAGCCGCTCCTCGAGCCAGTCGAGCATGAAAGGAATGTTGTGCGCCCAGAGATCGTGGCTGCAGTGGATCGTCCCGCCCGCGCTCGGATCGTCGTAGATCTTGAGCGTCTTTTCCGAGCTGCCGAGCTCCGCGAAGAGACGCCTGGCCCCCTCGACGCGCATGAGGCGGTCTTCGCCGCCATGCGTGATGAGCGCCGGGCATTTAATTTTCTCCGCTGCGCCCTGCATCGTGAAGCTTTTGAGCCGCTCGCGCGCCTCCGCGTCGTCGGCGACCCCGAGAATGCGCCTGACCGTCGGCTGGAGCGCGGGACAGTGGAGATAGAGATCGTCGAGAATGCTGTAGCAGCCCGACCAGCAGACGAGCGCCTTGATGCGCGCATCGAATGCGGCGGCGCGCGGGGCGTAGTAGCCCGCCATGCTGATGCCGACGACGGCGATGCGCGCGGGATCGACCTCGGGCCGGGAGACGAGATAGTCGATGCACGCCTTCGCCGGCACCTCGTAGTCGGGCCGGGTCGGAATGCTTTTCACATAATGCGACGAGCCCCGGCCCGGCGTGTCCGCGAGCAGCACCGCCCAGCCGCGGGCGAGCATCGGCCGCGCGCCGAAATAGATCTCCTCGGCATAGGCGTCGGCACCGCCGAGGAACAAGATCGCCGGCCACGCGCCGGACTTGGGATTGTCGGGATGGCAAAAGTAGCCCTCGTATTCTTCGTGGCCTGAACGGACGCCGACGACTTCGATCGGCGGTCGATGGAGTGCGGCCGCGGCGCGAAAGTTCTCCTGCGCCTTCAAGAAGCGCCGTTTTTTCTTTTCCATCTCCGCCGCCGTGAGAAAGACATCCGACATGCGATAATATTGATTGGCCGCAAAGAAATGGGCGATCGCGGTTTGCCGGTGTCCCGATGCCAGGGCCCGCTTCGCCTCTGTCTCGGTTTTTTCCGCGAGCGCGAGCCAACCGCGCTCCCAGCCGTCTAAATCGCCGGAATCGAGGCGCTCGCACAGGCGCGCGATGTCGAAGAGATCGCCCCCGCCCTGCTGAGCCTCGGCGGCGAGCCTGAGGACGTGGAAGCCCCAGGGGTGCGTCGGTTTGAGAAAATCCAACATGGAAATGCAGGGACCGGCACGAAGAACCTAGGCAAATATGCGACCGGCGTCAAGCAAACAAAAGGCCCATCCGCATCGCAGCGGATGGGCCCTTGCCCCGTTCATCAAGAGAGATCCTTCACTTCGTTCAGGATGACAAAGAGTAGGACTGTCATCTGAGCGCAGCGAAGAATCTCTCCGATCTTTAAAAAAATCTATCCCACAACCGCCGGATGATATTCGCCTGGCCGATGTCCTCGTTGGAGACGAGCGTCACTTTCCCCAGCGCCTTATCGCCGAGCGTCAGCGTGACCTCGCCGAGCTTATCGCCTTTTTTGAGCGGCGCCCATACCGGGCTCGACAGCTGGATGGTCGATTTTACCGCCTTCTCGTCGGTCCGCTTGACGAGAATCTGCGCCGGCCCGCCGGCGACGGCATGAATCGTCTTCACCTGCCCGCCCTTGATCCTGACTTCCTGCTGCACCGCCTCGCCGGGCTTCAGTACGGTAAGCAGTTTGTATTCGGCGAATCCCATCGTGAGGAGCCGCGCGCCTTCGCGGAAGCGGATCTTGTTCGTAGGCGAACCCATAGTCACGGAAATGAGGCGCATGCCGTCGCGCTGCGCGGTCGCGGCGAGGTTGAAGCCCGCCTCGTGATACGAGCCGGTCTTGAGGCCGTCGGCGCCGGGGAAGTGGCCGATCAGGTGATTGGTGTTCTCCAGAACGAACTTGCCGTCGCGGAAAGAATCTTTCGCGGTCGACGCCCAGCGCAAGATATCCGGATATTTCACCAGCTCGCGCGCGAGCAGCGCGATGTCGTAGGCACTGGTGACGTCGGGCTGCTGCGTTTTATCCGGCGGCAGGCCGTGCGCGTTGAAATACTTCGTGTCTTTCAGCCCGAGCTCCTGGGCGCGCTGGTTCATCATCACGACGAACGCGTCAGCATCGCCCGCGAGCTTCTCGGCCACCGCCTCCGAGGCGTCGTTCGCCGAATGGATCACGATCGCCTTCATCATCTCTTCCAGCGTGAACCGCTCGCCCTGCTTTAGATAGACCTGCGAGCCGCCGATCTTGCTCGCGCGCGCGGAGACCTCGATTGGCTCGTCGAGCTTGAGCGACCCCTGGTTCACCTTCTCCATGACGAGCAGCATCAGCATCATCTTCGTGAGCGACGCCGGCGGCCACGGCTTATGAATGTCCTGCTCAAAGAGGATCTGCCCCGTCTTCGCCTCCATCAGGATGGCGGACGAGTATGCCGGCTGGTTATCCTCGACGATTTTCTGGACGGCGGCGCGGACACGTCGCGCCTGAGCGCCGGACTCGACGGGGAGCAACACCCCGGAAACGAAGGACAAGGCGAGAAAAAGAACGAGCGCGCGTATCGGCATTAAAAATCCTCCTCGAAGGAAATTTCGAGGCGATTTTACGCCTTTACGCGCAAGCTGACAAGGAAATTTTTCTCGGCCTGCCGAAACGGGGGCCGGCTCCGTGCGTTGCAAACGTCCGGGTCGGGTGCGAGATTTAAGCATGCCCTCAAAAGGCGAAGCGCCGAGCCGCCGCTTGTTCATCGCTTGCCTCTTGGCTGCGCCGCTCCTCTGGTATCTCGCAAAGGCTTTCGGCGCAGCTCTGGAACCGACCCCCGCCTGTGCCGATGGACTATCGACGCCGGAGCAGACGCCGGGACCGTTTTTCAAGCCGCGCTCGCCGGAACGGAAATCGCTCCGCGAAGCCGGCGTGCAAGGAACCCCCATCGTAGTCGAAGGCATCGTGCGCTCGACGCGCTGCCCGCCGGTTGCCGGGGTGCTTCTCGATTTCTGGCAGGCCGATGCGAGCGGCGCGTACGACAACCAGGGTTATCGCCTGCGCGGCCACCAGTTCACCGACAGTGCGGGGAAATACCGCTTAGAAACGATCGTGCCGGGACTTTATCCCGGCCGCACGCGTCATTTCCACGTCCGCGTCCAAGCCCCGCGCCGTTCGGTGCTCACGACGCAGCTCTATTTCCCCGGCGAGCCGGGCAACACGCGCGACGGGATTTTCAATCCGAAGCTCGTGCTGGAGCTGAGCGAAGCCGGGGGCAAAACGGGGCGTTTCGATTTCGTCGTTGACGCCGGGTAGAGATCATTTTTTCTTCGCTTTGTACTTTGCGATCTCGCCTTTGAGGTCCTCGTACTCCTCGCACTTTCCGAACCAGGGGCAGGCTTTGGAGAGCGCCTGCAGCTCCTTTTCCGCATCGGCGAGGCGGTCGGTCTCGAGGTAAAGCTCGCCCAGATATTCGTGCGCGCCGCGATGGCCGGGGTCGAGCTTGAGGGCCGTCCGGTAATGCTCCAGCGCGTGGTCGTAGTCGCCGAGCTTGCGGTAGCTATAGCCGAGCAGGTTTTGCACGTCGGCGTCGTCGGGCGTTTTTTGCACCGCCTGTTTGAGATGCCCCAGCGCCGCTTTGAAGTCCTTCGCTTCGACCGCCTTGCGGCCCGCCTCGTATTCGGGCGACTTGGGCTTGTCGGACGATTTGTCGAAATCCGCCCGCGACGGCGCCGCCGCGAAAAGCAGGAAAAGAAAAGCGATAAAATAAGGCGATCGTGCCATAGCACCTCCTTTTTGAATTTAATTGACCCATTATGGGCTAACGGCCCAACTCTTTCAAAACCTCGTCCGCGATCGACTGATCGATCACCTCATCCACTGTGACGCTCTTCGCGATGAGCCCCTCTTTTTTCTCGAGATTGAGCACGTTCTCCACGGACTGAACCGGTATCCTGGCATCGCGGCTGAAGGCGTTGACGACGACAGCATAGGCGTCGCGCGCCAGCGCCTCGTCCATCGCGAAGCGGCGCCGCATGATATCCGTGGCGCCGAGGGCGTCCTCGCGAAGATAGCGCAGCGCCTCGATCTCCGATTTGAGCACGCGCTTCACCTGCGAGCGGTTCTGCTTGATCCTGTCCACGGTCGTCGAGAGTCCCGCGAGGGGAAACGAGACGACGTCGGCGGCGTTCGCGAGCACGGAAAATCCTTCGCGCTTCATCATGATCGAGAACGGCGGCGCGACCAGAATCGCGTCGACGCGCTTCGCCTTAAAGGCCTCGACCACGAACTTCTCCTCCCCGATGGCGAGAAACTTGAGATCCTTGTCGGGATCGAGGCCGAAGTGCTGGAAGAGGAGCCGCCCGCTGATTTGGTTCGTGCCGCCGATACTGGTTACACCGATGACACGGCCTTTGAGCTGCTTGACGCTTTTGATCGAAGGATGCGCGATGAGGCTAAAAAACGGCGCCTTGATGCTGTTCGAGAAGGCGCGGATCGGCGCGCCCCGCGCCGCCGAGCGGATCGCCGAGCCAAACACCTCGACGTAATCGACGTCGCCGCTGAGCAGCGCGGCGATGTTGACCGCCGGACGCGCCTGGATGAGCTCGGCCGTCAGGCCGTTCTTCGCGTAGAAGCTGCGGTCCTTGGCGATAAACGCGGCGAGGAACGTGAGCGAGTTGTTCGCGTAGGTGATGCGGATCTTTTCCTGAGCCCCGGCCGCGACCGGCGCAAGCAACAGCCCGGCGAGAAGAAGCGCCATGCGTCGCAAATGCTTCACCTTCTTTGCCTTCTGCCGATCATGATGCCGCCGCCCAGCGCGGCGACGAGCAGAAGCACACCGCCGGCGATCCACAGTCCGCGGTGCGGCAGCGCCGCTCCAGACGGCGATCCGCGCTCGACCGTTATCTTCCGCATGATGGGAGGCATCTCTCTTTCTTCATCGCCCCCGCCCGGCACCTTCACCCTCGGCGCCAGTATCACCGCGAGCGACTGAACCCCTGCTTTGACCGGCGTGACCTCCCACGACCACGCGGCCGATCCGGTGCCGATGCTGTGCTCTTGGTCGGCCGGCGCCTCGATCTTGAATGCGTCTCCGGAAAGCTGAGCCCGGAACGAGCTTGCCGCTGCGATCTCCTCGGCATTCGACATGCCGAGATCCTGCAGACTCTTCACGAATTCCCCGCGCAACTCGTCCGACAGCTGAACCTGCACCTTGCTTTTCGTGCCGGTAAACACGCGGTCGGGGACATCGAACTGGACATGCGCAGCGGCGAGCTTTTCCAATTCATCGCGCGCGAGCATCCGCGCGAGTCGCGGTCCGATGCCGGTCGGCCACTCGCTGCGGGGACGCAGCGCCGTGGGGGCGGGTTTCTGCTTCATGGCCGTTTGCGCCGCCGGAGTCTGCGGACAATCCTTAGCTTGGCAGGCGGGGAGTTTCGGTCGGCGCGGCTGGTCTTCGCGCGTTGCCGCCTCCCGCGTCTCCGTCTGGCGCTTATCGGTTTCCGGCTTTTCGACTTCAGGCTTTTCCACAGATGCGGTCTCTTCCATCGATGGAGGGCCTTCCGGCGGAGAGCCGGTGGGGAAAAAAGGCGCGTTGCAGCCCGCCGCGAGCGCCGCGACCAGCGACAGCGCCGCCGGCGACAAGATCGATTTCATGTTGCAGAGTTTATATGGACTTATTTCCGAGGGTCAACCTCAAAAGCTCCTTGCCATAGCCCTTGCGGCTCTTTATGATCACGCGTAAGGAGAATGGAAATGGACACCCTCGCGGTGGGCGGGCTCAAGATAAACCGAAGCCTCGACCGCCTCGTGCGCGATGAGATCGCGCCCGGCACCGGCATCGATGCGGACGCGGTCTGGCGCGCGCTCGGCGCGATCGTCCGCGATCTCGGGCCGAAGAACCGCGCTCTGCTCGAGAAGCGCGACGCGCTGCAAGTGAAAATCGACGGATGGCACGCCGCGCGCAAAAACCGGCCGTTCGACCGCGCCGAATACACCGCCTTTCTGAAGGAGATCGGCTATCTGCTACCCGAAGGCGGGGATTTCAAAATCGCCACGGCGAAGGTCGATCCGGAGATCTCCGAGATCGCCGGCGCGCAGCTCGTCGTGCCGCTCGACAACGCGCGCTACGCGCTGAACGCGGCCAACGCGCGCTGGGGAAGCCTCTACGACGCGCTCTACGGCACCAACGTGATCCCCGAGGATGGCGGCGCCGAGAAAGGCGAATCGTACAATCCTCGCCGCGGCGCGAAAGTGATCGCCTATGTCGAAGCGTTTCTTGATAAGGCGGTCGGGCTGAAACGCGGCGGTTTTACCGACGTGGCGCGATATTTTTTACAGGAGCGCGGCGGTAAAAAGCATCTTGCGATGCAGTTGAAAGACGGCACCACCGTCGGCCTCGCCGCGCCAAAGAAATTCGCCGGCTATCAGGAAAAGCAGGGCGAGCTTGCCGCCGTTTTGTTTCGCAACAACCATTCCCACATCGAGATTCAGATCGATCGCGATCATCCGATCGGCAGGACGCACCCGGCCGGGGTCAAGGACGTCGTCGTCGAGGCGGCGGTCACGACCATCGAGGACTGCGAGGACGCGGTCGCCGCGGTCGACGCCGAAGATAAAATCGCCGTCTACCGCAACTGGTGCGGCATCATGAAAGGGACGCTGGAGGCCGCGTTCGACAAAAGCGGAACGCCCATCCAGCGGCGCTTGAATCCCGACAAGACGTTTTCGACGCCGACGGGAGAAAAATTGACTCTGCCGGGACGGAGCCTCCTTCTCGTACGCAACGTCGGCATCCATATGTACACCGACGCCGTCACGACGGAAGGCGGCGCGGAGATTCCCGAAGGCTTTCTCGACGCGATGCTGACATCGGTCGCCGCGCTCCACGACTTGCGCGGGAAGAAAGCCAACAGCCGTGCCGGCAGCATCTACATCGTCAAGCCTAAGCTCCACGGACCCGAAGAGGTCGCGGCGACCGTGGAGCTCTTCGCGCGCATCGAGCAGGCGCTGGGGCTTGAGCCCAACACGATCAAGATCGGCATCATGGACGAAGAGCGCCGCACCACGGTCAACTTGAAAGAATGCATCCGCGCGGCCAGGGAGCGCGTTGTCTTCATCAACACGGGATTCCTCGACCGCACCGGCGACGAGATCCACACGAGCATGGAGCTCGGGCCGATGCTCCCGAAAGAAGAGATCAAAGCCGAGCCCTGGATCAAGGCGTACGAAAACTGGAACGTCGACATCGGCCTCGCGACCGGCCTGCCCGGCAAGGCACAGATCGGCAAGGGCATGTGGACGATGCCCGACGAGATGCGCGACATGGTCAAGACCAAGATCGCCCACCCCGAGGCCGGCGCCAACACCGCGTGGGTGCCGTCGCCGACCGCGGCCACGCTCCACGCGCTCCACTATCATTACGTCAACGTCGCCGAGCGCCAGGCGGAGCTCGCCAAGCGCGCCCGCGCGAGCCTCGACGACATCCTCACGCCGCCGCAATTGAATCGCGAATTGAAATCGGACGAGATCCAGCGCGAGCTCGACAACAACGCGCAGGGAATTTTAGGCTATGTCGTCCGCTGGGTCGAGCAGGGCGTCGGCTGCTCGAAAGTGCCGAACATCCGCGACGTGGCGCTCATGGAAGACCGCGCGACGCTCCGCATCTCGAGCCAGCACATCGCCAACTGGCTCAAATACGGCATCGTCACGCGCGACCAGGTGCTGGAGACGTTCCGGCGCATGGCGAAAATCGTCGACCGGCAGAACGCCGGCGACCGGAGCTACCGCGGCATGGCCTCCGATTACGACAAAAGCAGCGCCTTCCAGGCGGCGCTGGATCTTGTCTTCAAGGGGCACGAAGCGCCGAACGGTTATACGGAGCCGGTGCTGCACGCGCGGCGGAGGGAAGCGAAGGCCGCCGCGCGGAAATAACCGGCCGGAGTTCTATGGCAAGACGCACACAATGGTCGATCGCGATCCGCTGCTTTCAATGCCAGCGGAAATTTACGCTCCGCCACCTCGAACTGGACAACGTCTTCTCCTCGCCGCTCGTCACCTTTTGCCCCTACTGCTGCACCCAACTCCACCTCGGCTCCGGGCCCGGCGATCCGGATGAAACCTATCTGCGCCGCGTCGATCTCCGCGAAGAGACGGAATCGATCTACCGCAAATCCCCGCAAAGCAACATCTGGCATTTCGCCGAGAACTGCTCCCGCTGGCCCACGGACGACTATCTGCAATTGGAGATCCAGCCCGACATCGGCGAGCTTTGCAGCGAGTGCAAGGCGAAGCAGCTGCGCATCAAGGTGCACTGAAAACAGAACGCATTGGCTAGCCCGCGTGCGCGCGCGCGAAGGCCGCCCAGGCCGCGAGCGCGGCCGCGAGCGAAAGCGCGCCGAGGACGCCGAGCGTCGGCTCGATGCCGACGCGGTCGGCGAGCGCGCCGACCGGCGGCAGGATAACCACGGCGGCGAGGCGGAAAAGCAGCGCGTTGAGCGACAGTACACTCGCGCGATCCTCGGGCGGGGCGTCGGCCTGGAGCACGCCGGCGAGGAGCGGCCCCTGGAGCCCGCGGACGGTCATAAATCCTAAGTAAAACACGACGGCGAGCGGCGACGAGCCGAAGGCGAGCGCCAAATAGCTCGCGCCCGCGATAACGCTGCAGGCGAGCAGCACAGGCGCGGCGCCGAACGCCTGGGCCAAACGCGCGCTGGCGAGCGAGGTTGCCGCGAGCCAGAGATGCGCCCCTGCCCACAGCGGGCCGAACCAGACCGG
>Ga0075423_10001837_pt1 | contig 18984 bp, 18 predicted proteins | sample SoiMethybrSBSTD2_FD_80114 | JGI IMG/M metagenome (GOLD analysis project Ga0075423, IMG submission 80114) | Bulk soil microbial communities from a Populus tree surrounding site in Tennessee, USA - Soil MetaG P. TD hybrid SBSTD2 | ecosystem: Environmental > Terrestrial > Soil > Tree plantation...
GAGAACGGGTTCTTCGGCGACCGCTGCTTCGACGATCTCGAGCCGCGCGATCGGCGATGCTTCGAGCGGCGGTTCCTCGAGCGGCTCCACAGCCGCGGCCAAAGTCGACGTTTCGATCACTGCAGCCTGAGACTCGAGCTCGACTCGCTCAGTCTCTACCGTCCACGCGGGAGCCGTCTGCAGGTGGTCCACCTCGTACGCGGGCTCATCGGCGAAAGGGAATTTGTCGAGGAGATCGCTTCGCCAGGCCCCGTGATTCGGTTCCGGTTCTGGTTCCGGTTCTGGTTCCGTCCGCCACGTCGCCTGCTCCGACGGTGTGTAAACGGGCGCCGCTTCGGAGGAATAGACCGGAGTCGAGTCGTCACTGTACGCCGGGGTCCACTGCTCCTCGATCGAGGGCGTCGTAAACGACTCTTCCACCTCTATCGCCGCAGACGACGCACCTGCGCCCGCATGGCGCTTTTCTTCCGCCGCGCGTTCCAGATAATGCTGAATCTCGTCGGCGAAGACCTTTGGCTCACATCCTTCGGGCGTGACGGGCTGCGGCTTGGAGCGGCCAAATGAAAAACCGAAGCCCTTCTTCTTCTTCGGTGCCTCACTCAGAACCGGGATGCGGACTGTCTGAACGTGTGCTCCGGCGGGTCCGAGACTCCGTAAGTACTCGTCGAGCACGCCATCGTCAAAGGGTGACATCAGCGGCGACGTGAGGATCAAGTCGGGGAGTCGATCATCGAGCGCGAGCAGTCCCTCGCCGACTTCAGCGGCTTGCACCAGATCCACTGAGAGCCGGCCCTGTATCAGCTTGGCGAGCTGGGCCGCCTCGTGAGGATCGGCAACGATGGCGAGGATCAGTTGCATGGCCTCTACGTGGTTACGTGCGTAGCATGAACAAGACCAGAATCGTCGCAGCGACGCTGAAGATCACGAGCGGGGCATTCTCGACGCTGTGATCGTGCGCCGCCTTGAGCATCACCATCGATACATCTCCGAGCTTGGTGCCGACGCCGGCGATCCCCGAGGCACCCGTAGGTGGCGCGACCATATTTCTCAGCATGTCGCGCACTCTCGGGTCAATCGACACGAGCATGACGAGCAGTACTACGACTGCTGCTAACGAGATGAGCCCGTCATTGATTACGCGACGCATCGCTCTATTACCTTGGATGACACTCCACCTGCCCATTGGCACGCAAAGGCCGTTCCCGCGGCGGCAGATGATGCTAAGGGACTGTCTGCGCGCGACTTGGCGAAAGACGCATCGGAGATGTGGCGGGCTCGACGCCGACGGATTTGGCCGCGCATTAACAGATTCGGTTGTTCGCGCGCGGATCGTGACGATCCTGGACAGGCATGCTCAATCCATCGAGCGCCTGCCGTGATGCCCTACCTGGCCCCAGCTTCGTAAGCGGCCGGTCGATTCCGTACCCGTTGTCGTGCATCTTCGCGCAGCGGATCGGTCGTTCGCTCATGACCCCATGACGACGGTCAAGTGGCTGTGCCATCGGCACTTTGACCTGGTTCCCCGTCGCCAATTGCCGCGCTGGCACGTCCGTTGCGCTTAACAGGGCATCGTGGTCGCGGTCAGCCCGCATCGAGGGGGCCGCATTCGAGGCACGTGCGCATCGGACAAGCCGACGCACCAACAGAAAGGGATCGCATGAGGAACCTCATTAATCGTTTGCGTGCACTGGTTCGCGGTACTGCCGGTCAGGACCTCCTGGAATACGCGCTTCTCGTCGCGCTCATCGCGCTGGTCTGCGTCGCCGTGATCACCTCGACGGGCACCAACGTGCAGGGCATCTTCTCGAAGATCTCGACCAAGCTGGCTGACGCGAACAAGTAGCCGTTACGACGTTGGGCGGAGCAGTCGCGAGTCACGCCTGCACACCGCACCAAGTCGTCGCCTACGGAACTTTTAGCGTGTGCGTCGGGGGCTCCGAACGCACCAGAGGAAAGGACGTCATGAACCTTATTGCTCGTTTGCGTGCGCTGCTGCGCGGGACCGCTGGCCAGGACCTGTTGGAGTACGCGCTCCTCGTGGCGCTCATCGCGCTTGTGTGCGTCGCTGTTGTTACGTCGACGGGAACCAACGTTCAGGGAATCTTCGAAAAAATCTCGACGAAGCTGGCGGACGCGAATAAGTAGGCGTCGTTCCTTTGGTCGGCGCAAGCACGAAGGGGCGGGCACTTGTGCCCGCCCTGTTCTGAATGACAGGCGTGAGAGGCCAACATTCATGATGCGAGTCTCAGTTCTGTTGTCGCTGAAACGATCGGTTCTGGACGACGAGTCCGGCCAGGATCTGCTCGAGTACGCATTGCTCGTGGCGCTCATTGCGCTCGTGGCCTTCGGCGCGGTCAGCTCCGTTGGCACCACGATCAACACGGTTTTTTGGACTTACATCGATGGAGTCATGGGTGCCATCTGAAGCTCTCGCTCTCACGATTGTTACGGCCGGCACGGGGTTGGCCGCGGTGATCGATCTCCGCACGCGCCACATTCCGAACGCCTTGACCGGCGCGCTCGCCGTGATCGGAGTAGGGATCGCGGCGGCAAAGCTCGGCCCCATCGGACTGGGCGGCGCCCTTCTGGGCTGCGCCCTCGGGCTCGCCTTCATGCTGCCGGGCCACCTATTCGGCGCGACCGGCGCCGGCGACGTAAAGCTGTTTGCCGCAGCGGGCGCTCTTCTGGGCCCCGCGACGACCGTGCAGGCATTTCTCTACACCGCCGTGGTGGGCGGTGTGCTCGCCGTGGCAATTGCCATCCGGCGGCGTCGCCTGCGTCAGACGCTTGGCGCAACGGCAAAGCTGGTCTCCGAGGGATCGTCGGCGGCAGCTGCGATCGAAGCACCCGAGGTGGATAACCGCTTCGCGTACGCGCCGGCCATCGCTGTCGGCGTCGTCATGGCCGCGTTGCTGTGAGGGGGAGAGGACGACGTATGTCACGACCTTCACATCGAAGACACAGCGAGCGCGGCGCGGCGCTCCTCGAAATGGCGTTCGCGCTCCCGCTGCTGCTCCTGGTGTGCGTCGGGATCCTGGAGTTCGGTCGCGCGTATCAGACCTGGCAGGTGCTGACCAATGCTGCCCGTGAGGGGGCCCGGATCGCCGTGCTCCCGGGTATGGACGATACGGCCGTGCGAACCAGGGTCAGGGAGTACATGGCGATCGGGCAACTCCCGAAGGCGAATGACGCTGTTGTCACGATTGATATCGATCGCACCCGAACGGTCTCGATCGGGAGCGGCAATACGGCGAGCGCCTCGCGGGTCAATGTGAACTACCCATTCGATTTCGTAGTGCTCGATCCCATCGCCCGTCTTGCCACCGGACGCACGACCGCAAACTCGTCGACTTTGAACATGGTCGCCTCGGCAACCATGCGTAACGAATCGTAGGAATAGGGAGCTCGCCACATATGGCTCGCATGCGTGTATTTATCGTTCTGGCACTGGCAATCGCCGCCGGTGGCACGTTCGCGTTCGGCACGTATCGCTACATGCAGAACGTGCCCACGCAAACCGTCAATGTGCCCACGAGCGCCGTTGTCGTGGCGGCCGCTGATCTTCAGCTGGGCGCTGAGCTGCGCGCTGAGGATCTCCGCGTCATTCAGTGGCCGGCCGGCGCTGTCCCCGCGGGCGCGTTTGCCAAGCCAGAAGAGCTGGTTGGCCGCGGCCTCATCCAGCCGGTTGCTGCGAACGAGCTCTTTCTTCCTGGCAAGCTGGCCTCGAAGGAAGCGGGCGCCGGGTTGCCGCCGGTCATCGCTCCCGGCTTTCGCGCGCTGTCGGTGCGCGTGAACGACGTCATCGGTGTCGCCGGATACGTATTGCCAGGAACGCGGGTCGACGTCGTCGCGACCGTGAACCCCACCCAGCAGGCAACGGACATCACGTCGAAAGTGATTCTCACGAACGTGCTGGTGCTGGCGTCGGGCACCAAGATCGAGCGCGACGCGAAGGACAACAAGCCGGTCTCGGTCAATGTTGTCACGATGCTCGTGAACCCTGACGAAGCAGAGCGGCTGACACTGGCCAGCACCGAAGGGAAGATTCAGCTGGCACTCCGCAATCCGATGGATCAGACGGCGCCTCCGACGCGCGGCATCAAGCCGGCCGTGTTGATGGGTTCGGCGGTGGCCGCAGCGCCCGTTCGGCGAGTGGCGAGCAACAGCAGCGCCCCGCGAGTGGAAACCCGACCGGCGCCCGTTCCGACGGTCGAGATCATCCGTGGTGACAAGCGGGCGCAGGAAGTTGCGACCCAGGAGTAGTGAGATGCGAATGACACGGCAGACAGCACGGATCGCCGCCGCCTGTGGCGTCCACATGTTCATCATCGGGGTGTTTGGTGGCGCTCACCATCGCACCCTCGCGCAGGCGCAGCCTGGCCTCCGCGTCGGGACGCCCCCGGCCGCATCGTCGTCGTCGGCGCCAATCGTCGAGACCAGCGAGACGCGGTCAGTCGAACTGCTCGTGGGCCGTTCAACGCTCGTCGACATCGGCTCGCCGATCGCGCGCGTGTCGCTCACCAGTGCCGACATCGCCGACGCGCTGGTGACTGGGCAGAGCCAGTTGCTCGTCCACGGGAAAACACCAGGGTCGATCTCGATGTTCGTGTGGGATCGGGCCGGTGCCGTGAAGCGATACGAGATCGCGGTGCAGCGGGACCTGGCGCGCCTGAACGACCAGGTGAAACAGTTGTTCCCCAACGAGCACATCGAGGCAACCAGCAATGGCAAGAGTGTGGTGCTCTCGGGCATGGTCTCGAGCAAGGACGTCGGTGAGAAGGCAGTGGCGGTCGCAGCCGGATACGTCGACAAGCCGGCCGATGTGGTCAACCTGTTCCAGATTCAGGCAGGGCCGCGCAGCAATCAAGTGCTGCTCCGCGTGCGCTTCGCCGAAGTCAGCCGCTCGGCGATGTCCGAGTTCGGCATGTCGATTTTCACGAGCCCGACGGGTATCCACAACAACGTTGGTCGAGTCACGACGCAGCAGTACCCGGCGCCCGGCTACACCGACCTGGCGTGGACGAAGGCCGACTCGAGCTTCGGCTCCGACGTCACCAGTGCCGAAGGCAAGCTTGCGTTCAGCGACTTCCTCAACGTGTTTCTGCTGAATCAGAAGTACGACCTCGGCGTACTGATCAAGGCGCTTCAGAATCGCGGATTGTTTCAGAGCCTCGCCGAACCGAACCTCGTGGCCGAGAGCGGCAAGGAAGCGAGCTTCCTGGCTGGCGGCGAGTTCCCGGTTCCGATCGCACAGGGCTCGGGCGCGAACATCGGCGTGTCGATCATGGTCAAGGAGTTCGGTATCCGGCTGAATTTCACGCCGACCGTCAACGGTGACCGCGTCCACCTCAAGGTGCGTCCCGAGGTCAGCACGCTGGACTACGGCAACGCCGTGCTCCTCAGCGGGTTCCGCATTCCATCGCTTTCGACGCGGCGCGCAGAGACGGAACTCGAACTGGGCAATGGTCAGACGTTCGCGATCGCTGGTCTGATGAGCAACCAGATGCAGAACACGATGCAGAAGGTTCCTGGTATTGGCGACATTCCAATACTCGGGTATCTGTTCCGCAGCCAGGCCGCAAAGCGAGATCAGACCGAGCTCGTCGTGATGATCACGCCGGAGATCCTCCCGAACAATTCGCCCGGTGTCACCCCGAACCTGCCGAGCTACCCGGATACGTTCCTGCCGCCGCTGTCGGATCTCAAGGGGACGCGCCCGGCACCGGCTCCCGCGTTCACGCAACCGGCCCGATCGCAGGCGATGGCGCCAGCGACCGCGCCAGTCGTCGTCGATAACCGCACGGAGATCGAACGGGCGCAGGATCGCGCGCTCGAGGCGCTGGATCGGAAGAATCAGCCGCAGACGGCCGCCGCGCAGTTGTCATCGACTCAGTCGGACGATTCGAACCAGGTGTCACAAGCTACTGCTGACAGCATCAACGTCTCGAAGGAACAGCAGGACCTGCTGAAGGCCGCCCACGAGCAGGCGGATCGCGACGCCAAAGTGGCGGATCAAGCGCGGAAGGAAGATGCGAAGCGGTCCGCCGAGGAACAGAAGAAAGAGGAGAAGGCCGCACGCGAGCAGGCCAAGCGAGACGCTGAAGCCGCCAAGGTGCAGGCCAGGAAGGATGCCGAGGCGGCAAAGGTCCAGGCCAAGCGGGACGCGGAGGCGGCAAAGGTGCAGGCCAAGCGTGATGCGGAGATGGCCAAGCTGCAGGCCAAGCAGGACCAGCTCACGGCCGCAGAACGGCAGAAGCCCGAAACGCAGGCTGTGCCGCAACAGGCCGCCGACACAAAGGGCCAGGTCAGTGAACAGGAGCGTCAGCAGGCCCTCGACGCCGCAGCCGAGCGGCTGCGCGCTGCCGAAGAGGAGTATCAGGCCGAGTTGGCGCGCCGGCAGCGCTAAGCGACGGCTGGTTGGTGCAGCGGCGGGTCTTCCCCGGCTTGAGTCAAGTCTGAGGGCGGACCCGCCGATGCTCTTAGTAGGACGGTTGGTCTGGACATAGACCGGGCCTAGAGGATCACATCATGCGAAGTCGCTGGACGCATCTACGACGTGACGAACGCGGCATGTCGTTAGTGTGGCTCGGGATGGGCTTCATGGCTTTTTTTGCCGCGTCGACGCTGGCGATCGATGTCGGCATGTTCATGACGGCACGGTCGCAGGCCCAGAACGCCGCCGATGCGGGGGCGCTCGCGGGTGCGACCTCGCTCGCATTCAATAACTACGACGATCGAAGCCCCGGCGGTCCTGCAGTCAGTAGCGCGATCACCACCGCGAAGGAAAATCTCGTCGTCGGCGGAGCGGTGGACGTGCTAACAGGCGACGTTACGTTTCCGCTCGGACCGACAGGTCTGAACAACCGGGTAAAGGTGAACGTATTTCGGACGTCCAATCGGAACAATCCGGTTGCGACACTGATCGGACCGGTCTTTGGCGTGCAAACGGTGGACATCGGCGCCACCGCGACGGCCGAGGCGTCACCGGCGAACGCCGCCACGTGCGTGAAGCCGTTCACCATTCCCGCTCGTTGGCAGGAGAACTCTGTTCCACCGAACGACACGTTCGACAGATACGACAACAAGGGAAATATTCTGCCGAACGCGGACGTCTACCCTCCCCCGAACGGCGTAGTGACGTGGCCGGTCGGGACATACAAGACGCTTCGGGCCGGTACAGGCAACAACATCGAATCCTCGTTCTACTTCTCGTGGAAGATGCCGGGAGGAGACATCGGCGGCGACTACTATCGCGAGAACATCTACGAATGCAACAACGCCGTCTTCACACCCGGTGCCGAGATGATTCAGGAGCCGGGTAACAAGGTCGGCGAGACCAACCAGGGCATCGACCTCTTGAAAGCCGAGGACCTGAGCGCCCAATGGGACGGGACCAACAACCGGGTCATCAACAGCAACAAGAACCCGAGCCCGCGGGTATTTCCCATTCCGCTCTATGACCCGGAGTTTCTCCAGTACAACGTGACGCACGGCCGCAACGCCTCACTCAAGATGGTCGGCTGGGTGCCGTTCTTTCTCGTGGATCGGAACGGCAACAACGTCTACGGCTATGTGACGACGATGCTGGGGGTGATCGACCCGAATGCCGGCCCCGCTCCGGCTGGCTCACTTCTGTACGCGATTCGATTGGTGCAATAGACATGGCGCGACTGTCAGGCTCCCTCCATACCGCAGACGACACGTTTCGCACGGACGTTGCGACACTCTTGCGATCGACGGCTGTGCAGGTCTCGCTCGCCGATGAGCGTTCGGCTCGCACCGGCACGCCTCCCGACATCGTCTTCGTCGATGGCCGCGCGGATCTCGACGAGTCGCTGCAGGCCATCGAGCGGCTGCGTGCGACGTATCCCATTGCCGTCATTTTCTTCATGGCAGCCGAGGCGAACCCCGATCTGATCCTGCACGCGATGCGCGCCGGCGCCAACGAGTTCTTCGCCTGGCCTCCCTCGCGCAGCGCACTCGATCAGGCTCTGCAACGGACTGCGGCACGCCGCGCCGCATCGCCGACGAGTGGAACGGAGTCGACCACCCTCGTGTTCTTCGGCGCCAAGGGTGGCGCCGGCACGACGACGATCGCGGTCAATTGCGGCGTCGACGTCGCCCGTCTGCGGAAGCGTCCGACGCTGATTGTGGACCTCAAACCCGGCCTCGGCGAGGTCACCTTGTTCCTCGGCGTCCGCAGCCGCTACACGATGCTCGACGCGCTCGACAACCTCCATCGGCTGGACAGCGAGTTCATGCGCGAGCTCGTCGTGAAGCACAAGTCCGGCCTCGAAATCCTCGCGGGTTCGGACCTGTTCGACAGACCCGGCGGCAATGACAGCGCCGCGCTCGAGGAGCTGTTCCGGATTCTCGGTCGCCAGTATGAATACATCCTCGTCGACGCCGGTTCGCAAATGAACGCGCCGGCACTGGCGGGACTGTACACGGCGGACCAGATTTATCTGATCGCGAACCCGGACGTACCGTCCGTGCGCAATGCTCAGCGGTTGCTCGATCGCATCGGCCAGCTCGGGACAGCAGGTGAGCGTGTACGGCCTCTCCTCAACCGCGCGGCAGAACCCTACCCGATTCCGCCGGCGCAGATTGAGAAGGCGATCGGGTTGCCGATTTTCCAGACGTTCCTCAGTGACTACAAGACCGTCTCCACGGCGCTCAATTCCGGCGTGCCGCTCGCGTTGGCGGACAACAGCGAGCTCGCGGCGCAGTTCGAGCAGTTTTCCCGAAAGATCGTCGATCCCGGCGGAGTCCAGGCGTTGCCCGGGAAGAAGTCGTCGCTTGGCCTGCAGCGCCTGGCCTCAATGTGGTAATCGAACATGCGTAGCGCTGCTGTCCCCGCCACTCCTTCTGCCCCGGTCCACGCGACGGTTCGACAGCAATACCTCGATCTCCGCGCGTCGATTCATCGCAAGCTGCTCGGCCGGCTGAACCTCGAGGCGCTCGCCCATGTGGACCGCGCCAAGGCTGAAGGCGAGATCCGAACGCTGCTCGCGCAGCTGCTGACTGAGGAAAATACGCCGATCAGCCTCGCGGAACGCGAAACGCTGTTCGCCGAAGTACTGGACGACGTGTTCGGCCTCGGCCCGCTCGAGCCGCTGCTGCGCGATCCGAGCATCAGCGACATTCTGGTGAACACGTACCGCAGCGTGTTCGTCGAGCGCCGTGGCATCCTCGAGCGGGTGACCGCCACCTTTCAGGACGACGCGCATCTGCTGCGTGTCATCGACCGGATCGTGAGCCGGATTGGCCGTCGCGTCGATGACAGTTCGCCCATGGTGGACGCGCGCCTGGCCGACGGCTCCCGTGTCAACGCCATCATTCCACCGCTGGCGGTCGACGGACCGCTGCTGTCGATCCGGCGCTTTCCCGCGGATCGTCTCAAGGCCGACGATCTCGTCGGCCTGGGTGCGTTGACGAAGCCGATGCTCGATTTTCTGTCGCATTGCGTGCGCGCGCATCTCAACTGCATCATCAGCGGCGGCACGGGCGCCGGGAAGACCACGTTGCTGAACGTGCTTTCGAGCTTCATCTCATCGCGCGAGCGCATCGTCACCATTGAGGACGCCGCGGAGTTGCAGCTCCACCAGGAGCACGTTGCGCGGCTGGAAACACGGCCGCCGAACGTCGAAGGCAAAGGTGCCATCCGCCAGCGCCAACTCGTTGTCAACGCACTGCGTATGCGCCCCGATCGCATCGTCGTCGGCGAGGTCCGTAGCGAGGAAGCGCTCGACATGCTTCAGGCGATGAACACAGGTCACGATGGCTCGCTGACGACCGTTCACGCCAACACCCCGCGCGATGCACTGACCCGTATCGAAACGATGATCGCCATGGGCGCGACGAACCTGCCGGACAAGGCGATGCGCCAGCAGATTGCGTCGGCCGTCCACCTCGTGGTTCAGCAGACGCGCCTGGCCGACGGCACGCGCAAGGTCACGAGCATCTCGGAGATCACGGGTATGGAGGGTGACGTGATCACCATGCAGGAGATCTTCGTGTTCGAGAAGGCGGGGATCAGCAAGGAAGGAAAAGTGATTGGGCGTTTCCGCGCAACCGGCGTGCGGCCCAAATGTGCCGAACGGCTCAAGGCAGCGGGAATCCTGCTACCGGCAGAGATGTTTGAAGGCATCACGGAGGTGCGGTAAATGGTGATCGCCTTTATCGCGTTCCTCCTGGTGACGGCCGTCGTGGCCGGCCTTGGGTTCGGCGCCTTGCGTCTGCCGGGAGCGCTAGCCGATCGCCGGATGGAGCGGCGGCTCCGTGACATCGCACCTCGCGAGAGTGGTGGCTCGCGGACCTCGTTCATTCGCGACAGGAAAGCAGGGCCGCTCCCTGCGTTGGATCGGGCGCTCGGGGGATCCGGCTCGTCGCTCTCGCGATTGGTCGAGCAGTCAGGCGTGGCGACGACCCCCAGCACCATCATCCTGGCGAGCGTGGGGCTCGCAGCGTTGTTGGCGTTTTTCGCACTGATCTTCGTGCGGCAGCCCTTTTCGTGGTTGGTGGGCGGTGTCGTCGGCTCGATGCTGCCAACTCTCTTTCTGAAGCGTCGTCGGAGCACCAGGCTGAAGCGATTCGAAGAACAGTTTCCCGAGGCGCTCGACCTGCTGTCTCGAGCGATTCGCGCTGGACACGCGTTCCAGACTGCCATGGGCATGTGCGCTGACGAGTTGCCCGCCCCGGTTGGCATCGAGTTCAGAAAAAGCTTCGACCAGCAGAATTTCGGCCTGCCGCTCAAGGACGCGTTGAACGAGCTGGCAGAGCGCGTGCCGATTCTGGACGTGAAGTTCTTCGTGACCGCCGTCCTGATTCAGCGAGAGACCGGCGGCAACCTGGCAGAGATTCTCGACAATCTCGCGCATGTCGTTCGCGAGCGCTTCAAGATTCTGCGGCAGGTTCGCGTGCATACGGCGCACGGACGGTTCACCGGCTACGTGCTGCTGGCGCTTCCGGCGGCGCTTGGCGTGGTCCTCGCCTGGATGAACCCCGATCACATGGACCTGCTGTTCAAGGAAAAGATGGGGCAGATGATGATCATGGCCGCCATCGTGATGCAGACCGTCGGGTACTTCTGGATTCGTCAGGTCATCAAGATCGAGGTGTAGCGTGTCCTTGCTCCTCCCGCTGCTCGGGTTCATTTTCGTCTCGCTCCTCATCGCCGCAGCGGCGATGGTGCTGTCACCGAGCGGGAACGCCATCATTCAGCGCCGGCTCGGTGAGCTTCGCGGTATGCCGGAGGAGAAGCCGGCGTACAGCGAGGCGGCGGTCAAGACGCTGAAGCAGCTCGCCAAGTACGCGCCGCAGTCGCCCTCCGAAATGGGCAAGCTGCAGAAGCGCCTCGTGTGCGCGGGCTTCCGTAACAAGGAAGCGATCACGATCTTCATGGGGATCCGGCTCGGCGTGGCGCTCGTCGCGTTCGGCCTGGCGTCCTCACCACTGGTGGGCAGGCCGAGCGTGATGCTGGCCCTCGGCATGGCCGCCGTCGGATACCTGCTGCCCAGCATGGCGCTCGGACGATTGGCGAAAAAGCGGCAGCACCGCATTCGTCTCTCGCTGGCGGACGTGTTGGATCTCCTCGTGGTGAGTGTCGAGGCCGGCCTGGGTCTCGATCAGGCGCTGCAGCGCGTCGGCGAAGAACTCGCCTCGACCCATCCCGACCTGTCCGAGGAGCTGCGACTCGTCAACCTCGAGTTGCGCGCGGGTAAAGCGCGATCGGACGCGCTGCGCAATCTCGCGGACCGTACTGGCGTGGACGATCTCTCGTCACTGGCGGCGATGCTGATCCAGACCGATAAGTTCGGAACGAGCGTCGCGCAGTCACTGCGCGTGCACTCCGACACGCTCCGGACCAAGCGCCGGCAGCGCGCCGAGGAAGCCGCGGCCAAAACGGGCGTGAAGATGGTCTTCCCACTCGTGTTCTGCATCTTCCCGGCGATCTGGGTGGTCACGATTGGCCCGGCGGCGATCAAGTTCGTCCAGGTGCTCTTCCCGATGGCGCAGCAATGACAACGGTGACGACGGCAGCGCTCGACGAGATCCGGACCACAGCACCACAGGCTCCGACGACGCTCGAAACAACAGGGCTGACGACCGACATGGTCGAACAGCTGCTGGTCAAGACGCTGTACGGCGGCGAGTTGACCGGCCTGATGCTGGCCGACCGGCTGCGTCTGCCGTTCACGATCATCGAGCCCATCCTGGAGCGCATTCGCAACGAGCGCCTGATTGAGGTGCGCGGTGGGACGTCCACCGCCAGCTATCGATACACGCTGACCGATCTGGGCCGGGACCGCGCACAGCAGTACCTCGCCATCAACCAGTACAGCGGTGCGGCGCCGGTGCCGCTGGCCACCTACGTGGCGCAGATGCGCGCCCTCGCCGCATCGCGGGGCTACATCGAGCGCGAGCGGCTGAAGAAGGGCTTCTCACACCTGATCGTTCCCGACGCGGTTCTCGAGCAGCTTGGTCCGGCCGCCAATGCGAACAAAGCGATCTTCCTGTACGGGCCGCCCGGGAATGGCAAGACGGTGCTCGCCGAGGGATTGTCCCGGACGCTCGGCGGCGACATGTACATGCCGTACGCGATAGAGGTCGAGGGTCACATCATCACGATGTACGACCCAATCAGCCACGAAGCGCTCGAGGCTGATGTGGCCGACGCGACCAGCATCATCGCCGCGGCTCCCCGCGATCGACGCTGGGTGCGGATACGGCGGCCTGTCGTGATCGTCGGCGGCGAGCTCACGCTCGACATGCTCGACCTCACGTTCAATCCGCTGGCGAAGTTCTACGACGCGCCGCTGCAGCTCAAAGCCAACGGCGGTGTCTTCCTCGTGGACGACTTCGGCCGCCAGCGCATGCGGCCCGAGGATCTGTTGAACCGGTGGATCGTGCCGCTCGAAAGTCGAGTGGATTATCTGACGCTGCACACGGGCAAGAAATTCCAGGTGCCGTTCGACGTGCTGACGGTCTTCGCCACCAACCTCGATCCCGCATCGCTGGCCGATGAAGCGTTCCTCCGCCGCATCCCGTACAAGATCGCGATTCAGGATCCCAGCATCGAAGACTTCACGCGAATCCTCGAGCTGAACTGTCGGCGTCGCGACCTGCGATTCCACCCGGTGATGGCCGCCTATCTTCAGCGGCGGCACTACCTGCCGATCGGCCGTCCGCTCAGGGCGTGCCACCCACGCGACCTCCTCGACCAGGTCACGGCGCTCTGCCGTTATCGCGGCATCGAGCCGGTCCTCAGTCGCGAGATGCTCGACCTGGCGTGCGAAGCGTATTTTCTCGACGACAAGGTGTCGCAACCCCCAACGGCGCCGGTGCGCCCACGACGAAAGCGCCGCGCGGACGTCGAGGTACGGTAATGCCCGAGTACTCGAATCAGGGCGAAGGCCCCTGGCTGGTCAATCAGCGCACCGATGAAGCGCTCGCAGAGCGGGTCGAGCTGGCCGTGACGCGGGCCGATCGGCGCAAGGGCCTGCTTGGCCGCGACGCATTCGAAGCGTCCAGCGCGCTGATCATCGCTCCCTGCTTTTCCATCCACACGATGTTCATGCGCTTCGATATCGATGCGGTGTTCGTCGATGACGATGGGCGAGCCGTCAAGGTCGTGCACGAGATGGCGCCATGGCGCATCGCGATGCAGCCGTTCGCGCATGCCGTCGTGGAGCTTCCGGCCGGCAGCCTGAAGGATCGCCCGGTCGATGTCGGCGATCGCCTGTACCTGCTGGACGCACGAGGACAGCGGGTTGGACTCTCGGTTGACGACCTGCGGGAACGACTGTGCTGACACCACGCGCGCCGAAGCCAGAGCTCGCCGGGCAGCAATATGCTGTCGTCCTCGTCGACGAGGATCAGCTCAATCAGCTGATGCACCGCCCGGCGATGCGACAGGTGAATTCACGCTTCGCATCGAACGATGCTCTCGTTCGCTACGAACGGCTGAAGCGGCGTACGGCGGCTGCAGCGGTCGTCCTCCTCGTGCTCGCCGCTGGCGGAGCGGCCTGGGTGTTCGTGCCGCAACCGGCGATGGCCTCGATGTTCGACTGGTCCAAGCCGGCCGCGATCCCGACCCTCTACACCGGCGCCAGCTTCAGCGTGACCCTCGCCTCGCTCGACAGCGCTGATGGCGCCAACGACGCGGCGGCGCGCGTGCGGGCGCTCGGGATGCCGGCGTTCACGCGCCGTTCACCGGGCAAGAACCAGGTGTATCAGGCAATGGTCGGGCCATTTGCGTCACTCGACGAAGCCGAGAAGGCACAGCGTCGCCTCGGTGGAATGGGCTATTCCGGCGCGCGGCTCTTCGTCGACGAGTCGCTGCGCACCGCCCCGCGCAGCGAGCGGCCTGTCGATACGCCGCACGATCTCGGTGTGTTGCTCCTCGGCGCGCCCGATCGGCTATCGCTCGTGTTCGAATTGCAATCGGAGCCGCGTCAGGTGACCTCGGCACGGCCGGATGCGGCGACGCTGCAAATCGACGCCGGACCGATGCCGGCACCTGCGCAGCCGCAGCAGTGGAGCGCCCCCGACGGCGTCCATCTGCTGCACACTGTCTCCGTAGACGCTGTCGCCGCACAGGGTGGATTGAACTACGTGCGCGCGCGTGTGGCGTTACCGGAGTTTGCGAAAGCCAATGTCCGCACAGAAGGCCGTCGCGTCTATGTGGACCTCACGTGGCCGCTCGAGGAAGAGCAAGATCCACGCACGCCGCGTCGCGCGACTGTGTCGGCGCCGCAGGAAGAAGATTCGAGCGTGCCAGCAAGGCAGCACGAGCCGGGGAGCAGCGGGCAGAAGCAAAACAGTCCGGCCCAGCAGGAACGGTATCGGGAAGAGATTCTACCGATACATCAGCGTATCAATGAGATCCGTCCGTTCATTCTCTCGGCGGCGCAGTCAGGGTCCACCGATGTTTACGCTGCGCTCGATTCGACTCTTGCAAACCTCGAAGCCTCGCTGGTTGCGATGAGTGTTCCGCCATCGGAAGCCGGCCAGCACCAGTTGCTCATCGCCGCGACGCGGTCGGCGCGGTCCGGGCTCGAGCCGGGGTTCAGCGGCGATCGGCTTGCGCACGCGCAAAAAGCGCTCACGATGTTCGATGGCGCGATGGCCGCCCCAGTTATTTCAACGGCGCCATAAGCCAGACGCCACCGGCGACGATCGCCAGGAGCGCCGCTGCCGACATCATGGCGCGATAGGCGCGCGTACCGTGCACGCTGCCAACGGCGATCGAGCCGACTGCCGCGGCGAAGATCGTCATCGCCGCAATCGTCCCCACCCCGAACGACGCGATGTACAGGACAGCGTCGCTCGTTGTCGGCAGCGCGAGCGCCGGCAGGACACCAAAGAAGTGCGAGCTCCCGGCCATGCCATGCAGCACGCCCATGCAGAAAGATGCGTGCGCGTGACCGAGGCGCCGAATCCATGCGGCCCCGGCCTGGACGTGCAGGTGGTCGTGCGACCACTCGCCGTGCTGGTGTCGTGCTGGCGCGATGCGAAGGCCACGGCTCAACGCCCAGAGCCCGATACCGATCAGCGCTGCACCAACGAAGCGCTCGCTCCACGCGGAGAGGACGTCGATGGGCGGCAGGATGTCGCGCAAGAGAACGCCGAGCAGGGCCACGACGACAACGCCGGACGCGTGACCGAGCCCCCACGTCCATCCGGCGATCCAACCCCGGCGACGTCCGTCAAGGGCAAGCGGTGCAACAGCGGCGAGGTGATCCGGCCCTGACAGGACGTGAAACAACCCGGCAACGGCGCCGGTGACGACAATCAGCATCCCTTAACTCCCAACTGTCAACTGCGAACTACCAACTCCCAAATCCGAATTCCCAAACCGAGCCCCGAGTCCCGGTTCCCGAGCCCACTTACTTCGGCGCCATCCGGATCGCTCCATCCAGCCGGATGACTTCGCCGTTCAACATCTCGTTCTCGAAGATATGTCTTACGAGAGCAGCGTATTCATCCGGGCGACCAAGGCGCGAGGGAAACGGAACCTGCTGCGCGAGCGACACGCGCGCGGCCTCGGGCAATGCCGCCAGCAATGGTGTATCGAATGTGCCTGGCGCAATGGTCATCACGCGAATGCCGATGCGCGCAAATTCGCGAGCGATCGGCAGCGTCAGCGCGACGATGCCGCCCTTCGAGGCGGAATACGCCGCCTGTCCGATCTGCCCGTCGAAGGCGGCGACTGACGCCGTATTCACGATCACCCCGCGTTCCCCGTCTTCACTCGGCGTGTTCGCGGCCATCGCCGCCGCCGCCAGCCTGATGACGTTGAACGTTCCCACCAGGTTTACCTGGATGACGCGGCTGAAGCGGTCGAGAGGCTGCACGCCCTCGCGAGGTAGGACACGCTCGGCGGCGGGGATGCCAGCGGCGTTGACGAGGCCGTCGATGCGGCCGAACTCCTTCGTCGCGAGCTCTATCGCCGCTTGCACGTGATCTTCACGCGTGACGTCGGCGTTCACGAAGCGGGCGCTCGTTCCGTGCTGCGCCGCCTTGGCGCGGCCGGCTTCGTCTTTGAGGTCGATGATGACGGCACGTCCGCCTGCGGCCACGATCATGTCGACGGTGGCACCGCCCAGGCCCGACGCACCTCCCGTCACGAGGACGGTTCGCCCGTTGAGAAGCACGACGCGATTCTATCAGCCGGCTCGGGGCTCAGGCTCCGAGTCGGGGGCAAGGCTCTGGATGGTAAAGCCATTCAGCGGTGGCTCGAGCTGTTCGGGTGGCTTGATGGGGAACTCACACGTGAATGTCGTACCGCGGCCGGCATTGTTCTCAGCCACGATCGTTCCGCCATGGGCAAGAACGATCGAACGGCTGATCGCCAGTCCAAGGCCCAGGCCCTGCTCGCGAAACGTCACGAAGGGCTCGAAAACAGCGGTGAGCTGATCGTCGGGAATGCCGACGCCACAGTCGACGACCGACAGCTGGACCACCTCGTCTTCCACCGTTGTTCTTACAGAGAGATGGCGCTCGTCAATCGCCGTCGTACTCATCGACTCACAGGCGTTGAGCACGAGATTCAGGAGCACCTGCTGCAACTGCACACGGTCGCCGTAGACCACCTTCATCGGCGAGACCAGGTTGGTCGTCACCGAGATTCGACGCGCAAGGAAGTCACTGTGAGTGAGGTCGAGCACTTCCTTGACGATGTCGTTCATGTCTACTCTCTCGAAGAGGCCAGCTCCTTTCTTCAGCAGCACGCGCAGCCGCTCGATCACCGAGCCGGCGCGTTTGTCGTTGGCGATGATGTCGTCGAGCGCCGCACGCAGCTCCTGTGCGTCCACTGGATCGCGCGCTAGCAGGCGTCGCGCCGCGTGCGCATTGATCAGGATGGCCGACAGCGGTTGGCTCAGCTCGTGCGCCAGGGCGCCGGAGAGCTCGCCAAGCGTCGCGACACGGTTCAGATGCGCGAGCTCTCGCCGCTGCATGGCGGCATCGACTTCAGCGCGCTTGCGGTCGGTGATGTTGCGAACGATGCTGAGTACCTTGTCGCTATCACAGCGGACAACGCACGCTTCGAAGAAACGCTGCGCTTGATCGATCTCGAGGGAGTACTCGAATGTCTCGGGATCGCCTGAGGCCAGCGTTCCGGCGATCGCGGCCGTCAGTGGATTGGCGACGACCGGAGGAAGAATTTCCGCAATCGTCCTGCCGAGAAATACCTGTGGCGGGACGAGCAACTCATCCGGATCCTTTGCGTAGTAGTCGAGGAACACGCCGCCGGCGCTCAGGATGAACATCCAATCGGGATTGGCGCGCAGGATCGCGCGGGTGCGCTCTTCGCTGCGGCGCAACATTTCATGCGCCCGTTGGCTCTCGATGGCCAGCCCGGCGATGCTGGCGGCGACGTCGATCATGCGCCGCTCGCGGCTGAGCGGCGCCCTCGCCTCTGCGTAATACATTGCAAACGATCCGAGCACCTTCTTTTGTGTCGACATGATCGGCGTCGACCAGCAGGCGCGGAAACCATGGGCAATGGCCAGCCCGCGGTAGTCATCCCACGCCGGATCGACGAGGACGTCGGTCACGATCACGGGCCGACCGAGATACATCGCCGTCCCGCACGATCCCGCCCGCGGGCCGATGGCGGCACCCTCGATCGCGCTGTTGAAGGTGTCCGGAAGACTCGGTGCGGCGCCTCGCCGCAGGTGCGCGCCATCGTCATCGAGCAATACGACCGAACACAACATGCCGTCGGAGTGTTGTTCGACCAGCCGCACCAGCCGCGTGAGAACTGCGTCGAGTGGGGCACCGGTCGCTATCATCTCGAGTACGTCGTGTTGCCCGGCGCGGAAGTCTGCCTCGCGTCGACGCTCGGTGATGTCGCGCGAGACGACGAGCAGTTGCACGATCGTGTTGCTCTCGTCGGTGACCGGGGTGATCACCACATCCCACCATTTGGCGACGCCAGCGGTAGTGCGGCAGAAGCCTTCGAAGGTGGCGCGTTCTCCCGTCTTCGCGCGGGCGACCGCGTCGTTCGCGGTGATATGGTGTTCGCCCTGCCACACGCTCAACCAGGGATGGTTGATCAGATCGTCGCCACTACACAGGTCCAGCAACTGCACACCAGCAGGATTGATGTAGATGAGACGCCCCTCGAGGTCGAGGAGCTTGACACAGTCGCTGCTGCCTTCGATCAGGTGCCGGCCCAGTCGTTCGAATTGTGGCTGTCCCACGGATCTACACAGTGCGTTGAGGGGCGGCGCCGACGACGTTGTTCATGGCCGCGATCAGCGTGTCTTCATCGAACGGCTTGTGGAGCGTGGGGACGCCGACGGGCAAGCCGTCGCCGAGGGAGCGCTCACCGTCACCAGTGATGAGAACGATTGGGAGCCGGAGTCCTACCGAAATCATCCACTCACGCAACTCGAGGCCGTGCAACCCCGGCAGACGGATGTCGAGAATGAGGCAGTCAATTTCGGGACGATGGGCAACGAACTCCTCTGCGGA
>Ga0075423_10001840_pt1 | contig 18970 bp, 18 predicted proteins | sample SoiMethybrSBSTD2_FD_80114 | JGI IMG/M metagenome (GOLD analysis project Ga0075423, IMG submission 80114) | Bulk soil microbial communities from a Populus tree surrounding site in Tennessee, USA - Soil MetaG P. TD hybrid SBSTD2 | ecosystem: Environmental > Terrestrial > Soil > Tree plantation...
CGCGCGTCAGCTGCCGCTTCACCCATGTCTACCCCGACGGTCCGGCGCCCTACTTCACGGTGATGGCCCCGGCGGTGCGCGGCGGCGAGGTCGAGCAATGGGACGAGATCAAGGCCGCCGCCTCCGAGGCGGTGATCGAGGGCGGCGGAACGATCACCCACCACCACGCGGTCGGCCGCGATCACCGCCCCTGGTACGACCGTCAACGCCCAACCCCCTTCGCTGCCGCCATCCGCGCCGCGAAGTCTGAGCTGGACCCAAGCGGCATGCTCAATCCCGGCGTCCTCCTAGACCCATAGAAGCCGCAGCGGAACCGGGGTTGGGCCTTTCGCAGGGGCTCCCGGCGCTACGCTCCGCGGCAAGCAAATGGACACAATCACCTCTGAGCATCCGACGATCCCGGCTGAGGCCGATGCGCCGGTCGTGCCAAGACGATCGCCGCTGCGGGCGGGGATCAAGACCGGGCGGCCGCAGGAGTGGATCAAGAACGTCTTCGTCTTCGCCGGACTGTTGTTCTCGGGCGAGTTCAGCGATTCCCACGCGGTCCTGGAGGCGACGCTCGCCTTCATCTCCTTCTGCCTGATCTCCAGCGCCGGCTACTACGTCAACGACCTGGTCGACGTCGAGCTGGATCGCAAGCACCCGAAGAAGCGCTTCCGGCCGCTGGCCGCCGGCGAGCTGTCGGAGAGAGCCGCGAAGACAATCGCGCCGCTGCTGGCGGCGGCGGCGATTGGCCTCGCCTTTGCCACCGTCAATTGGGAGGTCGGCCTCATGGTGGTCGGCTACGGCATCGCCCAGCTGGCCTACAGTCTCGGCCTCAAGCAGGTCGTGATCGTCGACGTGATGACCCTGGCCGGCCTCTTCATCCTGCGGGTCGCGGCCGGCGCCAGCGCCGTCGACGCCCACGCCTCCGAGTGGCTGATCCTCTGCACCGGCATGCTCGCCCTCTTCCTGGGGGTCACCAAGCGCCGCCAGGAGGCGGTTTCGGAGCTGCACCAAGGGACGAGCAGCCGCCCGGTCCTCGAGCACTACTCCCTTCCCTTCCTCGACCAGATGGTCGCCCTGGTCACCACCGGGACCGTGATCAGCTACGCAATCTACGCCGTCGACTCCCCGATCATCGGCAACAAGATGATGTGGACGATCCCGCCGGCCGTCTACTGCATCTTCCGCTACCTCTACCTGATCTACGACCGCGCCGACGACCGTTCCACCGCGGCGATCGTCGCCGAGGACAAGGGCCTGATCGCCGGCGTCGCCGCCTTCGCCCTGATCGCCTTCCTCCTCCTCTACGTCTTCAACTAGTCCGGCTCGACCGGAAGGTCGTCGGCGAGTTCGACCTTGCCTTTGCGGGTGAACTGGAGGTCGATGGTCTCGTTCTTGCGGTAGGTGCCGAAGAGGCCGAGGTACATCGCCAGCCAGCGCCCGGCGCCGACCTTCTCCTTGACGATCGGGCGGGTGAAGACGATCTCGCCGGCGCGGACGTTGTAGTCGGCCCCCTCAGTCTGCTCGACGCCGTTGATGAAGACCGCGAACGGCGGCTCGGCCTCACGCGGCAGCTTCACTCGATGGCCCGCCGCGTAACTGCCCTTCGGAATCTCGCTCATTTGGGTTGTCGATTAGCGAGCATCACGATCTGATTCTTTGCGAGCGGCGCTGATATGGCGGAGTGGTGCCACCTCCTTCGGAGGTGGCGCAATGTTTTAGGCGCCGCGGCGGGGGCGTTTGGGGCGGCGCGCCGGGGGGCCGACGATTTTCTCAGGGCCCTCGCGGTCGGCGACCGCAACGTAGTCGCGGTCGCGGTAGCCGGTGTAGACCTGGCGCGGGCGGGCGATCTTCTGCTCGGGGTCGTCGTTCATCTCCATCCACTGGGAGACCCAGCCCGCGGTACGGGGGATGGCGAAGATCACCGTGAACATCTCAGTCGGGATCTCCAGCGCCTCGTAGATGATCCCCGAGTAGAAGTCGACGTTCGGGTAGAGCTTGCGGGAGGTGAAGTACTCGTCGTCGAGCGCCCGCTTCTCCAGCTCGCGGGCGATCTCCACCAGGGCGTTGTACTCGGTGGCTTCGAAAACCTCGTCCATGTGCTGCTGGATGATCCGCGCCCGCGGGTCGTAGTTCTTGTAGACCCGGTGGCCGAAGCCCATCAGTTTCTCCTCGCGGTTCTTCACTCTCTCGAGGAAGGCGGGGATGTTCTCCACCGACTCGATCCGCCGCAGCATCCGCAGCACCGCCTCATTGGCGCCGCCGTGCAGCGGGCCGTAGAGCGCCGCGACCCCGGCGGCGACGGCGGAGTAGGGGTCGACCCCGGAGGAGCCGACGCCGCGCACCGCGCTCGTCGAGCAGTTCTGCTCGTGGTCGGCGTGGAGGATGAAGAGCACGTCCAGCGCCCGCGCCAGCCGCGGGTCCGGCTCGTACTTCACCTCGGTCTTCTTGAACATCATCGAGAGGAAGTTCTCGGGAAAAGTGAGGTCGTTGTCCGGGTAGACGTAGGGCAGCCCCATGTTGTGGCGGTAGGAGAAGGCGGCGAGGGTCGGCACCTTGGCAATCAGCCGCACGGCCGCCATGTAGCGCTGCTCGGGGTCGTCGATCTGCTTGGCGTCGGGATAGAAGGTGGAGAGCGCGCCGACCCCGGCCAGCAGCATCCCCATCGGGTGGGCGTCGTAGCGGAAGCCTTTGAAGAACTCCTTCAGGTCCTCGTGGACGAAGGTGTGGTGGGTGATGTCGTGGGTCCAGCGGTCGAGCTGGGGCCCTGTCGGCAGCTCGCCGAAGACCAGCAGGTAGGCGACCTCGAGGAAGCTGGAGCGCTCGCAGAGCTGCTCGATCGGGTAGCCGCGGTGCTGGAGGATCCCCTTCTCGCCGTCGATGTCGGTGATCGCCGAGCGGCAGGACGCGGTGTTGGTAAAGGCCGGGTCGTATGACATCAGGCCGAAGTCGTCCTCGGCGACTCTGATCTGGCGGAGATCCATGCCCTTCACCGTCCCGTCGACGATCGGCAGCTCGTACGTTTGGCCCGTACGGTTGTCGGTGACGGTGAGTGACTGGGAGCCCATGCCGGCGCTCATTCTGGCAGCTTGCGTTCGGCGGCTGTTAAGCAGCGGGCAATGGCTCGAACTGGGTCATCGCGCGCAGCGCCTCGAAGCGCTCGTCGATCTCCTCGCGGGTGAGGCGGGAAACGCGCTCGGTGCCGAACTCCTCGACGTTGAAGGAGGCGAGCACGGTGCCGTAGCCCATCGCCCGGCGCAGGCTCGCTTCGTCGAGTTCGCCCTCGTTGCTGTCGAGGGAGCCGAGGAAGCCGCCGGCGAAGCTGTCGCCGGCGCCGGTCGGGTCGCGCACGTCCTCCAGCGGGAAGCCGGGCAGGGCGAAGAAGCCCTCGCGGGTGAAGAGCGCCGCCCCGTACTCGCCCTGCTTGGCGACGACGGCGCGAGGGCCCAGGTCCATCACGGCGCGGGCGGCGCGGGCGAGGTTCGACTCCCCGGTCAGCTGGCGGATCTCGGCGTCGTTGAGGATCACGCACTCGACCTCGGCGATCGCCGCCAGCAGTGAGTCCTTCGCGGTCTCGATCCAGAGGTTCATTGAGTCCAGTGCGGTGAAGCGTGCGGCGCCGCACCGGGCGCGGACCCGGTGCTGCAGGTCGGGCTGGATGTTGGCGAGGAAGAGGATGTCGGCGGCCTCGGAGGCGGGCGACAGCTTCGGGTCGAAGTCGGCGAAGACGTTGAGCTGGGTGTCGTCGGTGTGGGCAACGTTGAGGTCGTAGTCGTAGTGGCCCGCCCAGAAGAAGGACTGGCCGCCCTCAACGCGTTCGATGTCGTCGACGATCACTCCGCGCCGCTCCAGGACCTCGAACTCAGCCGCCCCGAAGTCGTTCCCAACCGGCCCAACCGGCCGCACCTCGGTGAAGAAGCTGGCGGCCAGCGAAAAGTGAACCGCGGCCCCCCCGAGCATCCGTTCCCGCTCCCCGAAGGGGGTGCGGACGGAGTCGAAGGCGATCGATCCGACGACGGTCAGGGACATGGGGACGGCAGCTTAGTGCCTGTCCTGCGAGACTCCGCGACCGATGAAGGCGATTCAGATCGAGGAGTTTGGTGGGCCCGAGGTGCTGCGGTACGTCGAGGTCGATGAGCCGGTTGCCGGCGATGGCGAGGTCGTTGTCGATGTCGCGCGGAGCGGGATCAACTTCGCCGACACGCACGCGACTCGGAACGACTATCTCGCCGAGCAGCAGCTGCCGCTGATTCCCGGGGCGGAGGTGAGCGGGAGGACCGCCGACGGTCGGCGCGTGGCGGCGATCCTTGCTTCGGGCGGCTACGCCGAGAAGGTCGCCGTGCCGGAATCCTTCCTGGTTCCCGTCCCCAACGAGGTCGACGACGACCAGGCCGCCGCGCTGCTGCTGCAGGGGCTGACCGCGATGGCGTTGGTGCAGCGCTGCGCACGGATCAAACCCGGTGAGACGATCGTCGTCGAGGCCGCGGCCGGGGGTACCGGCACCCTCTCGGTCCAGCTCGCAAAGCGCGCCGGGGCGAAGGTGATCGGGCTTGCCTCCAGTGAGGAAAAACGCGCCCTGGTTGAGCGGCTCGGAGCCGACGCGACCGTCGACTCTCGCTCCGACAACCTGAAGGAGGCGATCCTCGAGGCAAACGGGGGGGAGAAGGTCGACGCCGTGCTCCACATGAGCGGCGGCGACGCCTTCGACGCCGAGCTCTCGGCGCTGGCGCCGCTCGGGCGAATGGTCGTCTTCGGCATCGCTTCCCGCGAGCAGCGCGAGGTCTCCACGGCGGCGCTGCTGCGCGGCTCCAAGTCGGTGATCGGCTTCTGGCTCGTCCACCTGTTGCTGCGCCGCGACCTGGCTGCGCCGATGATCGGCGAGCTATTCGGAACGGTCGCCAAGGGCGAGCTGAAGGTGACGGTCGGCGACGTCTATCCGCTCTCGGAGGCGGCGCGCGCCCACGAAGACCTGACCGGTCGCCGCACCAGCGGCAAGCTGCTCTTGGACCCGTCGAAGTGACCGCCTTCAAGGAGCTCGGCCTCTCCCCGGACATCCAGCAGGCTCTCGACGAGCTGGGCTTCGAGGAGCCGACGCCGATCCAGGAGCAGGCGATCCCGGAACTGCTCGGCGGCAACGACGTAATCGGCCAGGCGCAGACCGGCACTGGCAAGACGGCCGCCTTCGGGCTCCCTCTCCTTCAGTACCTCGACCCCTCCAACGACGAGGTGCAGGCGGTCGTCCTCACCCCGACCCGGGAGCTGTGCATCCAGGTGACGCAGGCGCTGCGCGCCTACGCCGAGCACCTCGACGTCGAGATCGTCGCCGTCTTCGGCGGCGCGCCGATCCGCTCGCAGCAGGCGCAGTTGCGCTCCGGAGCCCATGTCGTCGTCGCCACCGTCGGGCGGATGATGGACCTGATGAGCCGCCGCTCGCTGGTCCTCACCGCGGCGCGCTACGTGGTGCTCGACGAAGCCGACGAGATGCTCGACCTCGGCTTCATCGAGGACGTCGAGAAGATCCTGCGGATGTGCCCGAGCGGTCGCCAGACGGCGCTCTTCTCGGCGACGATGCCGCCGCCGATCAAGAAGCTCGCCGAGGGCTACATGTACGACCCGACGACGATCAGAATCTCGCCGAAGACGCTGACCGTCGACGCGATCGCCCAGGCCTACCTCGAGGTGCCGGCCAAGGACAAGGCGGCGCGGCTGGTCGAGCTGCTGAAGACGGAAGACCCCGAGCAGGCGATCATCTTCACCCGCACGAAAATCGGGGCTTCGAAGCTGGAGAAGACGCTGAAGGACAAGAACCTCGACGTGAAGGCGCTGCACGGCGACCTCAGCCAGGGAGTCCGCGACGGGGTGATGATCGCCTTCAAGGACCACCGGGTGAAGCTGCTGGTGGCGACCGACATCGCGGCGCGCGGCCTCGACATCGAGCACGTGACCCATGTCATCAACTACGACGTGCCGGACTCATCCGAGGTCTACGTCCACCGGATCGGCCGCACCGGCCGCGTCGGCCGCACCGGCCGCGCGATCACCCTCGTCACCCCGGCCCAGCGCGACGAGATCGGCCGCATCGAGCGCGACGTGAAGACGACGATCGACGAGTGGGAGAGCCCCGAAGAGCGCCTCGAGCACGCCCCGAAGCCGCGGCGACGAGAGCGAAGCACGAAGAACGAGAACAACGGCAAGGCGATCAAGCTGTTCGTCAACCGAGGAGAGCGAAGCGGGATCGAGGAGGACGACCTGCGCTGGGCGCTGCGCGAGGGGGCGGTCATCCCCGACGAGGCGGTCCACGACGTCCGCGTCCTGCATCGCTTCTCGTTCATCGAAATCGCCCCGGACCAAGCGGACAGAGCCGTCGAGTTCCTCGACGGCACGAAACTCAAGAACAAAGAGATCCGGCTCGAAATCGCTAAGAAGTGAGCTCGGCGATCGTGTCGAAGAGCCGATCGAAGTCGATCGGCTTGGCGACGTAGCCGCTGATCTCCAGGTCGGCCGGCGCCGTGGCGTCTTCCTCGTCCTGGTGGGCGCTGACGATCAGGGCGGGGGTGTCGATTCCCTCCGCCCGCAACTCGCGCAGGGCGTCGATGCCGGATTTCCGCGGCATCATCGCGTCAAGGAGGAGGACATCGGGGCCATCCCCTGAGTCGTTGTGCAGGGCGTCCATCACCTCCTGACCGTCGGCCGCGGTTTCCACCTCATATCCCTCCATCTCCAGCCGGGTCCGCATCAGTAGGAGGATGGTCTCGGAGTCGTCGGCGACCAGGATCTTGGCCATCAGCCGGTCTCCGCCGCGGTCGGGCTGGGGCTCTGGGGGGCGGCGCCGGCGAGGATGGGCAGGCGGATGCGGAAGGTCGATCCCTCCCCAGGAGTCGAGTCGACGGCGATCGTTCCCCCGTGCAGCTCGACCAGGGACTTGGAGATCGCCAGCCCAAGGCCAGTGCCGCCGACCCGCTGGGTCAGCCCGGCGTCGCCGCGGGTGAAGCGGTCGAAGATGTGTTCAAGCTGCTCAGGGGGGATCCCCGGCCCGTCGTCGATCACTGCGATCTCCACTTCATCACTCGCGCGGGCGGCGGTCGCCCGAATCGATGCCCCCGGGGGGGAGTACTCATGGGCGTTGGTAAGGAGATTCACCAGTACTTGGCGAATCCGGTCCGGTTCGACACTGACCTGGGGCAAGTTGGGCTCAACGGTGGTTGCGAGCGACTGGTCGCTCGCCTCGGTCAGGGCGCGGATCGAGCGCACCGCGTCTTCGACCAGCGGCCCGACCTCGGTGGGCACCGGCTTGATCGCCAGCCGCCCCGCGTCGCTACGCGCCAGGTCGAGCAAGTCGTTGAGGAGGCGGACCAGGTGGCGGGTGTTGTCGAGGATGATCTCGACGGTCTCGGCCTGCTTGGGGCTGAGGTTCTCCCGCTCCAGCATCAGCAGCTCGGCGAATCCCTGCACCGAGGTGAGGGGGCTGCGCAGCTCGTGGGAGGCAGTGAGGACGAACTCGTCCTTCATCCGGTCGAGCTGATCGCGCCGCCCGGCCTCGCGCTGCAGCTCGTCGGCCATCTCGTTGAAGGCGGCGCCGAGCGCGGCGGTTTCGGCCGGCCCGCCGACCTTCACCCGGGCGTCGAGGTCGCCGCCCGCCAGTCGCCCGGAGGCGTCGACCAGCTGCTCCAGGGGGCGGCGCATCGATGAGATCAGGCCACCGAAGAGCAGTAGAGCGCCGATCAGCCCGGCGACCAACCCGGCGCCGACCAGGATCGCGGTGTCGCGCGTGTCGCCGGCGACGTCGTCGCGCAGCTGGCGGCGGCGCTGGCGCTCGGCGGCGACCTGGGCACGGGCGGCGGCGGGGCGGTCGCCCTGGACGAGCTGGACCAGGGCCGCGGCCTCGCGCTGGTAGGAGCGGGCGGTGGCGTCCTCGAAGTCCTGGCGCTCCTGGAAGAAGCGGCCGACGCCGATCACGGCGAGCCCGGCCAGCAGGGCGAAGGCGATCGCGAAGCCGATCGTCAGCCGGTTGGCGAGCGACGGGTTCAAGCGCTTGCCTCTCCGAGCATATGCTTGCTCCACTATGGGCGACGAGGCTACAGACACGGCCAACGGCGCCGTCGACGCCCCGGAGGGGATCGACCGGGCGGGGGTCGAGAGCTGGTTCGCCGAGCACGTGCCGGGGGTGGAGCTGCCGCTCACCTTTGAGCGGATCTCCGGCGGGCACTCGAACCTGACCTACGGGGTGGGCGACGCCGCCGGGGGCCGCTGGGCGCTGCGGCGGCCGCCGCTCGGCAAGCGGCTGGGCTCGGCGCACGACATGGGGCGCGAGCACAAGGTGGTCTCGGCGTTGGGGCCGACGCCCGTGCCGGTCGCACCCGTGGTCGGTCTGTGCGAGGACGAGAGCGTCAACGGCGCCCCCTTCTACGTGATGGACTTCGTCGAAGGGCCGATCCTGCGCGGCCTGGCGGAGGCGGAGGCCTTCCCGGACGAGGCCGATCGGCGGGCGATCGGGGAGCGCGTGGTCGACACTCTGGTCGCGATCCACGCGGTCGACCCCGACGCGGTCGGGCTGGACGACCTCGGCCGCAAGGAGGACTACGTCGCCCGCCAGCTGCGTCGCTGGCACGGCCAGTGGGAGAAGTCGAAGACGCGCGAGCTGGCGGCGATCGACGACGTGCACGAGCGACTCGCTGCGCGCATCCCCGAGCAGGGCCCGGCGACGATTGTCCACGGCGACTACCGGCTGGACAACATGATCCTCTCGCCGTCCGGCGAGGTCGCGGCGGTCGTCGACTGGGAGCTGTGCACGCTGGGCGACCCGCTCGCCGACGTCGGGCTGCTGATGGTCTACTGGCCGGAGCGCGGCGACGGCGAGACGATCGCCTTAGGGCAGCCGGCGAACCTGGCGCCGGGCTTTCCCAGCCGGAAGGAGCTGAGGGCCCGCTACGCCGAGCGCTCCGGCCGCGACCTCTCCCAACTCGACTTCTTCGTCGCCCTCGGCTACTGGAAGCTGGCGATCATCCTCGAAGGGGTCTACGCGCGCTACGCGGCGGGCGCCTACGGCAAGGCAAACGAGGGCATCCAACAGTTTGCCCGCCTGGTCGAGCGCCTCGCCGACGCCGCCGACGAAGCCGAACGCCGCGGCGCCTGAAGTCCAAACGTCCAGTAAGACCTTGCGAATCCGCCATCTGAAGTAGGTTGACCCCGGCGGGGGCATTTCCTCCGGCAGCCGCAATCAAGAGTCCTGAGGGGGCGCAAGATGCCGAGGTCTATGTCGAAGGCGCTGGCCGTAGTCGTAGGCGCAAGTTTGCTCGTCCTGATGGTTTGGGGGGGCGCCGCCGCTCTCAGTGCGAAGAAGAAGGGCAACGGGACGGCGTCCTCGCTGAGAGCGCTGGTGACCCGAACGAACGCGCTGCCTCCCAAAGCGTTCCCCCGCGCTAAACGGCTCAGCCTGCAGAGAGTGGCGGGGCACGCACGCCTCGTCGCGGGCAGACGCCCCTGCGGCGCGGTCAAGGACCTCGCCCGTTACCGCACAATCCTGCTCGGCGTTCGGATCAAGAAAGGCAAGAAGGGCGCCAGGACCGGGCGCCGGATCGCGGCTCTCGGGTCGCTGTCGCTGAAGGCCAGCGGCCAGCTGCTCGCCAGCAAGCGCACCAGGCGCTGCGGGGGCGGCACGAAGCCGAGCCGCCTCTCCAACACGAAGACGAGGATCTTGAAGAGCGACGCCAACGGGATGCGGCTGCGAGTCCAGCTGCCGACGCTGAGCTTCGTGCCGAAAACCGGCGGCGGCAGAGCCTGGACCCAGCTCGTAATGCCGAACGCGAACGCCCCCGCGGGGACGCCCGGTGAGCCGGGCATTCCCATTGCCAGCAGCATCATCGGCGTTCCCGACGGTGCCAGACTCGTCGTCAGATCGAGCGACGTCGACTCCTACGTGCTCGACGGGGTCAACGTGTTCCCGAGCCAGCCGGAGCCGGCCGATGCGGTGACGAGAGCGCCCAACTTCAACAGGCCGCCGTTCTCCGCGGAACCGTTCACGATCGACAACAAGGCCTACAGAGCCAGAGGCCTGGTGCCCGCCCAGCCGGCCGACGGGGACGTGCTCGGCCAGTCGCGGGACCTGACGATCGGCGACCTCACCGTCCCCGCCGTCCAGTACGACCCGAAGGCGAAAAAACTGAGAGTCCTGACCTCGGTCGACGTCAGCGTCGTCTTCAGAGGCGGGTCGCACACCTTCAGCGACGAGCTCGGCTCCCCGTGGGAGCGGCCCCAGCGGCGCCTCGCCGCGAGTCTGCTGAACGGGGCGGTCGTCAGGCCTCATGGAGGCATCGTGGTCAGGCCGTGCGGGATGGAGATGCTGGTGATAACCAACTCCGCGACGCGAGCCGCGGGCGACACCTTCGCCGCGGCGCGGAACGCGGCGGGCCTGCGCACGTCGATCGTGGAGACCGGTGGTGGCCCCGGTCAGATCGGCGCCACCACTGCCGCGATCCAGACCTACATTCGGGCGAGGCTCACTGCCCCGTTCTGCATCCATCCCAGCTACATCACGATCATGGGCGACGACGAGCTGGTCCCGACCTTCCCCGGGATCGGCGGGATCGTCTCCGACCTGCAGTACTCGATGCGCGATGACGCGGACGAGCTTCCCGACGTCGCGGTCGGGCGCATCCTCGGCGACGGCCAGGTCCAAGTTGGGGCGGCGGTGGCGAAGATCATCGGCTATGAGACGACCGCCCCGGGAGACGCCGCCTTCCTCAACCACGCGGCGCTCGCGGCTCAGTTCCAGGACACCGACGACGTGGGCGAGGTCAACGACGGACAGGAGGACCGGACCTTTATCCAGTTCTCCGAGACGGTGCGGAGCGGCCTCGTCAAACGAGGGGTGACCGTCGACCGGATCTACGACGACAACCCGACGACGAACCCGATGAGATTCAACGACGGCACCAGCATCCCGGCCGCGCTGCAGAAGCCGACCTTCCCCTGGGACGGCGATGGGGCGGACGTGAGTACGTCGTGGAACGAGGGTCGCTTCCTGATCATCCACCGCGACCACGGCTGGTCCGACGGCTGGGGCGATCCGTTCTTCACCACCACAGAGGTCGAAGCGCTGAGAAACGGCTCTCTGCTACCGGTCGTGATGAGCATCAACTGCGCCAGCGCCCAGTACGACACCGACGAGACGTCGTTTGTCCAGCAGGCGTTGGTCAAGACCGACGGGGGCGCCGTCGGTGTCTTCGGCGACACCAGGAACTCCCCGTCCTGGCACAACTCGCAGATCGGCCTCGGTTTCGTCGACGCCCTGCTGCCCAGCGTCCTGCCCACGGAGGGCCCGGTGGCGAAGCAGCGGGTTGGCGATGCGCTGGTCCACGGCAAGCTACGGCTGGCCGGGCTGGCGCCGCCATCGGGGCCGGGGATAGTCGGCGGCGACGGCAGCACTCGCAACGAGCTCTATCTCTGGCACTACTTTGGTGACCCGTCGATGCAGATGTGGGGTGGAGGCCATCCTCCGATCGTCTTCGACCCCAACCTGTTCAAAGCCGTCTTCAAGGAGGAGATCGGGCCTCCAATCCCGGAACCGCCGCCGTTCTGGGTCGAGGTCAATCTTCCGAAAGAGCTTGCGGGCCAGCCGATCAGCCTGCTGCGCAACGGCGAGGTGATCGGCAAAGCGCTTGCCGGCGACGGCTCGGTGGCGATACCGGCGTCTTTCGGCGACGGCTCCGTCAAGCCGGACGAGCTGCAGATCGCGGTCGAGGCCGACGGCGCCCAGCCGGTCACTGCGCCGGTGGACGGCGTCCCCAAAGCGCCGACGACTCTCCAGCAGAACTCCTGCCCGACGGGCAGCTTCGCCGGGTCGCCCTTGACGGTCTCGGGGACGCTCAGCGGCGCGCCCGCCGGCTCCCCCGTGGAGGTCACGTTCACGCCGCCCAGCGATCCCCCCGTGGTTGTTCAGGCGACCACGGACGCCAAAGGCGCGTGGAGAGCGTCAATCACTCCGACGGCCAACCAGACCGGCACCTGGTCGATCTCCTCACGTTACGTTGGGACTTCCCAGTACGGGGAGTCGAGAGCCGGCCCCTGCACGACGGTCGTCATATCTCCCATCGGATAAGAACCCAATCCCACACCAACAGGAGGCATAGATGCGGCGTCTAGTTCGCCATCGTCCATCCCCGGCCATGATCGTGGCCATGATCGCGCTCTTCGTAGCTATGAGCGGCGCCAGCTACGCGGCGCTCGCAGTTAACACTGTCGGCTCCAGACAGCTGAAGAAAAACTCTGTGAGCGGGGTGAAGATCAAGAAAGACGCGATCACCGCCGCCAAAGTCAAGGACGGTTCGCTCCTGGGGGCTGACTTCGCCGCCGGGCAGATTCCGGCCGGTCCGAGAGGCGAGCAGGGCCCGCCCGGCGTCGTCGGGACCGTAGTCGTTCGTCGTACTGATGTGGCTCTCCCTGCCGGGAACCCAGGCGTCAACACCAGCGCGTTCGCGACATGCGCCGCCGGGGAGAAGATCATCGGCGGCAGCGTGAACGTCAGCGATGCGACCAACGCAGAAGTCCTGATCTCTCGACCGGCGCTGGACAACATTGGCGCAGGCGGCATTCCGGAGGATGGAAGCAGCTTCACCTTCTGGAAGGGCACCGCGCGGTCGCTGAACAACGTTGCGGGCACCGCGCGCGTCTTCGCGATCTGCGCACAGACCCCGTAGAAACCCCAAAGTAGCGTCGCCCAGGGGAGGCCGAGTCCATCTCGGCTTCCCCTGACGGCGTCCAGTCTGGCTTGACAGGGCCTGAGTCGGTTGAAAGGCTCCCCGGCAAGAACTGAGTAGGGAGACCTCTCGCAGCGGCAGCGCCTCACTCCCTCTCGCCCTCCCTCGATCAAGGAGATCCCTGTGAAGCAGATTCGCAAGCGAATCACGTACGCGAACGTGATGTCATCGATTGCCGTATTCCTCATTCTCGGCGGCGCCACCGCCATCGCCGCGAAAAAGATCGGCACAAAACAACTGAGAGCTAACTCGGTGACAACCGGCAAGATCAAGAAAGGCGCTGTGACGACGGCGAAAATCAAAGACAACGCCGTCAACGGCGCCAAGGTCGACGAGTCGACCCTCGGCGAGGTGCCCAGTGCGGCCAGAGCCACGATCGCAGGCAACGCTGACAAAGTCGGCGGCAACAGTCTTGTTCGCTTCAGCTTCAACCAGGCATCCCCCGCCGGGCCGACTCAGGTTCTCAACCTGAACGGGTTGCAGCTGATCGCGAACTGCCCCGCGGGAATCGTGACTCTGACGGCGCAGACAACTGTCAACGACAGTGAGATCTCGGCGGAGAACACCAACGCGACAGCTAATCCCGCTACGTTCTCCTTTGGTGCGTTCGACGACTCATTCAATGTTGGCGACAACTTCGTCGCCAACGGCGCAGATCACACCGACATCCTCGGCCGTGTCTTCTTCACGAGCGGCACCTTCAATGAGGTGGAAGTTTTCTTCCACGAGGAAGACTCGATTGGCGGCAAAAACTGTGTCATGAACGGGTACGCGATAGGCAGCTAACGTCGCAACCTTTCAGAGCAGTTTCGAGAGGGCCGGGCGAAAGCCCGGCCCTCTTCATATCTGCGTTAGATCGGGCGGGGGGCGTGCTTTGAAGTGAGCTCGCCGGTCTGTTCGGCTTCGACGCGTTTTGCCCAGCGGTTCAGCTCACGACGGGCGAGGACCATTTTGTGGACCTCGTCGGGGCCATCTGCCAGGCGAAGCATGCGGCTGAAGCGCCAGAGGGCGGCGAGCGGGGTGTCATCGGTCATGCCGAGCGAGCCGTGGATCTGGATCGCCCGGTCGAGCACGTCCATCACCATGTTCGCCGCGACGATCTTGATCGCCGAGATCGCCTGGCGAGCGGCGCGCTTGCCCTCGGTGTCCATCTTCCAGGCGGCGTACATGGTGAGCAGGCGGGCCTGGTCGATCTCCATCCGCGAGGCGGCGATCGACTCCTGTACGAACTGCTTGTCGGCGAGCGGGCCGCCGAAGGCCTGGCGGTCGTTGGCGCGGCGGCACATCATCTCCAGCGCCCGTTCCGCGGTGCCGATCGCCCGCATGCAGTGGTGGATGCGGCCGGGGCCGAGCCGGTCCTGGGCGATCGTGAACCCCTGACCCTCGCCGCCGAGCAGGTTGGCGGCGGGAACACGGCAGTCCTCGTAGCGGATCTCGCAGTGCCCCGGCCCTCTGTCGTGCCCCATCACCGGAATAGGACGCACCAGGTTGAAGCCGGGCGCGTCGGTCGGCACGCAGATCATCGAGGCGCGGTTGTAGGGCGGGGCGTCGGGATCGGTGACGACCATCGCGATGCAGAAGTCGGCGCCCATCGCGCCCGAGGTGAACCACTTGTGGCCGTCGATCACCCACTCGTCCCCGTCGCGCACGGCGCGCGCCTGCAAGAGGGTCGGGTCGGAGCCGGAGACCTCGGGCTCGGTCATCGAGAAGCAGGAGCGAATTCGCCCTTCGAGCAAGGGGTCCAGCCAGCGCTCACGCTGCTCGTCCGTCCCGTGCTCGGCGAGGATCTCCATATTGCCGGTGTCGGGAGCGGCGCAGTTGAAGGCCATCGGCGCGGCGACCGGGCTGCGCCCCATCTCCTCGCAGAGCAGGCCGTACTCCCAGTTGGCGAGGCCGGGCCCGAAGCGCTCCTCGGGCATGAAGAGGTTCCACAGCCCCTCAGACTTGGCTCGCTCGCGGACCTCGACAAGGATCTTGGGATAGGGAACGCCGGGGCCGACCTCGTCGTCGAGCGCTTCCATGATCTCCCGCTCCTGCGGGTAGATGTGCTCGTCGATGAAGTCGAGAATCCGCTCGCGCAGGGTCTCGACCTGGGGGCTGGGCTTGAAGTCCATCTGCTGGGCGTCCTCTCCTCGGGGCTGGGCCGGGGGAACGCTAGCTCAGCGCAGCCGGTACCGCGCGAACAGCTCGCCCTCTTCCTCCAGCAGCCAGGCCAGCTCCAGCTCGGCGATGGAGGGGAGGTCGCCCTCGACGATGCGCGGCGCGACTCCGCCGGCCAGCTTTGGGGCGATCGTCAGGAACAGCTCGTCGACCAGGCCGAGCGCCTGTAGTGCGCCGTGGAGGGTTGGTCCACCCTCGCATAGCAGCGCCCTGATGCCCTCCTCTCGAAGAGAACGCAGGAGGACCGTGAGGTCCACCCGGCCGTCCGGCCCGCTCTCGACCACGACAAGGCGCCTCCCGATCTCGCCGTAGCCCTCAGCGCGCATCGTCCCGGCGCCGATCATCACCGCGTCGAAGCGGGTGCGCAGCCCGGTTAGCATCGCCGTGTCGGTGTCGGAGCCGATCGGGCCCGAGCGGCCAGCGATCGTCGCCCGACCGTCGACCGTGGCGACGAAGTTCATCGCGACGAACGGGCGGTCCTCATGCGGCTCTTCCCAGGGGCGGTAGGAGTCGAGCTGCTGTTCGACCGTAGTGGGGCCGGGATCAGGGAGTAGCCGCCGCACTAGCGGCCAGCCTACTCAGGAGTAGTCGTGCCAGCCGGCGAACTGGCGCCCGGCGAAGTCCTGTAGCGCCGCTACGTCTTCGCCGAACCGCCCGCGGAGCGTCTCGAAGAGGTCGTCGGGCAGCTTCGGCTTCGGCGCCGGCGGCTTCTCCGGGTCGTGGACGACCTTCTCGACGATCCACCGCATCGACTCCGGCAGCCGATCGAAGTTGCGGTCGAAGGAGCGGAAGCCCGGCAGCTTGATCAGCCTCTCCATGAACTGGTATTTGTCGCCCTGCTTGGCGCTCGACTTCTCCCACTCGCGGTCGAACTGCTCGGAGGTGAAGCCCTCGTCGACGCCGGCGAAGCGGAAGGCCTTGCGCATCGTCTCCTCGCGCTCGGTCTGCAGCTCCTCCTGGGTGATGATCTCGATCTGCTCGCGGTCGAACAGCTCCAGGTAGGGCTGCAGCTGCATCCAGTACATCGAACGGTGGATGTAGGAGGTGTCGGGCTCCGAAAGCGTGGGAACCATCTCGCGCGTCTCGTAACCGGCGCCGGTCGAGTGCACCCAGTGGGAGAGGATGCGCTTGATCGGGTCCCGCACCATGTAGATGAGCCGCGCGTCGGGGCAGTGCTCGCGGATGCGCCCGGCGACGCCGGTGAAGCGCGGCAAGTTGGTGTAGTGCGGAGAGGACTCGCCGCGCACTTCGAAGCGGGAGTCGAAGCGGCTCGCGTACCAGTCGAGGCCCAGGTCCCAGTTCATCTCCCCAGCGAAGAAGTTCAGCTCCTTCGGCTTCGACATCTGGATCTCGGGATGCAGCCCCAGGTAATGGTGGATGCTGGTCGTGCCGCACTTCAGGCCGCCGACGATGATCAGGTTCGGCAGCTGCGCGTGGCGCTTGCGGCGGCGGCGGAAGCGGCTCTTGCGATCGGCGGTGTAGCGCTCGCGGGCACGCGCGCACATCGCCTCGTCGGCGGGGTCATGGGGCGCGGCGAGGGGGGTCTGAGCAGTCTCGGCCTCTGACACGAGCGGGCTAGTCTAGCTTCGATGCCGATCGCCGATCTCGCCTCCAGCTTCAACTCCTTCATGGACGCGGCGCGGGCGTTCTTCCTGCATCTCGCCGACATCGATTGGGTGCCCTTCGCGATTGCCCTCGCCTTCTTGCTGGCGATGCAGCTGGCGCGCGCCTGGGCCTGGCGCAACGTGCTGCGCGCCGCCTACCCGCGCACCCGCATCTCCTACCTGGGGTTGAGCGCGGCCTACCTGGCCGGGGCGGGAATCAACGCGATCGTCCCGGCGCGGGCCGGCGACGTGACGAAAGTCTTCCTGGCCAAGCGCCAGATCCCCGGCTCCTCGTATCCGGCGGTCACCTCGTCCTTCCTCGTGCAGACGATCTTCGACACGACGGTGGGGGTGCTGGTCTTCCTCTATGCGATCACCCAGGGGCTGCTGCCGAAGCCGCCACGCCTCCCGCACCTGCCCGCCTTCGAGATCTCCTTCTGGGCGAACCATCCGCGGACGCTGCTGATCGTGCTGGGGGTGCTGGTGGTGGCGATCGCCGTGGGGATCTACTACCTGGCGCACCACGTGCGCCGCTTCTGGGAGCGGGTGAAACAGGGGCTGGCGATCCTCACCCTGCCGCGCCGCTACCTGCGAGAGGTGGCCGCCTGGCAGGGCATCGGCTGGCTTTGCCGCTTCGGCGCCTTCTGGTTCTTCCTCGAGGCGTTCGGGATCGGCGGCTCGTTCGCCAACGTGATGCTGGTGATGAGCGTGCAGGCGATCGCCAACATCGTCCCCTTCACGCCGGGCGGCGCCGGCGCCCAGCAGGCGCTGCTGGTCGCGACCCTCCACGGTCCCTCCCGCACGGCGGTTCTCTCCTTCTCGGTCGGCACGCAGATCGCGATGGCGGCCTGGTCGGTCGTGCTCGGCTTCGCCGCGATCTTGCTCGTCTTCCGAACCACGGATTGGCGTGGGCTGATCCGCCAGGCGCAAGAAGATGCCGATCGCGAGGAGCTGACGGCCTCGTCAGCTTGACCAGCCCGGGTAGCGGGCGCCTACTTGCCACTGCCAGGCTGGGCGTTCAGATTTCGGGAACTCGTAGTGGTTGTGGCCGGGAAGGGTTTCGAGGGGAACCAGGGCCGGGTCGTCCTTTAAGAGGATTCGGATGTCGCTTGCGGCGTCGACCTCCGATTGGGTCGCGCGGTGGGCGATCCGTTCCCAGCCCAGAGTGGGGCGGTAGAGCCAGTAGGTCACTTCGACCCAGCCGAGCGAGTCGCGCCGGTCGACGATCTGGGTGAAGGCGGTGGTGCGGCGGTTCAAAGCGGTTAGGTGGGAGCCGGCGGCGACGGCGCAGCTCTCGCGGCGGCAGCGGCGGAAGTCGACCGGCATCAGCGGCAGGCCGGAAGAGCCGGGCCGGGTGAGCGGCGCCGGGGCGAGGGCGCGGACGAGTCGAGCCAGCGGCCAGCCGTAGGCGGGGACCAGCGGGTGGTGGCGGCAGGCGTCGGGGAGGCGCGGCGCGCAGCGGATCTTCTTGGCGATCGCTCCCCCCAGGACGCGGCCGGCGTCGACCTTGCCGCCTGCCGCGACGGCGGCGATCGCGGCCAGCAGGAGCAGCGCGATCAGTGCCGCCAGACCCGCCTGCTCGACGCTCGCCGACCCTCGTTCCCGCTGCGCTCCGTGCCGCATTCCCCGAAGCTAGGCCGCCCGGCCGCGCGAGTGGCGCGCTGAAAGCAAGAACTCTGCGACGAAACCGTCGCCTTTTGCTTACATGTCCCTCAATGGAAGGCAGTCCCTTCAATCTCTTTGGCGATCCCGACGAGTTCCGCGCCCGCATGGAGGAGCTCTCGGAGCAGATGCAGTCCTCGCAGCGCGTCGCCTGGGCCGACAACGCGATCAAGCTGGCGGTCGAGATGACCGTCGCCTCGATCGGCCAGATGGAGCTGATCGGGGGAGCCGACGAGCAAGCGATGCAGGTGCGCGACGCAATTCGCGTCCTCTTCCCGGAGGCCGTCACCCTCGTCCGCGAAGCGCGCGAAGGCCTCTCGTAGACGCTCCGGCGCGCGGGTCCTGTCACGGTAGGGGACCCCCCTTCCGGTAGCTAAAGCTTCCTCAGGGGATGGTCCCCCCTACCGTGCCACCCGCGCGAGAGATGTCTTAGAGAAGACCGAAGCGGAGTGCGATGGCGCTGCCCTTCCTGAAAGCGGCGGCGATCAACTCCATCGGGAAGGCGACCAGCAGCGCGGGGAGCGCGACGACGACGCTGACGAAGATGTCGAGGCGGCGCTGCCAGGACTTCTCGGCGAGGACGGCCTCGCCTCGTCCCAGCGCCGAGAGAGCGACGTTGCGGCCGAAAGTGAAGCCGTTGAGGACCGTCTGCCACATCGTCGCGATGCCGGCACCGGGCGCCCAGCGGGCGCTCTTCACCACCTGATCGCGCCGGGCGACCAGTCGCCGCGCCGCCTCGACCGTGAACAAGTAGCGCGCGCCGGGCTCCAACCCAGCCCATCCCGCGCCGCCGATCCAGGCCGA
>Ga0075423_10001841_pt1 | contig 18967 bp, 18 predicted proteins | sample SoiMethybrSBSTD2_FD_80114 | JGI IMG/M metagenome (GOLD analysis project Ga0075423, IMG submission 80114) | Bulk soil microbial communities from a Populus tree surrounding site in Tennessee, USA - Soil MetaG P. TD hybrid SBSTD2 | ecosystem: Environmental > Terrestrial > Soil > Tree plantation...
AATTCGACGGCAGTCTTGTTGAGCAGCTTCTCCTTCTGCGCGAAGGAAAGATCTTTGCCTTCGACAACGTCTTTCACCGAATAGGGAAAGTGGCAGTCCCAGTGGCAATAGTCGGAGGCGTAGAGCACCGACCCCGGTCCCGCGGCATCGAGCACGCGGTCGAGGCCGGTCTCCTCCGATTCGCACGAGACGACCAGCTGATCGCTCTTGATGATCTCGCTCGGGCGGCGCTTGAGCGCGGGCATCTGCGGCGCGAGCTTTTCGACGTGCTCGTCGAGCCGCTCCATCCAGTAGGGCAGCCAGCCCGCGCCGCCTTCCATGTATGCGACTTTGAGGCGCGGGAAGTGGTCGAAGACCCCTTCGCCGATCATGTGCATCATCGCGATCATGAGCTCGAAGGGAAACGCCGTCATGTGGACGTACGTGTATTTCGTAAAGCGCCGGCTGCCGGCGCCCATGACGCCGGAGACGCCGGGCACGCCGTCATGGCCGGTCTGCGGATGGACGCTGAGCGTCATGCCGATCTTCTCGGCCGCGTCGTAAATCGGAAAAAACATCTCATCACCCATATTGCGGCCGTATACGTTGGTCGGCAGCATCGCCGAGATCGCGCCTTTGTCGGCCAGGAATTCAAGCTCTTTGATCGCTGCGCCCGGAAGCTGGCAAGGAATCAAACCGACGGCCTTCAAGCGCGCCGGGTCGGCGGCGCAGTATTCCAGCAGCCACTCATTGACCGCGCGGCAAAGCGCCGCGGCGAACTCGCCGTTCATGAGTCCATTGACCGTGAGCGCGACCTGGGTGCCGAACAAGATCGCGACGTCGATGCCCTCCAAATCCATGTCGGCCAGCCGCGCTTTCGCTTCGGTCATCCCCGGGCGCGTCTTCCGCGCTTTGTCCGTCATGGGCCCGGTGACGCCTGGCCCGGGGCCTTCGGCCGTCGGCCAGATGCGTCCTTCGAGGAGCATGCGCATGTGGCCTTTGTTGTCGCGCAGGCGCACCGGCGCCTGCGCGCGCCATTTCTCCGGCAGATAGGGCTTCAGATCGACGTCGCCTTCATTGACGTGGCCGTCGGCGTCGATCACCAAAGTTTCATCGATATTCGTCGCCATAGCGCTCCCCCGCTAGGTGGAACATAGTCGCTCTTTGCGGGCGTGTCAAAGCAGCGCAAGTAGTTGATCTAAACGGACTTATCGGCTATGCAGGCAATGGTGGCCAATAGTTTTTTGAATGACTTTCGCGACGGCAACACGCCGTCGCGCGCGGACGCGTTGCGCCTGGCGGAGGCGCGGGGCGATGAACTGGAGGAGCTGCTAGAAGCGGCGGCGGCGCTGCGCGACCGCCACAAAGGCAGAACGATCACGTTCTCGCCCAAGATTTTTATCCCGCTTACAAACCTCTGCCGCGATTTCTGCGGCTACTGCACGTTCCGTAAAGCGCCGGCCGAAGCCGGCGCGAAGACGATGTCGATCGACGAAGTCCTTGCGGTCGCGCGGCGCGGAAAACTTCTCGGCTGCACCGAAGCGCTCTTCAGTCTCGGCGACAAGCCGGAGGCGATCTATCCCGAGATGAAAACGTTTCTCGCGAAGCTCGGGCTCAAGCGCACACTCGACTACCTGTATGAGGCGTGCAAAGCGGCGCTGGAGCAGATTGGAATTCTGCCGCACGCGAATCCCGGTATCATGGGAAGCGGCGATTTGAAGCGGCTGAAAGAGGTCAACCCGAGCATGGGTCTCATGCTCGAAAGCACGAGCGGGCGCCTCATGCTGCCGGGCGGCGCGCACGACAACGCGCCGGACAAAAAGCCTTCGCTGCGATTGCGGACGATCGCCGAGGCGGGAAAGCTCCGCATCCCGTTCACCACCGGCATTTTGATCGGTATCGGCGAGACCTGGGAGGAGCGGATCGATTCGCTCTTCGCCGTCCGCGAGCTCGACGAGCGCTACGGCCACATCCAGGAAGTCATCGTGCAGAATTTTCGCCCCAAGCCGGAAATTCCGATGCGCGACCGGCCGGAGCCAGCGCGCGACGACATGCTGAAGACGATCGCGCTCGCACGGCTCATTCTCGGCGGCGCGATGAATCTTCAGGCGCCGCCGAACCTCACGCCCGAGGCGTATCCGATATATCTCCGCGCGGGCATCAACGATTGGGGCGGCGTCTCGCCGCTGACGCCCGACTTCATCAATCCCGAGGCGCCGTGGCCGGCGCTGGTCGAATTGGAGAAGCGCACGCGCGACGCGGGATACGGGCTGCGCGCGCGCCTTCCTATTTATCCCGAATTCATCACCGAAGAATTCGTCCCCGCAGCGCTGCGTCCGCACATCGAAGAGCTCGCCGGCACGGACGGTCTGGTGAATGAAGCCATCGAGCGCAAAATGCTGCCGCGCGCCGAGCGCGTTTCAGAGGGCGCGCCGCGATGAAGCTCGCGATTCTCACGGGCGGCACGGGCGGCGCGAAGCTGGTCGAGGGGCTGTCGCAAGAAGCCGCGACGGAAGAGCTCGCGATCATCTGCAACACCGGCGACGATATTGTTTTGCACGGGCTGCACATCTCGCCCGATCTGGATACGATCGCCTACACGCTCGCCGGGATCATCGACAGGGAAAAAGGCTGGGGCGTGAGCGGCGATACTTTTTCGGCGCTCGAATGGCTCGGCAAGTACGGCAGGGAGAGCTGGTTCAAGCTCGGCGACCGCGACCTCGCGCGCCATATCGCGCGCACGCGCATGCTGCGCGAAGGCGCGACGCTCTCGGAGGCGACGGCGCGGCTTTCCGCCGCCCTCGGCGTCTCGTCGAAGCTCTTGCCGATGTCGGACGACCGCGTCGAGACGCGCGTGAAAACGCCCGAGGGAGAGATTTCGTTCCAGGAATATTTCGTGAAACGCCGCTGGGCCGTCGAGGCGAGGGGCGTCGTCTACAAAGACGCGGCGAAAAGCCGCCCGGCGCCGGGCGTGATCGAATCGATCCGGGCGGCCGCGGCGGTAATTCTCTGCCCGAGCAATCCCGTCACGAGCATCGGGCCGATCCTCGCCGTGCCGGGAATTCTCAAGGCGCTGAAGGAAACGCGCAAGCCGGTGATGGCGGTGAGCCCGATCGTCGCCGGTGCGCCGGTCGCCGGACCGACCGACAAGCTCATGGCGGCCGTCGGCATCGAGCCGTCGGTTTACGGGGTGGCGAAAAACTACGGCGACTTTTTGGATGTCCTCGTGCTCGCGCCCGAGGACCGCAACTGGCGCACGCGCATCGAGGCGCTGGGCGTCCAGACGGTCGAGCAGCCGATCCGCATGAACGATCTCGAAGACAAGCGGCGGCTCGCGCGCGAGCTGCTGGCGCTGCTGTGAAAATCGCGGCTTTGATACCGGCCAAAGGGTTCGCCAACGCGAAGCAGCGCCTCTCGGTGTGGCTTTCGGCCGAGGAGCGCGCGCTGCTCGCCGAGACGATGCTGCGCGACGTTCTCGCCGAGACGCTCGCCGCGCAAGGCCTCGAAGCGGTTTATGTCGTGACGGGGAACGCGCGTGTGCGCGCCATCGCCGATGCGCTCGGCGCGTGTGTGATCGTCGAAGAAGAAGAAAGTGGCGAGACCGGCGCGGTCACGTTTGCGCTCGCGGAGCTCAAGCGCCGCGGCTTCGATGCCGCGCTGGTCATCCCGGCGGACATGCCGCTCGTGCGCGCCGCGGATATCGAGAGCGTCGTCGCCCAGGCGCCGGCCCAGGATCGATTCGCTTTGCTGGTCCCATCGCACGACCGAATGGGCACCAACGCGCTTTTGCTCTCGCCGCCCGACGCGATCGCGCTGCGCTTCGGCTACGACAGCTTCACCTATCATGTCGGCCAGGCGGTCGTCCGCGGCTTGCCGCTGAAGCTCGTCGAGAACGAGCGCATCGCGCTCGACATCGACGAGCCCCAAGACCTGCAGCGGTTTCTCGCCGCCGGCGGCGGGCCGGGCGCGACCTACGCCCTGGTCATGGAAATGAGAGCGGCGGCTCGCGGGACCGGCGGGCCGTGAGCCGGCTCGAAATCATCGGCGTCGAAGGCATCGGCGAGGCGCGCCGGGGCGACTCGATCGGCGCGCTCATCGCCGACGCCTGCGCGCGCCAGGGCATCGCGCTGGCGCGCGGCGATATCTTCGTCGTCGCGCATAAGATCGTCTCCAAGGCCGAGGGGCGGATCGTCCGCTTGGCCGACGTCGAGCCGTCGCCGCGCGCGGTCGAGCTCGGCCGGGAGCTCGGCAAAGACGCGCGGCTCGTGGAGATCATTTTACGCGAGAGCCGCCGCGTCGTGCGCACCGGCGGCAACGCGCTGATCGTCGAGACGCGTCACGGCTTCGTCTGCGCCAACGCCGGCGTCGATCTCTCGAACGTCGGCTTAGAGCAGGCGGCGCTCCTGCCGCGCGATCCCGACGCGTCGGCAAGGGAGATTCGCGCGGAGATCGAGCGGCGCACGGGCGTCGCGCCAGGCGTGATCATCAGCGACAGCTTCGGCCGCGCATGGCGCTTGGGCACGGTGGACGTGGCGGTCGGCGTCGCCGGGCTCGCGCCGATCAAGGACGAGCGCGGCACGAGCGACAGCTACGGCTACGAGCTCAGAGCGGCGGTCTGCGCGGTCGCCGACGAGCTCGCGGCGGCGGCCGAGCTGGCGATGGGGAAGAAGGAGCGGATACCGGTGGTATTGATTAAGGGCTACAAAGGAAAGGGGGAGGATGGATCCGCGAAAGAACTGCTCCGGCCGGAGGCCGAGGACCTCTTTCGCTGAGGATTTCTGGAATACCTTATGGATAAAGAATTTGTCATCGCGATCGTCGGCGGCACGGGCAGCTTGGGCACGGCGCTGGCGCTGCGTCTGGCGGCGCCCGGCGTGCGGGTCATCATCGGCTCGCGCGAGCGCGAGAAGGCGAAGAGCGTCGTCGATTCGCTCAAGGACAAGATCTCCGGCGGGCGGCTCGACGGCGACACGAACCAGGACGCCGTGAAGGACGCCGAGTTCGTCGTGATCGCCGTTCCCTACGAGGGGCACGCGAAGATCATCTCCGATCTCAAGGGGCAGCTCGGGGGCAAGACGCTGATCGACGCCGTCGTGCCGCTGCAGAAAGGCAAGCCGTTCGTGCCGCAGGACGGCTCCGCGGTGCTCGAAGCGCAGACGATCCTCGCGGGCGAGGCGCCGGTGATCGGCGCGCTGCACAACATCTCCGCGCTGGATCTCCAGGATACCAAGGCGCCGCTCGGCGACGTGCTCGTCTGCGGCGACGGCGCGGAGGCGAAAGACAAAGTGATGGAGATTATCCGCCGCATCGGCGCGACGCCCTACGACGCCGGCCCGGCGGGAAACGCCTACGTCGTCGAAGGCATCACCGGCGTGCTGATCTATTTGAATCGCAAATACAAATCGAAGCACGCGAGCGTCAAAATTACGGGAATCGATCACCATTGAAATGAATCTTCCGTCGATCGCGACAACTACCGTCGGGAGTTTCCCGCGGCCCAACTGGCTCTCCGAGCGCGAGCGCAGCGAGGTGACCTTTCGCCTGGAAGGCGAGCTTTTGCGCGAGGCGCAGGACGACGCCACGATCGTGGTCCTGCACGAGCAGGAGCGCGCCGGCCTCGATCTTCTGACCGACGGCGAGCAGCGCCGGCCGCATTTTATCAATCATGTGCTGGGGACGCTCGACGGAATCGATCTCGTCCATCGCCGCGACAAGGCGATCCGCCGCCGCACGGACGTCGAGCGGCCGGTGCCGCGCGTCGTCGGCCCGATACGCCGCCGCGAAGTGGCCGTCGTCGGCGATCTCTTGTTCGCGAAGGCGCACACGTCGATGCCGATCAAGATGGCTGTGCCCGGTCCGATGACGGTCGTCGACAGCACCTTCGACGAGTACTACCACGACGAGGAGAAGCTCGCGCTCGACGTCGCCGCTGCGATCAACGAGGAGCTGCTCGCGCTGGAAGCGGCCGGCTGCGAGCTGGCGCAGATCGACGAGCCGGCGATGACGCGCTACCACGAGAAGGTCGCGGCCTACGGGCTGAAGGCCCTCGACCGCTGCCTCGAAGGCGTCACGATGCCGACGATCGTGCATCTCTGCTACGGCTATCCCGGCGGCGGCAAGCGCCAGCACGAATACGAATATCCCGAGCTGCTCGAGCTGCTCATGAAAAGCCGTATCGGCGGATTCTCGCTCGAATTCGCGCGCAGCGGCTACGACCCTGCAGTGCTTTCTATTGTCCAAGACCGCACCGTCGTCTTCGGCTGCGTCGACCCCGGCGATACGCCGCCCGAGCCGCTGGAGAAAGTCGTGTCGCTGGCGCGCCGCGCGCTCGACTACGTCGAGCCCGAGCGTCTCCTGCTCGCGCCGGACTGCGGCCTCATGACGATCGAGCGCGACCTCGCGCTCGTCAAGTGCAGACTCCTCGCCGCCGCCGCGCGCGAGCTGCGGAACGGATGATACTTGTCTGTTTCGCCGATGACGCGCACGATCTACACGATCGGACACTCGACGCGCACGTTCGAAGATTTCGAGGCGCTGCTGGAAGACTTCGGCGTCGCGCTGCTCGTCGACATCCGCACCGTGCCGCGCTCGCGCCACGTGCCGCATTTCAACTCCGGAAAGCTCGCCCGCGCGCTTGCGCGCAAGAAAATCGCCTATCGCCATTTGAAGCTCCTGGGCGGGCTGCGCAAACCTTCCAAGGAATCGATCAACCTAGGGTGGCGCAATCTGAGCTTCCGCGGCTACGCCGACTACATGCAGTCGGAAGACTTTCAAGCCGGTTTAAAGGAGCTCGAGACGGTCGCGGCGAAAAAGAAGACGGCGATCATGTGCGCCGAAGCGGTGCCGTGGCGCTGCCATCGCTCGCTCGTTGCCGACGCGCTCACCGTGCGCGGCTGGCAGGTACGGCACGTTCTTTCGCGGGGGAATCAGCAGATTCACCAGCTGACGCCTTTCGCTGCCGTCGAAGGCGAGAGCGTGACGTATCCGCAACGTTGAAATTTTCCGGCAAATGGCTTAGTTGAAGACCATTAGGAGGCGCATCATGGACCACGGACCGACGACGGAAAAATTTCAGGCGCCGACGGACGAGCAGACCAAGGCGGGCTACGGCAAGTTCCTCCGCCCGAAGACGCCCTACGACCTCTTCATGGAATCGGAAGGCATTCCGGTCTACCGCGAGATCGGCGTGCGCCGCGTGCAGGACCTGCCGCGGCTTCCATGGAAGCGCACCGGCGGCAAGGGCACCTACATCCAGCTTCTCGGCACCGAGGGGCTCTGGGGCTGCTACGTCGTCGAGGTCCCCGGCAGGGGCGCGCTCAATCCGGAGAAACACCTCTACGAGGAGCTCTATCTCGTCGTCGAGGGGCGCGGCACGACGGAGGTCTGGAGCGAGGGCAACGGCAAGAAGCTCACCTTCGAATGGCAGCGCGGCTCGCTCTTCTCGATTCCGCTCAACGCCTCGCACCGCATCGTGAACGCGACGTCGAGCCCGGCGCTGCTGCTCGCCGGAACGACGGCGCCGAACATGATGAACATGGTGTCGAACAACGACTTCATCTTCAACTGTCCTTACTCGTTCAAGGACCGCTTCGACGCCGCGGACGATTATTACAAATACAAAGAAGACGTCACCCCCGACCCGCTGCGCGGGCTCGCGATGCGGCAGACCAACATCATCCCCGACATCATCAATTGCGAGCTGCCGCTCGACAACCGCCGGTCGCCGGGCTACCGGCGCATCGAGCCGCACATGACCGGCAATAATTTTTATCTGTGGATCGGCGAGCACCAGAACGGGCGGTACTCCAAGGCGCACGCGCACGGCTCGGCCGCCGTGCTCGTCTGCTTGACGGGCAAGGGCTACACCTACACCTGGCCGGCGACGCTTGGACAGCATCCTTGGGAGGACGGCAAGGGCGATCAGGTAAGGCGCCAGGACTACGAGCCGGTCGGCCTGGTGAGCGCCGCGCCGATGGGCGGCAACTGGTTCCACGCGCATTTCGGCACGAGCAAGGAGCCGCTTCGGCTCTCGGCGTGGTTCGGGCCGAACGCGCCGGGGCGCGAGCGCGGCCGGCCGGGCGAGAAACACATCGACTACGGCGCGATCGACATCAAGGACGGCGGCACCGCGATCCCGTACTACGACGAAGATCCCTATCTGCGCAAAGAATATGTCGAGACGCTCGATAAAGAGGGTGTAAAATCGCGCATGGAAGATTCGCTGTACCAAAAGCCGTAACCGCTCGTTGTCAAGTTATTATAGTTAACGTAGGGGCAGGCGATCACCTGCCCCTACGTTTTATTAGGTGATCATGCAGAGTTTCACGAACGCCAGCCGCCACATCGTCGAAGAGGACGACATCAAGCTCACGAGCGTGGGCGTCGATATCGGCTCGTCCACGTCGCATCTGGTTTTCTCGCGCCTCGAAATGCGCCAACAGGGGACGCGCTACGTTGTCACGAAGCGCGAGATTTTAAGCGAATCGGAGATCCTCCTGACGCCTTATCGCGACGATCTCACGATCGACGTCGACGCGCTCGGCAAATTCATCGAGCGGCAGTACGAGCGCGCCGGTCTCAAGCGCGAGGAGATCGACACCGGCGCCTTAATTTTGACCGGCGTGGCCGTGCGGCGGCGCAACGCGCGCGCGATCGCGGAGCTGTTTGCCGCCGAAGCCGGCCGCTTCGTCGCGGTGAGCGCCGGCGACAGCCTGGAGAGCACGATGGCGGCGCACGGCTCGGGCGCGGCGTCAGCGTCCGCGCGCAGCGGCGGCGTCTGCATGAACGTCGACATCGGCGGCGGCACGAGCAAGATCGCGATCTGCGGCGACGGACGCGTGCGCGAAGTCACCGCGCTCGACGTCGGGGCGCGCCTCGTCGTCCTCGACGGAAACGGCGTCGTCACGCGCCTCGAAGAGGCGGGGAAATTCTACGCGCATGCGGTCGGGCTCGACCTCGCCGTCGGGAAAAAAGCCGACCGGACGAAATTGCCCGCGCTGGTCTCGCTCATGGCCGATCGGCTCTTCGAGGTCATCGAGCTGAAGCAGACGGCGGAAGAGCATCGCAAAATCTTTCGCCTGCCGGAGCTCTCGTACCGCGGCAAGGTCGACGCGCTGACGTTCTCCGGCGGCGTCTCGGAGTTCATCTACGGCGGCGACGCCGGCGAGTACGGCGATATGGGGGCGCTGCTCGCGCGCGAGGTTAAAGAGCGCGCAGCCCGCCTCGGTATTCCCGTGCGCGAGCCCGCGGCGAAAATCCGCGCGACGGTCATCGGCGCGTCGCAGTATACGATTCAAGTCAGCGGCAGCACGATTTTCATCGACCCGCTCGACGCCGTGCCGGTGCGCAACATTCCGGTCGTCGCGCCGGAATTTCCCTTGAGCGACGACGAGATCGATCCGTCGGCGATCGAAAACGCCATCGCGCGCGCGCTCCAGCGCCTCGATCTGGCCGACGGCAAGCGCGCGGTCGCGGTCGGCTACCATTGGGACGGCTCGGCGACCTTCGCGCGTCTGCAGGCGTTCTGCTCGGGCGTCGAGCGCGGATTGAAAGCTACGCTCGACCGCGGTTTTCCGCTGATTCTCGTGAACGACGGCGACGTCGGCGGCACTTTCGGCCTGCATTTCAAAGAAGAGATGAAGGTCGCCTATCCCGTCGTGTCGATCGACGGCATCGCGCTCAGCGAGTTCGACTACATCGACATCGGCGCGCTGATTCCATCATCCGGCGCGGTGCCGGTGGTGATCAAGTCGCTCGTTTTTCCCGCGTCGCCGACGGCCTAGCCGAGCTAACCGGATTCCCAAAAATCTGTGGTTTGAAAAAAGCTGGGTTGGTGCCGGTGAAGGGACTTGAACCCCCACGGAGTTGCCTCCATCGGATTTTGAGTCCGACGCGTCTGCCGTTCCGCCACACCGGCCGGAAATAATTTGATAACGCAGGCGCGCCGGCTCGTCAACCGGGACGGCGGCGCACCTCATTTTACGCCCCTCGGGTGATCTTCGCGCACGAATTCAGGTAATTTCGAATTGTCGCCTCTCTCAGCGGCGATATAGTTTTAAATGGAGTAAGAGTTTAGGCGAAAGGGGGTGGAGATATGAGACGGATGGTCAATAGCCTGATGGCTGTTTTGTTCGTGGTCTCGCTCGCCGGATGCCAATCGATGACCGGCAAGACGGCGGGCCAGAACGTCGACGACTCGGCGCTCACGGCGAGGGTGAAGACGAAGCTCGTATCGGAGAAGGCGGCGAACTTTACACGCATTGACGTCGACACGAACAACGGCATCGTTTACCTGAACGGCGTTGTGCCGGATACCCAGCAGAAGGCGAAAGCCGAGGAGCTGGCGCGCAACACGGACGGCGTGAAGAAGGTCATCAACAACCTGCAAGTCGGTCAAGCTCAAAAGGGATAGTTAAACAACTCTCAGGCGCCGGCGGGCGAAAGACGATGTCCGCCGGTGCCGGGGCCGTACGTTCCTCATTGCACCATCGCCTTCCGACGGAGATAGCCATGGCATGTCTATCGCGATTCAGCTTCCAAGCGGTTCCGGGAAAAAGCGGCGAGGTTGAGGAGGCGCTCAAAAAACTGCGCGACCTCGTCGTCAGCGCCGGCGGAGCCCAACCGAAAATTCTGCACACGCACTTCGCTTCCTTCGGCGCGCCCGACATCGTCTTCGAGCAGGAAGCGCCCGACCTCACGACGCTGGAAAAGCAGATCAACAAGCTGACCGACAGCGGCGACTTCCAGGCGTGGACCAAGAAAATGTCTGGCCTTCTCACCCATTCGCCCAAGCGCGAGGTTTACCTGATCGTCGATTGAATCCCGCAGCGTGTTCTTTTTGAAATGAATTAAACGCAGGAGGTAGCAATGGCAAATAACGTCTACAAAGCGAAGAAGTTCAATCTCTCGGGCCTGCAAGGCATTTCCGACAAAACGTTGGAGATGCATTTCGGCCTGTACGAAGGCTACGTCAAAAACACCAACCTCCTCACCGAACAGCTGCTGGAGATGACGCGCAATAAAAAAGCATCGCCGACCAATCCGTCGTTCACGGAAATCAAGCGGCACCTGGGCTTCGAGTTCGGCGGCATGGTGCTGCACGAATACTACTTCGGCAACCTCGCGCCCAAGGGCAAAGGCGCGCCGTCGAGCGAGCTCAAGCACGCGCTGGAGGAAAGCTTCGGCGGCTTCGACGCCTGGAAAGCCGATTTCGTCGCCGTCGGCGGGATGCGCGGTGTCGGCTGGTCGGTGATGTACCAGGATCCCGTGACGGGAAAACTTTCCAATTACTGGATCGAGCTGCACGACATCGGCGTGCCGTCGGGCTTCAAGCCCATCCTCGTGATGGACGTGTGGGAGCACGCTTTCCTGCTCGACTACAAACCGTCGGAACGCAGTAAATACATCGAGGCGTTCTGCGCGAATATCAACTGGGACGCGGTAAATAAGTGGTTCGCGAGCACCGCGGTGGTCAGGCCGGCGGCGTAGCAAGACGTATCAAAAAAGGTCTTCCCAGCATTCGCTCAGCGAAGCAACGCCGTGCAGCTCGGGGGATTTCACGTGACCGAGCTGCGCGGCGTTGCTTTTCGGCAGGATCGCGCGCGTGAAGCCGAGCTTGCCGGCTTCTTTGACGCGCGCCTCGGCCTGCGCGATGCCGCGCACCTCGCCGGCGAGGCCGACCTCGCCGAAGATGACGGTGCGCGCGTCGATCGGCTTCTCCTGATAACTCGACGCGACCGCGGCGGCGATGCCGAGATCGACCGCCGGCTCGTCGACCTGGACGCCGCCGGCGACGTTCACGAAAATGTCCTGGTTAAATAACCGCGCGCCCATCTTCTTCTCCAAGACGGCCACGAGCAGCGCGACGCGGTTGTGATCGACGCCGATCGTCGTCCGCCGCGGCACGGCGAGGAACGACGGGCTGACCAGCGCCTGCAGCTCGACGAGGATCGGCCGCGTGCCTTCCATGCTGCAGATGACCGCGGAGCCCGGGGCTTTCAGCGGCCGCTCCATCAAAAACAATTCCGAAGGATTGGCGACCTCCTGAAGGCCGCTTTCCTTCATCTCGAAAACGCCGATCTCGTTGGTCGAGCCGAAGCGGTTCTTTACCGCGCGGAGAATTCGAAAATTGTGGCCGCGGTCGCCTTCGAAGTAGAGCACCGTGTCGACCATGTGCTCCAAGACGCGCGGCCCCGCGAGCGCGCCGTCCTTGGTCACGTGCCCGATCAGAAACGTGCTGAGGCCGGTCTTTTTCGCCAGCGTGATGATGGCGCCCGAACACTCGCGCACCTGGCCGATGCTGCCCGGCGCTGAAGGAAGCGCGGCAGAGAAGATCGTCTGGATCGAATCGATCACGAGCACCTGCGGCCGGATTTTTTTGATCTGCTCCAAAATCTTGTCCAGCGCGGTCTCGCTCAGCACGAAGAGCTTCGGCGCGTCGATGCCTAAGCGCTCGGCGCGCATTTTGATCTGGCGCGGCGATTCCTCGCCCGAGACATAGAGGCACGGGAGGCCGCTTCGGCCGAGCGCCGCGAACGCCTGGATAATCAGCGTCGATTTGCCGATGCCGGGGTCGCCGCCGATGAGCGTCACCGACCCCGGCACGAGGCCGCCGCCGAGCACACGGTCGAATTCGCCGATGCCCGAGAGCACACGGTTCTGGTCGTCGGTCGATATTGCGGTAATCGCCGCGGAGTCTTCGTGGCCGAAGCCGGGGTCGGCGCGCGGATTGACCGCGCGCTCGAATTTCTCCTCGACCATCGTGTTCCATTGATTGCAGTCGGGGCACTTGCCGAGCCACTTCGGCGATTGTGAGCCGCAATTCTGGCAGGAGAAGACGACGCGCGCTTTGGCCATGGATCGGGCGATCAGCTGTTGCCGCTCCACAAACCGCGGAACTCAGCCGCGACGACTTCTTCGTAGGCCACGTCGTGGGCTAGCAGCCCCATGTCCATCGCGAAGCGATTCATCTTGCGGACAGTCTCTTCGGAGATTGTGGGATCATAATAAGGGAGATCGCGTTCGATGAGCTGCGCGATGAGCTCCGCTTCCGACGGCGGAAAGACGCGCCGCCCGATCGCCGTCGCGCGCTGGGGATCTTCGCGCAGCGCCTGCTGCGCCTTGACGAGCGCGCGCACCGCGGCCGCGGCGCTTTCCGGCTCGCGCCGGATGCGCGCTTCGGTCGTGAGCAGCGCCGGGAACGTATAATGGAGCGCGGGCTCGGGCGCGACACCGCGGCGGACGTCGAGGATGATTTTCCCGACGCCTTTCCGCACCGCGATCTCGGCGCCCATGGCGTTTGCCCAGAAGCCGTCGATCTTGCCTTCTTCCAGCGCTTTTGCTGCGGTCAAGCCGAAAGAGACCGTCGCGCCGGTTGCGCCGGGGACCGGCGCGATGTGCACGCCGTCGCGGGTGGGATCGACGCCGGCTTCGAGCAGCAGCCGCTTGAGCCCGAGGTCGACTCCGGGCGCAGCGCCTATGCGAAGGCCCTTCAGCGCCGAGACGTCGCCGCGCTTCGCGTCGATGTCGGCGCGCAGCACGAGCAGCCAGTACATGCGCTGGGCGAGCGCGGCCAGCAGCTTCGCGCCGCGCCAGTCGGTGAACGCCATCAGCGTCGCGTGCGCCGAGCCGGCGACGAAGTCGAGCGCGCCGTCGCGCAGCGCCTCCATCAGCTTCGGCACGGGGAAGAGCAGCTCGACTTTATCGATGTCGAGGCCTTCCGCCTTGAAGAAGCCGAGCTCGGCGGCGGCAATCGCGGGAAAATAGGAATTCGAGATGAGGTCGGGAACGGCGATGCGCATCACGCGCCCGCGGGCTGCTCGGCGCGCCAGGAGCGGATGTACTGCACGATGTCGGCCAGCGGCAGCACATCGGCGTACTTCTGATTCATGTCGAAGAGGTTGATCGCATGGCACGCCTCATGGCGGTCGAAGACGCACTCCTCCGCGACGATCATGCGGAAGCGGTACGTCGTGCCCTCGACGACGCTCGCGCGGACGCAGCCGCTCGTGCTCTCGCCGCACGCGATGACCGTGTCGACGCCGAGCTGGTTCAAATGCGCGACCAGCGGCGTGCCCCAGAAAGCGCTGGGCGATAATTTTTTCAACACCGCTTCGCCGGGCATCGGCTCGACCTCGTCGATGATGTCGAATTTCCGGCGCTGGCGATCCTGCATTTCCGGCGTCGGGGCTTTTTTACCGTCGCCGCGGCGGAAAGACCATTCGTCGACGCCGGCGCCCCCGAGTCCCGTGACGTGGATGATCGGAATGCGCGCCTCGCGCGCGGTGCGGAGCAATGTCTGGATGTGCGGGATCGCGTTCCATCCCGCCATGCCGCAGCTGCCCGGCCAATCCTTGATCGCTTCCAAAACCGGCTGCGGCTTGTCGCCGAAGACCCAGCGGTAGAGATCGATGAGAAGCAGCGCCGGCTTTTTCCCGAAGCCGATGGGGCGCGGCGGCTTCATTCCGACGTGCGCCTTGTCCTGCTCGGTCAGAAAACGATCCCAGACTCGCTCGGCCATGAAACCCTCCTTACGAACGCTCCATGTCTATCATCCGGCGAATTCGAGGGTCAAGCAGCGCGGCGCTGTTTGCGCGCCTTCCGACGGTATAATAAATCTATTGGTTCGATGTCCGACGCTTTCACCGAAGCCACCGAGGCGCTGAAACGCCGCGGCTTGTATCGCCGGCTCCGCCGCGTCGACGGCGATCAGAGCCCCGAGATCGTCCTCGACGGGCGAAGGGTCCTGAACTTTTCGTCCAACAATTATCTGGGGCTCGCGACCCATCCGGCGCTAAAAAAAGCGGCGCAGGACGCCGTCGAGCGCTACGGCTGCGGCTCGGGGGCATCGCGGCTCATCTCCGGCAACATGGCGCTTTACGAAGAGCTCGAAGCGAAAATCGCCAAGCTCAAAAGCGCCGATACGGCGCTGGTGTTCAACTCCGGCTATCAGGCGAACGTCGGCATCGTTCCCGCGCTCGCCGGCGAAGGCGACGCGATCTTCAGCGACGCGCTCAATCACGCGAGCATCATCGACGGCTGCCGCCTCTCGCGCGCACGGACGGTTGTCTATCCGCACTGCAATGTCGCGTTTCTTGAACACGCGCTGAAGCAAGCTTCTCCGGGAGGGCGCAAGCTGATCGTGACGGAGACGATCTTCAGCATGGACGGCGACGAGGCGCCTCTCGGCGAAATCGTCGACGTCGCCGAAAGGCACGGCGCGGTCGTCATGATCGACGAAGCGCACGCGACCGGCGTCTTCGGGCCGAACGGCGCCGGAGTCGCAGCGAAGCTGGGCCTCGCCGAGCGGATCGCCGTCCAGATGGGAACCTTGGGCAAGGCGCTCGGCGGCTTCGGCGCGTACGTCGGCTGCAGCCAAGCGGCGCGCGACTTTCTCGTCAACCGCTGCCGGAGCCTCATCTTCGCGACCGCGCTGCCGCCGGCGGTGCTCGCCGCCGCGAGCGCGGCCGTGGATCTCCTTTACAACGAGCCGCAGCGGCGCTTGGCGCTCTGGCACAACATCCGCGCGCTGCGCGAAGGCTTTCGCGCGCTGGGCTTTTCGATCGGCGACAGCGAGAGCCAGATTCTGCCGCTCGTCGTCGGCGACGCGGAGAAGTGCATGGCGTTTTCCGAGCGGCTGCTGGAAAAGGGCGTCTTCGTCCAGGGCATACGCCCGCCGACGGTGCCGGAAGGCACCTCGCGGCTCCGCGCGACGGCGATGGCGACCCACACGCACGAGCACTTGCGCCGCGCAATAAACGCTTTCGAACAAGTTCGAAAGCAATTTTGAATTATGAGTTTTGAGTTTTGAGTTAAAAAATCCGATAATTCAAAATTCAACATTCAAATGTCGCGCTACGACGAGCTCAAACGCCTCGACCACACGTATTTGTGGCATCCGTTCACGCAGATGCGTGACTGGACGGCCGACGAGCCGTGCATCATCGAGAGCGGTGAAGGCCAATATCTAGTAGACGTTGACGGCAGACGATACCTCGACGGCGTCTCGTCGCTCTGGTGCAACGTGCACGGCCATCGCCGGCGCGAGCTGGACGACGCGATCAGGACGCAGCTCGATAAAATCGCGCACTCGACGTTTCTGGGTCTCTCGCACCCGCCCGGCATCGAGCTCGCGGAAAAATTAATCCGCATCGCGCCGCCGGGCCTCCAGCGAGTCTTCTATTCCGACGACGGCGCGACGGCGGTCGAGGCGGCGCTGAAGATCGCCGTGCAATACTGGCAGCTAAGAGGGGAGCCGCGCCGCACGCGCATCGCTTCGCTCGCCGAGGCGTATCACGGCGACACGGTCGGCTCGATGAGCGTGGGCTACGCGGAGACGTTTCATCGCTTCTACCGCGATCTGATTTTTCCCGTGCTGCGTCTCAACCCGCCGCACGTTTTTCGGTACTTCAAGCGCATGAGTAACGAGGAAGCGCTTCGTGCCGCGATCAAAGAGGCGGACGAGAAGCTGGCGGGAGAAAAAGATTCGCTCGCCGCGGTCATCGTCGAGCCGCTCATGCAGGGCGCGGCGGGCATGTGGGCGCATTCGCCCGAATATCTCCGCGCGCTGCGCGAAATCTGCCGCCGCAACCGCATACTCTTCATTGCCGACGAGGTCGCAACCGGCTTCGGCCGAACCGGCAGGATGTTCGCTTGCGAGCACGCCGGCGTGGCTCCCGACATCCTTTGCGTTGCCAAGGGCATCACCGGCGGTTATCTGCCGCTCGCGGCGACGCTCGCGACCGAAGAGATATTCTCGGCGTTCCTCGGCGAGTACAAGGCATTCAAAAGCTTCTTCCACGGACATACCTACACCGGAAATCCGCTCGGCTGCGCGGCCGCGCTCGCCAGCCTGAAGCTCTTCGAATCGGAAAAGATTCTCGAAAGGATGCAGCCGAAAATCGATTATTTGCGCGGGCGTTTGGCGAAGGAGTTTTCGCCGCTCGATCACATCTCCGATATCAGGCAATGGGGCTTCATGGTCGGCGTCGAGCTAGGCGAAGATAAGCAAAGCCGCCGCAGTTATCCGGTCGAGAAGCGCATCGGCCACAAGGTGATTCTCGAAGCGCGAAGGCGCGGCGTCATCATCCGGCCGCTCGGCGACGTGGTCATTCTAATGCCGCCGTTGACGATCGGCGATGACGAGCTGAAGACTTTGCTCGATGTCGTTTGCGCATCGATCAAGGCGGTGACGGAGCGTTGATGGGCGCGGGCATCTTCATCACGGGCACGGATACCGGGGTCGGCAAGACGCTGGTCGCGTGCGGTTTCGCGGCGCTGTTTAGGGAAAATGGTCTAAGCGTCGGCGTGATGAAGCCGGCGGAGACGGGCTGCGTAGAGAAGGACGGAGAGCTGGTTCCTGAGGACGCGGTGCGTCTGAAAGAAGCCGCGAGGTCGGCGGAGCCGCTGGAGAATATCTGCCCGTATCGTCTCGTCGATGCGCTCGCGCCGAGCGTCGCCGCAGAGCGCGTCGGCGTAAAGATCGACGTCGGGCGCATCCAGCGCGTCTACGACGAGATCGCGTCGCGAAACGATATCACGATCGTCGAAGGCGCCGGCGGTCTTTTGGTGCCGCTGCTGTCGCATTACACGTACGCAGATCTCGCCAAACTGCTCAAAATTCCGGTCATCGTCGTCGCCGCGAACCGCCTCGGCGCGATCAATCATCTCTCGCTGACGCTCGAAAGCGCCGCCGCTCACGGCCTTCGCGTTGCCGGCTACGTGTGGAATCATCTCGAGCGGCAGCCGTCGCTCGCCGCGGAGACGAATCCGGACGCGCTGCGTTTTCTCACGTCCATTCCGTGTCTGGGAGAAATTCCGTACATTGAAGGCGGCGCATTCGATCGAGCTTCGCTCGCGAAGCTCTTTTCGGAACGGCTCGGCGGCGCTCTCGACGCCGTGTTTAAGCCGCGTTGATGCGATCGGCCTCGGTCGCCGCTTCGAATCGCTTCACTTCCGGCCGCAGCGTCCACATCAGCAGCGTAAGCGCGACGCCTAGGCCGCTGCCCGCGAGCAGCGCGCCGGGCGCGCCCATCAGTGAGGCGAGGAATCCGACGATCATCGCGCCGACGGCGTTGGCGCCCTGCGAGAACATGTTGAAAACGGAAAACGCGCGGCCGCGGAGATGGTCCGGCGTGAGCAGGTGAAACGACGTCTGGCGCATGACGGCCTGCAGGGCATTCGTCAGGCCGAGGCCGGCGACCAGCGCGACGGCGACCCAGAAGCTCGGCGTGACCGCGAACGCACCCAGACACAGGCTGAAAATCAAAAAGGCCCAGAGCGCGAGCATGCCCTTGCGCCGCACATCGCCCATGCACAGCACCGCGATCGTGCCGAGCGTGCCGCCGATCGCCGGCGCGGAGGCGAGCATGCCGAACGCCGCCGGCCCGACATGAAAAATATCTTTTGCGAAGATCGGCAGCAGCGGCCGGTAGTAGCCGACGCTCATGATGATGAAGTCCATCATCACGAGCGCGAAGACGATGCGCTGGAGCCAGAGAAAACGGACGCCGTCGAGCAGGCCGCGCAGCGTCACCGCGGCCTTCACGCGATCCGACTCCGTCGCGCTCTTGATCATCAAGAAAGACGCGGCGGCGGGAATATAGGCGAGCGCGTTCAACAGATACGCGTTGCCGGCGCTCGCAGCGGCGAGCGCCACGCCGGCGAACATGGGCCCGATGAAATGCGCGCCCTGCGCCACGCTGGAGTTGAGCGCCGCGGCGTTCGTGAGATGCGAGCGCGGCACGAGGCCGGAGATCATCGCCATGCGCGCGGGGTACAGGACGATGTTCAGGCCGGAGGTCAGCGCGGTCGCGACGAGGATGTGCCACACCTCGATTGCTCCGGTCAGCGTGAGCACGCCGAGCGAGAGCGCGACGAGGAAGTTGCCGAGCATCGTCAAGCAGGAGAGCGTGCGCCGGTCCATGAGATCGGCGAGCGAGCCGCCGAACAGTCCGACGACGAAGAGCGGCACCGCCTGCGCGAGGCCGGT
>Ga0075423_10001842_pt1 | contig 18966 bp, 10 predicted proteins | sample SoiMethybrSBSTD2_FD_80114 | JGI IMG/M metagenome (GOLD analysis project Ga0075423, IMG submission 80114) | Bulk soil microbial communities from a Populus tree surrounding site in Tennessee, USA - Soil MetaG P. TD hybrid SBSTD2 | ecosystem: Environmental > Terrestrial > Soil > Tree plantation...
GCCACTACAATTTCGTCAGACCTCATCGAGCATTGAAATTTGGACAGGAAGTCAGAACACCAGCCCAACAGGCAGGGTTGACCGAGCGGGATCTTCTCATCGAGGCTGCCTTTTGTGGGGTCGAAGAAGGTCCTATTTGTGCTCTTCTACTGGGGACCAGCTATCCCTGGTGCTCGGGGAGTGCGTCTGGCCGCCTAGCAACAATTGATGACGGAAGCACCGACCTACCAAAGGCGTCGATCCGCCAATTTACCGTGCCCCAAGAAAGGTAAGAAACTGGATTTCTGCACGCCGAGACCGAAGGCATCAGCCACTCCAGCGATGAAGTGCCCCCCCACTGAGCTAGAGCGGCTGTCGTCGGTGGGCTGATGTTCTCGGGAGGAGTTTCTGCTCATCCACGATAAGAGACCGCATTGTTGAATTGAAACATTAACGAAAAGTCGAAGAACGGTTCTAAAAATCTGGCTCACGGCAGGAATTAAATCACCCGATCAGTCAGTGTCCGCCATTGAAAGGCAGCGACGTCAGACTAAGGAATACCTCGCATCCTGACAACCAGATCTTGCTCAAAAGCCGGCAACTCCAATTCCGCCTCACCCCTACTCTCTATCCTGAGAGCAGGTGAATAGCCTCCGGAGATGGGCGAGTAGAGTCTTGCGCGATAGCTTCCTGCGGGAAGGGGCATCCGCAAATTCATCTGGATTGGCTTCCCAGCTTCAGGGTCTCCCACCTCTCGAGCATCGGCCAGATAGATCACGTAGTCCTCGCCCGGAATTCCCAAAACAGATTCCACCACGAAAGCAGGCTGAGAGCGAATCCATCCCTGTAGTGGTTTCGCTCGGATGAAGTCGAAGGAATGGATGAATTCTGACAAATTCTTCATCCACGTCCGAATTTTCCGTCTGGACTCTTCGGTGCCTGAATCATTCCCGATCGTCACAGAGAAATCAATATAGTCGTAATGCGACCCGCTGAGGAGGACTGTCCAAGCCCGCTTACGATGGATGGTCCAACCGACATCATTTCGATAAAGGCTCGCAGCATTGTCCTCGTCCATAACAACCGGTTTGTTTTGGCCGGCTGTAGCTAGACAGAAGTCACGTATTTCCGAGAGCTTCAACTCCTTTGACATGAAATTCCCCATCTGAAAGACGCGGCCGCCAAACGCGGTATCCGGTAGCGGATGAATGTTGACCGCGTCCACGAATTGCATGTGAAAAGTGTCATCTGTTTTTTGAAAGAATTTCGGCGTATAGGTGAACGCCTGGGATCCGAAGATCAAATGCGGCCTGTTCAATTTGAACGTCTCCTCCTGGATCACCTTCGCAATGGCTGCTTGCCACTGGTCAACCTCTTCCGGTGAACTGTGACTAGCAACTCCTCCGCCGGGCTCGTTGCAAATCTCATAGTAGATATTGTCGTAGCCGCTGGTCTCCTGGATGATTTTGCGAACGTAGGATACCTGCCTTGCGAACAGATCCTCCGACTTCAACGTCGTATACTCAGGCCACTCGATAGGTTTCAATCCGTTCACATTGTTTTTCGAGTGGAAGGGATTGAGGGCCCAGACCGAGTCACCATAGCTATTACTGAAGAGGGTAACTTCCACAGCGATCCCCAGATCGGAAGCGCGTCTCAAGAAGCGACGAAGACGCTCGAAATAGATTGGGTTCCACTGGTCAAGATCGAATCTGGGCTCGCCATCCAAGGCTGTGCCTGGGCCCGTCCGAACAAAAGGAGTCAGGAAATCCAAGGTATCGGGCTTGACCGGGGAGTACGGATTGCGTGCGGACTGCTGTTCTCGAAAGAGTAGGAAGAGGCGAGTCAGTGTCATTCGTTTGTCCGCCGCGTCCTGAAGGTACTGCTCGAAATCAAATCGCACATTCACGACCGACCCGTAGTGCTCGGTAGCCGTGATCAGCGCCAGAGGTTTTCCTCGAAAGAGGAAGTATTTCGAATTCTGTGGATGAATTGAAAGTGCCTGTCCAGTGTTAGGTAATTTCGTCGAGGTTGTGAGGGCGACTCTAGACACCCACAAACTCAAGGTCACCAACAGCAACCGGAAACTCCAACTCAATGCGTGCTGAAGGACATTCATCTCAAGCTCCTTAGGATCAGCTTCCGTTTGTGAGACTTCTTTTGCTGATATCTATGCTTACCTATAAGGTAGATCAATTCATCTCCCTGTGAGGAACTCCGGCAGGCGACCGAAAACGCTTGAGGAAAACTGAGCACAAAACACACGAAAAAGATGACGGTAGAGATCGAAGCCGAATGGAATGGTGGTTTTTCAAAGCAGAGGGCGCCATCATTAGAGCCTGCTTCAATGTTTACGCGGGCAGGGGAGGTGGCTTCCTGGAGAGTGTTTCAGGAATGTTGCGAAATCGAGTTTGCCTTTCAGCAAATTCCCTTGCCTTGCGGAGGCCGCTCCAACTGAGCTATCCAGGACTGCTGAAGCAATGTTAGGAAGCAAATTTCAACTGTGACTAAAAGATCATCGTCAAAATCAACCCAGCTTCAACATCGGCTGATGAGCACAGGCACAGCTATTGAACTACCTGAACAGCGGAGAATGAAGCCGGGAAAGCTGGCAAACTTGGACACCACGGCGAACCACAGTCGGAGCTAATGGTTCCTGAGGTGCCACGAAACACACGAAAGTCACAGACTTCCTCACTCTTCGAGACGGTCTTACGCCAGCACCTCCGAGATCACCTGGCCGCCGATATCGGTCAATCGCTTGAATCGGCCGGCATGGAGAAAACTCAGCCGGTCCTGATCGAGACCCATCAAGCGGAGCAAGGTGGCATGGAAGTCTCGCATGGGGACTGGGGCACTGGCGTTGCGAAGACCGAAATCATCGGTCTCGCCGAAGGTAGCGCCCACCCTGACGCCGCCTCCGGCCATCCAGACAACCAACCCGTATTGGTTGTGGTCGCGGCCGGGTTTGTCGGTGACTAGATTGTTGTCAAAAGGGGTGCGGCCCATCTCAGATGCCCAAACCACCAAAGTTTCTTCGAGCAGTCCTCGCGACTTCAGGTCTTGGAGCAGACCGGCTATAGGGCGATCGACCTCTTGGCAGTGAACGGGGATACGGCCCTTAATATCGCCATGGTCGTCCCAGCGGTCGACACCAGCTCCGTGCAGGACCAGAGCGATGCGCACACCACGTTCCACCATCCGGCGAGCCAGGAGGCACTGGCGACCGAACGGCTCCGAAATAGGATCGTTGAGGCCGTAGAGCTTCCGCGTCACGTCAGATTCGCGGCTTAAGTCCACCAGCTCGGGTGCTTTTGTTTGCATGTGGAAGGCCAACTCGTAGGCGGCAATCCGCGCCTCCAACTCACTCGTGTGGCTACGCTCGGCCAGGTGCTTCTGATTCAGCCAGTTCAGCAGGTCCAGTTCCTCACGTTGCCTTTTGTTCGTCGCACCGGGTCTCGGGTGCAAATCGACGATCGGCGTCGAACCATTGCGGAACAACGTGCCCTGGTAAGCTGCCGGCAAAAAGCCATTGCCCCAGACGGAAGCTCCGCCAATGGGTGCGCCGCGCCGGTCGCCCAGCACAATGAAACCCGGCAAGTCCTGGTTCTCAGTGCCCAGGCCATACGCAATCCAGGCGCCCACCGAGGCGCTGCCAGGAAACTGGCTCCCAGTCAAGACGTGGTAAACGGCCGGACCGTGGTTGTTGTTGTCGACTTGAATCCCATGAACAAAGGCCATCTCGTCCACGCAAGCCGACATCGCGGGCAGGTACTCACACATCCAACGGCCCGACTGGCCTTGCCGCGCAAAGCGGAATGGCGATGGGATAACCCGGTTCGGCGCCGCGGAAAATGTGGCGATCTCACCGAGGACTCCTTCGGGTTTGGGCGCCTGCTTGCCCGCATACTTTTCCAAAGCAGGTTTATACTCGAAAAGATCCATCTGGCTCACTCCACCGTCCATGAAGAGGAAAATGCAGCGCTTGGCCTTGGCGGGAAAATGCGGCGCTTTCATCGCCAGGGGAGCGACGCTGACATCGGCCGCTGAGACCGACTTGGCTTGTAGCAGGTCAAGCAGTGCCAGACCGCCCAGGCCCAAGTAGGAGCCGAGCAGGAATCCTCTCCTGGAAATTTGGCGGCTACAGTAACCATTTGGGTTCATAGTGCACCTCGTCAAGCTAGAGTAATTCGCACCTTGATTCGTCGCCACGATGGCAGGCAAGGCATCTTTCTCGCCTTTTCACTCCACATAGAGAAACTCGTTCGAATCCAATAGCACACGGCAAATGCCCTCGAGAGAACCGTCGAACTGCGCAAACCTAGCCAGCTCTTCGGGCCGAGGCTTGCGGTTCAACACAATCTCGAAAGCGCGGCTGATTTGGTCCAAACGTCCAGGTCCGGCCTCACGGACAATCCGTTGAGCGAAGTGAATGGCTCCTTCATTCACGAGATCGCCGTTAAGCATCGATAACGCTTGCAGCGGCGTCGTGGTCGTGCTGCGCCGCTCGCAGGGTTCGTTGAACACCGGCGCGTCGAAAGCAGACATCATGGGAAGGGGCATCGAGCGGCGCTGAAAGGTGTAGATGGAACGTCGCCGGTTATCGCTCTCGTCTTCGTTGGGCTCCCACATGACGCCGCCTTCGCGGCCATAGCGGGCGAAATCAGCTAGGTCGTCCGGCAGCGGTGGGAAGACGCTGGGGCCGCCCCGCGCCGGGTTTAGTTGGCCGCTTACAAAGAGAATACTGTCCCGAATGGCTTCGGCTTGCAAACGCCTCCGGTTAAACCTCCACAGGAGGGAGTTTCCGACATCAGTGGAGGGGTCCATCGCGGCGGGATTTTCTGACGACTGGCGGTACGTGCTGGAAGTGAGCATTAGTCGGTGTAGGGCTTTGAGGCTCCACTTCTCTTCCAGGAACCTCACCGCTAGCCAGTCGAGCAACTCTGGATGAGTAGGGCGAGCCCCATTCCTGCCAAAGTCGCTCGGGGTTTCGACAATGCCGCGTCCAAAATGATGCTGCCAGAGGCGGTTCATCATCACGCGAGCGATCAGCGGATTCTCTGGACTGGCAATCCACTTCGCCAGCGTCATGCGCCAGCCGCGCGTGGGGAATTGGCGATAGCGGTCAGTTTCGAGCACCGTTGGCTCAAAGCTGCCGGTGATCGCGCTTGGGAAGCCCGGTGCCACAACTTCCCCCAACTGTTTGTAATCGCCCCCGATCAAGACGTGAGTTGGCGCGAGCCCCGGCCCAATGGGTGGTCCGGGGACATTAACGACCGAAAGCGTGAGTGGCTTCCAGCGGGACAACCGGTTCCCCACGATGTCGAGCCGCGCTGTCAGCGCGCGATGCTCTTCTAGTTCTGCCTCCGTAAAATAGCGGCTCTTTCCGCGTTTGATTTCGGTCCGAAGATCTTCAGTACTTAGGACATCAAATCGCCCCAAAGGAGCGGTGACGCCCCGGCTGTAAGCCTCAGCCAGCCTGGGCAGGAGTTTTTTTTCAAATGAGTCTAGCGTCTGACGCTCTTCCAGGTCCTGCGTCCGAGTGGCATCTTCCAACATGCGAGCATGCCTCAGCTTCTCTGCGGGCGAGAAAATCTTCTGCTCTGGCCTGCGTAGCTCCAGCCGGAGGTCGGCGACCTGCAGCTCGCGTCCGTCAGCCTCGATTTTCTTCTGAGCAATCAATTTGTCGACCAGACGCTTTTCGAGCGCATCCAAGGCCTGCCGCTCTGGTCCGCTTTTCAATTGCTCCTCGTAGCGCTTCACGTGAGCCTCGGCCAACTCGCCTTGCGCCCCGTCCTGGAATGGCACCTCGACGTCTTCAACCTTAATGGCATTGAAGAATGCCTGGAATCGATAAAAGTCTTTTGTCGGGATGGGATCGTACTTGTGATTGTGACAGCGGGCGCAGCCCATCGTCAGCCCGAGGAACACGGAAGCCGTGGTGGTTGTCACTTCGTTCAGATAGTTCTGCCGCACTTCTTCGGCCACCAGATTCGATCGGTCCCAGGGCGCGAGCCGCAGGAAGGCTAGGGGAACATGTCCTTGGATATCCGGTGAATAGTTGTTGCGGGTCTTGCTGTGTTCGTCACCTCCAGCCAGTTGCTTGATGACAAACTGGTCGTAAGGCATATCGGAGTTGAAGGCTTCGATGACCCAGTCGCGATAACGCCAGGCATTACCCAAAGACCCATCGCCCTCGAGCCCGCTGGTTTCACCGTAGCGAACGAGGTCAAGCCAATGGCGTCCCCAGCGCTCACCGTAACGAGGATCGGCTAGAAGTTTGTCTACCAGGGCCTCATAGGCAGTGGGCGAGGTGCTCTCCTCGAAAGCCTTCAGTTCTTCGCGTGTGGGCGGCAGGCCAATCAGATCAAAATAGACACGACGAGCCAGGGTGCCTTTGAGTGCAGGTGGCGCAGGGGGAATGCGATTGCTCTCCAGCTTTTTCAGGATGAAGGCATCGATAGGATTTCGAACCCAACCGGCATTCTGGACGGCGGGAGGGTCGGGTTTCACGGGCTTTTGAAAAGGCCACAGCTCTTGCGTAGATTTCGAAATAGCTATGGGTTGTGGCGGCAGTGAACGAACCCAGTCTTCCACCGTCGCAATCTCCGAGTCCGTAAGGTGCCCGCCCAGAGGCATCCTCGGCGCTAACTCACCCTTCAAGAGCTTCAGCAGCGGGCTTGGTCCAGGCTGGCCTTCCAACACGGCCTGACCATGTTTATTGCCGCCACGAATCACGCTCTCCACGGTTGAAATCGAAAAACCGCTGGCATGAGTACTGGTGGAATGACACTCCATGCACTTGGCCATCAAGAGTGGCTTCACTTTCTGCTCGTACAATGTCTCATCTGGCGCCGCCTGCGTAAGTCCTGGCGCGAGGCAGATCGCAGCGATGAATGTGTAACAGGCCCTGCAGACAGATGAACAAGTAAGGGACATAGGTCCAATCGGCAGCCAACGGCTGCCATTTCCGAAGAGGTTCAATGAGAGAGCTCGTGGACGATCTTGAACGGTTCGATTATAGTAAGGAGCGCTGTCCGATGACAATTCAAAAAGAGGGGAGCGGTTCAACTGCGAGCTTTGTAGACAGCATTTTCGAAGGAATACAGAAGATGCTTCCCCTTTCCATGGAGGGGACTGGTTGCTTAATGATTCAATGAAACCACCCGGGCGCTTCAGAAGCGAAGGAGTTTCCCAATGGTTCATCTCGTTTTGACTGTAGTCTTCATGACCTACCTGCAATCTCTGGCACTCGCCGACGACACTGCACAAGATCATCTTCGGCAGGCTACGCAGCTGATTTCGGAGCAGAAGTTTCAAGCAGCCCGGGAGATTCTGGAGGCGATGTTGGCCTCAGCCGGCGAGCACCCGTTACCAGAGACTTACTACCAGCTGACACTCTGCTATATAAAACAAACCGAGTGGAAGAAGGCCGAGGAGACACTTCAGACATTTCTGCGCCTGTCACCTGAAAATCTCTCGGCTCTCTATCTGAAGGGATATCTCCTCTTCAGCACCGAGCGATACGAGGAATCGCTGAGGATTCTGAGGCCCTTAATAGAGCGTCAGCCAGGAACTGCCGCAGCGCACAAGGTGATAGGGTTGGATCATTATATGCTTGGAAGTGTAGAACAGGCTGAAGCGGAGTTGAAACGTGCCACAGAACTTGCCCCACGAGACCCCGAGGCTCACTACTATCTCGGCAGGATTTACTTCACCCGGAACAATCTGCCCGCGGCCCTTGCAACTTTTCAGAGAACCGCAGAGCTGGACCCGTCCAGCGTAAAGACCTTCAACCATCTCGGCCAAACCTATGAAGCGCTCGTCCGCTACCCAGCGGCGCGAGCCGCCTACCTCAGGGCAATTGAACTCGAAAAGCACCAGCCGACAAAATCTGAATGGCCTTATTTCAATTTGGGTTCGCTGTATCTCAGAGAAGGACAAGTCGCTGAAGCGGTTGATTACTTGCAAGAGGCGCTGTCACGCCATCCTGCGTGGTCGGAGGGGAAGGCAAAATTGGCCATGGCACTGACCTCGATGGGCAAGCAAGCCGAGGCCCTGTCACTGTTGGAGGAAGCTGTCCAGCTGGACCGACGCAATGCCGACGCCCTCTACCAATATGCCCGCCTACTAGCCAAAATGGGAAAGCAAGACGAAGCCGAGCGTCAGCTACTGCTCTTCCGGGAACTGAAGGAGCGATGAACCGAAGACGCCTGATTGCTTTCTGGCTGAGTTGGCTGTTTCTGCCAGTTCCCTTCCTGGTCTATTCCTTCCTCGATCAGACAACGGCCATGCGGTTTGTCAATATCGCCTCCGAAGCTGGAATTCAGCCCGAAATCCGCTGTGGCGGTCCAGAGAAGAAATGGATTCCCGAAGCCAACGGGACCGGCGCCGCATGGTTAGATTACGACAACGATGGGCGTTTGGACTTACTGATCGTCAATGGCTCGACCCTGGAGCGGCTGCGGCACATTGTTTCTGGAAAGTCGCTTCCACCCCAGAAGGGTGGGGTCTTTCTCTACCGCAATCTAGGAAACGGCCGGTTCCAGGACGTCACTGTGGAAGCGCAATTGGCTGATGCCTACTGGGGAACCGGCGCCAACGCGGTGGACTACAACAACGACGGGTTCACCGATATCTTGATCACCAACATCGGTATCGATCTGCTGTACAGAAATAACGGCGATGGCACATTCTCAGAGGTCGGCAAGGCGGCTGGATTGAGCCAGGAGGTGGCCTGGCACACCGGCAGCGCCTTTGGTGACCCGGACAACGATGGCGACCTGGACCTGTATGTGGCTGGTTACGTGAATCCGCACTCGCTCGCGTGGAATGGCGCTGCGCCTGTCTGCCAGTACAAAGGTATCGATGTCTTTTGCGGGCCGCGCAATCTTCGGGGAGAGACGGATTTCTTTTACCGGAACAACGGCGACGGCACGTTTACCGAGGCAACCGAGCCGGCCGGTCTTTCCGATACGAGCCGCTACTATGGGTTCGGGGCTGTATTTGAAGATCTGAATGGCGACGGCAGAGCTGACCTCTTTGTGGCAAACGACTCCTGCCCAAATTACCTGTACCTAAACCTGGGAAATGGAACTTTCAAAGAGGCTGGGCTCATGAGCGGCGTGGCCTTGAATGGAGACGGCCACACTCAGGCCAACATGGGCATTGCTGTCGGCGACTATGACGGCGATGGCGATCTCGACCTCCTGACGACTACGTTTTCAGAAGACTATTTCCCGCTCTACGAGCAGCAGAAGCCTGGGCTGTACGAAGATGTTGCCTTCCGCACAGGACTGGGGTCAAGCACTGTCGCCTATTTGGGCTGGGCCTGCGGTTTTGCTGATTTCGACAACGACGGGGACAGCGATCTCTGGACGGCAAATGGCCACGTGTACCCCAACGCGGGAGCTCTCGCCACAACCACTTACCTCCAACCTGTCGCACTATTCGAGAATCGTAATGGCCGGTTCTGGCCGATGCCACCGCTCTCGACTTCTGTTGCACCGCAATCTTACCGGGGCGGTTGCTTAGGAGATTTCAACGATGATGGCCTGATCGATATCGCCGTATTGCCCGTCGATGGAAAGCCACTATTGCTGGAAAACCGCAGCCAGACCCGTCATGCGTGGATAGGTTTTCGCCTGCGTGGAGGGCGGAGTAACCGGGATGCATTAGGAACGCGGGTTGAGATCCAGTCTTGCGGAAAGAAGCAGTTCGAGACACTCCGCAATGGTGACAGTTATCTTTCCCACAACGACTCGCGGATTCATTTCGGATTGGGAGCCTGCAGTCAGATTGACGTCGTAACAATCCATTGGCCGAGCGGAGGCGTTCGACGGATGACAGATTTGGCAATCAATCGTTACGTTACGGTTGAAGAAGGCTACTGAGGAGCACGGGAGAGCGAGTACTTATTGGCTAAACTGGCAGGGCACGCTGGCAGACTCGACGATAATCTGCAATCGCGTGTGTCACGCGAGCTCTATGCCGGCAGGAACGCTATGAGCAAACCCGTGTGCTAACCGTGCAAGACAGGGTGAAAGAAGCATTGGTTTTCTTGTCTCGAGCCGGGCTGACCACTCACGGTTGTCTTTCTTGCGCCTTCGCTTTCTCAAACAGCTGCATTTCTTTCTCGGCCTCCTGAATCCGGCCTAGCTTGCGGTAGATGACTGACAAGCGGTAGTGCGGCGCTGGGTCGTCCGGCGCAATTCTTGCGGCTTCATCTAAATGATGCAGGGCCTTTGTCACATTAGCGTAGCTGGTATAAATGCGCTCCAAGGCCAGATGAGCCTCGATCATGGACGGATCCAGCTTCACAGCCTCGAGGAGATGCTGTTCGGCCTCCTCCTGCTTGCCCTGGCCATAAAGGATGTCGCCAATCTCATAGTGAGCTTGCGGGTGAGTCGGATCCAGTCTGATTTCTTCTTGCAGCTCTGCGAGAGCCTCCTCGTTTCGGTTTCTCCTCCAGTAGAGGCTACCGATAGAAAAATGGACACTGCGAAGATCGGGCTTTAGTGCAAGTGTCTTGCGATATTCTCCGATGGCTGCTTCATCATTATCGAGCGTTTCGTAATACTGCGCTTTGAGCTGGTGTGCTTGATATGAATCGGGAGCTGTCTCAACAACCCACAGGGAAGCCAAATAAGAAAGGATCTTGTAGCCTTCAGCAAGCCCATAAAGTTTCTCAGCGGAGTTGTCCTTCTGCCGTCCTAAGGCCTGGACTCGGTTCTGATACAGCTGGAGCTCTTCCTTTATCTTTTCTCCGGTTGGAGGAGCGTACAGAAATCTGAGCGATCCATCGATGGCTTCAGTCTCGGGGCCGCCTTCAAGCGGCGACGCAGCAATACCCGATGCTTTCTGAGTGACCCAATCCAGCCTTTGCTGCAGGCGCTTGCTCCCCGGATGTTTTTCAAGGGCATGATGATACTCTCCTTTGGCTGCTTCCCAGTTTTGCTCGGCTTCATAGAAGTGGGCTCGAGCCAGATCAGTGTGAATGGAATCCCGGTAGATCGTATGGAGATCTTCAAAGAATTTCTTGGAGAGTTGGCCATACGACTTACTCAAATGATAGAAAGTATCCGGATCGGCAGCATTGGTGGCCGCAGCTTTCTCAAAGTGATGAGTTGCTTCCAAATAGCTGGCTCGGGCATAGCAGTTGTATCCCGAGTAGATTTGGATCGCGAGGTTGGAAGGATCTAGAGCTTCGGCCCGCTCTAAGTAACCTGAGGCATCGTCATACTTGCGGGCATTGAAAGAGAGCACCCCTAGGAAAAAGTACGGACTGGAAAGGCCTGGCTTTAGACGAATCGCGCTTTTAAAGGTCTCTGCAGCCCGTTCTGCCAATCCCTGCTGGTAGTAAAGAAGTCCCAGGTTGGCATGCGCTTCAGCCATCTCGGGCCGTAGCTTGACGATGCGCTCATACTTCTGGATAGCGGCTTTGTAGTCGCCGGCCTGCTGAGCTTCTTGCGCTTCCTTATAAAGCTGCGCTAGAACGTCCTGCTGACTGGGATCTACAGCCAACGCCTCTGGGGCCATACCAATCAGCAAGGCGATGACAGAGCAGGGACCCACCAAGATCGCAACCGCTCTATGCCAGTTGCGAGGAGGCGATGCAAGTCTTCCACGGCCTTTCTCCATACCACGTCGGCGCCGTGCCACCATCGATGAAAATGTACCTCTTCGCGAAAATGGGTTTTGAGTGAAACAACTGTCCTGCACAACCAAGATTATTGAGCGGATCTCCGCTCACGAGGCGTAAACCTCCACAAAAAGCTGATATCAGCAAGTGAATCATGCTGCAAGTGAATTATGCTGTTAATTAGCAAATGAAAATGTCTTTTTTAGCAAGTGAGATGTCGGCAAGCAAGGGGAAACGTGCTGTTATTAGCAAGTGAAAATGTGCTTGACAAGCAAGCTAGTCTCGCTTATAAGAACCAGCGACGAATTTCTCCAACTTCACAATGGCCGTACCAATGCGAACCAATCCGGTCAGACTCCAAAATCAGCCTTCCGCTGATTACGGGACAACAAGTGCCCGTCGAGACCGGGTTGGGGGCAGCATCAGCCAGCAATCTTGGGTGGTTGAAATCCAGACGTCGATCAATTGAATGCTGACAAGTTTTCCAGGACCGCTTTCGGCGTCAGAACCGGGCGGTGCGGTTCCAGCCGACCAACTGCGAAAGTCTGGTAGAGAGGACGAATCGTCAGATCGGTTTTCAAGCAGCAAAAGGCGGATTCAATCAAGGTCAGCTGCATATAGATTTTCAGAGTTGTTCTGGGTCGGCGGCGTGAGATTGGTGCGCAACAGATAATGCGACTCGGCTTGTTGAAACTTCCTTTTGTCCAGCCAGAAGCTGAAGGTCTGGCGCGTGACCGGTTCGCCGGCTTTCGGCAGGCGGAGCTGGACAAACTGAAACGCTCGCTCCGCCTCGGTTTTACCGGCTTCCAAACGCAACAGCAATTGGTCTCGCGTGGGCGGACATTGTTACATGGCCCTCAGTTTCCAGAGCAGCCGTGCCAGCTTGCTCCGCCGCATGGCTCGCTCCTTGGTCTGCCGACCAGGGCTCAAAATTTCGCCCCCTTACGTCAGCAGCTTGACCTCGACCGATTCCTTGACCGTCGGCCAGGGCTGATTCAACAAGGCCTGCCGGTCCGAGCAGCGGTAGACCCGGTCTTTGCAGGCCACGGCAGTGTCCTCCTCCAACGGCTCGTCCATCACACTTTCGTCAAACCACTGCCGGTGCAGCCGCCACTCGCTGCTCGGCTCCACCAGCCGGTGCACCGCCAGTAGTTCAGTCACTTTGTGCCAGCATAATCAGTTTCGAACTCTCATAGAATTGCACCAAGGAGGTACGTAAAATGAAAGGCCTATCAAAAATAATCTATGGTCTTGGGATTTTTCTTTTACTTGCCACAGATCCAAAAATCGCTGTAGCACAGAGCGAACGTGGAACGATTCGAGGAACCGTTACCGACGCCACCGGAGCTGTCGTTATCGGCGCTACTGTCAAGGCGATTAACCCGGAAACGGGAGTGGAAAGCTCCACCGTAACTACCGCCGCGGGGTTTTATAGTATTCCACAGTTGAAGCCAGGCATTTACCGGGTGGAAGTTGAACAGGCCAGCTTCAAGAAAAGCGTTCGCCAGAATGTTACGGTGAATGTGGCCGCAACGGTTGGCTTGGATTTCCAGTTGGAGTTAGGCGAGCTGACTCAAGAAGTCAGCGTCACTGCGTCTGCCCCTCAGCTTAAGAGCGAGACCAGCGAGGTGAGCACCGCCATCAATCCGAAAACCTTCAATGACCTCCCGCTCCCCGTGGCCGGTGGTCGGTCGGCGGAGTCCTTTATCTTCCTGGCCCCGGGAACCACGGGCAACACTTTTGATGCTCATATTAATGGAAGTCAGACGCTTTCCAAGGAGATCCAGTTTGAGGGCCTCAGCATGACGATCGCCGAAGTTGGCGGTGATCCGCGGGTAGTAACGCTGCCACCTGATGCCCTGCAAGAGTTCTCCATCGCCACCGGAACCTACTCGGCAGAGTTTGGTAATACGGGCGGTGGCATCGAGAGATTTACCATCAAGTCCGGCACTAATAAGTTGCATGGAAACTTGTACGAATTCCTGGGGAACGACAAATTCGATGCGCGGGGTTTTTTCCAGGCAGATCGATCTATCCGCCGCCAGAACGAGTTCGGGGGAAGCGCCGGCGGACCCATCAAGAAAAACAAAACCTTCTTCTTTTTCAACATAAACTACTACAAGTTCCGCTCGGGGCCCTCGAACCAGGTTGCTTCGGTGCCAACCGCCGCCTTCAAAAGAGGGGATCTTTCCGAATTGAAGAACCCAGATGGAAGTCTAATCCAGATCTATGATCCGAACAGTACTCGACCCGACGGTCACGGGGGATTCACCCGAGATCCATTTCCTGGCAACATCATCCCATCCGATCGCATCAGCGCGGTATCCAAGAATATACTGGGGTATGTTCCCGATCCAAAGACTGCGGGAATCGTCAATAATTATCCGGCAAGTGGCAACAGCAGGAACGACAACCACAACTATACCATTAAGATTGATCATCGGGTCAACTCCAATCACAGTATTAGTTTTGCTTGGAATGATGGGCTCAACACTGACAATGGGCCGGTGGCTCCTCTTCCGCTACCCATCGCCAACACTCGGGACGGAGTGAAGGGGCCGGCTCAGAAGACGTTGCGCCTCTCCTACGATTGGGTGATCAGTCCAACCACCGTCAATCACCTGGCCGGGGGGCTTACGCGGCAGTATCAGAGGCTGGAATCCCCCAATCAGGGGCAGGACTGGCCGAACAAGCTAGGTCTTACGGGTACTGCAAACGGAGCGTTTCCCTTCGTCCAATTCGGGACATCGGGAATCGACATTGGGACAACATCGTTCACCAATTGGGGCCAGAACCAGGAGCTGCTCATCACGGTCTCCAACACTTTTCTTCTTTCCGACAGCCTTTCCATGGTGAAAGGAAAGCACAATCTGAAGATGGGTGTGGACGCTCGGAAGCTGCAAAACAATCTGAGTGTTCCGAGTACCTCTGGCGCATTCGTTTTCGATCACAATGAGACGGCCCTGCCGTCTGCCAGGGCTACTACTGGAAACGGATTTGCCAGTTTTCTTCTCGGCGCAGTAGATAATGGAAGTTACTCAATCAACGACGTGACGAAAGGAATGCGCTATCCCTATTTTGCGGCCTACTTTCAAGATGACATCAAGTTGAGACCCAACTTTACTCTGAACATGGGCTTGCGATGGGATTATCTGCCGACGATGGTCGAAGTCAATGATGTCTACTCAATCATGGATCCCACTGTCCCCAATCCGGCTGCGGGCGGTCGACCTGGAGCCTTGATCTATGCTGGCGACGGACCGGGCAGAACCGGCAGACGCCGCCTAACTAATGGAATCTCCTATAACAATTGGGGACCCCGCGTTGGTCTTGCCTGGCAACCCAAGCATCACATGGTGATTCGCACAGGTTACGGCATCAGTTACTACCCGACGGGCGCCCAAGGAGGAGGCAATGCAAAACCGCAGAGTTTTGGATTTACGGCTACACCAACCTTCTTTTCTCAGGACGTTGGGCTAACCCCTGCATTTTATTGGGACAACGGGTTCCCCCAGAACTATGATCGCCCACCGTTTATCGATCCTGGCTTTGGAGTGGGTGGCCCAACTTCATACTGGAATGAGAATGCCAAGGAACCCACCTACCGGCAGGATTGGAACTTCGGCACCCAATATCAATTGGCGGAAAACCTACTCTTAGATATCGCGTATGTCGGTGCCAAGTCCACCCGTCTTAGCACCGGCGTGTTTAACCTGAATCAGGTGGATTCCAAATACCTGAGTCTCGGGAATCTACTTACGCAGCCCATCGACGATCCCGCGGTGGTGGCGGCGGGGTTCGCTCCTCCCTACCCAGGTTTCAGCGGCAGCCTGGCTCAGGCCTTGCGGCCCTTCCCTCAGTACAGTGGCATCGGTACAACCAACTCCGCCAACATGGGAAACTCCACCTACAACTCCTTACAGATGAAGGTGGAAAAACGGTTTTCGAATGGGCTCTTTCTGCTTTCCTCCTACACTTGGTCCAAGACTTTGACCGATGCTTCCTCAGCTCTAAGTGGCTTCTTTTCGACCAGTGCGCGAGACCAGTACAATCGGAGGCTCGAAAAAGCTTTGGCTTTCTCCGATGTGCCCAGCCGGTTAGTCGTGGCCTTCAACTATGAGTTACCCATTGGGCCAGGGAAACCCCATGCCAACGTCACTGGGGTAGCCGGCAAGATCTTGGGTGGCTGGCAGATCAATGGAATAATGAGTTACCAGTCGGGAACACCGATTAGCGCGGGGGTCAACAACAATTTGCCGCTGTTTAACGATCGAAATCTCCCCAACGTTGTCCCCGGCGTGAACCCCAAATTCGATACCAGCAATTTCGACCCCGCCCAAGATCTCTATCTCAACGTCAAAGCCTTTGCGGAACCCGCTCCTTTCACTTACGGAAATGCCGCCTCGATCCTTAACGTCAGAACTTTCCCCAGCTACAACGAGGATTTCGGAATCATGAAGCGAACTGTGATTCATGAGGACATGAACATCGAATTTCGCTTCGAGATGTTTAATGCCTTCAATCGACATATCTTCGGAGCACCCTCTTCCAACGTCAGTGATCCGTTTAGCTTCGGCAAAATCACTTCGGCCAGCGGTGGGAGGCAAGGCCAGTTCGCGCTTAAATTTAACTTCTAAAACGAGTCGAGTTGTTAGAGCTTTTTATCTTGTGGGGCAAAGGCACACCTTGCCGGCTCAAGAACTTGCCCAATTGATGCCGGACTCGAAGCTGATACGCGTTCGCGGGCTCACGAGCTTGTACCAGATCGCTTCGTGCGCGTGGTCCGGGACGGTAATTGCCGTCAAGTCTCCAGCAGAGAACGAATGGCTAGCAGACGAACACGGCAATATGATCATCATGGCCTGGCAGGAAACTTATGAGGAAGCTCGCATTCGTTTTAGCTTTTTCGCTCGCCTGCATTCAGGCGCAGGCCGAAGATCGCAACGACTTCTTCGAGACGAAGATCCGTCCGTTGCTGATAGCGCGTTGCGCATCGTGTCACGGAGATAAGGTCCAAATGGCGGGGGTACAGCTCACTTCGAAGGACGGGCTGCATCGATCGGGCGTGGTCGTGCCGGGCGATCCCGAAGCCAGCCGCATTGTCCAGGCGATTCGACACACAAGCAAGATCAAGATGCCGCCCGATGCGAAGCTGCTCGATCAGGAGATCCGGGTGATTGAGCGCTGGGTGGCAGATGGAGCAATTTGGCCGGAAGCATCCGGTATAATCCCGGTCGCGAGCGCGACAACTCATTGGGCATTCAGGCCTGTGAAAAAGCCGGAAGCTCCATTTGTGAAGGCCGGCGAGTGGCCGCGCTCTGACATCGATCGATTCATCCTTGCCAAGCTGGAGGAAAAGAAGCTTACGCCTGTTCCGGACGCCGGCAAATACCATCTGTTACGGCGTGTCACTCTGGATTTAACCGGATTGCTGCCGACCGCTGACGAGATTGCCGCGTTTGAAAAGGACTCGTCGCCACAGGCGTTCGCGCGCGTGGTCGACCGGCTCCTGGCAAGTCCGGCTTATGGCGAGCGGTGGGGACGTCATTGGCTCGACGTAACTTACTGGGCCGATACAACCGGTAGCGGTCGGCGAATTCCGTTACGAGATGCCTGGCGCTATCGCGACTACGTGATCGAGGCCTTCAACGAAGACAAACCCTATGACCAGTTCGTCCGGGAGCAGATTGCGGGACCCGGGGGCAAGTCGTCCGATGCGAAAGCGCCACCTCCGACGCCGGAAGAGCAGGCTGCTACGGGCTTCTTGGTGCTTGGCCCCTGGGCCTGGATCTCGTATGATCGGGAACAGCTTCGCGTTGATGTGGCCGATCTACAGGTGGATCTCGTCGGCCGAACGTTCCTCGGAATGACGCTTGGATGCGCACGCTGCCATGATCACAAGTTCGATCCGATTCCGAACAAAGACTACTTCGCAATGTCGGGCATCTTCCTCAGTACCAAGACGCTCTCGGAGAGCAATGCGGACGGAGGGATCAATACCGTACGTCTGCCCGAGACTTTGGAGAACGTGAAACGGTACGCCAAAGATCTGGAGGCATGGACTGGCAAAGTAGCCGAAGTAGAAGCTGCCGAGAAAGTCAATGTCGAGGAGCAGCAGGAATTGCAGAAGGGCATTGCCGCGCTCAAGGAAAAGCCAGTCACCGCCGAGATCGAGGTCGAAATCAAGACAACCGAAGAACGTCTGGCTGCCGTCAAGAAGAGAAGCGGGATTGCCGACGATCGCCAGATTCTTCCATTCATCAAATACATGAGGCCGCGGTTGCCTGAAGTTTACGCCGCCGAGGACATGGACTTCCCTCAGGATGCGCGCATCACGATGCGCGGCGACGCGCATCAACTGGGCGAGTCTGTCCCCCGCGGCTTCCTGAGCGCGGTCATGTATCGACCGGCGCCGGAGATCGATCGGCGCAGCAGCGGCCGCAAGGAACTCGCCGAGTGGATCGCGAATGATAGGAATCCTCTGACGGCTCGTGTTTATGTGAATCGCATCTGGCACCATCTTTTCGGCGACGGGATTGTTCGGACCACGGAGAACTTTGGTACTCGAGGCGAACTGCCCACACATCCGGAACTGCTCGATCACCTGGCCATTCGATTGGTCGAGAACGGCTGGTCGACAAAGAAGCTGATTCACGAGATTGCGCTCAGCCACGTGTATCAATTGGCCAGCACTCAGGACGAGAATGCCAACGGAATCGACCCCGACAACCGGCTGCTCTGGCGGGCCAACCGGCGCCGGCTTGAAGTCGAGGCGATTCGGGACACCATCCTGCAGGTCAGTGGATGCCTGGACCACGGCCGGAGAGGTCCGTCATTACCGCTGACTGCCCAGAACGTCCACACCATTGCGCCGTTCTTTCTCGAAGAAGATTCGGCCATCGAGGATCACGTTAGGAATCGGCGCACTATTTATCAGCCCATCCTTCGCGGCGGGCAACTGACCGACGTCGATATTCTGAACCTGTTCGACTTCGCGGATCCCGATCAAGTGGTGGGGACGCGAGCTCAAACCGTGGTGCCGACTCAGACGTTGTATCTGCTAAACTCGCCTGCCATCAAGAAGGCTGCCCGTGCGCTCGCCGAAGCGATGATCAAGGACTCCACTCTCGACGATGACGAGCGCGTTTCCAGGATCATCCTGACTGCTTTGAGCCGTCCGGCCGAGGCTTGCGAACGGCAGCAGGCGCGGAAGTTCATATCCGACTTTGAAGCTACCGTCTCGAAGTTTGGAAAAGAATCGGATCCGGCACTCGAGGCATGGACGCGTTATTGTCAGGCAATTCTTGTGTCGAGCGAATTTCTGTACAGGAGGTAAGCCATGTTCC
>Ga0075423_10001846_pt1 | contig 18950 bp, 17 predicted proteins | sample SoiMethybrSBSTD2_FD_80114 | JGI IMG/M metagenome (GOLD analysis project Ga0075423, IMG submission 80114) | Bulk soil microbial communities from a Populus tree surrounding site in Tennessee, USA - Soil MetaG P. TD hybrid SBSTD2 | ecosystem: Environmental > Terrestrial > Soil > Tree plantation...
CGGTAGCGCCGATGTGTTGGGCGCGTTAGGGGTCAAAGTCGACGCGTCGAAGGAGCGCGTCGAGCAATGCATCGCCAAGATCGGCATCGGCTTCTTGTTCGCTCCGCTGCTTCATGAGGCGATGAAATATGCCGTGCAACCGCGCCGCGATATCGGCATTCGCACCATCTTCAATATTTTGGGTCCGCTTACCAACCCGGCAATGGCGACCCATCAGTTGATCGGCATTTACAACGGCGAGTTGGTCGCTATGATTGCCAATGTGCTCAATAACCTGGGCAGCGTGCGCGCTATGGTCGTGCACGGCTTGGAAGGATTGGACGAAATTTCCTTGTGTGGCCCGACCAAGGTCGCCGAGTTGCGCGATGGCCAGGTGAAGGAATACACGATCGAGCCGGAGCAGTTTGGCTTGAAGCGGTGCCGATTGGAAGAGTTACACGGCGGCAGCGCGGACCAAAGCGCGGCGGTCGTGCGGGGCGTGCTTGACGGCAAACCGGGTCCGGCCCGAGATGTGGTCTTGCTCAACAGCGCTGCCGCACTCTATGTCGGCGCTAGGGCCACAACGATTCAAGACGGCTGCCGACTCGCGGCTGAATCGATCGATTCGGGAAAAGCGCGGCAAAAACTCGAACAGCTGGTCGAGATGACCAACGCTGCGTGACCTCCGATGGCTGAAATTCTGGCCACCATCGCCGAGCATGTGCGCGAGGTCGTCGAGCGCCGGCAGCGGGAAACACCGCTGGCAGCCTTGCGCGACCGAGCGCTTTTCCATCTTCCGACTCGCGGCTTCGCTCGCCGCCTGAGCGGAACTACGCGTCGGATTATTGCCGAGGTGAAGAAGGCATCGCCCTCCAGGGGGGCTGATTCGCGCCGATTTTGACCCGGTGGCGCTCGCGAAGGATTGCGCCGCCCATGGCGCCAGCGCGATTTCTGTCTTGACCGAAGAACGATTTTTTCAGGGCAGCCTGCGCCACCTCGAAGAGATCCGTGACGCGGTAGAGATTCCATTATTGCGCAAGGATTTTATGCTCGATTCCTATCAGCTCGTCGAAGCCAAGAGCTACGGCGCGGATGCGGTTTTATTCATTGCAGCAATGCTCGATCCCGCCTTGATGCGCGAATTGCGCGAACAGGCTGGCGCCCTCTCGTTGGACGCGCTGATTGAAGTGCATACCGAGAAGGAATTGCAAGCGGCCATCGCCGCAGGCGCGCAACTGATGGGCATTAACAACCGGGATCTAAAAACTTTTGAAGTGAGTCTCTCGACCACGGAGCGCCTGGCGCCGCTCATCCCGGTCGGCACGCCGGCTGTGTGCGAAAGCGGCATCGATGGTGTTGACCAAATCCGCCGCGTCGAGGAATGGGGCATTCACGCTTTCTTGATCGGCGAGTCGCTGATGCGTGCCCCCGAACCGGGCAAGAAGCTAAGAGAGCTCTTAGTAAACTAAGCTGCGAGGACTGAGTCACGGGTCAGGGCTCGGTCCGCAGGACGCGTTACTCATGCCTGTAAAGGTCAAAGTCTGCGGGATTACCAATTTAGCCGACGCGAAAAAGGCGCTCGAGTACGGCGCCGATATGCTGGGCTTCAATTTCTATCCGCCGAGTTCGCGCTCGATTGCGCCGGTGAAAGCGCGCGAGATCCTGCAGGCACTGCCGGCTGGCTCATTCAACGTGGCGCTGTTCGTGAACGAGGCAAAAGAAAAAATTCAGGAGATTATTGCTCAGGGTCAATTGCCAGGTGGACAGCAAGCCTACAGTGGACTCCAGTTTCACGGCGAAGAGAGCGCGACCTTTTGTCGCGATTGGGGCATGAAAGTGATCAAAGCGTTTCGCGTGAAAGAAAAAAATTCGCTCGCGGGCATGAAAGATTTTCCCGCTGATTTCTATTTACTGGACTCATGGTCGGCCGGCTATGGCGGTTCGGGAGAGCAGTTTCCGTGGGAATGGCTCGAGGGCATCGATACGAACAAGCTAATTCTCTCCGGCGGGCTTCGCGTGGACAATGTTGCCGACGCGATCCACCAGATTCATCCATTTGGCGTCGACGTTTGTAGCGGCGTGGAAGCGCGTCCAGGCATAAAGGATCATGTTCGACTCAAAGAATTCATTCTTGCCGCCAAAGGTGCCTGACCGACAGGGCCATTTCGGTCCCTATGGCGGCCGGTACGTCGCCGAAACTCTGATGCCGGCGCTCAGCGAGCTGGAACACGCCTACGACAAAGCGCGGCGTGACCGGTCCTTTCGGAAAGAGTTCCAGTTTTATCTGCACGAATATGCCGGAAGGGAGACGCCACTTTATTTTGCCGAGCGATTGACCGAAGAGCTTGGCGGCGCAAAGGTTTATCTCAAGCGCGAAGACTTGTGCCATACCGGCGCGCATAAGATCAACAACACTATAGGTCAGATTTTACTCGCCCGGCGCATGGGCAAACAGCGCATTATCGCCGAAACCGGTGCGGGTCAACATGGCGTAGCGACGGCGACAGTGGCGGCGCGTTTCGGTATGACCTGCGAAATTTTCATGGGCAAGGAAGACATCCGACGCCAGTCGCTCAATGTCTTTCGCATGAAGCTTCTTGGCGCCACGGTTCGGGTCGTCGAGGCGGGCAGCCAAACTCTCAAAGACGCGATGAACGAAGCGTTGCGAGATTGGGTGTCCAATGTGCGCACGACGTATTACCTTATTGGCTCGGTGGCAGGGCCCCATCCCTATCCGATGATGGTGCGCGACTTTCAGTCAGTGATCGGCCGCGAGGCGCGCCGGCAGATATTCAAGAAAGAAGGGAGATTGCCGGATCATCTGATTGCATGTGTCGGCGGCGGCAGCAATGCGATGGGGCTTTTTTATCCCTTCGTGAGAGATCGCAAGGTCAAGATGCTCGGTGTGGAGGCGGCTGGACATGGTCTTCGTACCGGCAAGCATTCGGCGTCGATTCAGGGCGGCGCAGTCGGCGTCCTCCATGGCAGCAAGAGCTACGTGCTGCAAAATTCACAAGGACAGATTACCGAGACTCATTCCATAGCCGCGGGTTTGGACTATCCAGGAGTCGGACCGGAACTGAGTTACTTGCGCGATTGCGGTCGGATACAATTCGATTCGGCCACCGACCGTGAAGCCATCGAGGCGATCAAATCAATTGCCGAGATCGAAGGAATTATTCCCGCCCTCGAAAGTGCCCACGCGATTGCTGCGGTGACGCGCCTGGCCCCCCGCTTAACCAAACGCCAGATCATCATCGTCAATCTCTCAGGACGCGGCGACAAGGACATGATGACCGTCGGCGATTACCTCGGAGTGAAACTATAACAGCCGTTCCAGGTTCAAAGTTCAATGCCGGAGGTCAAGATTCAAGTTGACGGTCGAAGGCTTTGCCACGCTGAACTTTGAATCGTCTGCACCCAAACCTTGAACCTTGAACCGTGAACGTTGAACGTTGAACAGAACAACATGAGCCGTATCGAGAAAACATTTGCTGAACTCAAAAAGCGCCGCGAAGCGGCGCTGATCGCTTTTATTACCGCCGGAGATCCCGACTTAAAGACCACGCTTAGAATCATGCGGGCACTCGAAGAGGGGGGCGCAGACTGCATTGAAGTCGGCATCCCGTTCTCAGATCCGACGGCCGATGGCCCGACGATACAACGCTCTTCCGAACGCGCGTTGAAAAAGTCAATTAACTTGCCGGCGATTTTTCACCTGCTCCGCGAGTTTCGCCGAGGTTCGGGACTACCTGTCATTCTATTCGGTTACTACAATCCGTTCTTTCGTTATGGGTTGGAAAAATTTGCCCGGCAGGCAGCACAAGCAGGCGCCGATGGCGTGTTGTGCGTCGATCTGCCGCCGGAGGAGAGCGCCGAACTCAAGCGTTGGACGGATGCAGTCGGGCTGGATTTGATTTTTTTATTATCGCCGACCAGCGGGTTGGACCGTGTCGGGTTGGTTGCGCGACAGGGCCGTGGCTTTATCTATTACGTCTCGGTCACGGGCGTGACCGGCGCGCGTCGTTCGTTTGACGACAACTTGCGCGCGCAGGTCGCCCGAGTGCGCAAGGCCGCCGCGCTTCCCGTCGGCGTGGGATTTGGCATATCGACGCCGCGGCAGGCGGCGTGGATCGCCGGGTTCGCCGACGCCGCCGTCGTTGGCAGTGCGCTGGTGGATAGAATTGAGAAAACCAAGGGAAATAGCGAAAAGGCCATGCAGGCGGGAGCGTTCGTTGCCGGGCTGAAACGGGCGATGAAGCAGGCGGCTCGGCCATCTTGGCGCACACGCTGGAAGATACCGGTTTAACGTTCAAGGTTTAAGGTCCAAGGTTAAACCAATAGGAACTACATTCACCATTGAACCTTGAACCTGGAGCTGAACGTAGTTAGCCTCGGCAAACGCAGTATGGATAAATATTCCGACACGCTCAATAAAATCTACAACCTGCGTGGAGGGATGATCGACTTGCGCTTGGACCGCATGGAACAGGCGCTGGCGCTGTTCGACCACCCGGAAAAAAAGTTTCCCTCCATTCACATTGCCGGCACAAACGGCAAAGGTTCGACGTCTGCGATGTTGCACTCCATCTTATCGCTGGCGGGTTATCGGACAGCGCTTTACACGTCACCTCATCTGGTTTCATTCAATGAGCGGATTCGCGTCGGCGAAGATAACCTGACTCAAGACCAGGTTGTTGAGCTGGCCGAGGAGGTCCAGCGGCGCACCGAGGCGGCGAATGTGCCGCTGACGTTTTTTGAATTTGTTACGGTGATGGCGTTTGTTCATTTTGCCAGGCGCCACGTTGAGGTTGCTGTGGTCGAAGTCGGTTTGGGCGGCAGGCTCGACGCCACCAATGTCGTTACTCCGATGGTTTCCGTCATCACAACGATCTCCAAGGATCACGAAGCCTATTTAGGCCCCGATGAGCGGTCGATCGCACGCGAGAAGGGCGGCATCATCAAGCCGGCGATCCCGGTAATCTGCGGCAAGATCTCGCCGCAGGTCGCCGAGCTACTAAGAGCGATGGCCGGTGAACACCGCTCACCGGCCTATTTTTTGGGCACCGATTTCGGATTTTCCTTGAAAAGCGAGGGCCTCTTCGATTATAGAGGTCTAAAACGACATTATTCTAATGTTCAGCTGGCGCTTCGGGGCCGGCACCAACGAGCCAATGCTTCGGTAGCTTTGGCCGCGTTGGAATTGTCCGAGGAGCGGTTTCCAGTGAGCGAGACAGTCGTGCGCCAGGGTTTGCAAACCGTTCACTGGCCGGGGCGATTAGAAGTGATGTTCAATCAGCCCACGGTCGTTTTGGACGGCGCTCATAACACGGAAGGAGTGAGAGCCTTGGTGGATGAGATGAACGACTTTCGCCAAGGCCGAAAGATAAGGCTGCTGTTTGCGACAATGGCGGACAAAGAATGGCAACTCATGCTGGGCGCGCTGACGAAGGCAGTGGATGAAGTGATTTTCACTCGGGTCGCAATGGAACGCAGCGCCGATCCCGTCCAATTGGCGGAAACCGCCGGCGCAAGCATTCCCCATCGGACAATTCACGATTCCCGGATCGCGTTGCGCACTCTACTCGATGAAGCCGGTTCTGACGATATTATCCTGGTAGCAGGTTCGCTATATCTACTCGGTGAAATTCGCCCCATGCTTCTCGACATCGCCACGGCAAGAGCCGCCGCCGGCGCACGCTCCCCTATTTGACCGAATGATAATCACTATGAGAGTCAAAATAACTCTTTTGATGTCGTCACTGGTAGGTACGATTCTCATCGTCGCTGGTCTCGGACGAGCAGCTCAGGTGATCAGCCGCGGCGGTCAAGATCCTAGCAGTGAGATCAATGTAACGGCTGACAAGCTATCGAGCGGAAACGGTTCGAACCAGATCGAAGCCACCGGCAACGTCGAGATCAAGCGCGGCGGCATGACCCTGAAAGCCGATGAAGTCCGCATGAATCGCGCGACCCAGGACACCGAAGCCAAAGGCAAAGTGACCCTCGATGATCCCGAATGGAAGGTCAAATCGGCGGATGCCATACAGATGAACTTGGAAAAGGAAGTCGGCGAAATTCACAACGGCGACCTATTCCTGGAAGAGGGGCACGTCAGTCTCACCGGTCGTCGATTCGAAAAGTTTGGCGGCCAGACCTATCATGTCGACGACGGGTTTTTTACCACCTGTCTATGCGAATCGGGAGCGCCGTCGTGGAAGTTTTCCTCGGAGCAAATGGACCTTGCTCTCGATGGGGTCGGGACGATCAGGCACGGTTATTTTTACATCCTGGACGTTCCGGTCTTTTATCTGCCATACGGTTACTTCCCGCTCAGGAGCGAGCGCCAAACCGGCCTCCTCTTTCCCCAGTTTGGTCAATCAAACACGGAGGGGTTTAGGTTCATGCAGCCCTTCTTCTGGGCGATTTCCAAGAGCACTGACGCAACCGCCAAATTCGACATCGAGACTCGCGCCCGCGTCGGCTTTTTGGGCGAGCTTCGCACTGTTTTCGAGCGGAATTCGGATTTTAGGATCGACGCGGCGTATTTCAATGAGAGCCTTCGGAAAAACGCGCAAGACGCGGTCGTCGACCAAACCATCGCCGACCCAACGATTCCGAAAAATCGTTGGAGCGTCGCCGGATCGCACCGTTATACCATCGGTTCGGACTGGCTCACCTACAGCGATTTTGCCGCCTACCGGGACGATTTGTATACTCGCGAGTTGATCGACCGTTACGACCTTCCAGGCTCGCAAGAGGCGAATATTCGCCGAAGCCGTTTTGCTGATTCTCAATTCGGCGTGTTTAAGAACTGGGGAGATACCTTTTTCAAAGGGGAATGGAACTTCTTTCAAGATTTTATTCAGCCCGATAGCAGCACTCTGCAGCGCACTCCGCAGTTGAGCTTTTGGGGGCGACGCTACTTATCGGGTTTTCCACTCGAATTCCGCTGGCGCGGAGAGGGCGTCAATTATATCCGACGGGAAGGTGGCGACGGGCTGCGCTTGGATCTTCGGCCGGAAGTTGTCTTGCCATTTCGGCTCGCGTCGCGCTTTTTCGGCTCCCTCGGGGTGGCCCCCCGCGAGACCGTCTATCACCTTTATACGCCGGTCAAATCTTCGGATCGAAACCTTTCGCGCGAGCTCGTCGAAATCCGCGGCAATATCGGCACCGCTCTTAGCCGGGTGTTCAGCTTCAACAGCTTGGGCCTAAGCCAGGTCAAACATGTGTTCGAGCCCGAGCTCAGCTACCTATTTGTGCCGGGCATCAACCAGAGCCACATTCCGATCATGGATGATGTGGACCGGGTCAATCGCCGCAATGTATTAACTTTTGCGGTGGCCAATCGCCTGTGGGGAAAAACTCAGAGCGGGCCCGCACCGCCGGTCGATGATAGTTCCGTCGAGCTGCTGAATTCCGGCATTATCGGCGACGTTCGCCAGATGGCCTCGGTGAGGCTCGCACTGAGCTATGATATTGACAAGGAACGGAAAGGCGGGGACAGCTTAACGGACCTCGATTTAAACGTGAAATTAACACCACTGTCCTATATCGACATTGGCTTCGACGGCGGCGTCAATCCCGGCCCATGGAATGTCACCCAAGCGCGGGCCACGTTTAGGATTTCCGACCCTCGGCCGATGCTGCGCCGGACGCTTGATCCGGATTTTAACCAGCCGAACTTCATCGGCATGAGCTACCATTATTTGCGCCGGGGTCCTAATAGTTTTCTCGCCGACGACGCTAATATCGATCTCGACAAGCCCGCCAATTGCGTTGCCCAGCCTCTCGATCCGCGCTGTCCTGGAACCGGTTTCGACAAAAATACCGTCGGCAATGTCGGCGCCAATATGCTCTATCATTTAACCGATAACCTGCTCGTCAATGTTAACAGTACCTATGATGCCCGCGATTCCCGTTTCCTCGGCTTTCGGGTCATAACCAAATTCCTGTCGTTCTGCGAATGTTGGACGGCGACGTTAGGCGTCAAGCATGACGTCAATCCCGCCAAGACGAGCTTCAGCTTCGATTTCAGTCTGCTCGGGTTGGGAAATTCCCGCACCTCATTGAAGTAGGTGAGATCATTTATCTCTCTTCCCGATGGTCACCGTGATTCTGTTTGGCTTCAATCATGCCGAGATAATGGTAGATGCGGCCTTTACTGCGATAGCGATTCCGCTCTTTGCGCAACAGGGTGTAAAGAGCGTATTGCGCGAATGCGTGGGCAAGATTGAACAAGATCTCGGCCGCGCTACGGTTGCGAATTAAGAACCGACTTCTGCCTTGGCGCCAGTGGCTCTGCTTGAAATATTCATCAGTCAGCCGACTCCGGTCGACACGATGGTACACGACGGCCTTGGGCGCATAACCGATGACCGTACCGGACCGCACTAGCCGGTGCGCTAAGTCGACGTCTTCGGAAGTGCCCGAAGCGCCCGGCCCGAGACGCTCGTCGAGGCCGCCAACCTGATCGAACAGCTCGCGAAAGACGAAAAAATTTGAACCATTCAAGGAGTGAACTTCGGTTAGATCCGGCTTGTGCTCCAGCCGCGGCACGGTACGGTAACGCTGAATGAGCTTTTGAATTTCCGGATCATCCGTAGCGGGAGATTGCAGCCGAATCATTCCTTGCCCAACTCGATGCTTGCCATTGTGAAAATAGTCTTCGAGCGCTCTAAGCCACATCCTGTCGACAACCACATCGTCGTCGAGAAATGCCAACACATCGCCACTCGCGGCGTGAACCGCATCATTAATGGCGGCGGACTTGCCGCCTCGTAGGACCTTTATAACGCGGATGGTCGTCGGGAAATCCTGAGCAACTGAGTTGACATGTTCAAATGTATTGTCACGCGAGTCGTTGTCGGAAACGATAATTTCCGGACGAATCCTTCCGATGTCATCAAGGTTTCTAACACTGTCCAAAAGCTGGTCCAGTATCTGCACACGATCCTTTGTCGGAATGATGATCGTCAAATTAAACAATCTTATACTCATGACGAAACTTATGTAATGTTCTGGCCGTTTTTTGGAACTGAAAGACAAACCCTAGCAGGTTTGCTAACGACTTACAGCCCAAAAACTCTACTAGTTTTGTTAGACAAAAGATAGCTCTTCGAGGCAGCTGTCCGCCAAGAAAATGTCGAGCGGGCGCAGCTCTTCGGCGAAGCTGCCACGGTGTAGGTCTTTTTGCGTACGATTTGATCTTTATCGACTCAAAAAACAGTTTGGCTGTTGACCGAGATTTTCTCCGTTGTCGCCCGGAGATTATGATCTCTAAATCTGGTGTGGTATAAAATGCCACGTTTATGATGGGCCGGAATTCGTCATGACCGTGCGCGTATTCCCATCTCAACAGCGCCGCTTCGTCGTGCTGGACTGGGATGGCGCGATCCTCGAAGAGCGTGAATATCTATCGGAGGCAGAGCAAGTTGGGTTGCTGCCCGGCGTTGGAGCGGCGCTTCGCCAGGACATAAAAATGTTATCCCGATCATTAGCCGAACGACTAATTGTGCACGGTAAAATCCGTCCGCGAATCTCTCCGAATAATAGGCTCCGATTCTGACCCTCTATGCAGTCTTTGTTTCGATATCGTGAACTGATTCGTAACCTAGTCTTAAAAGACCTCAAGCTCAAATACCGTGATTCGGTTCTGGGGTTTCTCTGGTCGCTTGCCAACCCGCTCTTGCTGATCCTTGTTTATAGCTTCGTCTTCGGTCATATACTGCCCGGCGGCCCACCCAATTTCGCCTACTTCCTAATGGCCGGAATTCTGCCGTGGAATTTCTTTGCCCAGTCGCTGATGATGTCCACCGGCTCTATTCTCGACAACGGAAACTTGATCAGAAAGGTAGCGCTTCCGATGGAAGTCTTCCCGGTCGCCACAGTGCTTTTTAACCTCGCTCAATACGTCTTTGCTTTGATCGTGTTTTTTCCTATGGCCCTTCTCTTTTTTAAAGTCTCACCCGCATGGTCATGGATCGCCTTCCTACCTGTTTTGGCGCTGCATGTTCTTTTTACATTGGGACTGTGCTTCATCGTATCCACGGCTACTGTTTTCTACCGCGATGTGCGCCATTTTACCGAGATCCTTTTGGCACTCCTCTTTTGGTTGACGCCAATTGTTTACGATATAGAGGCCGTCTCGTCTTCCCTGAGAACCGTTCTTTACATGAATCCATTTTCATACTTTATCCTCGCCTATCAGGATGCTCTTTACCGTAATATCTTTTCTTCTCTCGACCGGCTGATGGCCCTTATCTCACTTACCCTACTGTCACTGGTTTCAGGCTACACACTATTCGTGGTCTGCAAAGCTCGATTCTCCGAAGAGGCTTAAGATTGTTAGCAGAGACTCAAATCATTAACGTGTCGAAGGCCTTCACCATTCGACATAACAAAGCGGACTCCTTGAAATCGAAGGTCATCGGCTTCCTTTACAATCGATATCGAGAACAAAAAGAGACCCTCTGGGCCCTAAAAGATGTGAGTTTGAATATACCTCCGGGCGAGGCTTTGGGTCTGGTTGGAAGGAACGGCTCGGGTAAAAGTACTTTGCTCAAAGTGATCGCCGGTATCTATCCGCCCACCCGCGGGAAAGTGCGGTTGCCCAACGGCGCACGGATGGGAACCATGATTGAGCTGGGAGTCGGTTTTCACCCGGAACTGACGGGGAAAGAAAATATATTTCTCGGCGCCTCGATTCATGGGCTAAGCCGAAAAGAGATTGACGCGATTTATAAAGCGGTCGTCGATTTCTCTGAGTTGGATGAATTCATGGACACGCCGGTTAAGAATTATTCCTCCGGGATGCATGCGAGGTTAGGCTTCGCCCTCGCCGTCAACTTAAACCCAGACTTGCTTCTCGTTGACGAGGTTTTAGCGGTTGGAGATGAAGCCTTTCAGCAGAAGTGCACGGATCAAATTAATAAGTTTCGCGCGCAAGGCAAGACCATCATCTTTGTTTCCCACAGCGCGCAAGACGTCAAAAATATTTGCGATCGGGCCTGCGTGCTTGATCACGGAAGCCTGGTTTTTTTGGGGAAGCCGGCAGAAGCTATCGATCGCTATCATCAGTTGCTGGCGAAGTAGCGACTCGTGATTAGATGGGACTTTCGGATCATGAGGCGCCGACGGATGTCACGAGCCCTACGATGCTGAAGCTGAAGTAACTGCGCGTGGATTTATCAGGGATGCGGTATGAGACTGTGCCTGTACCTTATTCTTGCCCTATTCGTCGTATCGTCGGCGAGCTGTACGCCGACGAGCGCTCAAACCACTGAAGCTAAGGTTGGGGGAATGTCAAAAGTCGCGCCGGAGTTGGCTGCTCTTTACAACGAATATTCTTCCTACTTGGCGTCGCACAAAGCCGGAGTGTTTCGCTCTAATGATCCGCTGGTGCGGGTTATCGATGATCGTGTTGTGGTCGATGCGGTGGCGTCTGGCGACGTAAATGCACTCAAATCCGATTTGATGTCTTTGGGGATGCAACAGGCCGTCGCTTTTGGCCGCATTGTCTCGGGCCAATTGCCTATCTCTGCCATTCCTGCCATGGCGGCATTACCCAGTCTGAATTTCGCCAGAGCTGCCTCCGCGTTGCTGCAGGGAGGTCGCCAGCCTCGATGACCAGCCGCCCACATCCGTTAGGAGCTTCTTAGAAAGAGGAATGTCCCTATGAAACGATGCCTTCTATTGACGGCTGTGTTTGTTCTGGTTACGGGCTCGGCAAACGCCCAGACCGGCAAAGCCGGACCGATGGCGAAACTGGCCCATAGCTTGGTTACTCTGCATGCGCAGCATACTGCTCACCTGGCACAACGTGCTGCGGCGCCATTCAGCTCCAGCGACCCTTCGGTGAGGATGGTTGATGATCGGGTGGTCATCGACGCGATCGCGTCTGGAAACGTGGACACGCTCAAAGCGGACTTGGAGTTCTTGGGGATGCAAGACGCGGTTGCCTTTGGCCGGATCGTCTCCGGTCAATTGCCTATCTCCAGCATTGCTGCCGCCGGTGCTCTGGCAACCCTGCAGTTCGGGCAGCCTGCGCCAGCCGTCACCAACGCGGGAACCGTAACAAGCCAGGGGGATCAAGCCATGCGTTCTGATGTGGCACGGACCACCTTCGGAGCAGATGGGACCGGTGTTAAAGTTGGGGTGCTCTCGGACAGCTTCAATTGTCTGGGCGGCGCCTCGACTGATGTGGCTAATGGCGACCTGTCGCCGGTGACCGTGATCCAAGAGATCTCGAACTGCGCCGATGCGGCTGATGAGGGTCGGGCCATGCTACAGATTGTCCACGACGTCGCTCCGGGCGCCACTCTTTCTTTCGCATCCGCGTTCAACGGAACGGCATCTTTTGCTACGAACATCCAGGCTCTCGCGACGGCCGGGGCGAAGATTATCGTTGACGATGTCGTCTATCTTACCGAGCCGTTTTTTCAGGACGGTATTATCGCGCAAGCGGTCGATCAGGTCGTCGCAACGGGTGCCGCTTATTTCTCGGCGGCGGGCAATCAAGGACGACAGAGCTATGAAAGCAGCTTTCGGCCAGGGAGTTTCTTCGCGGATGGAGCTAAAGGGTCGGCTCCGGGCGTCCCGCACTTCTTCGGCGGCATAGCTCACAATTTCAAATCGAGGCGCGGCAAAGATCATTTCCAAAAGATCACGGTCCCCGGGAACACTACTGTCTCTTTCGTGCTTCAGTGGGATTCACCATTCTTCTCGATCAGCGGATCGCCTGGGACGCAGAACGATCTGGACATTTACGTTCTCAATTCGAATTCCACGCAGGTCCTCGCCGCGAGCGCATTCGATAACATCGGAAATGACGCTGTTGAGGTTGCCACGTTCACAAACAATAGGAACAAGCCGGTTAATGTGAATGTAATGATCGTGAAGTTTTCCGGTGCGGACCCCGGGTTGATTAAATACATCTATTTTTTTTCTGGATCTTCGCCGACTATCAAAGAGTACAACACGAACAGCAGCACAATTTTTGGCCATGCCAATGCGGCGGGCGCGGAAGCCGTCGGAGCCGCGGCATACTTCGATACGCCACCGTTGGGCGTGTCGCCGCCAGTCTTGGAGCCGTACTCGTCATCCGGGGCAACTCCCATTTTGTTTGACCTAGCCGGCAATCCAACATCCGATCCCCGCGCGGTTAAACCCGAGATTGTGGCCCCGGATTGCGCCGACACAACGTTCTTGGTTTCTGGAGTTGATCTTGAGCCGGATGGCTTCCCGAACTTTTGCGGTACATCAGCCGCGGCGTCTCACGCGGCAGCTGTGGCCGCCTTGCTTTTGGACTTAAAGCCGATCCTAGCGCCGACCCAAATATATGAGACCCTGGAGAATTCGGCGATCGATATGGTAGCGCCGGGCTTCGACAACGACAGCGGATTTGGCCTTATTCAAGCTGATGCAGCTTTGGCAGCCGTACCCCCGTAAGACCGCCGGGGATTTTGATGGAGATAGTAAGAGTGACATTGCGGTTTTACCGTGATCGAGTTTGGTTTATTTTGCGTTCGACAGATAGACGTCAATCGTCCACGGCGTGGGGAGGAGCGGTGCAGGATATCCCTGTTCCAGCAGACTATGACGGGGACGGTAAGACAGACCGCGGTGTTTCTACCGATCGTCGGCAACTCGCTTTGGCTGATCCCCGCGGATACAGTGAAAGTGCGATTTTTAGCTCTTCATGAAATTCGTGAGGGGAGAGATTGAAGGCGTCCCAGGTTTCAAATTGCGTCATCACTCTAAAGAACTCATGCCGCGGATCGCTTGCATTACATGAGCGCGTGCTCGCGGCGGGAATGAATCCCGCTTCTGGAGGAATACACATATCAGGGTGGGCATCGAGCATCAGACGCAGTAGAGGTCGTGCCTGATCGGCCAACCCCAACAATGAACGGCGCGGGAGAAATGCCCGCTCGACTAGTCATAAGATCTAATGCGAGCGCGATCGGCCGAACTTCCAATATCGAGGAAGCGTGATGGCTCACTCGTTGTTCCGGTTCACAAAGAGGCCGGTGCAGATATTGGTAAGTCGGAACATTCTTAATTAGTTTACGCGGCCTGCAATGAGTCGGACACATGAGCGCAACACCTGTCCGACCAACGGCATTCCGATCAGACGGTTACGCAACCGCAGTGTTGGAGACCCGTAGATTCTGTCAAGATCACAGCGTAGATTATCCCGCTCAATCTGAAGATTCTCATGTTCGCGTCGTACCGAGTCGAGATGATACTTTAAGCTGTCGCACTCCGCTTGCCGATCTTGGCGTTGTTCTCTCAGATATTCGCATTCCGCCCGTAATCTTTTATGCTCAATCGTCAGTGCTTCGTGCTGGGCTCGAGCTCGCTGCTGAAGCGTGAGGTTTGGTACCCACCGACGCAGATAATCTGAAGCCGCCCGGAGCTCCGCGCGATTATCACTCACGGGATTTCGCCGATACTCTCCCAGAACGTCATCGTAGAGGGCAAGCAGATGATCCAACGCGTCGTCAAGCCCAGCCGTTTGGCGAACCCAGGAAGAGACCTGCATGGCGTCGGCAGCGTTGTAGCGGCCAATTTCTTGCTTGAGGACTTCGATTTCAACAGGATTTTGCAGCGTTCGGACGCCGAAATTGAGCAGCCGCAACTTTTCCACGTTCGCGGTCGTCACCATCGATCCGACACCCGCGGCATCAAACAAGACGACTGCAGCCCCGACAGAAAGCGCTTCCAGGGCAGCCCGCCCCTTCGCAAAGATCAGGTCGTATCCGTGAAGCACTTGTTCGGGCCGGTTGGTTGGGTTGCCAATGCTTGCTCCGATCGCGTCGAGCTTGATGCCGTCACGGGCGCAGGCTTCACGGATGGCGGCGAGGCCGCGCTGTTCGGTTACATAATTGCTGAGTACAAGAGCACGCCGCGGTCGGTCGGGAAGTGGATGGCGGGGCTTGAATCGGTTCAGATCGACGAAATTGAGAAGCAGACGGATTCGGTCCTCTGCGATCGCGTGCTCGTGACGAAGTCGGTCGCTGCAGGTCTCGTCCACTGCGACGTAGCGCAAGATACGCGGGAACGTTGGCGGGGCTTCCTCCCACGGGAGCCAGCCGTGACAGAAATAGATCGCTGGAACTCCCGGAAAATGAAGTAAAGCAGTCATGGTTTCAAGATGGTGGTGTCCATGGATGAGATCCGGCGGCGTCGCGAGAGCATCGAGGCGATCGATAACCGGCACGGTCGCCATGCGAAGCTCTTGAGCTACTTCACCCAATACGGTGCTGTAAGCGATCGGCGTGATGCCACGCCTTAACAGGGCAGTGGCAACATCCCGCACATAAAGCTCCGTACCGCCACGGCCGTCTAGAGTGTTATTGGTAATCAGAATACGCATTCGTACTAGGCGACGCGTTCGACGTAGCGGGTAAGGGCCTGAGCTAAAGGCAACATGTGCTCGCGGTACCGAATGATGCGGTCGTAAAAGCCGGCTGCGACCTGCTTTTCGCCGTAGCGTTCGTAGAATGGCGGCATTTGGAAATGGTAACAATGGAGAGCGTGTTCGACGGCACGGAGACATTCGATCCGAAAAGCGTCCTCACCGTTGGAAGCCAGCGCGCTTTCCACTTCAGCTCCAAGGTCGGGATAGCTACGCGCCAAATTGAGTTTTCTTTCAAACTGCAAATCATTCAGAGTAATCCAGATCGCTTCTTCGCGCGCTGTTGCCGGACAGGCATCCGGCGGGCCGGATAGGGCAAAGTCGAAATTACGGAGCGAAACTTTATAGCGACGTCTTACAATTCGCGTCGCGGCGTCAATGATAAGCCGGCAAAGGTCATGGGCGGGATTGTAGCCTTCAATGGCATCGCCAGCCACATATTCGATCTGATGTTGATAAAGCCCCTCCGCGAGTTCATCCGCGAGATCTATAAAAAAGTCAGACTCGCGTTCCAGAATTTTGTGGTACAAGACTAAATCAGTTAATCGTCCGAAGATAAGGCCGCGCTGTGCTCGAGCTTTTTCCAATACTGTTGCCGTTGATTCCAACCTTGAAGTCCCGGAGCGTCCGGAACCATCCGTCAGGATGAAGACCAGCGGATGCGCCAGCTCGAGCCAATGATAGACACGCAACTCGTGACCTGGGTGCGCAATTACTAAAGCGGATTTTTTTGAGGTGAAAACCTGCGAAGATCTATACTCCACAATATTCGTCTAAGGGTTCGTAAACTGGTAGCACACAATTAGCTAATTTAACAGGAGTCCTGTTGGGAGACAATAAAAAGTAGTCAATAGATTTCAAAAAAATTGGTAGGTTTTTCACATCGGCGCCAATATTTGTGTCAATCTACCAAACGTACGATTCGTTGGCGAGGTTTAGCGCTCGGGATGAGTCTTTCCAAAGCAAAGCTTCGCAAAGAACACCTATTGGCCAGCGGGTCTTCTGCGCTGATCCGGAGCAAGAATATCCTCGTTTTTCGGGAGATCGTCAGACATACATTCCATCGCATTGACAACAGGCAGCGTGCAGCATTATTTTGAACCTCAACGTGATACATGATGAAATCGCTGCGCTTGAGATATGCGCTTTGCGGATTAGAATTTCATGAGATGGAGGTTCGAGATCGGCAACGCGTTCACGCTATAGTTAAGCCCCTCTGGCCGACGCCACCGTCCAAAGTTCCGACGTCGTGCGGTGATCAGTTGGAACTCATCAAATTTATAAACGCTCGGCATTTAATTGGCGAAGCCGGGAATGTGTGTTATATAAGCGAATATTTTTCTTGAATCTTGACTTTCTATGAATATGCGGGTTCTTGTTACGGGCGGCGCGGGCTACCTTGGTTCGGTACTGTGCGAGCGCCTGATTGATGCAGGGTATCATACCACTGTCGTAGACAACCTCCTGTATCAGCAAAACAGTCTTTTTCACCTCTGCCACCGTCGGCAGTTTGATTTTGTTTACGGCGATGTGCGGGATGAGCTGCTGATGAAACAGCTTGTTACGCAAGCGGACGCTGTGATACCGTTAGCCGCGCTCGTCGGGGCGCCTGCTTGCGATCGCGACCCCTCCTTTGCCCGCTCCGTCAATTTGGAAGCCATCCGGCTCATAAATCGCTTGCGTAGTCCTCGACAACTAGTGGTCTATCCCACGACTAACAGTGGCTATGGAACCAAGACCGGCGATGTTTTCTGTACCGAAGAAACTCCTCTCGAACCGATCTCGCTTTACGGCCAAACCAAAACTCAAGCTGAGCAAGAGTTGTTGGACAGCCCCAACGTCATCACGCTCCGGTTGGCAACGGTCTTTGGCATGTCGCCGCGTATGCGTTTGGATCTTCTCGTAAACCACTTTGTCTATGCTGCAGCGACCGACGGCTACATCGTGATCTCCGAAAAGGATTATAAACGCAATTATATTCACATCCGCGATGTTGCCGACTGTTTTGTTTACTGTATTGAACACGCGCAACGAATGGCCGGCAGGCCGTATAATGCCGGCCTCGACGCCGCTAATCTTTCTAAAGAGCAGCTGGCGTTGAAGATCAAGGCATTGATGCCAAATTTTTACGTCCATTTTGCCGAAGTTGGTTCCGATCCGGACTAGCGCAACTACATCGTGTCCAATCAGCGGCTGCGGGACACGGGCTTTGAAACGAAACGTTCGCTCGAAGAAGGTATTCAGGAACTATTCAAAGGTTACCGTATGATGGGACGCGGGTCGTTCAAGAACGCTTAATCCGTCCCAATAAACTTGGGGTAACGACAGCGTCCAGGCTATGGAGCTTTCAAGGGTCACGGCAGTTATACTTGCGGGTGGGCTTGGCACGCGTTTGCGTTCTAAAGTTTCGGATCAACCGAAGGTTTTGGCCGAGGTCGGCGCGCGACCATTTCTTGCTTATTTATTGGATCAACTTGCAGCGGCTGGCTGCCGCAGGGTAGTGTTGTGCACGGGATATTTGGGGGAGAAAGTAGCGCGGGCATTTGGCAAAAATCATGGCCAGCTGCGGCTGCTGTATTCGCAGGAGCGGACGCCGTTGGGTACAGGAGGCGCGCTGAGGCTGGCACTGTCGCATGTCGAGTCTGATCCAGTTCTCGTGATGAACGGAGATTCTTATTGCGACACGGACATCAACGCTTTTTGGAACTGGCATCGGCGGCGGCAAGTTCCAGCAAGCGTCGTACTGGCGCGCGTGGCCTGGAGCGAGAGGTACGGGCAGGTCAAAGTCGATATGGATGGTCGCATTCTCGAATTTGCCGAGAAGCAAAGGGGTGCAGAAGCCGGTTGGATCAACGCGGGAATTTATTTGCTCAGTGGGGAAATGATTCAATCGATTCCACAGGAGGCAATCAGTTCGCTGGAAAAGGATGTTTTCCCGCGTTGGGTGGGTTGTGGCCTAAGCGGCTACATGAGCCTCGGGCGATTTATTGATATCGGGACACCGGAAGACTTTGCTGGGGCGAAAAATTTCTTTGCCGGCATGAAACAGCGCCGATACGTGGTGCTCGACCGAGATGGCACAATTATCGAAGAGCGCGAGTATCTTTCAGGTCCCGATCAAGTTGCGTTGATTCCAGGTGCTGGGGTGGCGCTGCGCGACCTCAGGCAAATGGGATTCGGTTTAGTGGTGATCACCAATCAATCGGGTATAGGCCGTGGGTTTTTCGATCGGGGCCAATTGGAACGGATTCACCGGCGTCTTGAGGAGTTGCTCGAACGCGAGGGAGTCCAGTTGGATGGGCTTTATTTTTGCCCGCATGTTCCTGATGATGACTGTGATTGCCGTAAGCCTAAACTGGGCCTGCTGGAAAAAGCCGCGAAAGAGCTAGGTTTCAACCCGCAACATAGCGTTGTGATTGGCGACAAGCCGTGCGACATTGAGATGGGCCGCCGGGCCGGGGCACTGACCTTCCTTGTGCAAACGGGATATGGATCCCAATTCAAAAACGCGCTGTCGGCGGATTTTGTCGTTGGCGATCTATCCGCCGCA